>WNFP01002354.1_pt1 | contig 16601 bp, 15 predicted proteins | sample 5400201 | NCBI WGS metagenome assembly WNFP01 (sample SAMN13153355, study PRJNA577476) | soil metagenome | isolation source: 115 cm saprolite under Madrone tree | place: USA:California | collected 2016-06-14 | reverse complement strand
CGAACTTGCGGAACTTGGCGCTGTACCTCAGCCATCGCCGCGGTAACGGCCGCATTGATGGAGTGCGCTCCCTGGCTTCCGCCAAACACCAGCAGAGCAGGATGCGCTGGATCCGGAGCTGCTGCCGTGAAAAATTCCTGGCGCACCGGAACCCCCACGACCCGCGCGTCACGAAAATATTTCTGTGTCTCAGAAAAATGGACGGCGGCGGCTGAGACCCATCGTCCGACGGCGCGATTGGCGAATCCGGGAACATAGTTCGGCTCGAAAGCCAGAGTAGGAATACGGGCGAGAACGGCTGCCGCCATGGCTGGTCCGGAAGCATAGCCGCCGACGCCGACGACAACGTCAGGCTTGAACGTGCGAATAATCCTGCGCGAATTGAGAATTGCCAGTGGAAGGTCGAAGAGAGTCCGAACCCGGGTGAGCAGGCTCACGTTTTTCAGCGCGCCGACCTTGATGAGCTTGAGATCAAATCCGGCCTGCGGCACCAGACGGTTCTCAATGCCGCGCGCCGTTCCCACGAAGATGACTTCGGCGCTGTAGCAGGACTTGAGTTCGCGGGCGATGGCCAGCGCGGGAATCACGTGTCCGCCGGTGCCGCCTCCGGCGATCAGTACTCTCAGGTTTGGATCAGGAGCCAACGAGCCAGTTTAAACGATTCGCGGAAGATGCCCGTTGGCGGATCAGTTTCGTGCCTACGGCAGCGGCAGCACCATTTTGTTGCCGTTGAGCGTGTACTCGAGCTTGTAATTTGCTTTCTTTTCTTTTCTGTTAGGTACCGCAAAATACAAGTATCCGGAGACTGGATTCAATGCCTTGCCTTCGGGCAAGCCCTTTTCTTTGAGTTCGAGTTCCATCACGTGCCGGTCGCGATCAGAGGTTGGCGGCGGCCCGCTGCCACCGGCTCCTACACCAACGCCGACTCCGGTGCTTGTATAAACTCCGCCAGGACGTTGTCTTCCTGTGACAGGATCATACCCGCCAGTTTGGTAACCAACGCCCGCAGTCGGTGTGATAACCACGTCGGTCCCGCCGGACGCCGTGTCCGGACCACGGTGCGGCAGCATTGCGGCTATAAGTTCGGGGCTTGAGGCCCGGGTTGCGATGTCCAAGTTGCCGGAGCGAAGCACAAAATCACCAATGGACACCGTGACACTATTCTCTGGCTGCGGGTAAACAGCTACCTCTACCACAACGCAGCACCTGCTGATCTCAGTGACAAACAGCTTGCGGGTTTGCTCGGCTGTAAGCAGCTTAGCGCCAACCGTAGCTTCCGCCTGCTGCGCATGGGCTGGATAGCTCTCGGCTGAAGCGCGCGGCACGGTGCCTCTCGCCGTCTGGGCCACGAGAGCGGAGACCATGACCAGAATTATCAGAGTTGTTCTGAGCTTCATCGCTTTTCCTCCGGCTGTTGCGCGAGCTTGGCGGCAATCTTCAGCGATTTTCCGCTGAGCACATAGATTCGCTGGCGGAACTCGCCGTGGTCCGGAATGGAGACGGTCAGATTGTAAGCTCCGGGATCGAGCCACATGCTCTTGAGATGGTCCACGGTGCCGGCGTAGGCGCCGTCAATGTAAACTGCTGCCGACTTCGGCGCGCCTGTGAGTTTGACTTCGCCTTTGTCGGGAGCAAACCGATAGTCGCCAAAGTAAGGAGAGTAGGCCGGACCATAGAAAAAGGGGTCCCATCCATAGGGACCGTATCCGTAAAAATAAGGATAAAACGGAGACCAGAACGGAGAAAATCCAAAGGGCCCGGAGAAACGAGTGTAGCCGGCGCCGACGTAAACGCCGCCGAAGCGGACGCGCAATTTGTGGCTCTTCTCCGCCGAGTCCTTCTTGTCAGCCGGATCGTCTTGCTTGGGATTCACCTGGTCAACGGTGGAACTGGACTGCTGCGGTGGGGAGATTACAGCGGGCTCTGGGTTTGCCGCAGGAGCCTGGCCCAGCGCGGTCCCGCAGGCCACAAACAACCCAGCCAAGAGTGCAGAGTGAAGCCAGGAGGTATTCTTCTTCATGCCGCCCACCTTCCTGAAAACGCGTTAGTCCTACGCAAAGTCTACCGCAACTTTCGGGCCATATGCGTGTTACATGGCATGGCTGATTACGCAGGCGGTTGGCGGGTTGCATCTTCCCTTGCGGCGCAAACCCGGTGCTTTTCAGCCACACAGATTGGTGTTTTTCAGCCAGTTTCGCTCCCAGCAATGCTCCCGTTGACAACAGCAAGCGGCAAGAGACCATCGAACCGTACAGCACCTGAGTTACTCCGGGACCTGGAACGCGCAAAGTGGCATGGGTAAAGAAGACATAAACCTGAACAAGTTCGATCAATTGGATTGCCTGATCACACCTGGAGAGATCGTCCGGAGGTCAGGGATTTACGAAATCTGTCATTCAGACGAGCCACGGGTCAGCGTGTTGCTGACCATGAACACGATTTTTCCGTTTTGCCGGCGCTGTGGCGAATTGGTTCGCTACAAATTGCTCCACGCCGCACCACATATCTCCGAGGACCCGGACTTTCAGGAGGACGCTTCCGCTCCGGACAACCCCGCTCAGCAAATCGTATTTCCAAAGTATACGTTCCCCTTGCAACTTGGAATCTCACATGGCTTCCGCTTCGGACAAGAGACAGTTCAGGCCGGGGGAAGTGGTCCCGATAGCGGGGATCTATAGCGTCCTCCACAGAGATCACCGCCAATCCCACCAAGCCACTCTCAATGGCGGCGAGACTTTTCCTCCCTGCAAGGTGTGCGACAGCGACGTGCGCTTTGAGCTGCTGAGTCCGGCAAGCCAGCGCAGCGCGAAGGCCGGGGACAAGCCGACCCAGTAAACGCGCTACTCTGACTGCTGGCTCACATTCAGCAGCACGCCAACGCTGGCCAGCATCACGAAGAGCGACGATCCACCATACGAGATAAACGGCAGCGGAATGCCTTTGGTCGGCAGAAGCGCCAGAGTGACGCTCATGTTGAAGAAAGCCTGCACCACGATCATGGTGGTGATCCCGATGGCCAGAAAGCGGCCAAACAGATCGCGCGTGCGCCAGGCAGCGCGCAGTCCGCGCCATACGAAGATGAAAAATAGTGTCGCAATCAGGACTGCGCCGATCAGGCCAAACTCTTCCGCGGCCACGGCGTAGATGAAGTCCGTATGCGGCTCGGGCAGATAGAAGAGTTTCTGCTTACCTTCCATCAGACCCAGCCCGGTCACGCCGCCGGTGCCGACGGCAATCAACGACTGGTGAACGTGAAAGCCGGCTCCCTGCAGGTCTCTCTCCGGATGCAAGAACGCGATGAGGCGCGCCAGGCGCCACGGCACGCTAAGGAAGTAAATCAGCACCGGGATAATAGGCACGAGGCTATAGGCAAAATATCTGAGCCGTGTGCCAGCCGCATAGAGCAGCGCTACCGTAATGCCCAGGCAGACCAGCGCGGTCCCGAGATCCGGTTGCAGGAGAATCAATGCGCAAAAGAGCACTGTAGGAATTGCGGCGGGGAGCAGGGTGTGCCGCCAGTCGTTGATGCTCTTGGCGCGTGCTTCCAGAAAGAAAGCAAGAAAGAGGATAAGCGCGGGTTTGACCAGCTCTGAAGGCTGGAATGACGCGGCGCCCATGCGAATCCAGCGATGCGTGTTATGTGAGCGATCGAGAAAGAGCACGGCCACCAGCAGCAGCGTGGTGATCCCGAGCAACGTAAACACCACCACCGGACGCTTCCACTTTCGGTAGTCAATGTTCATGGCCACCGCCATGGCTACGAGGCCGCCGACGGCCCATCCCAACTGGCGAAACAAAAAGTAATAAGCAGAGCCGAAGCGCTCATTGGCCATCACGGCCGAGGCGCTGAATACCATGACAACGCCGATCAGCACCAGAAGCAGGGTCGAAGCGAAAAGCCATTTATCAATGCCGACCCGCTTTGCCACTTATGATCTGTCTCCTGTGGTGACCGGAACGAGTGAGTGTACAAGCTCTTTGAACACGCGTCCGCGCTGCTCGTAGTTCTCAAACTGGTCAAAGCTGGCGCAAGCCGGCGCAAGCAACACAACGTCGCCGGACGCAGCCGCTTCAAACGCCTGACGCACCGCGCGGTCCAGCGTATTCGACTGCACCACCGGCGCCGTGCCCTCAACTTGCGCTCGAATTTTTTCTGCCGCCGCGCCGATCAGGTACACGCGCTTGACGCGCTCGCGCAACAACGGATTCAGGACAGTGTAGTCACTGCCTTTATCTTTTCCGCCAAGAATGATGTGGATGTTGCCGGGAAACGACTCCAGCGCCTTGATGGCGGCGTCAACGTTGGTGGCCTTGGAATCGTTATAGAAGCTGATGCCGTTGATGGTCGCGACCAGCTCCAGACGATGCTCCACGCCTTTGAATTCTGCGACGGCCTGGCGGATCTTCGCAGGCTCACAACCCGCAATCATGCCAATACACGTTGCGGCCAGAACATTCTCAAGGTTATGCGCGCCTTTCAGATGGATGTCCGGTTGTTGCAGCGCGGGAATTTCTTTGCCGTCGCCACGGAAGATGATCTGATCGCCACGAAGAAACGCTCCGCTATCCAACTCCTGTTTTCGGCTAAACCAGTAGAGCGGCGTCTTGACTTTGCTCTTCATGCCGGCACAGGTAGGATCGTCGGCATTCAGCACGCCGAAATCGCCGGACTGCTGGTTTTCGAAGATTCGCGCCTTCGCGTCTACATACGCCTGAAACGTGTGATGACGGTCCAGATGGTCCGGGGTAATGTTCAGGATGGCGGCAATCCACGGACGGAATTGCTGAATGCTCTCCAGTTGGAAGCTGGAAATTTCCAGCACCACGTAACTGTCAGGCGTGGACTTATCCACCAGCGAGATCACCGGCGTCCCAATGTTTCCGCCGACGAGAGTCTTCATTCCATTCTTTGCCAGAATCTCGCCGACCAGCGTGGTCGTCGTAGTCTTTCCATTCGACCCGGTAATTGCGATGACCTTGCCTTTGAGAAAGCGGAACGCAAGCTCCACCTCTCCGATCACCGGAATGCCTAGGCTGCGCGCGTGCTGGAGTTGGGGCTGGTCAGAGGGAACGCCAGGGCTGACGACTATCAGGTCCTGATCGCGAAAGGTCCGCTCGCCGTGCTGTCCGGTTTCGATTGCTACTCCACGGTCGAGCAGCGCCGCGACCTCGCTCTGCAATTGTGCCTCTGTTTTGGAATCGGAAACCGTAACGCGCGCGCCGCGTGCTTGCAGAAAAAATGCTGAAGCCGCTCCCGACCTGCCCAACCCAACTACCAGTACACGCTTGTTCTTGAGGTCCATGCCGAGTCTATTGTTTCATGATTTTGCGAGGAAGATATCAGGCAAAAGCGCACCACTGATGACACAGATGACACTGATCACACTGATAGAACAGCCCTGACTTCTCTTTTTGTTTGCATCTGATTTCGCTTAACTTTCTCGATCAGCCGTGCTTTTTCTGATCAGTGTCATCAGTGAAAATCAGTGGTAAAGACCTAACGCAGTTTTAGTGTCGTCAACGCGAAGAGCGCGAAGATCAGCGCCAGAATCCAGAAGCGAATGATGATCTTCGATTCCGACCAGCCCAGCAGCTCAAAGTGGTGATGCAGCGGGGCCATCTTGAAGATACGTTTCTTGCGCAGCTTGTACGATCCCACCTGGAGGATGACCGAGAGCCCCTCAATCACGAATATCCCGCCGACAAACGGCAGCAAGAGCTCCTGTTTAATGATGACGGCCACGGTGCTGATGGCGCCGCCCAGCGCGAGCGAGCCTACGTCGCCCATGAAGATCTCGGCCGGGTGCGCGTTGTACCAGAGAAAGCCGATACTGGCCCCGACCATGGCGCCGCAGAAGATCGTCAGCTCGGCGGTCTGGGGCATACGCTGGAGTTCCAGATATTCGGCAAACACAGCGTGTCCGCTGAGGTAGGTCAGCACCGTGAGCGCGCCTGCGGCAATCACCGTGCAGCCGATGGCCAGACCGTCCAGCCCGTCGGTGAGGTTCACGGCGTTGCTGGAGAACACGAGCACCAGCATCATGACGATGACAAACGGCGCAAACGCGAGCGGCCAAAGATGTGGATCGTTCCGCAGAGCCTCAATCACAAAGTCCGGGCGGAACTGCTTGAAGAACGGGACCATCAGCTGCGTGGAGTAGAGTTTATGTCCGGCCAATCCTACTAGCACGGCGCCGATCACGCACGCTGCGGCGAACTGCAGTAGCAGCTTCATTCGGGCGGTCAACCCCAGATTGCGCTTGTTGACGATTTTCAAATAGTCGTCGGTAAAACCAATGGCGCCAAATCCGATGGTCGAGAACAGGACCAGCCAGATGAACGGATTGCTCAGATCGGCCCACAGGATCGTAGGAATAATGATGGAGATGATAATCAGCACTCCACCCATGGTCGGCGTACCGGCTTTTTTCAGGTGCGCTTGCGGGCCCTCTTCGCGGATGTACTGGCCAATCTGAAATTCACGGAGCTGGCGGATGATGGCCGGCCCGATGATCAGTCCCATGAAGAGCGCGGTAAGACTGGCAAATGCGGTGCGAAACGTTACATAGCGAAAAATACGGAAAGGAGGAAAGTACGCGTACAGTTTTTGATAGAGAAGCCAGTAGAGCAATATTCCTCCCTTTTATTTCTCTTTGCAGGGCTGGACGCCCCGCTTTTTCAAGATCGACCATATCTCGCCGCCAAGAGGCTTAGTCTGGGGACCCTCAAGGATCAGAAATGTAATACGCTTCTCCCCCAGACAGTTTCCTTCAGCCGAGGTAACAGGCTGCGTATCGATTTGCGCAGTCGAGTCTGGATCGTGAAAGTTAATGTAAAACCAGACGCCATCGGCATCTGGATTCGGCACACCTGATGTCCATCCGCCGCGGTGTCGCGCGCGGTGAGTATGGTACCCGTAATCAATGGCCAGATTCTCAATCTTAATGTTGGCGTCAAGGGAGAAGTTCTTCAACTGTGGAAATCTACTCTGCAGTGAAGTTATGTCTTCTGCAATCGCCCTCAGGACCTTTGGATAATCGGGATTATTCTGCGTCTTCATAGCAGTCAGAAATGGGAGAGTTGTTATTATGACCAGAGCGCCAACTAGCTTAAGCTGACCAAGCGCGCTTCGCATCGCTGACGGGTTAAAGCGAAATGTCTTCAAACCCGAGTGCCTCCAAGTTTCTCCAGCGCGCGCTCCAGTTTTACGCCCCGTGACGCTTTCAGCAAGACCGTGTCTCCCGGGCGCAACTCACGGGCCAGCCATTCTCCCGCCTGCTCTGCGGTTTCCATGAAATGAGCTTGCACTCCCGCCTCAGCGGCGGCATCGGACAGTGACTTTGCCAGCCCACGCACGCCAATGACGACGTCGATCTTCTTTTCCGCCGCGTACACTCCACACTCGCGATGCAGCGCTTCCGCCGAGGGGCCGAGTTCCAACATCTCTCCGGCAACCAGAAGGCGGCGGCTCGCTTTCGTTCCGGCCAGAACGTCGATCATAGCTTTCAGAGCGCTCGGATTGGAATTGTAACAGTCATTAATAATGGTGGTCCCGACGACTTCCAGCACCTGGCCGCGCTTGTCGGGCGGCTCCACGGTTGAGAGCGCAGACGCCACCTGGGAAGGCGCGATTCCCCGCTCCAGCGCCGCAGCCGACGCGGCCAGCGCATTATAGATGTTGTGCTCGCCGGCCAGAGGAAGCGCAACTTGCTCCCGAACTCCGCCTGCGACCAGTTCAAAGCTGGATCCTTCAACGCCACGGAGCACGATGTTTTGCGCGCACACGTCCGCAGGCCGCTTGATGCCGAAGGTCAAGACCTTGCCGTGGAAATCGCGACCGAACTGCGACACATATTCGTCATCAGCGTTCAAGACGGCGGTCCCGCCCGGGTGCAGGCTTTCGATCAGTTCGTATTTAGCACGCGCAATCTCAGCTATGGACTTAAAAAATTCCAGATGCACTGGAGCGACGCACGTGACGATCCCGAGATCGTGTTGCGCCAGCTTGCCCAACGCGCGAATCTCTCCGGGATGGTTCATTCCCATCTCAACCACGGCGATATCGTGCTCGGCCTCCAGCGTCAGCAGTTGCAGCGGCAGACCAATGTGGTTGTTCAGATTCCCCGAGCTCTTCATCACGCGAAAACGCTGGACCAGCAGATGGGCCAGTATCTCTTTGGTCGTGGTCTTTCCTGCCGAACCGGTGACAGCAATCAAAGGCTTGCCCCACAATCTGCGCGCCGCAGCGCCCATGGCTTGCAAGGCCTGAAGCGTGTCCTCGACGAACAGCAAACGCTCAGGAGCAGCCTCCAGACTCCTGCCTGACTGCACAATCGCCGCGACGGCGCCTTTTTCCAGCGCTGCCGGCACAAAGTCATGGCCGTCGAAGCGCTCGCCGCGAATCGCGATAAACAAATCTCCGGGACTCAGCGTGCGCGAGTCAATCGAGTAGCCCATGGCGACAGCATCCTGGTCAATCTCGCCCCTGGCGCCGGTGAACTCTGCGATTCGCCACAGAGGAAGCTTCACGCTTTGCCTCCGTCCGGCCGCGTGTGGCCGAGTTGCTGCAAGGCTTCGCGCGCAACCTGAACATCGTCGAACGGAAAGGTGCTTTCGCGCGTGGTCTGCGTTTTTTCGTGGCCTTTGCCCGCAATCAGGACCATATCTCCCGGCTTGGCTTCTGCAAGCGCAATGCCAATTGCTTTTTTGCGGTCAGGCTCGACGGTATGCCGCGTGTTGGTAGCAGCTAGTCCGGGCAGAGCGTCTTGAATGATGGCAAGCGGATCTTCACTGCGCGGATTGTCAGACGTCAGAACCACGAAATCACTGCCTTTCCCCGCAGCTTCGCCCATCAGTGGACGCTTGGTCTTATCGCGATCGCCGCCACAGCCGAATACCGTAATCACCCGGCCGTTTGCTCCAGCGCGAGAGACAAAGTCACGCGCGATGGAAGTGAGATTGCGTAGTGCGTCGTCAGTGTGTGCGTAATCCACCACAACCGTGAACGGCTGCCCACAATCCACGCGCTCAAAGCGTCCGGGAACTTGCTGGAAGCGGGCAATGGCCTGAGTAATCTGCTGGAGCGAACAGCCGCGCGCCCACGTGGCGGCAGCAGCGGCCAGCAGATTGTAGACATTAATCTTGCCGATTAATGAAGACTTTACGCGCAGGCTCTCGCCTGGAGTCACCAGATCAAACTCAGTCCCATTGGGCTGGAGGTTGAGCTTTTTCGCGTGAAATTCGCCATTGTCAATCCCGTAGCTGATCACCTGCTCGCACGAGGCCTTGCTTGACGCCAGCAGCGCCCGGCCGTACTGGTCTTCTACATTAATGACCGCCGCGCGAGGGGCGTTTGTGCCACAGCCCTGGAAAAGCAGCGCCTTGGCGGCGAAGTAGCTCTCCATATCTTTGTGGTAATCCAGATGGTCGCGCGTCAAGTTGGTGAACACTGCCACATCATAAGGGATTCCCCAGACGCGGCCTTGCTCCAAAGCGTGCGAGGAAACCTCCATCACAACACCGGCAGCGCCGGCTTTGAGCGCTTCGGCAAAAATCTGGTTCAGCTCCAGCGATTCCGGAGTCGTGTGCGGCGCGGGCAAGACCTTGCCGGCAACGTGATATTCAATCGTCCCAATCAGGGCCGATTGTTTCCCGCAATAATTCAGGATGGACTCGATCAGAAAGCTTGTAGTCGTTTTTCCGTTGGTTCCAGTTACGCCGATAATCTTGAGCCTCTCCGCCGGACGGCCATAGAAATTTGCGCTGACCTGCGCCAACGCTCGGCGGCCATGAGGAACAATGGCCCACGCGATTCCCTTTCGCGGTGACTCTTTCGCAGAATCCGTTACTATCGCGACCGCGCCGTTCTTCACCGCCGCATCAATGTAGCGATTGCCATCAGTGCTCTCGCCCTTCCACGCCACAAAGGCCCAGCCGGGCTGAATGCGTCGCGAGTCGTAGTGCACACCGGAGATTTCTGGATTGCCGCCGCCCGGCTGGATTTCCAATCCGCGCAGCAGTTCGGAAAAGTTCATTGCTGGGATTATAGTTTCCCGCCGGTCATCGAACGTGTTCGGGCTGGCCACCGTAAGAACATATACCTACGCGCGGGGAGTTCATGACCGGAAGGACGGCCTCAGTTCCGCACCGGTGGGTGAAAACGCAGGCGGCGCAGAGCCAGCCCTTGCCATCCCATGCGCAGTTGGAGCAGACCAGCGTCGCGGGCGTGGCGCCGCAGATTTCGCACGACATTCTGGGCGTCTCATTCCGTGCGAGCAACTGCACCGGCTCGCGCTGGGTTTCCGGTTCAAGAATGGCGGCCACGGTCAGCGTAAGCTCCGTGGTGCTGCCGAAATCATATTCGTAAAAAAACTTCGCCCGCGGATGGAGGACCTGGCCCACCAGAACGTCCATGCCGGCTTCGCCGACATCAGCCATCGGCCGGGACGAATAACGATGTCCATCTATGGTGAAAGCGCTGAGATGCCCGCAGCATTCCAGCCAGGTCTGGCGAAGAAATGCGTCCAGTTCGTGGAGCGCAGCGTCGGATCTGACGGCCAGGTGCAGCCAGTAAGCCTTGGCCTCGCTGCCTTCAATCACCAGATGAAAGCTCGGCGGATTCGGGTTCTCAGCAGCAACGGGTGTTGGCGGCTTCTTGCTCTCGAGTTTTTTGAGACGCCGGCAGGCTTCCGCCAACTCTTCGTCGGTTTTCGCGAAGCAGAAGCGCAGTAAATTCTCGCCGCCATCGGAGTGATAAAACGCGCTGCCCGCCACTGTCGCAACACCAGTCTGCTCCAGCAGTGACATGGCTTTGTCTCTGCTGGTGAGGCCGGGAAGACTGGAAGCGTCGGCCAGCACGTAATACGCGCCTTTGGGGATAGACGGCGTGAGCCCGACCTCCTGCAGCGTCCCGCACAGCAAGTCGCGCTTCACGATGTATTCCTGGGAAATCTTCTGGTAGAAATCTTTCGGCAGCTTGCGGATGCCCTCGGCTACGCCAATCTGTAACGGCGCCGGCGCGCACACATAAACCAGGTCGTGGAAATAAGCAATCGCCTGCGCCCATTTGCGGTCGCACACGCTGTAGCCAATGCGCCATCCCGTGATGCTGAAAGTTTTTGAATAGCCCGAGAGGGTGATGGTCCGCTCGCGCATTCCCGGAAGCGTGGCCATGCTGATGTGCTTGCCTTCGTAGATGAAGTACTCGTAAATCTCGTCGGTAAAGACAAACAGGTCGTGGCGCTTGGCAAACTCGGCGATCATCTCCAGCTCTTCGCGCGTAAAAACTTTTCCTGACGGATTCGCCGGCGAGTTGAGCATGATCCCTCGCGTTCGCGAGGTGACCGCGCGCTGCAGATCAAGCGGCGTGAAGGTCCAGTCTGGCGCGCGCAGCGTGACGTATGCGGGAACAGCTTCCACGGCAACCAGCGTGTTCAGGTGATAGCCATAATAAGGTTCGAACAAGATGACTTCGTCGCTGGGATTGAGCAGCGCCAGACACGATGCATAAAAAGATCCAGTAGATCCGGAATGAACAATGACCTCGGTGTCCGGGTCGCACTCAATGCCGTTAAAGCGCCGCATCTTCTCCGCGATCGCCTGCCGGATCGAGACCAGCCCTTCGGCCCGCGTGTAGCTGTTCGTTCCGCTGTCAATGGCCTGCTTCGCGCCCTCGCGCACCACCTCTGGGACTTCGGTATCGCACACGCCCTGCGCCAGATTGATGCCTTTGACTTTCTCGCACTCAATCGACATGGTACGGATTTCCGACTGCACGGTACGGGCGGCGCGCTGGCTCAGGGATAGGGGCATGGGTGGTCTCTGCTAATTATGGATTGTAAATGCAGGAGTGTTCCGGAGAAAGTGCTGTTTGCGTGGTCAACTCTTATTTGACCGGGAATCCTAGTTGAAAATGAGCTACTCTTACGGCCACAGCAATAGCACGATTTGTAAACATGTAATGGGAGCTTCGACTTATGAGCAAAGTGGGGTTTGCCGTCTTTTTGTTCTTCACCTTTTCCTCATTGCAAGCGCAAAGCGTGGACAAAATAGTCTCCAAATATCTCGAAGCCATGGGCGGCGTGCAGAAGTTGAAATCTGTCCAGACTGTCCAGATTACACAAAAAGTTGTCACTGGCGATCCTGCCAATGATTTTGAATTTGTGATCATCAGAAAACGCGGAAACAAATTTCGGATGGAAGAATCCCTACGTCCGAATAGCAGCGAAATACCTCAGATTGAGGGCTGCGACGGCCAGAATAGCTGGACCATGTTCGGCCCCGGACCTGCAAAACTTGGAGGTAACTTTTGCGATGGCCCAGCCGAAATGGACGACTTGCTCCTTGATTACAAAGAAAAAGGCTACGCGGTTGAGCTACTGGGCGAAGAAAAAATTGAAGGCAGAGATCTCTATCATTTAAGGCTGACGCGCAGCAAGAGCAAAGGCCATTGGACCCACTCTTATGTTGATGCAAAGACGTTTCTCCTGGACAGGATTGTCACCGAAGCTGACGGCATGCACCGCGAGGACGTTTATAGCGACTATCGAACGATCAACGGCATCATGGTTGCGTTTAGTGACGAGATGCGATGGTGGGCTATTCGCAAAAATCCGTTATTGGAAAGCAAGGCTGCTTCTTTGAAGGCCGATGGTGACGCAGGCCAGCAAAAACAAATCGTCGAAAGAATCGAATTCGACGTTCCGTTCGATGATTCAATATTCAAGATGCCGGAATCAAAAACTCCTACGCCCGGTTCGTAAACTCGACCAGCGCATCCAACCTGGCGGCGGCTGCGCCGGAGTCGAGTGAAGCGACAGCGAGCGGCATGGCTTCCGCGAGGGAGTCTGCTTTCCCGGCCGCGACCAGAGCCGCAGATGCATTCATAAGGACAACGTCGCGACGGGGGGATTTTTTGCCGGCCAGTATCTCACGAATGATTTCTGCGTTGACCTTGGTATCGCCACCGGAGATGGTGCTCAGCGGCGCCGCGTTGAGTCCGAACTGTTGCGGAGTGACCTCATAGACGCGGACCCACTCGCCGCGGACCTCGCCAATGCGCGTCGGTCCGGTAATGGTGATTTCATCGAGGCCATCGGCGCCGTGGACGACCAGCGCGCGCTTCAGGCCAAGCATCTTCAGTGCCTGCGCCAGCTTCTCCACCAGGTCTGCTGAATAGACGCCTACCACCTGCGCCGAAGCGTGCGCGGGATTGGTCAGCGGCCCCAGCAGGTTGAAAACGCTGCGCAGCGGACGCAATTCTCTCCGCGCTGCCTGCACATGCTTGGTCGCCGAATGAATGGCTGGAGCGAACATGAACGCAATACCGACCTGCCGCAGACACTCGGAAATTCTGGCTGTAGGCAAATCAATCTTGACGCCGAGGGCTTCCATCACATCCGCCGAGCCGCACTTGGAGGTAATGCCGCGATTGCCGTGCTTGGCCACGCGCACGCCCGCTCCGGCAATGGTAAGCGCGCTCGCGGTGGAAATATTGAAGGTATCGCTGGCGTCGCCGCCGGTGCCGCAGGTGTCGACCAGGGCGTCGCGCTCGGTGCCGCTGACGTCCAGTGTTGAATTTGCCGCTGCGGAAAATGAAGGCGCGGCGGCGCGGATGGCTTCGGCAAAGCCGACGATCTCTTCCACCGTCTCGCCCTTCATGTGCAGAGCAACCAGCAACGCCGCAATCTGCGCGTCAGTCGCTTTGCCGGCGAGGACTTCCGTCATGACGGCGCGCGCCTCGTCCCGGCTGAGCGAGCCGCGGTGGTGCGCAATCTTATGGATGGCTTCTACGACCATAGTGCTCTTGAAGCAAACAGATTAGCAGGTTTGGGGGGATCGCCGTCATCGCGCGTGATCGCCGACATCGCCGTCATCGGGGGCCTGGAAGGGACAGAGGGGCTTGGTCCACTACCGTGAAAAATGAAGACCATCGAAGGAAATGTGTTTCCATCGAAAAACCTCATCCGATGACGGCGATGGCGCGCGATGACGGCGATGTCGGCGATCCCCCGTTTGCCCAATTTCCCAAGCGTCTTATAGAATCACTAGTTCGCTTCAACACCACGGCGTCCTGAGCAGAACCCAATCTTTCATGAAAATTCACGAGTACCAGGCAAAAACAATCCTGTCGAAGTATGGCGTGGCTGTGCCACGCGGTGAGATGGCGCTTACGCGCGAAGAGGCCGAGCTCGCAGCGCACAAGCTGTTCGCGGAAGGCGCAAAAGGCGTGGTGGTGAAGGCGCAAATCCACGCCGGCGGACGCGGCAAGGGTGGCGGCGTTAAGGTCGCAAAGAACCTGGACGAAGCACGGACGTGGGCGGATAAGATTCTTGGCATGCGGCTGGTCACGCACCAGACCGGGCCTGAAGGCAAGATTGTTCAGCGACTGCTGATCGAAGAAACGCTGCCGATTGAGCGCGAACTTTATCTCGGCATCGTGGTTGACCGCGTGACCGCGCAGCCTGTGTTCATGGCGTCGGCTGCGGGCGGCATGGAGATTGAGGAAGTCGCGGCCAAAGATCCCAATGCGATCCTGAAAGTGCAGATTGACCCTGTGACGGGCTTCCAGCCTTTTCATGCGCGCAAGCTGGCGTTCGGGCTAGGCCTGAAGCCGGAGCATATCAATGAAGCTGTCCGCTTCATGACTGGGCTCTACAAAGCTTTCGTGGACACCGACGCTTCGCTGTGCGAGATCAATCCTTTTATTACCACGACTGACGGGCGGCTCTTCGCACTCGATGCCAAGTTCGGTTTCGATGACAACGCGCTCTTCCGTCACAAAGATTTGAAAGAACTGCGCGACATCAATGAAGAAGACCCGCTTGAGGTTGAAGCCTCAAAGTACAGCCTGAATTACATCAAGCTCGACGGCAACATTGCCTGCATGGTGAACGGCGCAGGCCTGGCCGGCGCCAACGCCGAGCAGATTCGCCATGCGTTTGAGATTCTGCTGAGCGACAGGAACGTTCGCGCCATCCTTATTAATATCTTTGGCGGAATTCTGCGGGTTGATACCCTTGCCAACGGCGTAGTGGAAGCAGCGCGAGCAACCAACCTGAAGCTGCCGCTGGTGCTGCGGTTGGAGGGCACCAACGTGGAGCAAGGCCGCGAAATCCTGAAGAACTCCGGGCTGAATTTTGTGGTGGCGCAGGACATGAAGGACGCGGCGGAAAAAGTTGTCGCGGCGGCACGGGGCTAATCATAATGTCGATACTCATAGATAAATCCACGCGACTGATTGTCCAGGGCATCACCGGACGCGAAGGCACGTTCCACGCGAAGGGCGCAGCCGCTTACGGCACGCAGGTTGTCGGCGGCGTGACTCCGGGCAAGGGCGGCACCACGCATGAAGGCTGGCCGGTCTTCAACTCGGTGCAGGAAGCCAAAGACAAAGCCGGCGCGAACGCCACCGTCATCTTCGTTCCACCGCCGTTCGCGGCAGACGCCATCATGGAAGCCGTGGACGCCGAGATGCCGCTGATCGTCTGCATCACCGAAGGCATTCCGGTGCTTGACATGGTCCGCGCCTATGAATATCTCAAACTCAAAGGCAAATCGCGGCTGATCGGGCCGAACTGCCCCGGCATCATCTCGCCGGGCAAGTGCAAGATCGGCATCATGCCCGGACACATACATAAAGAAGGAAGCATCGGGATCGTCTCGCGCTCGGGCACGCTGACCTATGAAGCTGTCTTCCAACTCACGCAGCGGGGCGTGGGACAGTCAACCGCTATCGGTATTGGCGGCGACCCGATTATCGGGACGAACTTTGTCGATTCGCTGCAGCTCTTCAATCAAGATCCCGAAACGGAAGCCATCATCATGATTGGCGAGATCGGTGGCAACGCGGAAGAGACCGCGGCCGAGTACGTGAAGCAGCACGTCAAGAAGCCTGTGGTTGCGTTCATCGCCGGACAGACCGCGCCTCCGGGACGCCGCATGGGGCATGCGGGCGCAATCATCTCCGGCGGACACGGCACGGCCGCGGAAAAAATCAAAGCACTGGAAGCCGCGGGAATTACCGTGGCCAAGTCTCCGGCGGTGCTGGCCGAGACGTTGTTGAGCAGGATTGGGGCCGGAGCAAAAGCGTAACTCGCCGGCAGATTTAAGCGTCATCAATAAATAAAAAAGGTAAACACCAGGAATGCAAACTCTGCAGCGCACATTTTCGATTGTCAAACCGGATGCCGTGGCCAAAGGCGCCACCGGCGAGATCCTCAGCATGATCCAGGCCAAGGGCTTCAGGATCATCGGCATGAAGATGCTGGAAATCACCAAGGAGCAGGCCGAGGGTTTTTATGCCGTCCACTGCGAGCGCCCGTTCTTTGATTCGCTCACCCGGTTCATGTCAAGCGGGCCGATCGTTGTGCTGGCTCTGGAAAAAGAAAACGCCATCGCCGATCTGCGCAAGCTGATGGGCGCTACGAATCCGGCGAACGCCGAAGAAGGCACCGTCCGCAAACGGTTTGCCGAGAGCATTGAGCGCAACGCCATCCACGGCTCTGACGCCGACGAAACCGCGCGGTTTGAGCTCAGCTACTTCTTCGCCGGGTATGAACTGGCGCGATAGTCCTTTACCTTCAGGTGCCTTGCCTCAAGCG
>WNFP01001968.1_pt1 | contig 16604 bp, 11 predicted proteins | sample 5400201 | NCBI WGS metagenome assembly WNFP01 (sample SAMN13153355, study PRJNA577476) | soil metagenome | isolation source: 115 cm saprolite under Madrone tree | place: USA:California | collected 2016-06-14 | reverse complement strand
GAGAGCGGCGGCGGTTTTGGCATCGATGTTCGAAGGGACTGATACCAGTCTCCACGCAGGCACGACGGCATATTCGGCGTAGGATCCCAACACATTCGCATAAGCCACGCGGTCGCCTTTCTTCGCCTCCGTCACGCCTTCGCCAACGGCGTCCACTATGCCGGCGGCTTCCTGGCCGAGGGTGAATGGAGTCTGAACGGGATAAAGACCCGTGCGCTGGTAGATGTCGACATAGTTAACGCCAATGGCTTCGATTTTTACTCTAGCCTCGCCGGCCTTTGGCTCGGGAATGGGGACCTCTTCGAGGGTCAGAACTTCTGGCCCGCCATATTTATGGACTCGTATCGCTTTCATAATTTTCCTCCCAGAGTGACGTCAGTCTCTTCTCCGTGATGTGCCCGATTGGGCGAACGATAGAACGACAATTTCCGTTTGGGTTCACTTGCTTCGTCACCTCTTTGGCCTCACTCGCTGTGACCGTGTAGAACCCGCCGGCGACTGGAACCAGAAGGATGTCGATCTTGCCCATCATCTTCAGCTGCTCCGGCGTGAGCAAATGGCCTAGATCGCCTAAGTGGGCGATACAGATATCGTCAACGCGAAAGACAAAGATCGCATTTTTGCCCCTCTGCATACCGCGGCTCTTGTCATGAAACGCAGGAACCACATAAACCGACACATCGCGGATCGTGGTGGAGATTTTTTGCCAGTCCTCGCCCGTGGGGGTAAGCCCGTGCAAAATAACCGGCCTTCCCGGAGCCATATGGACGCTGTTGTGAGGCCCGTGCTGGTGACTGGTAGTAACGATGTCCTGCGGCAAAGTGGGATGGGGCAGATCGAAAGCGCCGTGGGGATCGGTGAGAATCCGAGTTCCTTTGGACGACGTGATTTGAAAGGTGGAGTGGCCCATCCATTCCACTGCAACCGGCGCTGGAGGCGTGGCCGCGACCCTGAGGAAATTTCCCTGGACCACCTCCAGTTCGTGGCAAAAACTAAGCGCTCGGCTCGGGCAAGCCACTAGTAACAACAGCAGCGCGAACCTTCCCGCTCTTGCTTTCAACTTTGTCACGTCGCTTGCGCGTCCTCAACAGGCTCGAGTTTCCCGTAAAGCTGAAACCCGAAACCCAAGACCTGAAACTAAATCAATCCCCACTTGCGCCGCATCCACCACTCGATACTGAGCAAGACCAGAATGATGGAAAAAGGCCACAGCGTGCTCCAGAGCCGCGTTTGGCGCTGCTCGACAATCTGCGACGGCGCGTGACTTTCCAATTTCGCCGCGATCTTTTGAAGGGCCTGGTCGTTCCAATCGTTGATGGAAAAATATTCTCCGTGGCTGGTTTCTGCAATCTGTTTGAGTAAGTCGTTTCTGGGCCGGCCATCATCGATCTCGCCGTAGGGAAAGGCGACGGAAAAGCTGGTTCGGTCTTTGCCTAGTGTTTTTCCCGCGAGGTTCGCCTCCGCCTCGACCCGGTAAGAACCTTCCTTCGTCGGAGTATAGTCGGCGGTGTATTCGCCTTCCTCGCTGGTGGCCGTCGCAGATAACAAGCTCGGCTCCCCTTCCGGGCCAAACACTCGAACTTGAACGGAAGCTTGGCCCGTCGGAGTGAAATCATCTTTGAGCACGCGGAGCTTGATGACGATTTTTTCCGCGGGCCGTGACGCAGGTATGGGTTGGATTTGCACTTGCTCGAAGGAGGGTTCCTGGGCCAGCCAGCGGATGGCCTGGCGAATGAGCTTCAGATGATTCTGCGGTGTTTCGTGATTCCCCACGGCGATGAAATTCCAGCGCCAGGCGTCATCGCTCATGAAAGCGAGAGTGCGGCCCTTGCCGAACCGGCCAATGGTCAGCAGCGGTGCTGCAGCGCCGGAGCCGTTACCTCCCGCCGACAGGAGTGTTTCCCCCCTGGCACTGCGGACTTGGTTCAACGCGGTTAACGGCGGCATTTTCGCCCACGCCTCTTGGTTGCTCTTCGGGTCCGGCAGTAGGCGAGTGACCGGATGAGCCTTACCTGATGCGGTCAGAACCGCTTGCACGGTGCTCTGAGTTTGGTAACTTCCTTTGCCGTCGAGCTCCACCGGAAGCACGTCCTTCAGACTGCTGTCAGCGTAACCACCGCTGTCGAAGGAACGGGAGCCGCCAAACATCGCCAGTCCACCACCGTCGCGAACGAAATCCCTGACCTTATCCAAATACACGGGGTTGAAGTAGGAGCGATGAGAAAAGTCGTCGAAGACGAGGACGTCGAAGTTCTTGAGCTCTTCCAAAAAAATGTCGTCGATGGGAAACGGAATCAGGCTCAACTGGTTTTCCGGCACATCGACATTATCCGTCGGGGTGCGCAGAAACACGAAGGACACCAGTTCTATTAAAGGGTCCTGTTTCATCGCCATGCGGAGAAAACGATAGTTCCAGGACGGAGAGCCGGACAGTGTGAGGACACGAATTTTGTCGCGTTGCACGTCAACCTTAAATTCCTTCTGGTTGTTTTGTGTAAGCTGCTCCCCCGGCTGAACGGGAATGCTCAAGGAGAAGCTATGGGTGCCCAGCTCTTTGGGCATGAAGCTGAGGGTGATTTTTTGCTCGTAGGGGTCCGCGTCGACATTAATGGAACGGCTCGTGATCAGGTTCTTACCGCGATTGAAGTACAAGGGGAAGGTCTTGCCTTTGAGACCGTACGCCTGAACCGTCAGATCGAGTTTCAACTCGCGGCCGCGGAAGGCGAATTCCGGCGCCCGAACGTCGGTAATCCGCACGTCGGTAAACCCCTCCGTCTCGCCCAGGCCGACGGCGAAGATCGGAACCGGTAGGGCGGGGCTTCCCTCCAAACTTTTTTTGTCTCCGTTGGTGATGCCGTCGGTGAATAGAAGAATGCCGGACTGCGCTCCGGCGTCCGATGCCGCCGTTTGCAGCAGCTCTAACAGCCGGGTTCCTTGATCTTGAGGCTTGAGCTGCGAGATCGAAGCCGGCGCGATGGGCTCGAGGCTGGTGCCGAAGCGGAAAACTCGCAGATCGTAATCGCGGTTTAATTTTTGGATCAACGGATCTTTGCTGTCAAGAAGTGCTTCCCTCATGACGTCAAAGCGGCTTTTCCCCGGTTTACCGTCCTGCGTCGGTTTGGCACTGGCCGGAAAGGCCATGCTCTGAGAACTGTCTAACAACACCGTCAGCGGCCGGCGCAATTTTGTCACGCGCTTGTCGACGACGGCGGGCCCCAGGAGAAAAAAGATCAGCAGGCCGTAGACGCAAGTGCGAAGGAAAACTAGGAAGGAGCTATGGCCGATCGTCAATCGCTGCTTCAGGCTCAGGAACTGCTGAACCAGCAACGCTGCGGCTACGAGCGCGACAAGAACGATGACCCATCCAGGCACGCTCCCTATCAAGAAGAGATCTTTCATAAATTACTTGGTGAGCCGTTTGCGAATGAACGGGACGTGGATCAAATCGTCCTTATAGTTTTCGGTCATGGCGTAAAGAATCAGATTGATTCCTAAATGGAAGGCGTCCCGGCGTTGTTCTTCGCCGCCCGGCGTACAAGCGTTGGTCCATTTGCCCAATTGGTCTCGCTCCCAGGCGCCGCCGAGATCATTTTGGCAATAAATGACCGGGGTCGTATTGCCGATGGTGATTCCTTCGAGGTTGGGATTGACCATCCGCGCGCCACCGATGCGCCGCATCAGATAATAGCTTCGGAGCGCTGCGTGACCGGACGGGAGCCGTTTGAGCTCGTTATTGGGAAAAATTCGTTGTATTTCCGTCCGTAGTGCTTTATCGAATCCATAGCCTTGCTGTCCCAGCGCGTCGTCCACCAGCAGGAAGCCGCCGTAGGAAAGAAAGCGTCGCAGAATCTCGATCTCTTCCTGGGTGAAGGGTTCAAACTCGTATTTGCCGGTCATGTAAAGAAACGGATAATTGAATAGGTTGCGGTCCGTAATCGTGACTTCCTGTCTTACGGTGGCTGCTTCGACGCTGGTGCGCAGCATCAGCTCTTCCATCAGCGGAGTGATCGCCAGTGGATGAGGATTCCAGTCACCGCCGCGGTACTTGATCTGGGCGAAGACGAACTGGAGGGGCCGTTTTTCTTGGGCCGCGGCGGCTCGAGGCAGCAAGGCCGCAGCGACAACGCTTTGGGATAAAATACGGATGAAATTTCGGCGGTTCATGAAAAGTGAAACTCGTTTCCCGGGCCTGCTCAAATTCGCTGCGCGACCCAGCTTTCTGATAGCAAGGTTACAATGAGAAGAACCAGCAAAGGAAGAGCGAGGTCCGTTCGCTTCCCGCCCTGTTGCAGCGCGTCCGCGGAGATCACCTCGACGCGGATGGGCCTGAGCTTCGCCTGCAGTTCGGTCTCGCTGATTGTGTCCAATCGCGACTCAAGAAAGGGCGGATTCACAGCATAAAGTTGGGGCACGCCGCTTTCTTTGTCTACTCCGGCGGGCAGGGAAACGCGGTAGATTCCGGCGAGAGCATTTTCTTGAAACGACGCCGCTGCGCGATCTTTCTGAGGGACCACAGAAACTTCAGCCTCTTGCTTGTTGGGCTTCGTAATCTTGAAGCTTTTGCCGACGCTGCTTGGCGGCAAAGAAAATTCCTTGGTGCTGCCCACCGGGATGCCGCTATCCATCACGCCACGTTTGCCGCCGGCCAGGTAATTGGTGAGCCCTTGAACCAAGGGCAGATAGGCTGTCTTAACCGGCAAATCGTTCCAATCACGATCCGCTGAAGTTGTCATAAACAAAACCCGGCCGTTGCCGACTTTCTGTTCAAGCAGCAGGGGATCTCCGTTGGCCAACGAGATGAGCACCGCCTTTCCCGGCGCTGGAGCTCGAGAGTAGCCCCAAACCCGGGCCGATTTTATGGACTCTTGGAGGAGCGCATCGGAAAAACCTAAAAGGGCGGGATGACTGAGATCCAGCTTGGTGATTTTCTCTCCGCCGGCCTCTGGCCCGAGCTTTTTGTCCAGTAGCTGTGCAGGTAAGATCGGCGGCGAGGATTGAACCAATTTCAGGTTGTAATTTTCCATTTGCAACCGATCGCCACTGAAGATGAGAAGACCTCCACCCTGGCGGAGAAAATTCTGAATTTTTGTGACCGCGGCGTCGGCCAGCGCCGAGACGTTACACAGGACGACTACATGATAGGCATCTAATGACGCGGCATTGAGCCCATCCGGCAGAATCACCGTGGGAAGGTAGAGCGAGGAGCTTTCTTCACCGGCCGGGTTGAGCGCATGGGTGAGAAAGAAAGTTTCGCTTTGCACCAGTGAGGTCTGTGGATCGCCGTCAACGACGAGAACTTTGAGTTTGTCCTGGGCGTCGAGGGTGAAATAGGTGACGGGGGTTCCTGCGAGAGCTTCTTTTTTCAGGGTCACCTGGCCCGTGTGAGCTCCCGGCCGAGTTAATCGCGCTTGAAAGCTGACGGAGGTTTCGCCTCGAGGCGGAACCGAAGCAAGCTTTTGTTCCTTGGCCTGCCCGTCGATGCTCAATTGAACCAGCAAGTCTTTGATCTCCTGATCGCCGAAATTGGCGACTACGGCTTCGAGATTGAACGGCAAGTCGACACCGAGCCCCTGACCTCCCAGGCGAACTTCTCGCACGGTGCCGTTGAGCGGCTGTTGTTTTCGGGTGATGCGAATGGTCTTGAACGGGATCGAAGGGTCGTACTGTTTCAAAGACGAAATAGAAAATTGATCCCAGCCCGTGAGCCCCATATCGGTAATCAAGCGAATTTCTTTTTGCCCGGCTGGCTCATTCAAGAGCTCGTAGGCCTTGCCGAGAGCGGCGGGCAGATTGGCCGTACCGTCCGCGATCTCAATGCCATCCAGTTCCTTCAGCAGGACTTCTTTTTCCCCTTTGAGACGGAACGTCTCCCTGCCCGAAATGTTGGTGGGAATCAACGCCGCGCGGTCCCCGTCATTGAGTGACCCGATCAGCAAACGTGCCGCTTCCTTGGCTTGTTTGAATCCGTCGCCGTCACCGCTCCAGGTCATGCTTAGCGAATTATCCAGTAACACTACCAGAGAGACGGGGCCGCCGCCGGCAAACAGACCGGCGCCGGTCTGGAAGATCGGATTGGCAAGCAACAACGCCAAGAGAATCACCGCTACGGTTCTAAGCGCGAGCAGCAGCCAATGGCGCAGGCGGTAACTGCGAGAAATGCGTTTCTGCGAAAGCAGGACAAAGCGCACTGCCGGAAAACGGATTCGTTTCAGCTTTCGACGATTCAGCAGGTGAATGAGGACAGGCAGCGAAGCCGCCATCAGGCCGAAAAGGTACAGCGGGTAGAGAAAAAAGACCGACATAGGGGCGCTTATCCCCTCCAGCTCAGGTAGCTCGCCAAGGCTTGATCCAGGGGAGTGGACGTGGAGATAAGCTGATAGTCGATGGCATCATTGTGGCACTGCTTGCGCATCTCGGTGATAAATTCGCCGACGACCTCTTGGTAGGTCTTCCGTATGGTGCGCGGATCCGCGATGACCTTGAGATTGAGCTCTTCCAAATCCTCGAACAGGATATTGCCGTCGAAGGGAAGATCCAGTTCCGCCGGATCCAGAAGATGAAAGACGATGACGTCGTTCCCTTTAAAGCGAAACAGACGCAGGCCTTTGAGAATCTGCGCGGGATCATCGAGAAGGTCGGACACAAGAATCACCAAGCCACGGCGCTTGATCTGGCCGGCGATGTCTTCGAGTATCCGGCCGACGTTGGTTTCTCCCGCGGGCCCCCGAGTCTCCAGCGCGTGGAGGATTTGTATTAGATAGTCGCGCTTGGCTTTCGGCGGGATGAAGGATTCGATGCGGTTGGAGAAAGTGACCAGCCCGGCGGCGTCCTGCTGCTTAAGAATCAAATAAGCGAGGGATGCGGTCAAGGTGCAACCGTAGTCAAACTTCGTGATGCCGCCGGAAGCGTAGTTCATAGAGGCGCTGGCGTCGAGGAGAAGGTAGGCCCTCAGATTGGTTTCATCTTCGTACTCTTTGATGAAGTAACGGTCGAATTTTCCCAACGCCTTCCAGTCAATGCGCCGGATTTCGTCTCCCGGCGAATATTCCCGGTGTTCCTCAAACTCGACGCTAAAACCTTTGGAACGACTGCGGTGGACTCCTGACATCAGTCCTTCCACGACCCAGCGTGCCCTTAGGTAGAGGTTCGAGATGCCGGCGAGGACCCGCGGATCGAAATAATTTTTATCGCCGTTGACCATGAAACTGATTCATTTTTTACCACCACCGCCTACGATAATCTAGCCAGCTTCCCCAACCGTGGTTCCGTCCTTGGTAGGTGGGATGTTTCACGCAGTCTTCGAGGTAGGCAATCGTCTCGGGATCGGCATTCAGGTCCAGCATAACCTCCCGTTGAAAGGCGAGACATTGCTTTTCCGCTGCGACGCCAGTCCAGGCATCGGCCTCGGGCTCGGCGCCGCCCATGGCGTTCTTCGCCTCTCGATAGAGTTTGGAATGATAAGCATCATGGGCGATAGCGCTCGCGTACCAGAGTACGGAATGTTCCCAGGTGCGCCGGCCAACGATGAAAGTCGGATTTTCGGTCCAAGCTCTCATGCCACTGCGATTTCCTTGGCGGATGATCGCGATATTGGCCTGAATGACTTTGAACTGTGCCATTGGCTTGAGTAGCTCCAGCGATTGTTTGCTCTGCAGTAAGAATTCCGGCCGTCCACGAATCTCAATTCCATCAACGGTTTCCGACAACGCAGGTCCGAAGAGCATCAGGATTCTTGGCGGAAAGCGCAAATTCCAGAGCGAAACTGTAATCGTAGATTTGTATTGAAAATCTTACAGCGCGCGGTTGCCGTCGGTTGCCGGCTTTACCTCGCTCAGTAAGCGGCTGATGATATCGAGGGAGGAAAGTCCTTCGCCCTGGGCCTTGAAATTGGGAACGATGCGATGACGGAGAACGGATGGAGCCAAAGCTCGGATGTCTTCGATGGAAACCGCGTAGCGACCTTGCAGGATCGTCCGCGCCTTAGCGCCCAAGATTAAATACTGGGAAGCCCGCGGTCCTGCGCCCCATTCGACGTAGTCCTTGACGAACTGTGGCACATTGGATCCTTGTGGCCGGGAACTTTGCGCTAGGGCCACGGCGTAGGAGACGACAAACGGAGAAACCGGCACCCGCCGGACGAGATCCTGATAGCGCAGAATGGTGGCGCCTTCCATGACTTTGCGCGGCGAGGGTTTCCTTGTGGAAGTGGTCTGCATAACGATTTGCACTTCGTCGTCGAAGTTGGGATAGCGAATTTCGATGTTGAGCATGAAGCGATCGAGTTGCGCTTCGGGAAGGGGATAGGTCCCCTCCTGCTCGATGGGGTTCTGCGTCGCCAAGACAAAGAAAGGGAGAGTAAGCGGAAAGGTCGTTCCACCCGCGGTGACTTTGTATTCCTGCATCGACTGCAAGAGGGCCGCTTGTGTCTTCGGCGGCGTGCGATTGATCTCGTCCGCCAGCAGGACGTTCGTGAAGATGGGGCCTTTGAGAAACTGAAATTGTCTTTTTCCCGTGGCGGCGTCTTCTTGGAGAATGTCCGTGCCCGTAATGTCCGACGGCATGAGGTCCGGGGTGAATTGAATCCGATTGAATTCCAGATCGAGAATCTCCGCCAAGGTGCTGATAAGCAGTGTCTTGGCTAAGCCGGGTACGCCCACCAATAGACAGTGACCCCTGGCGAACAGGGCAATCAAGACTTCTTCGATAACCTCGTCCTGGCCGACGATGACTTTGCGAATCTCGCCGAGCATGGTATCGCGCCGGTTGGAGAATTCTTCGATCTCCGCGATCTCGTGTTGTTGGATATCCGTATCAATCGACTCCATGCGGCTCCTTTTCAATTGGCGCTCATGAGTTTGTCCAACGTCGCCTTAGCCTGTTTGGCTTTTTCCTGCTCACCCGAGGCTGTGTAGACGTCAGCGAGCATTCGATAGATCAATGGATTGAAGGGATTGATCTGTATGGCTTCCTCGAGAACGCTCCGGCTCTCCGGGTAGTTTTTTGCCGCATGATAGACTCGCCCCAACTGCACGTAGGTGTTGGCGCTATCCGGATCCACTTCCAGCGCCTTCTTGAGCGGCGCGAGGGCGTCGTCGAAGCGATTCATCTGGATGAAAACTCGGCCCAGTTTGTTGAGAATAATAGGAGAGTGAGGGCTGACCTGCAAGGCACGCTGGTACTCATTGGCAGCCGCCGCTGGTCGGCCGCGGCCCAATAGCTGGTCACCCAGCGATGTTCGGTTGCGCGCCACCGCCGATTGTATCTCCTTGATCTCGACGATTTCCTCGTCTTCCTTTTGGTCTTTTTTGACTTTAAATTTACGCATTCGACTTCCCTCGACCTCTTTGAGCCCTTTGCTCTTAAGAAAGCTCTTCCAACGCGACTGAAAGTCGTCAAACGACATGCCGTAGACTTTCTCAATAGCTTCTGGAGTCGCTCGGTCCACCAGAGCCCCCAGCAGCTCGCGGATACCGGCTCTACCCTTGCTTTGATTGATAAAGTCGATGGCCGAAGCGGCTTCGGCATAGGCCAGTTGCACTTGCTCCGGCGTTTCCAGATGAATCAGCGACGGTTCCATATTCTTGAAGCCGACAAACTGGTTTTTTGCCAGCGCCTGGACCAGCAGAGTCTCATTCGCCGGAGTCAGGTAGTCCTCGGCTGCGTCTTTTGGCGGGGCCGGTTTGCGCCAGCGGGTTTCGAAAAAACGCGCCATGCCTTCATGCAACCAGATAGGAGCTTGATTGTTGCTGAGCGCGACGATGACATAGTGGACATATTCGTGACTCACGGAATCGGCCCAGCGGTAGCCGAAGCTAAGCACCCGTGGCGAGATGATCATGAGCTTGTTGAATTTACAGATGCCCACAGCGCCGGTCTCCTCAATATCCCGCAGCGACAAAGTCGAAATTGCGTTAAAGGCAGTCGCGTCCGGCGCGATCTCAACGCGGACTTTTTCTTTGGGATAATAGCCCAGCTCAGCGCCGATGGCCGCATACGTCTTCTCGAGCGTTTCAAGAGCATAGGAAGTCAAAATACCGTCCCGTTTCTCGTCGACGAACACAACGAAATGGGGGCTTTCATAGCGTTTGAGGGTTTTGATGACGTCTTGGGTTTGTTGGGTGAGGAGCTTCCAGCCTTGACGCCGCTGGTCCTTAGAGTCGATGGCGAGCGCTTGTTCCATGGACTTGAGCGCTTCCGGGTATCTCCCCTGGTAAAACTTTACCCGGCCGTCGAATTCGAGAGCGGCTGCCGACTTTGGATCTTCGCGAAGCGCCCTCGAAGCGATTTCCTCGGCTTGAGCGATGTGCCAGGCGTCGAGAAGTTCTTCGCCCTGCTTGAATTTGGGTTCGATTTCGGCGGCATTCAGGTTGAATGTCACAACGATAGCGACGAACCAAGAGAAGACAAGAAGTGCCGGGTGCTTCAAGGGATAACTACTCGGAGAGATTTTTGAAATAGCGCTCGATCTGGTCCTTCATCTGCGGCGGGACACCTTGCTTGAGAGACTCGAGGATCTCTTCGCGGAAATTGCGCGGTGCTTTATAGTCTTCCTTGCCGGGCAGGCGGAATTTTTCTGTGTCCAGCCCGGTAAAACCGCCTTCGACGTCGAACTGGGGGAACTGCGGCATGCCGGGAAGCGGCGTCAGGCTTCCGTAAGGCAGGAACCGGCCCCCTCGGAAAAGCCGAGTGACCGGCATATTGCCCAACTGGCCGCGCTGGGCCATCTGCTGCATGGCGGATTGCATCTGCTGCTGTGATTGTGAGAGCCGGTCTAAAGCATCGCGTTCGGGCGGAACGGCGCCTCGCGAATCGAGTTGGCCGAGGCGGTCCTTGGCGTTGCCCATGGATGAACCGGCTTCGCCGATATTCTGAACGATTTTCGGATCCAGAGACGGAAAAAGCTGAAACAGCGATTCGAGCTTTTCATGCAGGTCTTGCGTGCGCTCCCGCAAGACGCTTTGCCGCTGCGACAAATCCCGTAGCGCTTTTCTGTCGGAATCCTTGAGGGCTTGGGCCGGCTCACCCAGGAGCGTATCCAACTCAGACTTTAAATTTTTCAGGCTATTTTCCGCCGTGCGTGCTTTCGGCTCCTGCACTGGAGTGCGCTTTTTCGCCAATTCTTTTCTGGCGAGATCATCCCCTTCGGCGTAGCCGGGAAAGTCTTTGTTTAGCAGCTTGGAAATCAAATTCTTGATCAGCTGATTCATCGTGGCTTCGTCAAGCACGTTGTTGATATCGGGATCGTTGTCGCCTCCCTCTCGATCCGGGAAAAGCTCGGTCAACCGGCCAAGCTCTTGCTTCGCCTTTTCCAGGAAACGGTCGAGTTTGTCTTTCAACGCATTGTCTCTTTCGTTCAGCCCCGACTTGTTGACCCCCTCGGTTCCCATCAAGATTTCTTGCTGCTCACGCGCGATTTCTTGGAGCTCGTTGGTTGAGCGCGACATTTCCCCCTGCATCCGGCCCATGCTGGAAGCCATGGCGGAGCGCTGCGCGTTCTGCAACGCCGCGATCATCGAGGCCATTTGATTAAATAGCTCGCGCGCCAATTGCTGCGCACCTTCAATATCTCCTTGCATGAGCTTCTTGCGGATCTCTTCCAGAGCCGAAAACATTTCATTGAAACCGAGGCTCTGCATGGCTTCCGGGTTCATAAAATCATCGGGCATTTGTTGGGCCAGTTGCGACAGCGATTGCTGCAGCGATGAGAGGAGTTTGCCGAGCTCGGAGATCTGTTTCAGGATCGAGTCCAAGTTCTTGTCGCCGCTCTGAAGCTTCTCTAAAGAGTCCATGAGTCGTTCTTGGCTGCGCGCCAGGTCTTGGGCGGTTGAGGCCAGTTCTTGGGCCTTGAGCCGCTTGCCGATATCTTCCGAAAGCAGCGACATCCGCTCCAGTTCCGAGGAAATATCGTCACGGGCCTTCATCTTCTCGTCGTCGGATGAGGCCCGTTCCTGTTTCTGTAGCAGCTCGTCTTTGGTGAATTCGAGGTTGCGTTTCAGAGCTTCCAGATCGGACCAGGTGGCAAAGTCGGACAAACGGTCTTTCTCCGTGCGTTGCATCACCTCTTGCGTGCGCTTGAGGGCCTCCGCGAGATTCTGTTCGAGTTTTTTATCATTCGGCTGGGAACGGGCGGTCTCCTTCTCGTTGGGCAGGGGGGATTCGAGGTGGTCGGCCAACGCCTCGACCATGCGAGTGTTGATATCCCGAATCATGTCGGCTACCTGTTGGTGCTCACCCCTGAGATTCTTAAGTCGCAGCCGCACGGACCGGGACACGCCCAACTTCGGGCCGGAAATCGTGTCGTTGTCTAGGACTTCCAAATGAAAGATCGCTTCTTCGCCGTCGCGCAGCGCCAATTTACCGAGATCCCATTTGAACTGGTCGCGCAACACGAGCCGCCTGGCGTCATCCCTTTGCAAACGAATTTTGTCTTCACGATCTCCTACTTTGGCGACCAAGTTCACTTCACCGATACCGAAATCGTCCCGCGCGCTGTATTCCAACGACAAAATTTCATCGCCGTTGATTTCCATGTCTTCGGTGGGCCGCAGGAGATCGATCGTCGGGAATCCGTCCGGCTTGACCCTGAGCTCATAGGCGATCGGCGAGTTGTGAAACTTCAGCGCATCCTCCACTAGAATCCGGTACTGTTGGGATTGGAACAATACCAGATTCGCTTGCAGCTTTCGTCCGTCGATCTTCAGCGGTATTTGTTTCCCGTCATCCATCACGATGTCGGCTTTGGCGAGATCCTTGGTGCTGGTAGCGTCGATACGGATGGTGGAGCCTTTCATGCCTTCGATGTTTCCCCCGGGGACAGCGACCGCGCCCAGACCGGTGTAGGCCGGTGGATAGAGAGTAATCTGAACGTTGCCGATTTCCGGCGGGTCGACCGCCTCCGCGGTATATACTGGGGAGGAGAAGGCCCCCGTGGCGACACGGTAACGAAGCGTTTTTTCCAAGCGGCTAAGAGTCGCGGTGAATTTTCCCGCGCCCAAATCTTCCATGGCGACTTTCTCTTCCGCGGTGGGTTCTCCCCGCTCGTTGGTACCACTCCAAACAATGAGCTCGAGAGACTTCGGAATCGCCCCAGAGGTAGATGCCTGAATGGTTACCGGCGAGCCGCGGACGACGCGGAGCCCTCTGGGGTTCACTTCGATAGCGGTTTTGGACGGGGGCAAATGATCCAGTGGACGGGTTAGCAGGCTAAAGGTTTCGCCGACCCAGGAGGGATTGAACAAGACCATCGCCAAGACCGGTACGAACAAGGCTCCGAGCAGACGGAGACTGGATTTAATACGTTGGGTGTCGACTAATTGCTCTAGCTGCAGTGCCGCGAGCTGCTTACGCGTGGTGCGCAAAAGCGCCAGAACCATCGACGTAGAAAAGCTCGAGGTCTCTCGGGCGGCTACGACTTGAGGGTAGAGCTGCAGTGAATTAATTAAATTATTACGCAGCTTAGGCTGTTTCTGCTCGATGTATAGCGCAGCGCGTTCTTGGGAGAACCGGCGACACAATCGGATGAAGGTCCAGCCCAGAAGAAAGCACAAAACCGCAGCGGTTACGATGCTGTAAGCGAGAGGCGCGTAAGGAACGAAACCTTTGATTTGCTGAACGCCCGGCCCCAGCGCGAAAAGCAGCAGGGCGCAGATAGCCGTCAGGCAAATTCCTTCGATCCCTTGCAACAGCTTGAACCGTCGAATAAATCGCTTCAGGAACGACGAAAGTTCTTGGTATTCTTCTTGGCCCATCGCTTGCGGTTTCGAGTCATCTTATCGCTGAATAATGAGCTTGTCTATCCTATCTAGGGCATAGCTTGACGGGTAGCAAGACGTATCCTCTTGTGCTATGCAAACATGATCTACCCAGTTGAAAAGAAAGCGAAAGGAACAAGCAACACGCATGGAAAATCCTAATACCGAAACCCTCTACTTGCACGAAGGACACGAAGATGACGACGATGACGGTGGTATGCTCATGGATGAAGAGCACCCGATGTGGCGCTCCGAAAGGATCACCCTTAACTCGGTCGGCATCGACATAGGTTCATCGACTTCGCATTTGATTTTCTCCCGGCTGACTTTGCGGCGCCAAGGCATCGCGCTTTCAAGCCGCTTTGTTGTGGTCAATCGTGAAATTCTTCATGAATCGCCGATCTTGCTTACCCCTTACATCGACAAAACGACGATTGATACCGATAAATTGGATGAGTTCATCCACGAATCCTACCGCCAATCTGGATTGACGCCCAACGACATCGACACCGGCGCGATCATCGTTACCGGCGAAGCAGCAAAAAAGAAGAATGCCGAGGCCATCTCGGCGCTGTTCTCGGCTCAAGCCGGGAAGTTTGTCTGCGCCACAGCGGGGCATAACCTGGAAGCGATTCTGGCATCTTACGGTTCAGGCGCGGTGCACATGACCTATCATGAGGGTGGCGACTTTACCGTCATGAATGTCGACGTCGGCGGCGGCACGAGCAAAATCGCCATTGTTCAACAGGGGAAGGTAATCGACACCTGCGCGCTGGAAGTCGGCGCGCGCTTGGTGGCCTTGGACGAGAACGGCAAAATCAACCGGCTCGAAGACACCGCTCTTAAAATTGCCAAAATGGCTGGACTCAACTTGAGTTTAGGCGGCGCGATGAGCGAGCAGGACAAAGAGAAATTCTCTCAGGTGCTCTGCGATTCGCTTTTCGAGGTCTTGGAGCGGGGCAAGCTCTCGCCAGAAGTGCAAGACTTGCTGCTTACGCCCAATATCGAGTTCAAGGATCGGATTGACGCGATCATGTTCTCCGGCGGTGTTTCTGAGTACATTTACGGTTACGAAAAACGCCCTTTGGGTGACCTCGGAGTTCAGTTCGGCCGGCGCGTCCGCGAGCGTGCCAACAAGCTCGGCGGCGGTAATATTCCCCTAAGACCGGCCGAGGTGCGTATTCGCGCGACGGTTATCGGAGCTTCGCAATACACAGTGCAGGTGAGTGGTAACACGATTTATCTTTCGCATCCGGAGTTGCTGCCTCTCAGAAATCTTCAGGTTATCACACCCGAATTTGAACAGACCGAAGGCATCACTTCCGCCGAGATTAAAACCTCTGTTGACAAGGCATTGCAGCGCTTTGATATTCAGGACGGCGATCGGGCGGTGGCATTGGCGATCCGTTGGGAGCTCGGTCCGTCTTATCCGCTAATCCGCACGCTTGCGGAGGGGCTGGTCGGCGCCATGAAAGAACATGTCGACCAAGGGCAGCCGTTGGTGCTGGTTTTCGATGCCGATATCGCCAAGCTGATGGGCAATATCATCGAGCGCGAGCTGTTACCCGGCGCCGGGATTATCTCCATCGACGGCATCGATCTGCGTGATTTTGATTTCGTCGACATCGGCCAGGAGCTACCCGACGCCAAGGCGGTGCCGGTGGTGATTAAGTCACTGATCTTCCGCCACAGCGAACATGGTCGTGGCCATACGCATCAACACCATTGAGGATTGAGGATTGAGGATTGAGGATCGAGAATCGCGATCCTCTATCATCGATCTTCCATCTTCAGCCCGGGTAGGAATGACTGGAAGGAGATAACTGATGCAAGAGATCCTGACAGGAATCTTCACCTGGCCGTGGTTTTCGGAACCGCACGGCTACAATTTCAACGGCCACCTCATTCTCCGCCCAGGCGGAAATCTCTGCATCGATCCCGTGGAGCCGACGGCGACAGATCTCGAAGAAATGGCCCGCCTTGGCGTCAGCAAGATTTTGCTGACCAATCGCAATCACTCGCGTGCCGCGAATCAGATCCGCGCCCGCACCGGCGCGCGCACTGTGATTCATCCGTCGGATGCGCCACATGCGCGCAAGGAGGGCGCCGATCTGGATGATGAATTAAATATTCGCGACAAAATCGGCCCGTTCGTTGTCGTTGGTGCAGCAGGAAAATCGCCCGGAGAAGTCGCGTTCCATTGGCCTGAGAGAAAAATCCTCATCGTCGGCGATTCCGTCGTCGGCGATCCACCGGGCAGGTGCAAGCTTTTGCCGGAAAAAGTCATCGACGATCTGCCTCGCTTGCGCGAGAGTGTCCGTGGATTGCTTTCTCTCGACTTCGATACCCTCCTTGTGGGAGACGGCGCGCCGATTCTCCAAAATGCCAAGGCGGCGCTCACCGAACTGGTTGAAACGTTCCCAAACTCATAAATTTGCCCCTTGGAGCCTTCAACGGGCGGGGATGTCCGCTTACCCTCACCATATTCTTTTCAAAATGGTTCAATATTAGATAGCAATCCTTGCCCGGCCAGCGCATCATTAGATCAGTTTAAGGCGTGGGTGGGGTTTCACGTTCTTGAGGTAAGCTTACGATACTCGACCCTCTAACCGGTCCAACCCAGGAGGTTGAAATGTATACGCGCAACGTCTCTTTGAAACTTAAGGCCAATCCTTTTAGCGCGTCCGAGTTTGCCGATATTTTTGATCGGGAGATCATTCCTGTGCTCCGCAATCAAGAGGGATTTCACGAAGAGATCAGCTTCATCGCCGCAGAACGTAATGAGGCCGTAGCCATTAGTTTCTGGGATAAGAAAGACAGCGCGGATGCCTACCACCGAAAGACGTATCCTCA
>WNFP01001936.1_pt1 | contig 16604 bp, 15 predicted proteins | sample 5400201 | NCBI WGS metagenome assembly WNFP01 (sample SAMN13153355, study PRJNA577476) | soil metagenome | isolation source: 115 cm saprolite under Madrone tree | place: USA:California | collected 2016-06-14 | reverse complement strand
CCCCTTCTCGCTCAGCTGGCGAAGCGGACGCAGAAGACCGGCGGCAGGTCGCGGCTGAGCGCCGCCCAGGACTCGCCCGCGTCGCGCGAGGTCCAGAGCGCGCCGGTGGTCGAGCCCATCGCCAGCGTCTCGCCGTCCGGCGCGACCTCCAGGCAATGGCGGTAGACGAGATGGTACGCGTGCCGTTGCGGCAGCCCGGAGCGCAGCGCCTGGAACGTCTTCCCGCCGTCGCGGGTGCGGGTGACCGCCATCGCTCCCTCCACCGGAACGCGCTGCTCGTCCTTCACCGCGGGGACGAACCACGCCGTGTCGGGGTCGCGCGGGCGCATTCCCTGCGAGGCCACCGTCCAGGATTCGCCGCCGTCCTCCGTGCGCCACGCGCCGCCGGTCGACACGCCGGCCAGCACCCGGCGCGGGTCGCGGGGATCGACGCAGATGGAATGGATCCCCGCGAAGTCGTATCCGCCGCCGCCCCACTGCTTCCGCTCCGGGCGGTCCCACAGCGAGCGCACCAGGCGCCAGGAGGCGCCCGCGTCGGTCGAGTGGAAGAGTCCGCCGGGGATCGTGCCGCACCAGAGGGCGTCGGGGCCGCGCGAGTCGGCCTCGAGGGTCCAGATCTGGTCGAGGGTCCAGGGCCAGGCAGCGCCGCTGAAGGGATTGCGGTCGTCGGCGTCCGCCGGCTTCGGCGGCCACTGCGGCGACGCCACCTCCTTCCAGGTCTCGCCCCGGTCCTGGGAGCGGTGGAGCTTGGCGCCGAAGTGCCCATGTCCCACGGCGGCGAACAGCGATCCGTCGCGGGAAAGGACGGCCGTCACCGGCGCGCCGAGAAACGAGACGCGGGCGATCTCTCCTCCCCGCAGCGTGAAGAGCCCTTTGCGAGTGCCGACCAGGATGTCGTCCATGGTGTCCCCGAATCTGAAAGCCCAACTCCAGAGCTCGCGCAGCTTACCGCCGCCCGAGGATGGAGGCGACCCTCAGCCGCCCGACAGCGCCTGCATCACCGCGATCTCCGCGTCCGCGGCTACCGGGTCGGTGAGGCGAGCGCGATCGCGCACCGGCTCGCCTCCGACGAAGACCACCACGTGGCGGCGCAATCCTCCCTGGTCGTCGAGGATGTACCCGCGCAGTCCGGGCGCCCGCGCGAAGACCGCGGCGAGCGCCTCTCCCACCGTCCCGGCGGACACTTCCGCCGTCGGACAGTCGACCAGGCGGCGCAGATTGGCCGTGAACGTGACCCGCGGCACGCCGCGCATCCTAGCTCCCGCTGGATGGCCCGTCGACCCGGCGCCGCACCCTCCGGCGCAGCGCGATCATGGCGGCGAGAACCACCACTCCAGCGGCCCCGGTCAGCCAGCTCCAGGGCACGACCCGGGGGATGGGACGGAGCCCGTCGCCGCCGAGGATGAACGCGGCCCAGAACCGCGGGTGCCGCAGCGGCGTCCGCGAGCGCAAGAAGCTTAGCTTGGCCAGGCGCAGGGCTTCCGCCTTGCTCGCTCCCCGGTTGAGCGCGAAATAGAACTGCTTCATCAGCTCCCGCGTCGGTTCGTCGGCGACGCGCCAGAGGGTGGTGACCGCGGCGCGCGAGCCGGCTGCGATCAGGGCGCGGCTGAATCCCTGCAGCCCCTCGCCCCGGATCGACTTTCCCCGCTCGGTGTCGCAGGCGGAAAGGGTCGCCAGATCCACGCCGCGGAGGTCGAGATCGTACGTTTCCTTGAGGAACAGGTAGTCCGCCCCGTCCTCCTCGTGGGCCGGGGAGAAGAGGATCCGCGACTGCTCCGGGTTGTCCGCGTCGGCGGTCGCGTGGGTGCCCAGGTGCAACAGCGGTACTCCGCCGGCGCGGCCCTTGAGGAGGGGCGCCTTCACGTCGTCCTTGCCGAGATGGAGCTCCGAGCGTCCGGGACAGATCGCGGCGATCGCGAGCACCTCCTCGGCGGAGGCGGGCAGGTCGCCGAGCAGCTCCGGGCCGCCCAGCTCCTCGAACGCGCTCTGTTTCCCGCCTCGCACGATGCGGGGATCGCCGAAGGCGATGAGCTGGCGTTTCCAGGGGAATGCCCAGGACGCGTTCCAGGAGGGCGGCTCACGCTGCAGGATCACGGCGGACGGCAGGTACGACACGTCGAATCGCTCCACCACCAACGCGCCGCCGATGCTGACGAGCTCGAAGGGCAGCTCGCCCAGGGGACCGTCCGGAACGATGATCAGGTGCCGCGCCGAGGGATGCTGCAGGGGCGGAACGCCCGCCAGCAATCGTTCACCGATGCTCTCGGCGGCGGCGCGCCAGCCGTCGCCCGAATCCGCCGAGACCGCGCTCACGAAGGAGGAGATCGCCGGCAGCTCCGCGCGCAGCTCCATCAGCGGGACGACGCCGGCCTCCTCGCGCGTCACCCAGAGGACGGCGGCGCTGCGCGGACCCACTGAGAACTCGAGCAACACCGTCCCGGCCTCGAGGCGCGCCTGCACCGATGCGAGCGTCGGCGGAGACCTGGCCACGCGCTCCTGGAAGTTGCGGGCGCGGCTCCGCTCGAGCAATTCGAAGAGGCTCCTCGGGTCCGGCTTCTCCAGCATGAGCTCGATGAGCGCGTCGTACACGTCCCGCTTGTCGGCGAGAAAGTCGGTCTTCAGCGACGGAAGCTGCAGCTTCGCCCGCACCGATTCGATCCGCTCGATCGCCTCCTGGAATTCCCTCGCCGCCTGCGCGCGATCTCCCCGGGCACGAGCGACGCGGCCCAGCCCGTAGAGCGCCTTCCATTGGTCCTCGGTGGCGGACAGCTCCCTGGCCAGGGCGAGCGCGGCGGTGAAGTCGCGCTCCGCCTCGTCGACGGCGCCCTGCCGGACCAGCGTCTCGCCCCGGTACAGGTGCGCCTGCATCGTCTCCCGCCGGTTGCCGGCCCGTTGCGCGAGCGCCAGCGCACGGTTGAAGGCGTCCAGCGCCGAGGGCAGGTCGCGCAGATCCAGGGCCCGGACGATGCCGATGTTCTTGAGCACGCTGATCGTGCCGTCGTTGTGCTCTTCCGTCTCGAAGAGCCGCTCCGCCGCCTCGTACGTCTGCAGCGCCTTGAGCGGATCGTTCAGGCGCCGGTACAGGACCCCTTGATTCGTGAGCAGCCGCGCCTGCTCGCTGGGCGGGAGCGCGCCGGGGGCGTCCCGCAGTTCCTGGTAGAGCTGCAGGGCCTTCTGCTCCTGCCCCAGGGCCTGCTGGTAGAGCGCCGCCAGATTCAGCAGGGTCACCCGGCGCCTGCGGGCGACCCAGGGCGCGTCGCCCCCCTTCTCGACGCGCTCGCTGGCCTCGCGAAATTCGCGCAGGGCGTCGAGATATCTGGCCTGGAGGAAGTCGAGCGTGCCGAGGTTGTTCAGCTCTTCGACCTCGCCCTCGAGATCGCCATTGCTCCGCGCCAGCGCGAGCGCGGCGCGGAAGTGGCCCATGGCCGCACCGTAATCGCCCCGGTAGCCTTCGGCGACGCCGAGGCTGTTGACGGCGCGCGTTTCTCCGGTACGGTCCCCGAGGGACCGGTACAGATCCCCCGACTCGCGTGCTCGAGCCATCGCGGACTCGTAATCGCCCCGGGCCGAATCGATCTGGCTGAGCGCGTTGAGCGCCGATGCCAGGTCCGCCGGGCTGTCCCTGCGAAGCTCCGGCAGCAGCGCCTGGTACGCCTTCGACGCTTCGCGAAGAGCGCCTTTCTGCTGCAGCACCCTCGCGTCCTCGAGCGCCTGCCGCCACGTCTGGGCAGCCACCGGCAAGGAGAGCACGGCGACGAGGACGAGGGTGTCGCCGCGGCGCCGCATCGCCGCGGATCATGTCGCCTCGAACCCCTCGCGTCTACCCTAAGGGAAGGAGATCGCCGGAAGCAGCGGTTCGACCGACGAGGCGCTCTCGCTGGCGGCCAGGCCAAGCATCTGCACGGCTGGGGTCGCCGTCACCACCAGGGTTGCGCCCGCCGGCGCTCCGACCCCGGAGAGGAGCTCGGAGATTTCGCGCGAGATCTCCGAGCGCGCGGGCAAGGTCAGCGAGGTGGAGGCGATGACCGCGCCCGAGTCCGCGCGCAACTCGATCGCCACGGCGGACGGACCCGGCTGCGGGTTCTGCAGGGCGAGCGCGAAGAAGCTCCCGGCGGCCGGCGCCGGCGGGGCGAAGATCGCGCCCGAGAGCGGCTGGACAGGGAAGATCGGCTCGGTCGCTGCCAGCAGCGGCCGCGTGCTCGCGCCCAGGTTCCTGGCGCGCAGGTACGAGTAATAGAAGGCCCGCGTGGTATCGGGATTCCTGACCCGGACCCGCCGGCCATCCAGTTGGGCAGCGGCGCCGAGGACGACGTCGAGGTGGGATGCATCCACGAACGTGGTGGACGCGACCGGGACGCCATCGACCTCCACGAGGGCCCCTGGTTGGAAGCCGAGCCCGACGACGCTCACGGTGGATCCGGCCGCCAGCCAGCCGCCGCCGGGGACGACATCGACGATCGAAGGCACGGGCGCGATGCTGAACGAGCCTTGACGCACCTGTTGCGGGTAGGCTTGCCCGGCCGGATCGATCCACCACGACGCAAGCGGATCGAGCGTGAGGCTTCCCTGGCTACCGACCGCCGCATTCGCCGGGACGCCGAGGGTCACTGCCACGATGGGAGCACCGATCGAAAGGCCGAAGGTGCCGGAGGGCGACTTCACCCGCAGGCGCAGCCCGCCTTGGCCGTCCACCACGGCGGCCCCGGCCGCGTCCGGGTTGCCGGGCAACACCAGGCCTTGGACGAACAGCGACGAGTCGAAGCCGATCGCGGCGGCCCCCGTGAAGATGGGCTTGGCCTCGGTGAGCGTGACGAGGAGCTGCAGCGAGCCTCCAGGCGGCGCCGCGCCGCTGAGGATCCGGATCGACACTCCGTTGAACGTATCCGCGCGCGCCGGAACGGCCGCGGCGAGCAAGAGCGCCGCCCCCGTACAGCTCGCGAGCAGCGAGCGACGGCGTAGAGTGAAGTCGGTGACAGACATCGGGGACACCTCCTCTCGGACCGTGACTACCTGGGTTGCAACCGGAGACGCTGCGGGCCGGACGAGGCCAGCGTGTCGCCGGCCGCGTTTTTCGCGGTGACCTCCCAGAGCAGCGGCTTGCCCGGAACGAGCCGCGCTCGCACAGCAGGCGGGAGCGCAATGCGGGGGTCACGGGTCGCGGCGCTCCACAGTTCCACCCGGTCCACTTCCATCACTCGTACCGCGTACGAGGCGGCCGCCGGGAGCGGCTCCCAGCGCAGCTCAGCGGGTACCTGGTCGACGTCACCGATCGGGCTCAGTCCGGTGAGCGCCCCGGAACGGAACACGGCCTCGCCGCCGCTCGGGGAGATCAAGCCAGGAGCGCGCCGGCCCCAGAAGCCGGCTCCGACGGCGAGCACCAGCATGGCGGCGGCCACGGCGAGGCCGGCCCGGTTCAGCGCGGGAGCCGTGATCCAGCGGCGCCACCACCGGTCGCGGGAAGTCGCCCGGGCGGCTTCGTCGGAAGACAACCGGCGCTCGAGCCGGGCCGAGATCCAGCGCACCGTTCCTTCTTCCCCGGGTCCCGGCGTCGCCGACTCGAACTTCTCCATCAGCGCCAGCTCCGTCTTGCAACGCGGGCAGGAGGCCAGGTGACCCGCCACGCGCGCGACCGTGACGGCGGAGAGCGACCCGTCGGACAGGCCGCCCAGCTCCTCGATCGTGGCGCAGTCGCGCGACCGCGAGAGGGCTTTCTTCAACAGGCGACGTTCCCGGGAATTCATCGGTGCCATGCCGCTTCTCCCCCAGACCTACGCATTCAATCTCTGTTGCCCCGCCCGCCAGCGCCGCACGGCGGCCGCGAGCTTCCGCCTGGCGCTGACGATGTACGCCTTGGCCCCGCTGCGGTTCTCCAGCCCGAGCAGCCGCGTGATCGCTTCGAGCGGCATGTCGTCGCCGAAGTGGAGCGTGAAGACGTGCCGCTCGGTCTCGTCGAGCGTCTGATCGAGGAGCGCCCGGATCAGGCGGGCCGACCGCAAGCGGTCGAGGCTCTCGTCGGGACCGGGCTCCGCGTCGGGCAGGTCGGCGTCCAGCTGCTCCTCCGGCGCGGCTTGTTCCTGTCTCGAGCGCTTCCGGAGAAAGTTCATGCATTCGCTCCGCGTGACCGAGTACAGCCAAGTGGAAACCTTCGCGTCTCCACGGAATGAGCGGATGTTCCGCTGCACCTTGACGAAGATCGCCTGGGCAAGGTCTTCGGCGTCCTCGCGGTTGCCCGCCATGCGCAGGCACCAGGTGACGACCTTCTCCCGGTAGCGCCGGAAGAGCTCCTCGATCGAGACACTCCCGTCCTCTCCACCCGCCGACGCGAGATGGGTCGCCACCAGATCGGCGTCGGAAAGCGGCTCCAGCTCCGTCTCCCTTCTTCGGGGGCTCTGACACCCGGGCGCATTCTTACGGAACAACTTTGGCGGCGCCCGTGAACGAGACCGCTTTCTGTTCCGCGCCGAGGGCCCGGTTTGTCAGAGCCTGCGCGTTCGAAGACGCAATCACACGGAGGTAGTGACATGAAGAAGGTTCTGATCGGACTCGTCTCGGCGGCCGCGCTGGCTCTCATCGCGGGCTCCGCCAGGTCGGCCTCGGCGCGCGGCGCAGACGATCTCTGCGGCGGCTGCCCGAAGGACTTCAAGTGCGCGATCGTCAATGGCGCGCCGGCGTGCGTTCCGGAGGATGCGCCGCACCAGTAGCGCAAGGAACAGCGGCGTCGCCATTCGGGACCCGTTTCTCGGCCTCCCCGGGGAACGGGTCCTGCTTCTTCAAGGAGCGGTGGCCAGGGATCGCGGTCGCGACCGGGCATTCGGGTAGAATCGCCGCACGATGAAGACGCGCGACCTCCACGTCGAGAGCAACCGCCCGCTGCTCCCGCCGGCCATCCTCCTCGAGGAGCTTCCCCTGGGCGAGCCGGGCTCCTCGTTCGTGGGCCGCGCCCGCGAGGAGATCATCCGCATCCTGAACGGCGACGACGACCGCCTCCTCGTCATCGTCGGACCGTGCTCGGTGCACGACCCGGTGGCCGCCCTCGAGTACGCCCGCCGCCTGCAGAGCCAGGCCGCCGCGCTCGCGACCGACCTGCGCATCGTCATGCGCGTCTACTTCGAGAAGCCGCGCACCACCGTGGGTTGGAAGGGGCTCATCAACGACCCGGGCCTGGACGGGTCGTTCTCGGTCAACCAGGGCCTGCGGCTCGCGCGCCGCCTGCTCCTGGACCTCGTCGGCCTCGGCATCCCCTCCGCCTGCGAGTTCCTCGATCCGATCACGCCGCAGTTCATCTCCGACCTGGTCGCCTGGGGGGCCATCGGCGCCCGCACCACGGAAAGCCAGGTGCACCGGGAGCTCGCCTCGGGGCTCTCGATGCCGGTGGGCTTCAAGAACGGGACCGACGGCGGCATCCAGATCGCCATCGACGCGGTCCGGGCCGCCAGCCATCCCCACCATTTCCTCGGCGTCACCGAGCAGGGCCTGGCCGGCATCGTCTCCACCCGCGGAAACCCCGACTGCCACATCATCCTCCGCGGCGGCGCCGCCGGTCCCAACCACGATGCCAAGGCCGTGGGCAAGGCGCTGGCCCTGCTGCGCGAGGCCGGTGAGCGCCCCCGGCTGCTGATCGACGCCAGCCACGGCAACAGCGGCAAGGACTACCGCCGCCAGCCGTCGGTGGCGCGCGAGATCGCCGCCCAGGTGGCGCGGGGCGAGCGCGGCATCGTCGGCGCCATGCTCGAGTCCTTCCTGGTCGAAGGGCGGCAGGAGCTGAAAGATCCCGCCCAGCTCGTCTACGGGCAGTCGGTCACCGATGCATGCCTGGGCTGGGAAGCGACGGTGCCGGTGCTGCAAGAGCTGGCCGCAGCCGTCCGCGCCCGCCGGGAGTAACTCAGCGGATGGCCGCGACGACGACCCACGCTCCGATGGCGATGTCCGCGGCGCCGAGCAACGCTTGCAGGCCCAGGCCGATGCGGCCGAGGTGACGCCCGGCGGCGCTGAACGGCAGCGAGACCACGAAGGAGAGCGCCACCATCCCCAGCATCGACCCGATCCCGAAGACGGTCAGGTAGAGGAGCGCCTGCGCGGCCGATCGGGTCACCGGCAGCGCCAGCACCGTGATGGCCGCGGTGCCCGCGAGCCCGTGCACGCCGCCGATGGCCAGCGAGCGCTTCCAGAGCAGAGGGAGGTGGGCGTGGTCGTGAGCGGCCGCGTCGTCCGCGGCGGCCGCCTGGTGGGCATGGGCGTGGAGGTGGCGCAGTCCGTCGTGCTCGTGGACGTGCACGTGGACGCGCTTGGCGATCAGGCGGCGGAGGACGCCGATCCCGAGCGCCACCAGGATGACGCCGACCAGAAGCTCGAGGACCCGGGCGGCGCGGTCCGGCAGCGTGGCTCCGAGCACCGCCAGCACCGTTCCGAGGAGCGCCAGGGAAACCGCGTGGCCCAGGCCCCAGGCCGCGGCGACGCGGACCGTCTGCCGGGTGGAGGCCGAGCGCGACGCCAGGGTGGCCACGGTGGAGACGTGGTCGGCTTCCAGCGCGTGCTTGAGGCCGAGGAGGAGTCCGAGCGCGAGGATAGAACCGAGCAAGCTGGCATCCGGAGGCAGAAAACGGCCGGCGGAGTAGGCTCTCCGCTCCGGGGCTTGTCAAGGCGTGCGAACGCTCCCATCCGTGGGATCCCGTCATTGACAGGCCGGCGCCCATTGCCCAGAAACAAGAGCCATGGCCAAACGGCACGTCGCCGGCAAGCACGGGGCTGAGCAAGCGGTTCACGCCCTCAACAACAACTTCGCGGCGATCGGTCTCTGGTTGACGATCCTGCTCGAATCGGACTGCGACGGATGCCGCGAGCTTCATGAACGGGTCGCGGGGGCCATCGGTCGCAATCTCACCGAGGCGCACGGCTCGTGCAAGCAGTTGCGGGGTCTGCAAAGGCGGGCCCGGCCGGGGCGCGCGGCCATCAACGGGAGCCAGCGCAGGCGCGCAGGCTGAACCGGAGGCCGCTCAAGGCGCCGGTTCGAACGAGCGGGCGCGGTGGAGCAGGGCGGCCATGTCGGGACCGACGCGCAGCGCGCAGGCGGAGTCCGCATCCCCGGAGCCGAGCCGGCGCAGCGCGGCGCAGCGGACGACGCTCGCCAGGGCATCGCCCGGCGTGGTGCGCTGGAAGCGTTCCACCTCTTGCAAGAGCAAGGGCAGCTCCGCGCGCGAGAGGCCTTCCACGATGCGTCCCCAGGGATGGAAGTAGCGGTACTCGAGCGCGTCCCGCACCGCCGAGAATCGGGGCACGTCGCGGCGCACGAAGACTTCGCTGGCGTCGTCCCAGTAGACCAAGGCCCAATCCTTGGAGTCGTGGAGCAGATGCCAGCCGCCGAGGCGCTCGCGCACGCGGGTCGCGACTGCCCACTCGCAGCCCACCCGTCGCAGCCAGGCCTGGAACGACTCCGCGGTCTTCTCCGCCTCCTGCAGGTCGCGCCAGGCTTCGTCCGGGTAGGCTTGCACCCGGCTGTCGATGAACGCCGGTACGCCGGGCCGCGCCATCTCCAGATAGCCGCCGTCGCGGAAGGCATTGAAGCCCGCACCGGAGATCCGCTGCGAGTCGAGGAAGCGCACCGCGCGCTCGGGCACCAGGCGCTGGTCCCAGGCCAGCGAAAGCCGCGGCGGCGAGAGGCGCAGCGACAAGGCCGCGAGCGCCGCGCCGGCGACGCCCACGAGCGCGGGCCAACGCACCTGCGAGAGGCCCCAGGCCAGGGTAGGCGCCCAGACCATCTCGGCCTCCGCCACCATCCGCAGCGCGCGCAGGCCCAGCCCGGCGAACACCACCGTCGCGATCAAGAGCGATGGGCGCTCGCGCCGCCTGCGGACCGCGAGGACAAGCGCGACGGGGAGCAAGGCGAAGAACGCCGGCCGCATCCATGGCAAAGGGGGCTCGAACTCCTTCAGCTGGATCACGTCGTTCACGTGGAGCAGGTGCTCCAGCAGGTAGCGGGCGTTGAAGAGCACGCCGGGATTCGCGAGCAGCGCCAGCCCTGCCAAAGCCGCGATGGCAAGCTCGCCGCGGCGGCGGGTCCTCCAGAAGGCCTCCAGGGCGTGGAGCGCGAGGACGAACGCGGCGAACACCGCGCCGGCATGCAGGTTCCCGCCGATCGCCACCAGGGCGACGCACAGGCCGCGCCGCCTCGTGTCCCGCGGGGCCAGCGCCAGCACCGCCGCCAGCAGCGCCCAGCTGGCGACATGCGGCCGCGGCACCAGCCGAGGCACCAGGAGGATCGCGATGGCCGGCGCCACCCACGCCGTTCCCTCCCGATCGCAGGCGGCGCAAAGGGCCCAGACCGTCCCGGCCAGCAGCGCGAACGTCAAGAGCTGGGCGCCGAGCGCGCCGGGCAGGACCCCCACCCATCCTGCCAGCGCGGCGTCGTACAGCCACGACGTCGGGTACCAAGGATGGTTCCCCCAAGCCCAGGAGAATGCGTTGCTGTGCTGGAGCGTGCCGCCCAGCACCAGGCGCCCCACCGCCACGTGCCAGCCCGTGTCCGAGTCCGAAACCGGCGTGAAGCAGAACGGGCCCGCGAGGAGCATCGCGCAGGCGAAGGGGAGCGCGATCCTGCGCACCCGAAGAACGTAGCAGAGGAGGCAAGAAAAGCGGCGGACGCGCCCTTCCGGGCCATACTGGGCCGTGGAAGATGCGTCCTCGGGGATCCGACACGCCGTGAGGAAACACGCCGCGCTCGCGGTGCTCCTCTCCTGCGCGCTGGTCCCGCGGCTGGCGACCCTCCGGCAGGCGCCGGCGGGAGAGCTGCCGCCGCACGGCGAGGCCGACGAGCGGGTCTTTGCCACGCTGGTCACGCAGGTGCGCGCCCATCCCCTCGGCTACACGTTGCAGGGCACGCCGCTGCTCGCCCGGCTCGATGCGCACAACTACGACAAGCCGATCTTCTTCCACGCGCCGGCCTTCGTCTACCTGGGCGCGCTGCTGACCGCGCTGGGCCTGCCGCTGCCGCTCCTGCCGGTGCTGCTCGAGCTCGCGGCGATCGCCTGCATCCATGCGCTCACCTCGCGGCTCTTCGGTCCGCGCGAGGCGCTCTGGGCGGCGGGGCTCTTGGCCACCTGCACCATCACCTGGTTCACCGCGCAGCACATCTGGATCGACGCCATGCTGGTGTTTTCCGTGTCGCTGGCGCTCCTCCTGGCGGATCGGGCCGGGCGGAAGGCTACGCCCGCCGCGTACGCCTTGGCGGGGGGCGCCTTCGCGCTCGCCTTCCTCAGCAAGGCGACGGCGGTGCTGGTCGCGCCCGCCATGCTGGCGCTCGCGTTGCACCACGACCGCCAGGCCCTCGCGCCGCGCAAGCTGGGAGCGGCCCTGGCCGCCTCGGTCCCACCCTGTCTCGCCTGGGTCGCGGTGCTGCGCGTCTTGAACGGCCAGTGGCTGCCGAGCGCGTTTCCCACGCCGGAGATGATGCAGCGGTACCCGTTCGTGGCGATGGTGGTGGCGCGGCCCTGGTATTTCTATCTCTCCAGCCTGATCCTGTTCGCGCCGGTGTTCGCGGTCGCCTTGTTGCGGCTGCGCGCCCGCGACCGGCGAGACCTGGGGCCCGCGTTGTGCGCGCTGGCCTTCTTCGCCGCCATGACGATCTTCGGCCTGATGCACGGGGGCTATCAGACCCGTTACGTCGCGCCCGCCTATCCCGCGCTGGCCGTGCTGGCAGGCGCCGCGATGGCCCAGCTTCCGCAGCCGGGCTTGATCGGCGCGGCGGCCCTTTTGGGATACGGTCTCCTGGGAGCGGCGGAATACGCCATCTTCCTCACGCCGCGGTACGCCGACCTGACCACGCCGATCGCCGCCCAATTCCTCCACCTGTTCCGGTGAGTCGGGCGGGCCCGTTCTACGCGTCCGCCCCCGGTGGGCGGAGCGGCAGCTGCACGTGGAAGACGCTGCCCTCGCCGGGCCGGCCGGTGGACTCCAGCCAGATCCGTCCGCCGTGGCGCTCGACGATCCCCTTGGTGATGGCGAGCCCCAGGCCGAGCCCGCCGAACGCCGATCCGTGCGCGCGGCCGAACCTCTCGAACACCAGCTGCTGGTGCTCCTTGGGGATCCCGAGCCCGTGATCGCGGATCGACAGGTGGACCTTCTCGTTGGCGCGTTCCGCCGTGAGGTCGATCGGCCCGCCCTCCGGCGAGTAGCGGATGGCATTGGAGAGCAGGTTGACGACGACCTGCTCGATGCGCTCGCGATCGGCGACCAGCTGCAGGTGCTCGGGGGCGTCGACACGGATCGGGTGGCGGTCGCCCAGGGGCTGCATCCGGCCGCGCGTTTCTTCCAAGAGCGCGCTGAGGTCGAATTCGCTCGGCTGCAGCTCCACCATGCCGGTCTCCAGCCGGCTCGCTTCCAGCAGGTCCCCCACCAGCTTGTTCAGCCGGTCGATCTGCTGCGAGATCAGGCGCAGGGCCCGCGCGGTGCCCAGGTCGGTCCGGCGCTCGCCGATCTGGTGCAGAGCGAGCTGCGCCTGGGCCTTGGCGGCCGCCAGCGGCGTCTTCAGCTCGTGGACCACGTCGGCGAGGAAGACGTCCTTGGCGTCGCTCTCGAACGAGCGCCGGCGGATCTGCTCGCCGCGCACGAACAGGTCGCAGAAGACGCGCACCTTGGCGCGGAGGATCTCCGGGTCGATGGGCTTGAGCAGGTAGTCCACCGCGCCCTGCTCGTATCCCTTGAACACGTACGCGGTCTCCCGGCTCAAGGCGGTGATGAAGATGATCGGGATGTGCCGGGTCTGCTCGCGCTGCTTGATCAGCTCCGCGGTCTGCAGGCCGTCGAGCCGGGGCATCTGCACGTCGAGCAGGATCACCGCGAACGTCTCGCGGAGCAGGTGCATCAGGGCGTCCTCGCCGGAGCGGGCCTTCACCAGGCGCGCGCCCAGCGGCTTGAGCACGCCCTCCAGGGCGAGGAGGTTCTCGGGTCGATCATCGACCAGGAGCACGCTGGGGACGATGCGATCAGTCGGTTCTTGCGTCGCCATGAGCCCCTCGGAATTTGCCGATCAGCGCCGCCAGCGTCTCCGGACCGACCGGCTTGGTGGCGAAGTCGGAGCACCCCGCCTCCAGGCAGCGCTCGCGGTCGCCCGGCAGCGCCTTGGCGGTGAGCGCGACGATGGGAAGCGCGGCGTGCTCCGGCCGCTTGCGGATGCGACGGGTCGCCTCCAGCCCGTCGATCTCCGGCATCATCACGTCCATCAGCACCAGGTCCACCCGGGGGTGCGAGTCGAGCAGCTGGAAGCACTCATTCGCGTCCTTGGCGGCCAGCACGCGGACCCCGTACCGCTCGAGCAGGCTGGTGACCGCGAAGAGGTTGTGCACGTCGTCGTCCACCAGGAGGACGCTGCAACCGCGCAGCCCGGCCATTCTCTCCGGCGCGGGCGGGAGCGCAACCTTTGGGCGCGTCTCGGCGTCGTCTTCGCGAACCTCGACGGGCAGGAGCAGCGGCAGGTAGAGCGTGAACGTGCTTCCTTGGCCGGGCGCGCTGCGCAGGCGGATCTCGCCGCCCAGCAGGCGCGCCAGCTCGCGGCTGATGGTGAGGCCCAGGCCGGTGCCGCCGAAGTTCCGGCTGGTGGAGGCGTCCGCCTGCTGGAACGCCTCGAAGATGAGCTCGTGCTTCTCCGGCGGGATGCCGATGCCGGTGTCGCTGACGGCGAGCGCGAGCACCTGGGCCCCGGAGCGGAGCCCGGCCGCTCCGAAGCGCGGACCTCCCCGCTCCAGCTCGACGGTCAGCTCCACCTTCCCGGCGGAGGTGAACTTGAAGGCGTTGGAGAGGAGGTTCTTGAGGACCTGCTGCAGCCGCTGGTCGTCGGTCAGCACCATCTCCGGCACCCGCGGGGAGATGGAGACGTCGAGCTCGATGCCCTCCGCGAGGGTGGGCCGGAACGTGCGCTCGAGGGTGCCCGCCAACTTGCGCAGATCCACCGGGCGCAGGTCGATCTGCAGCTTGCCCGCCTCGATCTTGGAGAGGTCGAGGATCTGGTTGATCAAGGCGAGCAGCTCCTGGCCGCTGGCGTGGATGGTGGAGGCGTACTGCACCTCCTCCCCGTCCAGGTTGCCCTTGGTGTTCTCGGAGAGCAGGCGCGCGAGGATCAAGACGCTGTTCAGCGGGGTGCGCAGCTCGTGCGACATGTTGGCGAGGAACTCGGACTTGTAGCGGGAGACGAGGGCGAGCTGCTGCGCCTTGTCCTCCAGATCGCTGGTGCGCTTCGCCAGCTCGGCGTTGGACGCCTTCAGCTCTTCCAGGAGGTGCTCGGTCCGGGAAGTGGTGGAGATGGTGTTCAGCACCACTCCGATCCCTTCGGCCAGCTTCTCCAGGAGGACGCGGTGGATCGGCTTGAAGCCCGGCAGCGAGGCGAGCTCGATCACGCCCTTCACCTCGCCCTCGAACAGCGCCGGCACCACCAGCAGGCTGCGCGGCCCTGCCTCGCCCACTCCCGACCGGATGCGCACGTAGTCGGAGGGGAGGTCGTCGACCGAGATGATCACTGCGGAGCGGATGGCGCGGAGGCGGGAGACCAGCCGGTTCATGCTGCGGGCGATGCGCAGCGCCTGGCCGCGCAGGGGAGAGCCGTCCGGCAGCTCGAGCGGCATGGTGCGGCCCAGCTCGCCTTGCTCCAGCGCCCGGGCCACCGCGCCGGTCTCGCCGGCCTGCCAGGCGAGCTGGTCGAGCAGCTCGTTGAAGGCGGAGAGCGCGTCCCGGTAGCGGCCGGGAAGGAGGGATGGATTCGCTCGCTCCGAGAGCCGTCCATCCAACGCCACCCGGCGGCAGACGCGGGTGAGCTCGCGCGCGAGGCGGAGGTTGCGCGCGATCAGACGATCGGCGGCGGAGGCGATGCGGGCGAAGGGATGTCCCGGCTCGAGACGCACATGCGCGGCAAAGTCTCCATTGGCGGCCGCTTCCAAGGCGCGCGCGATCCGTTCCACGTCCGCCGCCGCGCGCGACCGCGGCGCCGGTAGCGAGAGCATGTCCTCCGAATGTTCCAATCGGGTCCTCCGGGCCAAGGGCTTCGTGTGAGGCTATAGTTGGTACTGATGAAACCGGACGGCACTGCCGAGCGCGGGTCTCCTTTCGCCGAGTTCCTCCGCGCCCAGGTCCATCGGATCTCGGCCAGGTTCCAGGCTGCCGCGGAGTCGCCCGACTCCGTTCCCGACAAGGCGGCGCTCCACCGGTTCCTCGTCGCCCTCGACGAGCTGTCCGCGGCCACGGACGCGGTCGGAGCCGGGACGCAGACCGCGCCGGAACCGCCCGCGACCATCCTGGTGGCCGCCGACGAATCGTTCGTGGCTGAGGTCCGCCGGACCGTCCAGCCGCAACATGACGTCCTGCCGCTCCCCGGGGAGGACGCCGCTCTCGGCGACGCGCTCGAGCGCCGGCCGGCCCTGCTGGTGGGATTCGGCAGCGCGGGAGCGGCCGGGATCCGCCGGGTCCGCGAGCTACGGCCCGGAGTTCCGGCTCTGCTTGCGGCGCTGGACGCCGAGCTCCAGGGATTCCTGGAGACGTTCGCGGCGGACCCCGTGGTGATCCTGCGGGCGCCGGGGGGAAAGGAGCTGGCGCTTGCCATCCGCGCGGTGATGGCCGCCTCCCGGGGACGGGTGGAGGCGGCGGAGGCGATGCCGCAGGTTCCCTGGACCACCGAGCCCCGGTCCTATGGGCACCTCGCCGGGATGCTGCCGCGGGCGCTGGAGCGGACGGTGCAATTCGACGTGGGCGTCGCGGTCATCGCCCGCCCAGGCGCCGATCCTCTCGTCGACGTGTACGCCACCTCCGACTGCTCGGATACGACCCGCGAGCTGGTCCGGGAGCATGCCCTGGCGCTCTTCCGCCTCGTCGCGGGCGGGATCCACAAGCCGGAGGAACGGATGTTCGCGGACGCGGCCTCGCCGGTCCGCTCTTCCATGTATTTTCCGCTGGCGACGGAAGGCGGCGTGGTCGGGTTGACCTACTTGGCCTCGTTCCGCCCTTCCGCGTTCTCACACCAGGACGAGCTGGTGCTGGCGTCGCTGGCCAAGCACGCCTCAGGCGCCTACCGCCGCCTGGAGGCTTCGGTCCACCGCCTCCGCCTCAGCCCGCGCCAATCCCAGGTCCTGGCCCTGATCGCTTCCGGCTTGTCGGACAAGGAAGTCGCCGAGCGCCTCGGCCTCGCCCACCGCACTGTCCGCACCCACGTCGACCGCATGCTCCGCGAGCACGGCCTCCGCAGCCGCACCGAAGCCGTGGCCGCCTGGCTCCGCGGCCAACAAGGCTAACGGCTAATGGGGACACCATACAGTACTTTCGTCGGAGATCTGGGGACACAATACGGATCTCCCCGCGGCGAACCCGGAGTTCCGTATTGTGTCCCCAGATCTCTGACTTTGGTCTCTACTCCGAGAGGCCGTGCTCCTTCAGGAGGCGCCAGACTTTCTCGGGAGTGATGGGAATGTCGACGTGGCGGACCCCGACGTGCGAGAGCGCGTCGACCACCGCGTTGGCGATGGCCGGCGGAGCGCCCACGGTGGCCGACTCGCCGACTCCCTTCGCTCCGAAGGGATGGTGCGGTGAAGGCGTCACCGTCTTGTCGGTCTCCCAGCTCGGCGTCTCCATCG
>WNFP01005787.1_pt1 | contig 16612 bp, 10 predicted proteins | sample 5400201 | NCBI WGS metagenome assembly WNFP01 (sample SAMN13153355, study PRJNA577476) | soil metagenome | isolation source: 115 cm saprolite under Madrone tree | place: USA:California | collected 2016-06-14 | reverse complement strand
TGCTTCCTCAAAATATAGCAGCACATCCGGATTGTCGGCGATCATCTCTCGATAGAATGTAAACGCATCCTGAGAGAGAGCTTCCATCGCCGCTTCCCATTCGTCTTCCATGTCTAGAGACGGTTCGCTTGAACGCCAAAGGACTTCCAGGCTCGCGGCGACCATCAGTTCGAGGCTGCGCTCAGCCAGCACAGCATCGGAATACTTCCAGTTCATGACCTCGCCCTGCTCAGTGATCTTGAGCTTGCCGCTGAATGCGCCCGCAGGTTGGGCAACGATCGCGTGGTGGGTCGGGCCGCCCCCGCGTCCGACAGTTCCGCCGCGTCCGTGAAAGAGAGTTAACTTCACCCCGCATTCCTGAGCGACCAGTTGCAGGGCACGATGGGCCTTGAAAATCTCCCAGGTGCTGGTCAGCATTCCGCCGTCCTTGTTTGAATCTGAATAGCCAAGCATCACTTCCTGTTGCCTGCCCCAAGAGTTAAGCAACGGAGCATAATCCGCACTGGTCCAGAGGGCGCGACAGATTGCCGGGCAGTTGCGCAAGTCCTCGATCGATTCGAAAAGGGGCACCGGCATTATTCCCGGATCAACCCCGTCGTCCGGCGCCGCTACGCGCACGCCATTCAACTCGGCGAGCCCAATGAGAGACAGAACGTCGGCCGCCGAACGCGTCCCGCTTATCACGTAACTCCGAATCGCCTGCGGCGGGTAGTTCCGCTTCAGCTCGCTTATCATGCGAAGGGAATCGAGCAGGCTCGCGGTCTCGGTCGTGGCCGGTTCTGGCAAGCCGAGTGTTTGCCCATCATTTTCCTGGGCTTCTTGCAGCCCGGCAATTCGAGAACAGATGGAAACCAAAAGTCTCAATCTGTCGCAGCAACGGGTCAAGTAGCGAACGAGCTAAACGCTCGCCGCCGTTTGTCGCGAGGCTTTCGCGCACAAGATATAAATCCCGGGCAAAGGCATCGGCATCGTGGTAGGCATTCCGGTCTGCCGGCTCGGCTCTGGCACCGCCTAAACGCCCCAGAACATAGTCGAGATATCGGCGATAGACCTCATTAGGCGAATGTCTTTTCAGGTTGGGGCCCGGGGAAATGTGTTTGTCATAATCCTCCAGCGAGAGCTGCAGTTCCTTTGAGATCTCCACCTGAAGGCTCGAAGCACTCAGACGCCAAATCAAGTCGTCGATCCTTTCCATGTAGTAATCGAGCATCGTCTGTCGGGCCATCTGCAAAGCATCCCGCGTGCATTCCGGCGTGACGTATGGATTGCCGTCGCGGTCTCCCCCTATCCACGAACCAAAGCGAAGCAGGCGCGGTAACTCGTGTCCCGACAACTCGCTGCCGTAGGCTTCGCGAAAATCATCAGCCAGTTCTTCATAAACGTTGGGGAGAGTTTCGAACAAGACAGTGGGGTAGTAGTCGAGCCCCATCTTGATCTCATCGCGAACAGTCGGGCGACGACGACGCACCTCGTCAGTCTGCCACAGTGCGGTAATCTCGGCGGTGATTGCCTGCTCGTGTTTCTCAGCTTCGCTCTCAGTAAGTGGCAGTCCATCCAGTTGCTGCAATTCCTCGGCAATGCGTCGCCGCTTGAAGAGCACAGTCCGCCTTGCGACCTCGGTGGGATGGGCCGTGAAAACAACAGTGACTTCCACTTGTCGCAACCACTGCAAAACCTGCTGCTCGGTGATTTCCGCCGTTCGCATCCGTCGGAGGGTCCCGAGAAATGACCCGGGTTGAGCCTGTCGCTCGGGTGCAACTTGCGCCGCGCGGCGCCGGCGTTTGCGGTGATTTGTCTCCGCGAGGTTCGTCAACTCAAAGTAGATCGCGAAAGCTTTGGTCATCCGATGCGCCTGAGCAATGTCGAGACCGTTGACTATTCGGTGCGCGCGATCCATTAACTGGTGTTCATCGCCGGCTCTTTCCTCAGAAGTTTCGCGTCTCGCGTGCTGGTCACGGCGTTCGATTAGCAACGATCTCAGTTCCTCAACCGCTATAAAGAGTTCGTTTCCAACCTGTTCTTTCAGCAAAGCTCAGCCAGCCTCGCTGCCTGATCGTTAACTTTCCACAGTGGTTCCCTTCCCCGCATGTTTCATTCCTCAGCTCCCGAAAATCGATATCATAACTCGATAACTGATGATACCTGACGCGCGCGTCACGTACGCCTCGCTGATTGACTATGTTACGGACCGAGTCGTTGAATTAACAAACAACCATCAGCATCCCTCTCTAGGTGCGCTAGGAGGGCAGAATCCTACCATTGGGCTGAAGCGATGAAGATGCCGACAATCACGTTTCGATAACTGACCAACAACAATTGGGAAAGGCTCTCCTCGCACCTTTTTTATTTGCTTTCCGGTTTCTGGGTTGGCTAACGCAAGAGCATCCGCGCACCTCAGACAGCCGCTCAGCGACCCAATAATAAACCTCAGTTGATGGTCCAGACTGGTCACGCCACCGCCGCCGATGCCGTTGCGCTCTCACCGGACGCGCACGTGGTGGTGACCGGTAGCGCGGATGGCACCGCCTTGCTTGTGGGAAACCGCCACAGGCCGGGAGATTCGCTGCCTGTCCAAACAAGATGACGGCGTAGCGCACATTGATTACTAATCGGACGGCGCACGATTCTGAAGGCGATTGAGCAGGAAGGGATGGTGTGCTTATGCAATCCGGAGACCGGCGAAGAACTACACCGGTTTGCCGAAGAAGGAATAAATAAGACTTGGCAATTGGCCTTGTTCTCACCCGACGCCCGCTACGGCTCACGGGAGGCAGTTAAACCGTTGCTCTGTGGAGCGCTGTGAACGGGACGGATTGTGCGACGGTTTGCGCCAAGAGATCGTCAAACGCGACATCAAGATTACCGAACCCCTTTCTCGTGGCCAATGTCCTTCTCACCTGATGGGTCGCCTGGTGGCGAGCTCGTTTGGAGGGTTGATTTCCTCGTCAAGTATGTTCGTCCTGACAAAGAAGATGGCATTTACTTGCCGGAACGATCAATGGCCGCAAGCCAGTTTGGAATTGACGCTGAAGAAGGCAAACTCGGCAAGTCAATCCGTCAAATCTAGTAGAATTTAGTGACACAATTAGTAGCACAACGCCTCTTAGCGCCGCGCCAAGCTAACGCTAACTCGTTGAAAAGACTGGCGCATTTTCACGAGCTAAAGCGCGCGACCTCCGACGTGCAATGACTGAATCCCAAAGAAAAAGTTAGCGCATTTTTATGGCGCTAACTTATTAAGTGGTAATAACTTATTGGCGGAGCCGACGGGACTCGAACCCGCGACCTCCGACGTGACAGGCCGGCGTTCTAACCAACTGAACTACGACTCCGCATCTTCAGATTCGAAATTTCAAATCTGAAATTTTCAAATGTCGATCATGGTGGGCGCGGAGGGACTCGAACCCCCAACCTCCTCCTTGTAAGGGAGGCCGTCTACCATTGACATACGTGCCCATTTCAAAAATCTTTACAACTCTTGCCCTGCCGCAAGGTGTGATCGTAGGGAAAGCTTTGATATGTGTCAAGAAGCGATTGTGATTCCTGAACCGAAGGGCGTTAAGCGGGTCAACTCTTATTTGAGCTTCGTTGGATCAAGGACGACCCTGTGGAAATGTGAGCTCTAAGCAAACGTCGCATAAACGGCTTTGGTTTGGATGCGATTTGCGGCTATATTTAAGCAACCCCGGGCTATTCAGCGCAGCGGATTTCATGCCATCACGACAACTTCAAAACAGATTGCTCTCTTGTTTAGTTTGCGCAGGACTATCGCTGCCTGTCTGGATTGCGGGAAGGACCGCCGCGCATCAAGGCCCGGCCAACCAACAACAGCGGCCGCGCAAAGTCGACGCGACCCCAACTCCCAAGGCCACGCCTCCAACCAATCAGTCGCAAACGAATTCATCTGGTGAAGAAGTAGATGAAGGCGACGTTGTGCGCGTCGAGACCCAACTGGTGAGCGTGCCAGCCGTAGTCACGGATCGCAATGGCCACCCACTGGCAGGGTTGCGAGCCGAGAACTTTGTCGTGCTCGAAGATGGAAAGCCGCAAAGAGTGACTAACTTTGCCACCACCGAAGCACCTTTTGAGATTGCTCTACTGCTCGACACTTCCGGATCTACTCACGAGGAGCTGGGTCTTATCCGCGATTCCGCCAATGCCTTCATCAACGCGCTGCGGCCCGGAGATCGCGTCGGAATTGTGGCTTTCAACAACGCGGCGCGAAATGGGTCGCCGATGGCTACGGTTGAAGTTTTGTCAGGACTCAACAGCGATCGCAAAGCCCTGCGCGCAGCGATCGAAAACCTGGGATCGAGCAACGGAACGCCTTTTTATGATGGATTGGAACGAGTGGCGGATCAGGTGTTTCGCGATCCGCCACGCGAAGAGGTTCGCGGGCGCCGCGCGGTAGTGGCTTTGACGGACGGCGTCGATTCCAGCAGTGACTCGGGCTACGACGATGCGCGTGCAAAGCTGGCACGCGGCGGACTGGCCTCCTATTTTATTCAGGTCAACACCGAAGAATATGTCGAAGATCGTCTCTTGAAAGATTGTCAGGATGATGGGCGGCTGACTTTATCGGCTAAACAGTTGGAGCGTTTTCGCCAGCTCTTCGTGCCGCAAGCGCAGAAGGAAGACTATCAGGACTTTTGTCGCATGGGACAATTCGAACGCATGGATATCAGCCGGCAACTTTACAATCTGGCGCGGAAAGAGATGGGCGAGATGGCCCGGGCCTCTGGAGGAAAAGCCTTCATCGCCGGCAATCTACAAGAGGCGCGCGCCGCCTTTGCCGCAGTCGCGAACGAGATTGGCACGCAATACAGCCTGGGCTACTATCCGTCTAACAAAGCTCGCGACGGCCGCTTTCGTCAGATCAACGTGGAAGTGCGCGGGGTGAAGGACACGACGGTGCGAGCGCGGGAAGGATATTTTGCACCGAAGCAGTAGGGTGAGAAGACACTGTCGCTGGCGACAAGTTCGACGAGCTCTTCCAGGTTGAACCTCGACTCGTCATCATCAGTTATAAAGTTTCGCGCTTCAAGACAGAAAGTTTTCTTTCAGATGGCGGGTTGCAAACCAAACCGCGGCACAGGCATACTCCCAGTTACCCCAGTAATCCTTCTTTTGGTAGTCAAAAACGGAATGCATCCATTCTCTGTGCCCGCTTCAATCTCGAATCTCGTACGCCGGACGACTCTCATCCTGTCGTTTGCGGGACTATTACTCGTTGCGGCTGGGGTCCAGGCCCAGCAACCCGACGAAGTTATTACGACCGACACTTCGCTGGTGCAGTTAAGTGTTGGAGTTGTAGATAAGCAGGGCAAGGCAGTGACGTCGTTGTCGCAGAACGATTTTGCCATCTATGAAGACGGCGTGCGCCGGCCGATTCTGAGCTTCGAACCGACAGAGGCGCCGTTTAGTCTGGTGTTGATGCTCGACATGTCAGGTTCGACCGTCAACTTTCGCCAGCAAATCCAGGGCGCGGCGCTGCGCTTCCTGGACGCGCTCACGCCTAATGATCGAGTCGCTGTCGTGGAGTTCAACGGCAAGGGAGTTAAGTCGCTCCTCGGATTCAGCACCGATCGGCGCAAGATAGCTTATGCAATCACGTTGGCCACTGGTGCCGGCGAGACTCCGCTTTACGATGCTCTGAAATTCTCGCTAAAAGAACTGGCTCGCGAGGGCAAGCGACGCAAAGCCATTGTGGTCCTGACTGATGGTTTGGATACCGAAGTGCGAAATAGAGATCGCGCGATAGTTGCCAAGGCATCAGAGGCCGAAGTCAGCACGGCGATCAGACCAGAAACAAATTCTCAAGTGGTCACGGTATTGAACCAGGCCGATCGCGAAGGGGTTACTATTTTTCCGCTGTCTCTGCCATCCGGTGATCCGAAACGTCTGCCGCTTCCCGATCCGGTAATTACGGCAATGTACGAGGCGGCGCACACCCGTCTGCAACTCCTGGCCAACCGCACGGGGGGACGCATTCATGAAATCCAGAGCCTCACGGATATGGCCAAGCTCTACGCGCAGGTAGCTGCCGATCTGCGCACGCTCTATACCATCGCCTACCAGGCACCCAACCCGAGTTCTCACGATGGCAAGTGGCGCCAGATTCGCGTGGACATAGCCCGCGCTGACCTCGTTGCCAGCACAAAGCCCGGATACTACGCACGGTAAGATTTAGTTTCAGGTTTCAAGGTCAGGGTTTCAGCTCCCAAGAAGAGCAACTGATAACCCTGAATCACACGAGTCGGAAGTTGAGAAGCGGCCAACTTGAAACTTGAAACCTTAAACCTTAAACTTCTCCTCCACCAACCATGCACCCGTAGCTCAGCTGGATAGAGTACCTGACTACGAATCAGGGGGTCGCACGTTCGAGTCGTGCCGGGTGCACCATTATTATTGTTTGAGGTGGGGCCGCCTTGGTGCGGCCTTAATTCTCTGGGCCCTGTTACCTGAACGCTTGGCGCAGGCCGGGATACTTACGTACTGCCGAACAGTGTCGTGCTTACCCATTACGCCTGTGCCACTCATGGAAGCAGCCAATTAAGATCACGCCCTGGTCTTTTCTAAATCTAAGAAGCCTCGGTCAGTCAGACCTGATCGGTTTCATTTGGACCGATCGCCAACCATGATAGCCTCTAGGGCCGTCGCTAAATCCTCCCGAATCACTCCACAAAACAGTCAATCCCTGAAAATCGACTCGCTGGCACGGACCTTGCCCAACAAGCCTCCGCCTGCGGGCCGTGACACCCTTCCGTAGACGAATCAATTAACGATAAATGCTGCAACTAGTGGAACATCAGAGAGCTTTTCTGGCCGCCGATTTGGCGGCTCAGATGATTCAGCCGCTGACCAACGCGGATAAGGCCGAAACCGTGAATTTCCTTTCACATCGACCAATGCAAACCTTCCTCATGTCAGGCTGGATTAACGACAACGGAATAGAAAATACTTTGAACCGAGGCAGGTTTTACGGCTCACGAACCGTTCGAGGGCAACTCGACGGCGTTGCCCTAATCGGCCATGTCACGCTGTTCGAGACAGCCACACAAACAGCTCTGGCGGCATTTGCCGATCTGACGCAAAGCTGTCCTACTTCCCACACGTTGGTGGGAGAGCAGGGCCAGGTCAAAGAGTTCCTGCGTTATTACCACAATAGCGAGCGAACAGCCCCGCGTATGGGTCGCCGCGAATTGATGTTCGAACAAAAGTCCAAACAACAACTAGAGAAATCTGTGCCCGGCCTGCGCCTGGCGACACCCAGAGAACTGGAACCCGTAGTGGAAGTTCACGCTCAGATGGCACTTGAAGAGAATGGCGTGAATCCTCTGGATTTGGATCACAACGGGTTTCGTTTGCGCTGCGCGAGACGAATCCATCAGGACAGAGTCTGGACGATCATTGAAGACGACCGACTAGTATTCAAAGCCGACCTCATCACTGATTTGCCTGGCGTGACTTATTTGGAGGGCGTGTACGTCAGCCCGGAGAAGCGCGGCAACGGATTCGGGACGCGCTGGGTGCGTCAATTAACAAACATCTTGCTGCACCGGTCCAAGTCGGTTTGCGTGCTCGTCAGAGAGCAAAACTCTGCGGCCCAGAACTGCTACAAGAACGCTGGTTATGCAATGCGCGAGTATTACGAAACCCTGTTTCTTCGGTAGAGGCTGTTTCGGGCGGGCCTCTCACGCTCTGGTGGCACCCAACATTCAGAGCACCCCCGCTTCCGAAACCTGGAAATCCCAAATGGGCGGAACCCAACGACCATGAGAGTCCATCACAAACAGCATTACCTCAAACCATTTGTTGCATTGGTTGCCGCGGCGGCGATAGTCATTATTGCGTTCAGTATCCAAAGGCTTCACGTCTCCCAGCTCGATGTTCGGTTCCTGTTCTTATTTCTCTTTACGGTGCTGATTGGCGCCCGTCTGATTATTCACATCCCGAGCATTAAGGGAGAACTAACCGTCTCCGATACCTTGATCTTTCTCACAATGCTGCTTTGGGGCGGAGAGCCTGCCATTCTGTTGGCGGCGGCCGTTGGTTTCTGTTCTTCATTACGGGTGACCCGCAAGGTCGCGGCTCATGTTTTCAATGTTGCGGTGATGACATGCTCGACGTTCCTGACGGTATTCGTCCTGCGCTTGGCTTTTGGCCCCATCTCGATGCTTGGTGTTCACGCGTTGCCCGTCGTAGTGGTTTCCGTAATGGCCACAGTGCAATACATCACTAACAGCGCTCTTGTCACCATCTATACGGGTTGCAAGACCAGCCACGCTTTCTGGCCCACCTGGCGCAAATACTACCTGTGGACTTCTCTTACTTATATTGGCGGCGCCGCGGGTGCTTTTCTCATCGCCAGGCTCATCACGGTGATCGGTTTCTACGGCACGCTTGCGGCAGCACCTATTATCGGCGTTGTCTATATCACCTACAAAACGTATCTAACGAACGTCGAAGTTTCAGTTGCCCAGGCTGAACAAGCCAAACGGCACGCGGAATTACTGAGAGAGAGCGAAGAGCGTTTTCGCAGTGCGTTCGATTATGCGGCCATTGGCATGGCGCTGGTTTCAGAGGAAGGCCGCTGGCTACAAGTAAACCGCTCGCTTTGTCAGTTGGTTGGCTATTCCGAAGACGAATTGTTGACGGCTGATATCCAGGCGCTGACGCACCGCGAAGATCTGGGTGATCTGCTGCTGCAACAGTCAAGGCTCATGATGGGCCAGGTGCCAGGTTATCAAACCGAGAAGCGATATATTCATAAGTCAGGTCATGAGGTTTGGACCCTACTCAGTGTTTCGCCGGTTCGTGATCCCGAGACCCAATCGCTGCGGGCGATTTTTCAGATTCAAGATATAACTGATCGCAAGCGCGCCGAAGCCCAGTTGGTTCATGACGCTTTTCACGATGGGTTGACCGGACTGCCTAACCGGGCTCTCTTCATCGATCATTTGAGGCTGGCGGTGGCGCGGAGCCGGCGTAAGGAATGTCCGTTGTTCTCAGTACTCTTCCTTGATCTCGATCGATTTAAGGTGGTGAACGACAGTCTCGGACATTTGGTCGGTGACAAGCTACTAATGACAATGGCCCGGAGATTGGAAAGCTGCCTGCGTCCGGGCGACACAATCGCCCGGCTCGGAGGGGACGAATTCACGATCTTGCTGGAAGATCTCAAGAGCAATAACGAAGCGATTCACGTTGCGGATCGCATCCAGCGAGAACTTAACAAGCCCTTTGAACTGGATGGCCGCCACATCGCGACGTCGGCGAGTATAGGCATTGCGCCGAGTTCGACCGGATACGACCAGCCTGAAGATATCCTGCGCGACGCAGACACCGCCATGTATTACGCCAAGTCAGTGGGCGGCAATCGTCACCAGGTATTCGACACGAGCATGCACACTCGCGCCGTAAAGCTAATGCAAATGCAGTCCGACTTGCGACGCGCGATCGAAAACGAAGAGTTATTTGTTGAATATCAACCGATTGTATCGCTCGAAACTTTTCGTATCACGGGATTCGAGGCCCTCGCCCGCTGGAAACAAGACGAGCACGGTCTGATTAATCCCGGCCAGTTTATTCCGGTAGCCGAAGAGACGGGGCTGATTATTCCCATGGGCGAATGGATTCTCCGTCAGGCCTGTGCCCAAACCCGCGCGTGGCAGGACCAATACCCAATGGAAGCCCCTTTGACCATCAGCGTTAATCTCTCCGGCAAGCAATTCGCCCAGCCGGATCTAAGTGAACAGGTCGAGAAAATATTGCAAGAGACGAACCTCAACCCGACTGCTTTGAAGCTGGAAATCACGGAAAGCGCAATCGTCGAAAACGAAGAAGCGGCGCGCGGGATGCTCAGACAGTTGCGCCTGCTGGGTGTTGGATTGAGCATCGATGACTTTGGCACCGGCTACTCCTCATTGAGTTCACTCCACCGTTTTCCGATTTCCACTTTAAAGATCGATGCATCGTTCGTTCGTCGCATGAGTGGCCAGAATGAGAACACAGAGATCGTTCGCACGATAATGTCGCTGGCGGATAATCTCGGCATGGATGTCACCGCTGAAGGGGTAGAGACGCTGGAACAGGTCACTAAACTCAGAACGTTTGGATGTGAAAAGGGGCAGGGATTTTTCTTCTCGCGTCCGGTGTCCGCGACTAATGCAGAGGCATTATTGAGAGAATCAACTTCATTGGGCCCCATAGTTCAACATTACGATGACGTGGAATCGATCGAGGGTAGATTAGTCGCGTAACTACTTAATTGACTCGCCAAACATTGGGATTTTTTTCGATCCATAAATCAAGCAATCAAGCAGGAGGCGCACTCAGGCGCGCCTCCTTCTTAATTTTTTGAGAGTCCGTCGATTGGACGATCGCCGTAGGGGCGGAGAGAAGAATACGTCCGACCCAGGAGGGCGCGACCGGCAGTACTCTAGCTTCGCCCCGCCGACTTTTTTACACGCGGCTGCGATGACAATCGCGCCTGGACATATCCTTGGGGCGTCCCGCTCTTTTGATCGCGCAATCGTCGATTGGCATTCACGCGCGCTGGCTCTACTGAAGGCAACCCATCCGGGTTGAGTGAAACTATTGTCTGGGGTGCGGCTGCGGGAATCTTCCAGGGATAATAACCGCAGAAGACTCCGAATGCGGCCAGCAGGATCACGAAGAGTGCGGCGATCGCGTGTGAGCCGAACCTTCCGGTTGAACTGACTTCCGTCGGGCATATCGCAGTCTCTTCCATTTCCACGAGTGCCGGCTCAATCCCAGAGCTTCGGACCACATATTCAATTTCCACCTCGCCGGCACGCCCAATCTGGCGCAGTGCCTCACGAAATTCAGCCGCAGTCGCATAACGCTCGTCAGGATTCTGGGCCATTGCTCGCGTCAAAATCGCAGCCAGGTCTGCCCCGACGGCTTCATTAATCTCATTCGCCGGCTTTAACGGATTCGGCCGCGCACTCACCAGAGCAGTGGCACGGGCCAGCGCATCGGGCGGCTTCACTCCGGTAAGCAAATGGTAAAGAGTCGCCCCCAAAGCATAGATGTCGCTTTGCGGACTCGTGCCTAAATCCTGAATTTGCTCCAGCGGCGCGTAACGCGGTGTATAGCCAAACACGCTGGTGCAGGATATGGATCCCGAAGGATCTGCTGTTTGGGTCTTGGCCAAACCAAAGTCCAGCAAAACTATTTGGCCGCCGCGAGTCACTTTCAGATTGTGCGGTTTGATATCACGATGAATAATCTGTCGCTCGTGCGTATGCAGGTAGATGAGCGCGTCAAGCAACTGATCCGCCCATGCGACTACGGCCTGGCGCGGAAGCGGGCCGGGCTGTTGCGCGATTATTTCGGCGAGATCATTGCCTTCGACAAATTGCATGACAAAGAATGCACGATGGCCCTCAGTAAAGTAGTCACTGACTCGCGGCAGCGCCGGATGGTTGAGCCAGGCCATTAGTCGCGCTTCGCGTTCAAACTGCTTCCACTGGTCCTCGTCATTCGTGAGGGTCTGCTTCAGCGCGACGGTATGGCCCAGGCGAAGATCGATTGCTTCATAAACAGCCCCCATACCTCCTTTTCCCAGGGATTGAATCACGCGATAGCGACTCTGCAAAATTGTGTCGGGCACCAGCAGCGTTGTGCCGGCGGTGGATTTATTATCGTCAGAGAGGGACATTGTTTTTCTCGATTTCTGGAGTAAACGCCAAGGATTTGGGGCAGCGAGGAATGGATTACGAGTTCTGCTAAAACCAGTGCCCGCTCAGTCCAACTCGTTTCGGCAGTCAGTTGATCTGTCCGAGGTTATGCGAGTGAGTCTTGACCAACGCCTGGTGAGGTCGTGAACTGACTCAGCAACCCTTGTGCCGTCCTCTGTCGTGTGAAATGCCCGCCTCGACATCGAGGGTGAATGGATCACAACCAGGCCGGCGATAACGCTCCTTCACATTCGCTTAACCGATACTTTGCCTAACAAACGTTCAGTGAATGCATTAGCTCGCACAGAGTTCAGCCTGTAATAACCGTATCGAACCGGGCAAAATCGAAGTCTGAAGGACGCGTTACCAAACTCACGCTAGTGAAACCGTCAGTATTGAAGTGTGGCGTTTGGCTGAGGCGAAACCAACCGTCCCGGCTATCTCGCCACGAGCCGGAGCCGTGGTTCTAGGAAAGACCGTTTGGTTTCTGAAGCGAGCCTTTTTCAACATGGATATCATGTCTCTTGATCATGCGGTCCAGCGTTTTACGATCGACTCCCAGTACGCGTGACGCCGCCTGTTTATTGCCTCGCGTGTGTGCCAGGATGCGCGCGACATGGCGTCCCTCAACCTCAGCCAGTGAAGGCCAGGCTTCTTTCTCGACTGGTTCGGGTGAGCCCGCCGGAACCCTATCGCTCGCCGCGTTGTGGAAATTGCGGATGCGTTCCGGAAGATCCTGAACCCGAATCAATCCGTCACACATCGCCGCCGCCCGGACGACCGCATTCTCAAGCTCGCGAATGTTGCCTGGCCACGGATATTCCTGCAGCAGTTCAAGTGCTGCCGTTGAGAAACGAACGCTGGGTCCAAGCGTATAGACGCGGTCAGCAAACGTTTGCGCCAGCGGGGGAATGTCGACGCGGCGATCTCGCAACGCCGGCAGCGTGATCGACACGGCATTCAGACGGTAGTACAAGTCTTCGCGGAATCTTCCGGCTTTCATCTCAGCTTCGACATCGCGATTGCTAGCGGCGATGACGCGGACATTGACTCGCTGCATTTGGTTTGAACCAACGCGACGGACTTCACCCTCTTGCAGCACGCGCAATAGTTTGACCTGGAACGATGGGCTGGTTTCCGTGATCTCGTCAAGAAAGACTGTGCCCTCGTCAGCCTCTTCCCACAGGCCACGGCGATCGCGATCCGCGCCCGTGAACGAACCTTTCATGTGGCCAAACAGCTCGGACTCAATTAGCTCCGCCGGTATCGCGCCGCAGTTCACGGCGACGAATGTCTTGTTAGCCCGGCCGCTGCGCCGGTGCAAGGTCGAGGCCACCAACTCTTTCCCGGTACCGGATTCTCCGGTGAGGAATACCGGCAAATTTGTCGCGGCCACTCGTCCGACCTGTTTCATGACTTCGATGAAAGCGTGACTGCGGCCAACCAGATCTATATCAGATTCGCGCGCCCCGGCCCGCGTTCCGATCGATACCCGATGCGGGCGGTGGCCTAACTGATCACGCAGGGCGGCTGAGAGAGATTGCAGCTCTTCCACACCGAATGGTTTGAGCAGATAGTCGTAAGCTCCAAACGCAGTCGCATCCAAAGCGCCTGCCGCATCGCCGTGGCCGGTCATCAAAACGACTTTCGTGTGCGGGAAATCTTCCTTGAAACACCTTAGCACCGAGAATCCGTCGGCCCCCCCAAGCATGACGTCGCAAAAGACAATCGGCCAGCTCTCCTGGGTCGACATTTCAAAGGCTTCTTCCGCCGAAGCCGCGCGACTCACTTGCCAGCCGTCATTTTCCAGTACCGTGCAGACAAAGTCTCGCACTGGCTGCTCGTCATCAATCACCAACGCGCGTAAGGTTTGGTCCATAGTTTTAGGGGCACTTCTTTAGTCTGTGGATTCCAGACACCGACTGAAAAAAGCTTTAATCGAGTTCAGATCCATGGAACGGCCGCCTAGTAAGTTCGCAAACACTTCCACCGACGCACGCGATTCGTCCGAAAATCTGCGAATTGCATTATTCGTTCACGGCAGTCGGGAGACTATCGACGCTTATCCGGCCACCGGCCGAGAGCACATGGGTGTTCCGCTGTGGATTAGTAGTCACAGACGACTCAAACAATTCGGCCGGCATCGGTTTGCCGAACAGATAGCCCTGCGCTTCGTCGCATTTCAACTGGCGCAGGAATGAAACTTGCTCGTCGGTCTCTACGCCTTCCGCGATCACCCTCAGCCTTAAGTTATGCGCCAAAGTTACGATGGCCCTTACCAGGGACGCATCGTCTGGATCGGTCGTGGCGCCCATTACGAACGAGCGATCCAATTTCACTGTGTCGATGGGAAGGTGTTTTAGGTAACTAAGCGATGAATAGCCCGTGCCAAAGTCGTCGATGGCAACCCTTACGCCCAGCTTTCTAATCTCCCCCAGCATTTTCACCGCCGCTTCCGTGTTTTCCATGATCGAAGTTTCAGTCAACTCGAGTTCGAGACACGTCGGATCAAATCGAGTCTCTTCGAGAATTTGCACCAGGCGCTCGGAAAAATTCGTCTGTTGAAAATGCCGGGCCGAAATATTCACGGCGATCCTGAGCCCGGCAAAACCGCCGTCCTGCCAGGCTCGCGTCCGAGCGCAAGCTTCGCGCAATACAATGTCACCGATCTCAAGTATCAATCCCGTGTCTTCAGCCAGCCCGATGAATCTCCCCGGTGGCAGCAAGCCGAGTTCCGCGTGGCGCCAGCGAATCAGCGCTTCTGAACCCACTACCACACCTGACGCGAGATTAACGACCGGCTGATAGAAGTTAACGAACTCTTTATTTCCGATCGCCCGGCGCATACTGGTCTCCAGTTCCAGACGCTTGACCGCCAGCGCATTCATGTCCGCCGCATAAAATTGATAATTGTTGCCGCCCTGCTTTTTCGCCCGATACTCTGCGGCCACCGCATTCCTTAAGATCATGCTGGTTTCTTTGCCGTTAAAGGGAAACAGGCTGATTCCAATGCTGGCGCTTAGGTAAACCTCTTGGCTGCCCAGACGGAAAGGCGCTCTGAAGACATCACTGATCGCGCGAGCGGTCTCGGCCAGATCAGCCGTTTCAGCAACATTAGTAAATAACAACGCAAACTCGTCGCCCTCAAAGCGCGCCACCGTATCGCCATCTGTGACGCAGCTCAGCAGCCGGCCCGCCGCCTGAGTCAATACGACATCGCCGGCGGCATGCCCGAGGCCTTCAGCAACCTTCTTGAATCGATCAAGGGACACCAGCATTACCGCGGCCAGATTCTGGTTGCGCTGTGCAATCGCCAATGCCTGGGTACAACGATCTTCAAACAGAACTCGATTGGGAAGATTCGTCAGCCCGTCGTGATAGGCCAGATGTTTGATTTCGGCAGTGCGTTTTTTGACCAATTCTTCCAGGTGATTTTCGTAAACACGCTTCTGCGACAACAATTGATGATGAGCCAGAGCGCGGCTGACCGCTGTCTCAGTCAGACGCAGATCCAATGGCTTAGTAATGTAGTCGAAGGCACCCGCGCGCATGGCTTCGATAGCAAAGTCTATGGTCTGCTGCCCGCTAATCATCACCACGACGGTGTCGGGACTTCGTTCCAAAACCCGGGGCACCAGATCCAGACCGCTAATTCCTCCCATGTTGATGTCGCTGATGACCAGGTTGAAATTGATGCTGTTGAGGATCGCCAGCGCCTCCTCGGCCGAGCCGACGGTTGTGCAATTGTGGTGCGGGCCCAGCAGATCGCTGAGCAGGCCACGAATCTGCTCATCGTCGTCAATGATCAGAATCGCCGACCTTTCAGTGTGCTCAAGCGTCATGGTGTCTATATTCAAACTGAATCGCCTTCTGCTCTGAAGATGGTCACTGCCATCCGTATCTCACTCTGCCTTGAAGGGCGCGAAGATACCTCACTGACTCATCACTAATTCAGAATCCAGCACTTCGCGGACCTTTCTTACGAGTGCCGCCGGCGTAAACGGCTTTTGAATGAACTCAATATTCGTGTCCAGAACGCCATGATGAACAATCGCTTCGTCGGTATAGCCCGACATAAAGAGCACCTTTAAGCCGGGAAGCAATTCGGTCACCCGATCGGCGACCTCTTTGCCGCTGGTTTCGGGCATAACTACATCGGTGAGCAAAAGGTGAATCGGTGCCGTCCGTTGCCGGCACAAAGTGATTGCTTCTACACCGCGTGATGCGGCCAGCACTTTGTATCCCGACTGTTCCAGGATTTTCTGGGCGAGACTGCGGACCACATCTTCGTCCTCGACGAGCAGCACAGTCTCTGACCCACTGGGCAAAGCTTTCTCAACTATCGAGGCTTCGGTTTTTTGCGTCGCGCCGGCCAACTCGGGGAGGTAAACCTTAAAGGTGGTACCGTGACCCAACTCGCTGTAAACCCAGATGTTACCGCCGCTCTGTTTGACGATACCGTAAACCGTTGAAAGACCGAGTCCGGTGCCTTTCCCTTTTTCTTTGGTAGTAAAGAAGGGATCGAAGATCCGAGCTCGCGTGTCCTCAGACATTCCGGTGCCCGTGTCGCTAACGGCGAGCATCACATATTTCCCGGGCACGAAACCAATGTGTCTGCCGGCATACTCAGAATCCAACTCGACGGTTGATGTTTCAATAGTCAGCTTGCCTCCCTGAGGCATCGCATCCCGCGCATTAACCACCAGATTGACCAGCACTTGTTCGATCTGGCCCGGGTCAGCCTTAATGCTTTTCAACGCCAGATCTAATTTGGCGGTCAGGCGAATGTCCTCTCCAATCAAACGCTGCAGCATCTTGTTCATGTCTCTGACCACGTCGTTTAGATTAATCGCGACTGGCTGCAGGATCTGCTTGCGTCCGAAGGCCAGCAGCTGGCGGGTGAGATT
>WNFP01002528.1_pt1 | contig 16615 bp, 16 predicted proteins | sample 5400201 | NCBI WGS metagenome assembly WNFP01 (sample SAMN13153355, study PRJNA577476) | soil metagenome | isolation source: 115 cm saprolite under Madrone tree | place: USA:California | collected 2016-06-14 | reverse complement strand
GGTGACCATAGACGTCGGGACTGCCGAGCAGCCGGTTCGCCATATTGCCGACCGTGCCGGCATCGCCCCTCGCGAAGCTGCGGACATCGTCGCGGAACCGGCCGTTCCACTCCTTCCACCAGTCGCCGATGAACGAGCCCACCTGATAGAGGCCGGCGGCGTCCCAGGCCTCGGCGATGAGCTTGGTGCCCGCGAGCACGGGGTCGTTCTCGATGTCCCGCAGAATGGGTGGGTTTGCCGTCGGACGCCCCGATTCATCCCGCGAGAGGATGGACGCCAGGTCGAAGCGGAAGCCGTCCACGTGCATCTCCTCGACCCAGTAGTGCAGGCTGTCGAGAATCAGCTGGCGGACGATCGGGTGGTTCGCATTGAGCGTGTTGCCCGTACCCGTGTAGTCGGCGTAACGCCTGCGATCCGGTTCGAGGATATAGTACGCAGAGTTCTCGAGGCCGCGGAGCGAGAGGGTCGGCCCGCGATGATCGCCCTCGGCCGTGTGATTGTACACGACGTCGAGAATGACCTCGAGGCCGGCCCGGTGCAGCGCTTTCACCATGTCCCTGAACTCGTCGAGCGCATCGAGCGGATCGGGTGTGGAGGCGTATCCGTGATGGGGCGCGAAGAACGACACGGGAGAGTAACCCCAATAGTTCCGGCGGCCGAGCGGCGCGTCCTGAGAGTCGAACTGGAACACCGGCAGCAACTCGAGTGCGGTGACTCCGAGGTCGACGAGGTAGGGGATCTTCTCGATGAGCCCGGTATAGGTGCCGCGTGTGGCCTCCGGAACGCCGGAGCTGTGATGGCGCGTGAAGCCGCGGACGTGGAGCTCGTAGATCACCGTCCGTGCGAACGGGAGATGCAGCGGGCGGTCGCCTTCCCAGTCGTAGGCGCGAACGTCGGTAATCACGCTCTTCATGGCGGTCGCCGCATTGTCGCCCGGGGCGCTTGCCGCGCGGCGGTCATAAGCGCGAGGTACCGCCACCGCGCGGCCGTACGGGTCGAGGAGCACCTTCGTTCGATCGAAGCGGAGGCCGTCCCCGGGTCGCCAGGGGCCGTCTGCGCGGTACGCGTAGGTTTGCCCGCCGCGCAGCCCCGGAACAAACACATGCCAGTAGTGGTGAGTGTGATTGCGCTGGGTATCGAACGCGATCACTCGCGCGGGCACCGGGTCGTGCGCGTCGTTGAAGAGGAGGAGCTCGAGGCCCGTCGCATTGGCCGAATAGACGCTGAAGTTGACGCCGTCAGCCGAAAGGGTGGCTCCCAGCGGGTACGGGCTACCAGGCTCGGGAGTCTGGCTTTGCTCAGCCACCGAAGCGCTGGTGGAGCGATCGAGCCAACGTGCCCAGCACTCGTGCGTGCTCGGACGGCCGCCCGTTCAACAGGTCGTATCCAGCCATCGCAGCCGACGGGGCACGAACTTCATAGTCATCTTCGCCTTCGCGTTTGTCGAACCGTGGAGCTTCGTGCCGTAACACACCGCGTCCCCGCCGCCCATTTTTGTGGCGCTCTCTGATCGCTTGCTCGAGGTCGAACATGGTACCTCCTTCGGCCGAGCGATAGAGCTACGGCGACGTTCCAGGTGCACGATCCACGCCACCGCGGGCCTCTAGTCTGGAGCCAGGTGGGGCAGCCTGAGAGTGCCGAGCGTCGGCAGGTTTGACGACGACTCGGCAGCCGCGCCGGGTACTGAATCACGATGCAGAGAATTGTGGCGGTGCACAGCGTCCCACCCTACAAGACCGGTTCGAATCCGAGCTCGGGTCAGGCCGGTGTAGCGCGCGACGGGCCGGCCCCCCTGGCGGTACCTGCTGCAGAAGAAACGAGGTCAACCCCGTACGGCCCCAAAAGGCGCGAGCTCGGGGCTCACCTGGATAGCGCGGAGTCGATGGGCTATGAAGGAGGCCGTGTTCAGCGCGGAAAGGGTTCGATCGAGGCACCGCCGCCTGAACCCTTTGGAAGACGTCGAAGTTCGGCACGGTTGCGACGAGTGATGGAGACTCGTCGGAGACGGCGGCGCGCGTGACGAGGCCGGTTCAACCGATGCGTCGGGCCCGCTTCGGCCCGTTTCAGCTCGACCGTTGTGGATCGGGCTTCGAGGGGTCGGGTTGCCCTGCGAGGTGGGGGCTTGACGCGCCGCGTTGCTGTCCGAATCCATCCCGATCGCGGTCAGGCCGTCCGTTTCCATCGTCCGTCCATACTGCTATCGACTCCCACCCGTTTTCATCGGTAAGTCCGTGCTGCTATCGACTTCCAGCCCGGAGGATTGCGCATGTCGCCTCGACCGACCCTCGCCGCGCTCATGTGCGCCGGTGCCATGGCATTGGCCACCGGTACGAGCGCCCAAGTACCGAGCCCGAGCATCGAGGGCCCGATCACGAACCCCGGGACCCCGTTCGTTGCCGCGACGACGTTCGACCTTGCACAGGTCGGCTACGAAGAGGCGGAGTACTTCATTTCGGGCACGGCGCGCGCCTACGTCAACAGTGCACCGCTCGGGACGGACGGCAGGTGGTCCGTCACGACGGGCGAGACGGCGGCCTACAAGACCCGCATCCTCGTCTACCGACCAACGAACCCGAAGAAGGTCAGCGGCACGGTCGTCGTTGAGTGGCTGAATGTGAGCGGTGGCGTCGATGCCGCGCCCGATTGGGTTCAGGGGCATGTCGAGCTGCTCCGCGAAGGCGTGGCGTGGGTGGGCGTATCCACGCAGATCGTCGGCGTCGAGGGGGGCCCCACGCTCCTCGGCCTCATGAGCCAGCCACTCAAGGTGGTGAATCCCGCACGCTACGGGTCTCTCCACCATCCCGGCGACAGCTTCTCGTATGACATCTTTTCGCAGGCCGGGCAGGCCATCCGGACACCATCAGGTCCAAACCCGCTTGGCACCCTCAAGGCGAAACGTGTGATCGCCATCGGCGAATCGCAGTCGGCCTCCCGCATGGTGAACTACGTCAACGCCATTCATCCGGTCGCGCACATCTACGACGGCTTCCTGATCCACAGCCGTGGTAGCTTCGGGGCGGCGCTTTCGGAGGCGCCGCAGCCGGCGATCATCCCGCCGGGGAGCACGGCCATCCGCGCCGACGTCGACGTGCCGGTGTTTACCGTCGAGACGGAGACCGATCTTACGCTGCTCGGCTACTTTCGGGCCCGACAGGATGACGCCCGGCACTTCCGGCTGTGGGAGGTCGCGGGCACCGCGCACTACGACACGTACGGTCTCGGGGTCGGCACCACCGACGTCGGCACCTCGCCCGACATCGCGGCCGTCGTCATCATGACCGATGCCGCGGGGGGAATGATCCACTGCAACACGCCCGTCAACTCGGGCCCGCTGCACTACGTACTGAACGCCGCGCTGAACAAGCTGATCCGCTGGGTGCGGACGGGCAAGGCACCGAAGTCGGCGCCGCGGCTCGATGTGAGCGCCGGTCCGCCAATCACGATCCAGCGCGACCAGCACGGCAACGCGCTCGGCGGCATTCGCACGCCGTGGGTCGACGTGCCGATCGCTACCTTCACGGGCCTCCAGAGCGGCGGCTCAATCCTGTGCCTAATCTTCGGCACGACTACGCTGTTCGACGCCCCGACGCTCGCGGCGCTCTACCCGACGCACAAGGCGTTCACGTCGGCGTACGACAAGGCGCTGAAGCGCGCCGTCAAGAAGGGCTGGATCCTCGAGCCCGACGCGAAGCTCATCAAGAAGTGGGCCGCGGGCTCCAACATCGGCGGCTGAGCGCCGCCGTGTGAACAACCTGCACGCTCCAAGTGAGATCGGCGTGGATTTCCTTTCAAGCGGATCGGTCGCCTACACATATGTATCGCACGGTCCCGCTCGCAGGCCTATGGAGCCGCCAGAGCCGTGGTTTCTACCACGACGGCCGCTTCCAGACCTTGGATGAGGTCATCCAACACTATGACCTGCACCTCAATCTGGGGCTGTCCCCCCAGGAGAAGAAGGAATTAGTCGAGTTCGTGAAATCGCTCTAGCGCCGCTGGGGGTCAAAGTCGAAAGCAGGCCGGGATGGACAATCATTCCGTTACGGAGCCACGGGCGGCGTGGTAGACGCGCTCAGGACGAGATCGGGGCCGGATCTCCACTTTATGGTCTTATCTTCTCGCGCTCGTACGTGGCGATCGCGTGCAGCGGCGAGCCGATCACGACGCCGCCCAGATCGGAGATCACCGCACGTGCCTGCACGGCGACCTCACGAGAGATGCCGGCCGCCGTCCACCCGGATGGACTCGCCGGTGATGAAGTCGGTCTCGATCAGGAAGAGCACCGCCTTGGCGATCTCCTCTGCGCCGCCCCAGCGACCGAGGGGCGTCGCGCGGAGCACGGCAGCGTCCTCTTCGGGCGTCAGACCCGGCGGCGCCAGGATCGGTCCCGGCGCGACGGCGTTGACCAGGACGTCGGGCGCGAGCTCGAGCGCGAGGCTCTCCGTCAGCGCCTTCACGGCGGCCTTCGAGGCGTAGTACGGCGTATAGCCGGTGTAGCCAGGACGGCCACTCACCGGCAGCCAATCGCTCACGTTGACGATGCGGCCGCCGCCGGCCCGCCGCATCGCAGGCGCGGCATGGATTGCGAACAGCCAGGCGCTCCGGGCGTTGGCGTCGAGCGCGTCCGAGAACGTGCGCGCGCCGGCACTCTCGAACGGCGTCCGCTCGTACGTCGACGCCAGGTTCACGAGGATGTCGAGCCGTCCGAGCACCTGCTCGGCTTGGCGCACGGCTGCCGCGACCTGCGCCTCGTCGGTGACGTCGGCGCGGAGCACCACGGTGCGCACGCCGGCGGCGCGGGCCGACGCGGCGGTCGCCTCGGCGGCGTCGCGCGAGCTACGGTACGTGAGCGCGAGCCCGCAGCCGCGCTGCGCGATGGCCTGCGCCACCGTCTGCCCGATCCGTGCCCCGCCGGTGAGCAGCGCCACCTTGCCCGCGAAGTCCATGCCGTCTCCGCGTATCGGGCCTCGCGGTCCGCTGCAACAGGCGCCGACGGCGCCGCTTCACGTTCCCCCCTCCGCCGGATAGTGTCCCAAGTGATCCGGCACGAGCCACTGGAGGAATCATGACCACCGCACCCGCCGTCCCTGCCATCCAGCGGGAACCCGGGCTGCCCGGGCAGACCGTCGTTGTGATCGGCGGCAGCGCCGGCATCGGGCTCGAGACGGCCCGGCGAGCCCGCGCCGAGGGCGCGAGCGTCGTCCTGACCGGCCGCAATCCCGGCCGCCTCGAGCGGGCCGCGGCCGAACTCGGCGCGCTGCGTAGTGCGGCCTTCGACGCCACCGATCCGGCTGCGCTCGAGCGCTTCTTCGGGGACCTGCCCAAACCGATCGACCATGTGATGGTCACGGCCGGCCGTCCGTACTACGGGCGCCTGGCCGACATCGACGTCGAGCAGGCGCGCCGCTCATTGGACGAGCATCTGTGGCTGCCCATCAACGTGGCCCGTCACGCCGTCGGCACGGTGCGGCCGGGCGGCACGCTGCTGTTCGTGGGCGGCACTGGCGCCCGCCGACCGGGCCCCGGCCTCGCGATCGCCGCGATGGGCACCGCCGCGCTGCCCGCGCTGATCGCCAACCTGGCGCTCGAACTGGCGCCGGCCCGGGTCAACCTCATCGCCGCCGGCTTCGTCGACACGCCGTTGTCCGCGTCGCTGCTCGGCGATGACCTGGACAGGCGGCGCGACCAGCTCCGGGCTACGCTGCCCATCAGGCGCGTGGTCGGACCGGCCGACGTCGCCGCGCTCGCCGTGCACATCATGACCAACACGGCGCTCACCGGCGCGACCTACGACATCGACGGCGGCCAGCAACTCGTCGCCGGAGTGTGATCTTGATGGAGCAGGTGAAGTGAAAGAGGCGGAGACAAGAGAACGCCTGCCGCCCGGGCAGGTCCTCACGCACAAGTGGCCCGTTCTCACTTATGGAGAGACACCGCGCGCCGATCTGCAGACGTGGACCTTTCGGTGCTTCGGCCTGGTCGATCAAGAGCTGTCGTGGACGTGGAAGGAATTCCTCGACCTGCCGAGGGTCGAAGTCACGTCCGACATTCACTGCGTGACGCGCTGGAGCCGGTTCGATAATCGGTGGGAGGGGGTCGCCGTCGCAGAAATCCTTCGCCGGGCGGGCGTTCGGCCGGAGGCCGTCGCGGTGATGGCTCACAGCGAGGGGGGCTACACGACGAACATCTCTCTCGCGGACCTGCGGGGCGCCGACGTGCTTTTGGCCTACAAGCACGACGGGCGAGACCTCGCGCCCGAGCACGGAGGCCCCTGCCGGCTCGTCGTCCCAAAGCTGTACTTCTGGAAGAGCGCCAAGTGGATCCGGGCGTTCGAGTTCCTCGACGTCGACGCGCCGGGATTCTGGGAGGTCAACGGCTATCACCTTCACGCCGATCCCTGGAAAGAAGAGCGCTACTCCGACCAGGAGACCGACGCCATGCAGCGGATGCGCTCCGAATCGGCTCGCCGCCGCCGCGGCCGAAAGGAGATCCCATGATTTGGTTGCTTGACTCGCCGAACTGGAAAGACCGGGCCGGTGGCTTTCATCTAAGGAAGCCCATCATTTCGAGTACGTGATCCCCAACCACGATGGCGAGGACAGCGACAACTGGGAGGCGTTCTACTATCCGTTGGGCGAGGCGCGCCGAGCCTTCCTTGTGATGGTGGCACTTCTGCGCGGCGAAGACCCCAAGGGGGTCGAGAGGTGGGAGGAGGATTTGCTTCCTTGATACGCGCCGCCCGGCGCGAGATCGAGCGCCTCCGTGCGTGCGAGCCGTTCTGTGGGCGCGGCTTACGACCTCCTTGAGTCCAACAATCCAAGCGGGCGAATCGGATCACGCCGATGGCTTCAAGAAGGTATATCGCGGAGTATGATACCTCTCCGCCCGCGCGAAGAAGGGCTCCCGATGGCCTTCAAGCTCTGGACATGGCGCAGGCTCGGTGGCGACGTCACAACGGGGCTGACCAGGCTGGACTCGGGACGGTTGCCCGTCAGCAGGAGCCGGGCGGAGTGCGTAACGATGTAGACCCCGAGCGCGAGCAGCCGCAACCGTGCCCCACGCGCCGCGCGGCGCTCGACCCCAAGGGCGCGGATCCTAGTTCGGCCCGCAGCCGCCACCACAACAGCGCCCCGCTCGTCACCTCGATGACCGACGCGATTCCAAATCCAGTAAGGGCCACCGAGCCAGCAGCGAGACCGGCCGCAATCGCGACGATCCCCTCCAGGGCGTTGTAGCCAACCGTCACGCCTTCGAGCGCGACCCCCCCGACGCAACAAGGTCACACGCTCCTCGCTACCCTCCTGCCGCCTGCGCATGTCCGGGGGGTCGAAGGAGCAGTGCATTCACCGTCACGGTCACCGTGCTCGCGCTCATAGCGAGCGCCGCCCACGCGGGCTTGAGCAGGATGCCCAGCGATGGGTAGAAGACGCCGGCGGCGAGCGGGATCGCGATCAGGTTGTAGATCGCAGCCCAAAAGAGATTCTGCTTGATCTTGCGGTGCACACGACGGGCAAGGACGAGCGCGACGGGAACGTCGGCTGGGTCGTCCTTCATCAAGACGATTCCGGCTGTTTCGATCGCCACGTCCGTTCCCGCGCCGATCGCGATGCCGACTGTCGCCGCCGCCAGCGCCGGTGCGTCGTTTACACCGTCCCCAACCATGGCGGCTCGGCGGCCTTGCTCCTCAAGTCGCCGAACCTCGGCGGCCTTCTCGCCCGGCAACACCTCGGCCCGGACATCATCAATGCTGAGCGTGCGGGCCACTGCTTCCGCCGTCGCCCGGCTGTCCCCCGTGAGGAGCAGGACGCGAATGCCGAGGTCGTGGAGCGACGAGACGGCACTTTTCGCGGTCGGGCGAATGCGGTCGGCGACTGCGATGAGACCGATCGTCCGGCCATCCACCGCCACGTAGAGTGCGGTCTTCGCTTCCGCTCGCAGCCTCTCGGCTTCGCGCTCGAGCCCCGGCGTGGCGCCGTTGCGTTCAAGCAACCTGCGATTGCCTACCAGCATGGTGCGACCGGCTACTGTCGCCAGTACACCGTGGCCGGGAACGGCTTCGAAATGGGAGGGCGGATCAACGGCAAGCGCGCGCTTCTTGGCAGCCTCGACAACGGCCGTGGCGAGGGGGTGCTCCGACTGCGCATCCGCTGCAGCGGCGAGCCGGAGAATCTCTGCCTCTTCCACGCCTGCCGCAGGAATGACATCCGTCACTGACGGCCGGCCTTCGGTGAGCGTGCCGGTCTTGTCGAAGACGACTGTGTCTACTTTGGCAGCCGCCTCGAGAACCGCGGCGTTCCGGAAGAGCACGCCGGCACGCGCTGCCCGCCCCACACCGACCGTGATCGCCGTCGGAGTCGCGAGCGCGAGCGCGTCTGGACAGGCGATCACGATAGCCGCCACCGCAGCCGACAGCGCGAACGCGACGCCTTGGTGTCCAAGCACAAGCCAGGCCAGGAACGTGACGACCCCGGACGCAAGCGCCACGATGACCAGATACTTGCCGGCAAGGTCCGCCAGGCGCTGCGCCGGCGCCTTCGAGGACTGTGCTTCCCGGACCATGGCGACGATGCGAGCCAGGGCCGTATCAGCTCCGACTTTGGTCGCGCGGAACCGGAACGCTCCCTGCTGGTTTCGCGTCCCGCCCACGGCCTCGTCGCCGGGCCCCTTCGCGACCGGCACCGGCTCTCCGGTGAGCATCGATTCATCTACGTAGCTCGTGCCCTCGATCACGACGCCGTCCACCGGGATGGTATCGCCCGGCCGAACCGCAAGGACGTCGCCCACCGCGACGGCTTCGAGCGGCACTTCCTCCTCTTGCCCATCCCGCACCCGCCGCGCGGTGGGCGGCGCGAGCTTGAGCAGCGCCTCGACCGCCCGGCCGGTGGCGAAGCGACTCCGCATCTCCATCCAGTGGCCGAGGAGGCTGAAAGCCGTCAGCATCGCCGCAGCATCGTAGAACGGCTCGCCCCGCAAGCCGAATGTGACTGCGGCCGAGTACACGTAGCTCACGAGGATGCCGGTCGCGATCAGGGTCATCATCGTGAGCTCGCGCTGTCGCAGCGAGCGCGCCGCGGACGACACGAATGGCCACCCGCCCCACCAGACGACGATCGAGGTCAGGACGAAACCCAGGAGCCCGGGCGACAGCCCAAATGGCGCCGCGAGGTCGCGGCCGAAGAGCGAGGTGCCAAGCGGCGAGTAAAGGACGATCGGGACGGTGAGGATCGCCGACCCAACGAAGCGCCGCAGCATGTCCCGGACCATGTGCGCTCCGTGTCCGGCGTGCGCATCTGGCGCGTGGTGGTGCTCGGCCGGCGTTTCGACGACCGCCTCTTGGCAAACGCACCCGTACCCCGCCTCACGCAGGGCGTCGTGAAGCGCCGCCGCATTTGTCGCCTGGGAATCGATGGTGACGTGGGCGACGGCCCGGGTCCGATCGAGGTGCACGCCCTGCACGCCTGCCGCATTTGAGAGAAAGCGCTCGATCCCTGTCAGGTCGCCAGCGTCGTGACAGTTCTTGAGGCTGATCTCGAGCATCGTGCCGCTCACGCCCCCGGAGATCTGTGCGTGATGATGGTCGTGATGTTGTTCCATCCGCTCAGTCTCCCGGCGTTTTCCGGCGTCCGGATGCATGTAGGTGCACAACCAGCCACCGTTCCCGACGCCGCTCGAGGATGGCGGTCCCGCGCCCTTCGATGTCGACATGCTCGCTGGGCGTGTCCGCCGCGAGCTCGTAGCGGAACGGTACCCAGGCCACCTTGCCCCGCACCTGCGGTGCGATGTTGAAGAACCGGAAGCTGAGGTGCTGCATTTCGGCAAGCTCGGGCTTCAAGTGGTTGTTCCGGTAATCCGTCCATCCCGTGGTTGACGCCTGAGCCTTCGATGATTTCGGCCCACGGGTTCCGCGCGAACAGCGTGTCGAGGCCTGCCATATCGTTCGCCTCCTGCAGCGACGCTGCTGCTGTAACCCACCCGTCGCACGGCAGCCTCCTCCGCCGCCTGAGCCCGAAGGGCCGGGACGACCGTGCCGCACCAGACCAGGATTGGGGCTATTGCAGAATCTCTGTGTCTCTGGCCCGGGAAAGGCCGCTACTTTCTGTTATCTCCTTACTCGTACACTAAGCTGACGAACTGTCTGCGGAGAAAGCACAAGCGCTGGGGCAAGGGATACCGCGAGTTCCCTCCGTCCTTCTTCAAGAAGGCCGGGCTGTATCAGCTGCACGGCACGATCGTGCGGGTCTTCCGCACGCCGCCCGGTGAACGCGGTCGGAAAGCCAGATGACCGAAATGGTCGCGTCCGGTTTGATGAGGGGTGCTGGAGACGGAGTGATGGACCGCTCGAGGGAGACACTCGCCCGAGAGGGGAGAAACGGCCTGGCCTCGCACGCCCTGTTCGCCACCGCGCCAGCGCCCTACTCTACTGTACCAGGCTCGTGCCTTCGTCATGTCGGGGAACGAAAGGAGTATCACCGACTCTGCCCATGGGATCCTCAAGCAGGAAGACGAGCCCGCCTTCGAGGACGTAAGCTGCCCAATCCCCTCGGGTGTTGGTGTGCGGTGGCGGGGATTGGAAGTGGGGTGGCACCACCCGCTCCAGCACCGAGAACGCGCGACCACACATCTCGGCCGCCCGAGCACCCCGAGCCCACGAGCCCTGGCCGGCGCGGCCGATCGCGATGGCGGCGTCTTCGGGCATCGCCGACTGCGTGTGAGGCAGGGCGCGGAGATACAGGTCATAGGCGCCGAGATTCTCTGGACGCTTGCGCCGCGCGCGTAGGAATGGGTGTCGGGGGCGTCGGAGCCCTTGTCGAGAGGGTTCGCGACGTGTTCTGCTGGAAGCAACGTGCCGCCCCGCAAACCGTCGGGTCGTAGAGTCAGCGTGCGAGGAAGTCGCGGATCGTGGCCGCGATCTCCGTGGCGTGGGTCTCGAGCGCGAAGTGGCCCGTGTCGAAGAAATGGACTCTCGCACCGGGAATATCGCGTTTGAACGCCTCGGCACCGCGCGGCAAAAAGAAGGGATCATTCTTTCCCCACACCGCCAGGAACTGGGGCTTGTGCGTCCGGAAGTAATTTTGGAATGTCGGGTACAGGGCGACGTTGCTCTTGTAGTCGGCGAACAGATCCAGCTGGATCTCGTCGGCACCGGGGCGGGACAAATAGAAGTTGTCGAGCGAATAGCCGTCCGGAGAAACCGCGGTCACGTCAGGCACACCGTGCGTGTACTGCCAGCGCGTCGTGTCGGGAGCGAGGAAGCTGCGGAGCGCCTCTCGGTTGGCCGGCGACGATTCTTGCCAATAGGCCCGAATGGGATTCCAGCCGTCGCTCAGCCCTTCCTCGTAGGCGTTGCCGTTCTGGGAGACGACTGCAGTGAGGCGATCCGGATGCCGAACGGCGAGACGGAAGCCAACGGGTGCGCCATAGTCGAAGACGTAGACTGCGAAACGACGGAGGCCGATCACCTCGGTGAAGCGATCGATGACGTTCGCGATATTCTCGAACGTATAGGTGAACGCGCCGCGCGCCGGCATGTCGGACTGCCCAAACCCCGGCAGGTCGGGAGCGACGAGGCGGAACCGGTCCGCGAGTTGCGGGATGAGATCGCGGAACATGTGGCCAGCGGTGGGAAAGCCGTGCAACAGCAGAATCGTTGGCGCGTCCTTCGGCCCAGCCTCGCGGTAGAAGACCTTGATGCCGTCGACATCGACCTCCCGGAACGTAACCGTGCCCATGGGAAATCCTTTCCTCTATAGTCAATGGCCCTGATGGAGGTTATCGACAGGGGCGCGAGAAGATAAGACCGAGAAAAGGGTATCCGCCCCGATCTGCTCCTGGGTGTTTGTACTACCCCGCGCATGGTCGACGTCGCGAAGCTTCCACCACCATACGTCAGACATTGCGGTAGCCCCGTTCCTGTAGCACCCAGCTGTTGCCATCGGGGTCCGAGAAGTCGGCGAAGCTGGCGTAGTCCGCGCGGGCGGGGTCGAGCCCCGGTGCGAAGCCTCCGTCCCAGGCACCAATGGGCGTCTTGTGCCGGATCTCACCGACCTCGACTCCACGTTCGAGCAGGCGGTTCCGCGCGGCCTCGAGGTCGGTGACGACGAGATAGACGTTGCGAAGTGATCCGGAGGGCGCGTCGGTGACTCCGTTACCGATCTGGATCGAGCAGCTGGAGCCCGGCGGAGTGAGCTGCACGACGCGGAACGCGTCGTTCGGCGAATAGTCGACGTTGAGCGTGAAGCCGACCTGGTCGACATAGAACCGCAGCGCTCGCTCGACGTCGCTCACCGGCAGCGTGACTACTTCGACTGAAAACGTTGGCGTTCTCACGCTTGGTTCTCCTTTGCCGCTGCTCGCCCATTTGGTTACGGCGCAGGCGGCGCCCTTACCGCATGCGGCGAGCACGGAATCCTCTCCCTGTGCGTCAATGGCGCTGATAGAGGATATCGACGGGGCTCGAGAAGAGAAGACCCACAAAATAGGGGGTCCGCTGAGTCTCATCCTGCGTCTACAAGATCGCGCTATCGCTAGGAGTTCGGTAGTGTAGGGCGGGAGGGATGTCCCGCTCGCTGTTGAACGCCGGTGAGCAGCAGCCGCGCGCGACTCGCTCAACGCCCACACCCGGGAAGCGATCGCCGTCGGCGTGGCGACGTGACAATACCAGCGGAACCTCGACCCGTTGCCAACTGGCCTGCGGAAGCGCAGCCTGTCCAAGCGCGCCGTCGACGGTGTGCCGGGCGTTGCCGACGGGCCCCTTCGCGTACGTTGATTAAGGTCGATCGACGTCTTGCTCACTCCAAGGAGCGCGCTATGCGTGAAGAAAAGGAAACCGCAGATCGGCTGGCTGCATATTCGGACGCCGTCTTCGCGGTCATCGTGACCATCATGGTGCTGGAGCTCAAGGCACCAGATCAGCCGGCATTCTCGGGTCTCTGGCCTCTATGGCCCACGGCCATCAGCTATGCGGTGAGCTACCTGTTCATCGCCATTATTTGGATAAACCACGATCACCTCATGCGATTCGTGGGTCGTCCGACGCTGGGATTGATATGGATCAACTTCGGCCATCTCTTCATGGTGTCGCTCCTGCCCTTTGCGACGGCATGGATTGCACGCACTCGGCTCGCGTCGGTCCCTGTAGCCTGTTACGCGGGGCTGTTCGTGTGCATCGACATCGCCTACAACGTCTTCGAGCGCGAAGTATTGGTCCGCGCGGACGCCACGCGAGTGTCCAAGCGTACGCGGCGCATGGCGCGGTGGCGATCACTCGTTGTCCTTTCGATGTTCGCGATCGCCATGCTTGTTGCATTCGTCGCGCCTCGCCTCGGCTTCGGTCTGATATGCGGCGCGCTGATCCTCCACTTGCGGCCAGAGGCCCCCGGCAGTTGGCCGTGACGGTCCTTCAGTCGGAAAGCGAATCCGGTCGGGCCTCACAAATCGATGACTACGTCGCGAATCGGTTGTGAGCAGCAAACGAGAACGTTGCCGTCGGCCGGCTTGTCGAGCGGCTCCGGTCCATAGACGACCGCGCCCGAAACCAATCCGCTCTCACAGTTGTGACAAACACCGGTTCGGCACGACCAACGGACTGGGACGTCGCACGCCTCGGCCAGTTCCAAGATGCTCTGGTAGGCCGACGCCTTCCAGTGGGCGGCGATGCCACTGCGCGCGAAGGACACGAGCCGACCGGTGTTGGCGTCGTCCTTGGGTAGATGCGGGGCTCGCGGCGCTGCGCCGACGACACCAGGGGTCATCGACTCGCTGCCGTTGAACATTTCGATGTGAATCCGCTCCGGCTTCACACCCAGGGTTGCGAGCGTCTCTTTCATCTCGGCCATGAAGCGAGTCGGCCCGCAGAGGTACACATCCGCGTCTCGTGGGACGCCGACCTCATCGAAGACCGACCGCGACAGGTGACCGGTAGCGTCGAAATCCTCACCCAGCTTGTCCCGCGAGCCCGGCCTGCTGTAGCAAACATAGCTGCGGCCGTGCGCGAGCGTGGGCATGACGCCGCGGACTTCGGCGGCGAAGGGATGATGCTGCCGATCGCGAGCCGCGTGGAGCCACAAGACCTGCCGTGTCGAGCGGGCCGCGGCCAGCGCGTGCAGCATCGCCAGCACGGGCGTCGCCCCGATTCCTGCGCTGAGCAGTACCACCGGCCGCTCACCGGACTGCAGAATGAAGCTCCCGCGCGGCGAGCTGACGTCGAGAGCATCGCCCACCCGGACATGCTCGCGGAGATAGGTTCCAGCCGCCCCATTCGGCTCTATCTTCACGCTGATTCGATAGCGCTCCGTCGAGAGGGGACCTGAGAGCGAGTAGCTGCGAAAAAGTGGCGAGCCGCCGGCGGTTCGTTGAAGACGCAAGACCACGTACTGGCCTGGCAGAGCCGTTGGCAGCGGCTGACCGTCCGCGCTCTGCATCGTCAGCGAGAGGACGTCCGCGGACTCGTGATCGATCGCCGTCACCGCGAGCGGCCGAAATCCCGGTGCAACCGGATGCGCAGCTGCTGCCGGCGCGAGCCCCGCGTTACCACTCCCCGGGCCAGTCGCTTGGCTCCGCAGTAACGCCTCGAACGATGAGCGCCACCCGGGTGAAAGCGCTTCGATCCGCAATGCGCGCTCCAGTCGGTCGCGCGCATGATTCGGCGAATAGAGGAGCGCGTTGATCTCTGCGACGGTCATCCGCTCCTTCGCATCTCCCACCTGCACGATTTCGTCGCCGGCGCCCACCTCGCCTTCCCGCAGGACGCGGAAGTAGAACCCCGGCCGTCCGCTGGATGTCAGCAGAGCCGGCATCCGGGGCTCGTTCATCCGAATGCCGACGCGATAGCACGTAACGCGAGGTTGGGTGACTTCGAAGAGCGCGCTGCCGATCTCATAACGGTCGCCGATGCACACCGCATCGTCGGGCAATCCTTCAATCGTGAAGTTCTCGCCGAACTGTCCATTGACGAAGTCGGTCCTCTTCAGCGGCTCCTGCCAATAGCGATACGATTCGATCTGGTAGACGAAGACGGCGCGCTGCTCACCCCCGTGCCCGGCCAGGTCGCCTTGACCGTCTCCGTCTAGATTCAACCGGCCGACCCGACAGCGGCCAGGCACCGGATCCTTCCAGATCCCGGTGTGCACCGTGCGACCCTTCCACTCGATGTCGCGGGGGAGTCCGACGTTCACGGATAATAGTCGCGCCATGTCGCTCCGCCTTGGTGGGAACGGGCCTCCGCCACTCGCAGCCGCTATGGCGAGCCCGCCGTCGGGAGCTCGCTCATGGCTGTTTACGGGGGAGCACTTCGGCGACGGTGAGCTCGCGATCGGGGCCGTGCGGAATCACCGTCTGACCCGCCTCAAGGCGCAGCTGGGTCCCGTCGAGCTGTACCGACACAATGTCCGGCTCGAACGATACTAGGTTGGAGATGCGGCCGACCTCGGGATAGGCCTCACGGTACGACCATGCCGCCAGACGTGCGTCACCGATGTCGTAGTAGCTGCACAGCCCCTTGTAGGGGCAGAACGTCTGGTGTTCGACGGGGGTCAGCGCAGACTCATCGACGTCGGCACGCACAACGTACCAGCGCGGCGCGAAGCCGGACTCGTAGAGGACTACAGGGCGCTTGGTATCGGCAACGATGCGGTCACGATGGCGGACGACGAGGCTACGGGAGGCCTGACGGATGTCGATGCGGTGATAGCTGTCGGCGGCGTGGCCCACGATCCGTTCGTCTTCTTCGTAGAAGGCATCCATCGCCGGCCAGGCGAACGCGACGCGTGCCTGCAGCTCCCTCGCGTAGGTCGGCAGCTCGATGTGCTGCCACGCCCCTCGCGGTGCGCTCCGCTCGCCCGCCCGGACGGCGTACCAGGACGTGAGCCCGAGGTCGTGGTGCCGGGTGGTGTGCTCGGTGCGTTGTAAGGTGTCTCGAGAGACGTCGGTCTCGGGGAAGTAGGCCACCGGATAGCGCCCCGGCTCGAAGAGCAGGACGACGTTCTCACTGTCGGCGATCCAGGTTCCGCCGAAGCGCACGCGCATGCGCCGGCGCAGCGGCTCGGCGTACAACAGTCTCTTGGGCAGCGGATCGGGCACGAGGAACCGGCCGATTGCTCCCGGTGAGAGTGGACCTTGTTGCCAGGACAGTCCCATTGCTCTCCCCTCGGATAGGCCTGACAGCCGCGATCACAAGCGCCGCGATCGCCAAGCTATGAAGGTCGCACCGAGATGTCAATCAGGGCTATTCCAGATTCGAACTATCGGCGTGCTGTCCTCGGCGGCAATCGGTTGCAGCGCCGCACACGAGGCTACTGTACCCCCTCGGAACCCGCCGGCTAACACAGGCCGAGGAGCCCGGCCGCCGCCGGCGCCCGTTCCTGATCTTCCTCGGCTTCGCGGTCGTCGGCTTTCAAGGGTGTCCGTCTCGGCGTGGGCGTGCCTCCCCGTTCCGCGGGGGGCCCACATTCCACAATCGGTCGCCGTCCAGCAGTGCTCGAGGCGTTCGATGCGGGCGCAATGCACAAGGATCGCACGAGGCACGCGAGCGTCGAGACGGTCGTGGCGGGACCCTTCGAGGGCCGGCAGCGCGCTTGGAGCGCGAGGGGGAGCGATCACTTTCGAGAATCGCCGTTCTCGG
>WNFP01001934.1_pt1 | contig 16617 bp, 26 predicted proteins | sample 5400201 | NCBI WGS metagenome assembly WNFP01 (sample SAMN13153355, study PRJNA577476) | soil metagenome | isolation source: 115 cm saprolite under Madrone tree | place: USA:California | collected 2016-06-14 | reverse complement strand
TCTGATGTCTCATGCGAATGACTTTCGCGTTGGCGATCGTTTTCAGCCTGGCCGGACGGCTGCCGCACCTGCGCAACAGAAACTGAACCATAAATAATGACGTAATCGGTCTTCCTCGCGAACCGTCGACGGACGCTCGCGGTTGCCGAGATTCAACTCATCAGAATCTCAGATCGATCCAGAACCCTGTGATCGTTGAACGCAACGCGGAAACGGTGCTTGCAGCCAAGATATCGCTCCGTCGTCTGAACTGAAACGATGTGCCGACACATCGTTACCTCCCCTGCACGATCTCTAATTGAAAGGATTCTTTGGCGCTCTTGTTTTTATCAGGAAATGAGAGTTTGTCAGCCTTGCAAGATTACTTACCACATCCGAAACTTATTGTTCTGTGGTCCATCCAAGTCTACGCAATTGTCTTAGAGTTTGGCCCTGGTGAATCGTCCGATCGTGCTGATTGGTACTCCAGTCTGCTGTGCCGGGGATCTTAAAGGAGACAGAATGAAAGCCATTGAATTAAGCGGGTTGGAGGGATTCAAAAGCCTGAGGGTTGCCGACGTTGAAAAGCCGAAGCCGGCCGCAAATCAAATCCTGATCGAAGTGATGGCAGCAGGAATCAACTTTGCGGAGCTTGAGTTGACCTGGGGTCGGTATCCAGCCCTAAAACCGCTTCCGTACGTTCTCGGATTTGAAGCTGCAGGGATCGTTGCCGAGATTGGCTCGCACGTGAAGAACGTAAAAGTGGGCGATAAGGTCACGGCGATTGTTTCCAGCGGCGGATATGCGGAATATGCCACTGCCGATGCTCACGTTGCCATTCCGATTCCCAGTGGGATCTCCTTTGCTGAGGCGAGCACCATCCCGGTTCAGGGTGTATCGGCGTATGCCCTTTTGAAGTTCGCGGCTAAACCGCAAGCGCACGAGACCATCCTTGTGCAAGCTGCGGCGGGTGGCGTCGGACTATACCTTGTGCAACTGGCGAAGATCATCGGCGTAAAGCGAGTCATTGCTCTGGCCAGTACCAGGGAAAAGCTCGATTTGGTGAAAAGTTTAGGCGCCGATGTTGCCATCAACTACAGCGATAAAAGCTGGCCAGATCAAGTGAGAGACGCGACTGACGGAAAAGGGGTCGAGGTTGTCTTAGAGGCGGCGTCGGGCGAAGTGGGGGACGAAAGCTTCAAATTGATCGCTCCTTTCGGACGCATTGTTTTCTTCGGATCCAGAAACATTCACGACACGATTCCTTCCGAGAAGATCCAGCAGCTGATTTATAAGAACCAATCGCTCATTGGCTTCAATATTCCTACGCTGCGGCCGGAACAAATCGGTGAATGTGTGCCAGAACTTCTGAACTTAATTGCGCAAGGCAGAGTCAAACTGTTCGCAAATACCGCTTTTCCGCTGTCTGAAGTCAAGAAGGCGTATGAAGCCGTTTCGAGTCGGCATACCATCGGCAAGGTCGTCTTGACTCCATAGTCAAAAGTGTTCACACGTGGAGAACGAGACATGGGAACGCGGCGATCTTCTAGTCATGCCGGCGTTGGCGAGCTGGGTAGGCTGCGACCTTGAGGCGGTTTCCACCCAGATGATGCTTAGGCTGCAACCGGGTTCGAGCTGATTCAGGAGAAGGCGAATGAGGCGTATTGGACGTGGCTCACAAGTGATGGTCCGATCTGGGGCTTCGTCTTGCCGGGACGATCAGCCGTTGGCAGGCTTCGAAGAGTTAGCCATGCCCCTGTTTGATTCTCTGTACAACTTCTCGCGCTGGCTGGCGCAAAACTCGAACGACGCTGAGGATCTCGTTCAAGAGACCTATCTCAAGGCTTTACGCAGTTTCGCATCGTTTCAGTCTGGCACCAATTTCCGCGCCTGGATGTTTAAGATCTTGAAAAACACCTTCTTAAGTTCGTGCTCAAACTTCGAGCGGCGCATGACCGTTGCAATGGACTCGGAAGAGGATTTCCCTGCTTTGCCCGCAACTCACCCGACTCCTGAGTCGCTGCTGATCGAGCGTTCCGGCGTCGAAGCAGTTCAGTACGCGATCGAGCAACTGCCAGTCATCTTTCGCGAAGTCATTTTGTTATGTGATGTTGAAGGTGCGTCCTACCGGGAGATCGCGGAGATGCTGTCGATCCCGATAGGAACCGTTATGTCACGCCTCGCCAGAGCCCGGAAGGCAATTCGCGAGACGGTCCGTAGCGAAGAAATCTTCCATGAAGCAGCGCTCTGATACAGGAGCGCGAATCACGCAGCAACCTGCAGAAAGAGGAGAAGCCTGTGGCAACCGCTACCTTGGCAGCAACCTTGAACACTCCGATATCCCAATTGCGACCGGCTCAAATGGAGCGGATTTTGGTCACCGAGGACGATGGTGCTTTGCGGAAGATTCTGCGCCGGCTTACCTCCCCTGCACGACCTCTAATTGAAAGGATTCTTCGGCGATCTTGCTTTTATCGGCATAACGCTTGAGAGCCTCTTCCGCTGCCTCGCGAAATGAGAGTTTGTGAGCCTTGTGCTCGGCCGGAAGGTATCCCCCGCCAAAGTAGAGCTTTCCATCTGGTGTGATGAAAGATGTGAGAGGCAACCCGGCAGGCAGATTTAGAATGGCTTGCGCCCGCTGCAGTTGCGCTACCAGGTCCGGGGCAGCGTCGAAGTCAACTTTTATGGGGACAAAGTGGTGATTGATGTACTCTGCAGTCGCGAAATTTGTATACGTGTCGCGATCCATGAGGCTGCACCACGGACACCACACGGCCCCGACATCCAGAAGAATCGGGCGGTCTAGCTCTATGGCACGCTTGAAGGCTTCTGCACTCCAAGGGTACCAATCGACGGGTTGAGAAACTGCCCGCTTTAGGTACGGGGATGTCTGGCCGCCAAGGTGGTTAGGTTTCGCCTGTGCTTGACCAGAGGCGACCATAGAGGCCAGAGCCAGCACCAACAGAGAAATACTCCTAACAGTCTTGCCTACGAATTCCCGGCCCATATCTTCCCCACTCTCACTCCGCGATTCGGATTCTGTAAGGTTTTCTCTTCTCACTGCACGAGAGATTTATGGAAGATCTCTTCGACCACTCGCGACTCCACTTCGCCGGATTGGTTGTAAAGTGGCTCGCCGTGCGCGTCCAATACGAGAACGTGAGGGATGTAGCCCTTGTAGTACTGCTTGACCAGTTTTTGCTGCTCGGGTGAGCGCTGAATATCGAGATCGACAACCACAAAGTGCACCTGGGAGCGGTATTTGTTGTAGAGCTCAACCGTTCGCCGCGCCTGTCGCTTTGAATTGAAGCATCCTTCGCCATAAATAATGACGTAATTGGGCTTGCCCGGAACGAAACCTGATTCCGCATCGTCTCCAGTGATCAGGCGGCCGTCGAGGCTGTCACTCGTATAGTCGAGTTTTGAGTTAAGTTTCAGGTTGTCGATTGCAAACATCGCTGGACCAGTCAGCATCAACAACATAAACAAATGCAACACTGTTTTTCTCATGGCGACTCCTCTACGTCCTTTGTTTTGTGCCAGCCTGAATGCCTCTGGCTTCTTATACGATGAAGACCGCAACACAAAGTTACGCATTGCGACTCATAGCAGGATCAGTCGCACCACCCCGCACGGATTTCGAGTCCTGCGTTAAGAGCCAGGCAGTAGGGCCACGGGAGAACCCATGTAACTTTTGTTAGTCAGTTGCGTCTGATTGGAAGAAACGACGCCCAACAACCGCACACAATGCACTCAGATTCCCAAGGAGTATCTCTACCTCAGATGACCCGGAGTACACAGGAGCTATCTTGCCCTCGTTGTGCTGACTCTATTTGTGAAGACAATTTGCACCTCGACGGACTTCAGACATTTGGCATTTCTACACCTGTGGACTCAACATTGTTCTTGATTGCCGACCTGACGTTTCGGATGCCGCGCATAGCCCACTGCCAGACACGCGCGAAGTTATCTTTCCATCTGGATGATAACGACAAGACTCACCTTTTATTCCACTGCACTCAGATAATTTTCTCGTGAACCAGAAAGCCTCCATTCGGGAATAAATCGTGCTCAATGCTGTTAACACTAGCAGAGTGCAAATGCTCGTTAACGTCGCAGGGCATAAGTTTGGATTCGCTTAGTTTCGCTTCCGAGTACGACGGTGGCACCAGATGTAGCTCGCAAAGCACTTTTGCACAAGCTCCGGTTGTGCGATTCCGTGCGCTGTCATTGCGGATGGATATGGTGGGGCTACCGGAGCCACAAGCCGACTGAGGGCCCCACAGAGATCACAAGATCACGGAGATTGTCATGGCAAAGGTGATTGAGTTTTACCTACCGAAGAGGTTCCGGAAACCGTTGAAGTGGGCTCCTCAGCTGCAATGCGGAAAGGTCATCGAGTTTTGCTCGCAGACAAAGAAATCAGCCTAGCTCAACCAGTCGTTGTCTGGAAACTTTAGGAGGAGCACGGTGCACTCACTAAGATCGCATTAGGCAAGAAAAGGAAAAAATACCATATGAAACATCGAGCTCTAACATTGGCGCTTTCCGAAGCAGAGGCAATCGAACGCGCCAAGCAGGGAGATGCGGAAGCCTTTGAGCTGCTGTACGGGCTGCACAAGCGGCGAGTTTATTCGCGGTGTCTTCGTATGACGGCCAACTCGGCAGAAGCCGAGGATCTGACTCAGGAAGTTTTTATGCAGTTGTTTCGCAAGATTGGAACTTTTCGCGGCGAGTCAGCCTTTTCCACTTGGCTGCACCGGATGGCAGTAAACGTTGTCCTGATGCAGCTGCGCAAGAAGAGTCTTCCCGTGGTCTCGCTGGAAGAGACGCTGGAAAGCGAGGAAGAGACACCGAAGAAGGAACTGGGTGCGCAAGACCCGGTCTTGTCAGGCGTGATCGACAGGCTGCGACTGCAGCGGGCGGTGGAGGCGCTGCCGCCGGGATATCAAAGGATTTTTGTACTGCATGACGTGGAAGGATACGAGCATAGCGAGATTGCGACCATGGAGGGATGTTCCATCGGCAACAGCAAGTCACAGTTACACAAGGCGCGCATGAAGCTGCGCGAGTCGCTCAAAACGAGCAGAGCCGAAAAGGCCACAAAGCAATATTGGGTAGAGATGAGGATCGAAGGTCTTCAAGTTGACGCCTCAGCAGGAGACCTACAACAAGGAGGTGCGCGAAGCAGAAGGGCGGGAGGAGCGGCAGCAGCGACCAGCGTCACCAGCGCAGCGTGCTTACCGTGAGTGGCGGGAGCAGTGGCGTCTGACCCAACCCGCGACCGTTCTGGCTGCACCGCGGGAATACCAGCGGCAACTAAACTAAGTAAGCTAGTGCAGTGAGGGAGCGGTCGGGTGGGCTACGTTTGGGAACTGAACGGCTATTGCAGCTTCGCGTATTCCGCCTTGGCTCTCTTCAAGATGGGGATGTCGGGGTCGGGGTCGGCGTCTTTCCAGAGTGTGCGGAAATCCTTGTAGGCAGCGAGCGCCCGGACGCGGGCGGCGTCGGCATCCGCTCCCCGCGAGGTTCTCGACTGCAACGCGTTGGCACGAGCCAAGGCTCCCGTCCAGCAGTTCCAGACCATCCCGCTGTGGTCGAGAATCTTTTGGAACTCGGTGGCGGCAGCACTGCCCTGTCTGGCTTCCAAGTATGCCTCGCCGCGTATGTACACTTGATAGATGCAGGAAGTATTGTTGAGGAACGGGATGCTGCCCAACTCGATTGGAGAAGCAGCTTGCAGAGCACTCAGGGCGGAAGCCGGGTTCTTTCTAGCCAGTGCCAATTGTGCCTGAATCGCAGGCAGCCAACGCGATTGCATCTGCGTGTCCAGCGGGAAGCGCTTCCCCAAGTCTTGTGCCAAGGATTCGGCTCGCGCCGTATCGCCGGCCATGGCAAACGCGAGCGCGGCTTCGCCGCTCAGCGCGACGCGCCACGACCGAATAGTCTGTGAACTGAAGATGCGGAAACGATACTAGCGTTCGCAAGAGACTCTGCGCTCGGAATTTGGCTTATGCGCGCTGAGTGGACGGCAAGTCGTCAAATACCGATGTCGGAATCGCTCATTTGAATTATTCAGGTGTTCGACTCTCGGCGGGATTTAGCACATCGTACAGAGGCTGTGCTGGCCACGTTTTGGCGTTCTGGTTCGCCGCCGTTACCGCAAGGACGCGGATGTTGTGGTTTCTAGGCAACGTGAACGTCGACGCACTCGACGGCACATCGATCGCATACGCAAACAAGTAGGAATAGGCGTACGGTTCATTGCTCCCAGCGGCATCATGACGATGCGAAGCAAACCATCCGATGTCTGCGCGTTTGCCCATTGGAGACATATACGCTCAGTCAATACCCGGGCTTGCAACCGGTCTGCCGCATTTACACAGGAGCAGGTTCGCTCCCATGTGCTCGGCGAATCACCGCCAGCCAAACGTGAGGCCTCACATCGTTTAACGATTCGACTTCTTGTTTGTATTAACTATCGAGATCCCGTCTTTATTCCCAAGTCCTGGGAGGTTCGCAGGTGAACAGAGCCTTTGGAATTCGCGGAAAACCCGTTGGGGCTAAACACCCGGAACGCCGTTTGTCTGGATACCGGCCTGTGGGTTCTCGGTCTGTGATGGTAGTACCAGCGTAGGTGGTTGAGTCGCAGACCGTATCGGATTGCAATGGCAAGGGTTCGCACCGCCGCCTGGTGACTCGCTCCGAGCGGCGCCGCACAGCCGTTCCTGTAGCCACAGAAAGCAGCGGAACGTAGTTCTCCTAGCTGGAGCGAAATGCCGGCGTGCCTACTGCGGCGCGCCGGCCTTGTTAGCTTCGAACCTGCGTCCCCGGCGAATCATACTCGGTCAATCGCAGAACTGCGATTTACCTAGGAAGCAGAATGGTCTCGTCGACAGACTCCGCCACCTGGCGGCCCAGACCTTTGCCAGCGATGTGGTCGGAGCGGAAATGCTGCCCAGCGTAAATCCGGCTCAATCCCGCCTCCTGCGCCGCCGCTGAGAAGCTATCGAAGTGCCGTGTCACTCCCGCCAAGGACTCGGACGTGACATCAAAAGTGAACCGGTTACCGAAGTAGAACCGCAGCACCTCGGCCCCGGCAGCACTGATGGCACTGTGGGCACCCGGGTACGCAGGGTCTGGAGCGGTTTTTGTCGTTAGCGGAAGCCACGTCGGATTGGGCTCCGTGCTGGGATTGCCGTCACTGCCTGCCATTTGAATGGCAGTGACTGGCCGCCAGAACTGGTAGATGTACTTAGCGTCAAAGAAGGCAATCGCGGTATCGGCAAGGCTGATGTTCAGCAACGCAAACAGGCGCGCGCTTTGTGCCAGGTTAAGGTGATGTCTCAAAGCGGCGGTCTGCGCGATCTCGTTCCAGAAGTCCTGAATATTGCCATTCCAGAACGTTCCAATCAGGGTCTGCTCCGGGGTACGAGTTGTGCTGTGGATGAATCCCAGACTTTTAACTTCATCAAAAACACTGGTGTACTCGTCGCTTGTCAACTCGGGCGGCGGGCCGGGACGAAATTCGTCGGCACGCGCCAGGGCAAACGGAGTGACCTGAGGCCATTGCGTGAAATCTGCTGCTGCGAAATTGGGTGGTGTCCGTTGGTAGCCTCCAGGCTGGTTTCCCGGAGTGAACGGAAGGGGAGTAACGCCCGATCCGTCGTTGCTTCGCAAGGACAAGATCTGAGCCGCAACGGTTTGTCCTACCGCGATGCCATCAGCCTTATTCTGCCCATCCGCAATTTGCGCCAAGTCCTGCTGAAGCTCAGCGTCGAGTGTCGCCTGAAAATCTGGGTAGAGCGCAACCAGCACGTCATGGGCGGCTTGGTCTGCCGCAGCTGGTTGGGAAGCATGCCGCGAGACGCCTGGGAGGCGGACAAGGTACGGACTGAAGGTTCCGTCGATGTTGTCGATGGCGTCATAGACGGTAGCATGCAGGATGGCGAAGCTGCGAGTCGAATGAATAGTGGGTGGTTGGGCACCAGGAGTCCGTACGATCAGCAGAAGATTCCTGTTCCACTCAATGACTGAGTTGACCGACTGAGCAGACGAAGCTCCTGGATTACCTTCATCGTCTGCCGGGGCACTGGGGGACCCCGTGACCCGGGCCGACAGACTGGCGCAAAGAAGTACGAGCGTGATCAAGCTTTTTGCCATCGGGATTTATCCTCGTTGTTTGGGGTAGGAGAGAATGGCACAGCCGGTTGATTGACAAAACGGCAACGTTAGACACTCTCGCCATTGTCGAAAACTCAGGATTGAGGCAAATATTCCCGGTTGACGCGTGATCACACAAAAATAATCGTGAGAGGGTGAGCCGAATGATCTTCAAGTTGCCGCCCGTTTTCCCGAATCGCTTGATCCCGACCACATAATTTGCGAATTCGGGGCTTCGCTTTTCCAATCGAGCAGCAACTTTCCTGCGCACCCAGCATCCAACTGCAAAAGCGAAGCTGTTCCGGAAAAAGAATCTACTGCCGATACGGGCGTAATCACTGTAGGATCGCTGTCCCGAGACGGCAACGCCAAGGAACTACGCAATGAATAGAAAACAGTTCAAACTTCTTGCGACTCGGGGGCTTCTGGCGCTCCTGCTGGCGCTGTCCTCTTTCAACCATCTACAGGCTCAAAACAAAGGCTGAAGCCAAAAAGACGAGATAAGGAGAGGCGCCAGCTCCCATGAAGCTGAAAGTGGGCGAGATGGCTCCCGATCTTACATTGCTCACACGGCGATCAACCGTTGGTAGGGTTCGAAGAGTTGGCCATGCCCCTGTTCGATTCTCTTTACAACTTCGCGCGCTGGATGGCGCGCGATTCGGACGATGCTGAGGATCTCGTACAAGAGACTTAATCTAAAGGCCTTGCGCAGTTTCGCGTCGTTTCAGCCTGCCACCAATTTCCGTGCATGGATATTTCAAATCCTGAGGAACACCTTTCTAAGCTCGCGCACAAAATTCGAGCGGCGCATGACCGACACACTGGACTCGGAAGAAGACAAACCTGAACTGGCAGTTGAAACCAAGACTCCCGAAACGATTCTAATGAATCGCTCTAATTTCCAACTAGTGCAGCGCGCCATCGACGATCTGCCGGTGCATTACCGCGAGACCCTCCTTCTTTGTGAAGTGGAGGAAATGTCCTACCGGGAAATCGCGGAAATATTGTCGATCCCGATAGGAACCGTTATGTCACGCCTGGCCAGAGCCCGGAAGGCAGTTCGCGAGTCACTCGGGTAGCACTCGCGGTGCACTACCATCAGCGGAAGTGGCGCCAAGAGCGGGGCAATGTGAGAGTGTCCATCGATCACGACTTCGCTGCGAAAAAAGACAAGCCTGCGCTTGACCGACAGATTGGTGATCGAACCCTGGAGAACTGGACTGGGCATCAGAATCTTGTCGGCTACTAGCTCTTAGCTTTTGGCCAAGGGCTAAGAACCGAGAGCCTAGAATCTATGACGCGTCAGCCTTAAACAATTTCGCAAGGCTATCGATATTCGCAGCACTAGCGTCGCCGATTACGAAATAGCGCAGCCCACCCCGACTCCAGGTCTCCATGTTGAACGACACGTTCTTCGGCGCGAAAGAATTCTCGTTCAACCTGCCTGGCAATCTCAAAGACCGTTCCTGAAACACGAACACAGAAATGTGGTGCTTTCGAACATCGTAGATGAGATGCGCTCCCGGCGTTTGATCAAGATAGGCCATCCGGCCTCCAAGCAGTGAGAACTCGGAGTTCTGAAGTTCCGGCAAATCGAACGCGAAGGGTATCTTTCCTTGGAACCAGGGTTTCACCGTGTGCCGATCTGTGGAGATCACGTCCACCGGCGATGAGCTGGCTAGCGTCGCCACGTGCAGGTCTGCAACCTCACTGTAGACCCGTTCTGTGTGCACTCCCTCTCGCTCATTGTAAGTGGCAGTCAAACCGACGGCCGCAAGAATAGCGATGACAGCTGTTGCCATCATCCACGCGAAGCCGAATCTTCCGCGTCGCGGCTTCGCCGCAATGCTCAGCTGCATTCGCCTCCTGAACTCAGCACTGGGGGTAAAACGTTTTCCAACGACCTGAATGGCGCGCTTCGTCTGTACGCGCGTAAGGGCATCCGCCGAGCATGAGGGGCAGTTGTGCACATGAACGTCGAAGGCGCGCATCTCCTCCGACGGAAGCTCACCATCGAGGTAGGTGTCGAGTTTTGCCTTCCAAGACTCACAAACCATGGTTCATCCTTTTTGAAACTGTAGCCGCAGGCCATCGCGTAATGTTCTTCTGGCTCGCGACAATCGCGACATCACCGTGCCTATGGGAATAGAGAGCGTTTCTGCAATTTCCTGGTACGACATCTCCTCGACCTCACAAAGAAGGACGACTTCCCGGAAATACACCGGTAACTCATCGATTGCGCTCTGCACCAGTTGACGATTCGAGCGCTCCATTAGAATCGTTTCCGGCGTGTCGCCCTCACCTGCCAGTTCGGGCTCTTCCTTGGAATCAAGGGATAGAGTCATTGTCGCCTTTAATCCCGTGCGCGACGTCAAGAACGTGTTACGCAAGATACGAAAAATCCATGCCCGGAAATTAGTTCCCGAACGGAACGACGAGAACCCCTTCAAGGCCTTGGCGTAGGTTTCCTGAACCAAGTCTTCAGCTTCCTCGCGATTCCGTGTCAGCCAGTGCGCGAAATTGTATAGCTGATCGAAGAGCGGCATCGCCAGTTCTTCGAACGAATCGGATTGAGCGTCCAAGCGTGCCAAATACACAATGTAAAACTACCGGGCAGCACTTTTATTCCTTCACATAAAGAATAGTTCTTTGGGGAATAAAGCGTCATCTGGCCGGTTATCACTGGTGACCTCCGGCAGATTGCACGTAGTCGCAAGTGCGCGGCGAAGAACACAGAGCCGTAAGTGTTTTATGGGTGCAGGAGATCGGTGAAGGGATGCCGCCAGGACAGTTCAGGTGACGGTTATCCCGGAAACGGAAGCCATCGCTCTGGCACGCCAGGCGAAAATAGAAAGTGACTAAGCGCTCCCCCATGTCGTGCGCCTGGATCGTCGCTGCTTTGGTCGCAGCCTATTGGCTCCTGCCAACTGCCTGGGCGCAAGGTTCCGGGGAGGACGTGCACGTGACTCCGCGTGTTGAGCCGATGCAGACCAGTAATAGTCAACCGGCCGACGATCCGACCCTGAAATCGCATACCAAGCCCATCAAAGTGGACGTAAATCTAGTGCTGGTGCCGGTGTCGATTGTAGATCCGGAGAACCGTCAGGTGACCGGGCTGGACAAAGAGAATTTCGAGGTCTTCGAGGGCAAGGAAAGACAACAGATTCAACACTTTTCGAGTGAGGACGCCCCGGTTTCGCTGGGTGCCATCTTCGACGTGAGCGGCAGTATGGCAAACAAGATCGAGCGCGCGCGTGAAGCGGTGGTGGAGTTCTTCAAGACAGCGAACCCAGAGGACGAATTTTTCATGATCGCATTTGCCGACAGGCCAGAGGAAGTGACCGACTTTACTCGCTCGGTGGAGGAAATCGAGGGCAGGCTACTGTATACGGTTCCGAAAGGGCGCACGGCTATGCTGGATGCGATTTATCTCGGACTCAACAAGATGAGGAAAGCCAGGTACGGAAGGAAAGCACTGCTGATCATCTCCGACGGCGGGGACAACCACAGCCGCTATACGGAGAGCGAGGTCAAGAACTTGGTAAAGGAATCGGACGTGCAGATCTACGCCATCGGCGTCTACGACCACTATTTCCCGACTGAGGAAGAACGTCTGGGTCCACAGCTATTGAGTGACATTACGGAACTCACCGGGGGGCGCGCATTCTCGATCGACAATCCTAACGACTTGGCGGACGTTGCTACAAAAATTGGGGTCGAGTTGCGCAACCAATATGTGCTCGGATATCGGCCCACCAGTCCCGCATCCGATGGCAAATGGCACAAGCTAAAAGTCAAGTTGGTTCCCCCCAAAGGGCTGCCGCCGCTCCGCGTTTATGCCAAAACTGGGTATTATGCCCATTCGGAATGACTACGTTCGGCTGCCGTCTGCACGATACTGGCACTCCAACGCAGCCTCTCAGAAGCAAGGACAAACCACCAGAGTCTCGCTTTCAGCACAATCGCGCTTCGAACGAACTCATCGTAGGGATCCTCAGCGATCATCGATTTATCCAATCATAGCTATCGTCCCCAGCCAATATTGCATTGAAGCGTAGGCAATTCTTGCACCACCCAATAATCGCATCAGCGGCGAGGAATAAAAGATCAGAAAGTCCGTTATACCCAGTGAGTCTCATTTCGCAGGAGGCGGATGATGAACAGAGTCAGAACTAGCAAGTTTGTTGAATTCAGCTCCGGCACATTAGCTCTTCTTACCATCATGTTGTCTGTGACGGTTAGCAATGCATCGGCGAAGGAGCACAAGCCGAAAGCATCTGGCGCGGGGAGCCAGGTGGTCGCTCACGTCGCATTTAGCGGACTATCGGCTGTCGACATGGCAATGCAGAGAAAGGTCAACGACAAGTACTACCTCTATGTGGAGCATTCAAGAGACCAAGGCATCTCGATTATCGATATCAGCAAGCCCACTCAACCAAAAGCGGTTGCAGTAATCCCGTGGCCGGATCCAGCCCTGTCGGGCAGGATGAGCCTGACGGGTGCTTTGGCGATCATTGCCGAAAGCGAGGTTGTCCCGATGCACAGCGTCACCGCCACTGATGACCTTGTATTTTGGGATTTGTCGAATCCAGCCGCTCCTCGAGTAGTGCAAAAGTTCTCGGGAGTGGTCAAGTGGCTTCAGGACGAACGACGTTTCATCTATGTCTTGAATGGCGACGGATTGTGGGTGGTTTCGGAGCCAGCGGATCAGCCGCAACAAACTGAGCCCCCACTCCCCTATGGAGATTGAAAAATACTCCGGGGGACCTGGAACAGAATAGATACAGCCGCGGAGGTAGCAACATGGGGATCGTCCCCCGCAGCAACCTCCGCGAAAATCTTAGAAGGAGCACGGTGATGGTAAATCCTTTCGATCTCAGGACAGCCCTGTTGGCCAAGCACGCACAACATGTGGTGTTGATCCATTTTCCAATCGCGCTGTTCATCACGGCGGTGTTGTTCGACCTTATAGCGCAATGGACGAAGCGACGAGGCGTTGCGGACGCAGCCTACTACAACCTGTCAGTGGCAGCGATTTCAACGGTCCCGGTTCTCGCAACTGGGATACTCGCGTGGCAACTCCAACTCGAGGGCCAGAAACTGAAAGGCAGCCTATTACTGCACCTTGTGCTGGGGTGTGTCTCGAGTGCGATGATCTGGCTGGTCTGGTGGATGCACCTCCGCGCGCGACGGCGGACAGAGGCCTTGCCGATGTACCGCCTGGCGGTTGAATTTCTGGGCGTCGGTATCGTCGCGCTGACAGGGCACTTGGGTGGCTTTCTGAGCGGTGTAAACACACCTGGCTAAAACTCAGCGCGCCAGTCTCTCGCTGCGACGCGTCATTCATTGTTGGGTCACGTCGGGCGTTCCTTAGCCGCCTATTACGTAAATCGAGCCGACCTGCTCTTATCCCCGCCAGAAATACTTCGTCCGCCATCCCAGGAGAGTCTAGCCGGCGAAATAAATCGGTGGAATAAAAATGACTCGCGCCAGTTATCCACTCAGAACGCTACAAAACACGGAGGAGAAATGCCAGAGAAAAAGCCAGATCTTATTGATCAGAAATTGCAAGACCTCAACAATGATGGCGTCGACCGTCGCGGGTTCTTAAAGTGCATGGCCTGGGCGGGCACCGGGCTGGTCTGGACCTTAAGCGGCGGCATTCCGATGTCTCGTGCATTTGCCAAGGGCCACGACCAAAGTGCCACCAAAAACGGAGACTTCACTTTTGTCCAGATCAGCGACAGTCACATCGGTTTTAACAAACCAGCCAATCCGGACGTTACCGCCACGCTGCAGACGGCAATCAACAAAATCAATGCCATGCCCCACACGCCAGATTTCATCATCCACACCGGCGATCTGAGTCAGCTCTCGAAGCCGAGTGAATTCGATACTTTGGACCAGGTATTAAAAGGAGCATCGGCGAAACAGATCTACTTTGTGCCGGGTGAGCACGACATGCTAAGTGACAACGGCGAGCAATATCTCCAGCGCTATGGGAAAGGTACAAAGGGCTCTGGCTGGTCCAGTTTCGATCACAAGGGTGTGCATTTCGTTGGTCTGGTAAATGTCGCCAATTTGAAAGCCGGAGGCATGGGGTCGCTCGGTCACGAACAGCTGGAGTGGCTCGAGGACGATCTCAAGGGCCGCTCTGCCAGCACCCCAATTGTGCTCTATGCACACATTCCGCTATGGACCATCTATCCCGATTGGGGCTGGGGAACCGATGACAGTGAACACGCCTTGTCTTACGTCAAGCGTTTCGGTTCCGTGACGGTATTGAACGGCCATATTCACCAGATCATGCAGAAGATCGAAGGTAAGGTTTCGTTCCACACCGCGATGTCAACGGCTTTCCCCCAACCTGCGCCGGGAACAGCTCCTTCGGCCGGACCGATGAAGGTGCCAGCCGACCAGTTGCAGCGGGTGTTGGGTATCACCGATGTGAACTATCTGGTCAGCGGTCGCAGCCTTGCCGTCGTCGATTCGCCACTCGCGGACTCGGGGTCTTCGGCTTCGGGGATATGGAGGCGGCCAGGGGTAGTTTACCCAACCCTTGGGTAGGCCACCAAGGTTCCGGCCCAAGCAAACAAGATCAAGCAAGAAAATCAAATCTAGAAAGGGAACAGAAAAATGACGAGGAAAAACGTGTGGGTTGCGGGTTTGGCGGCGCCGGTGATGATTGCGTTGCTGCTGCTGTTCGCGGGGTTACCGAGGGTCACGGCGAATGATCAACCCTCTGCGGCAAACGCGGAGGTCAAAATCGATAATTTCGTTTTTGGGCCGGAGACGATCACGGTAGCCGTCGGAGCGACAGTTACCTGGACAAATAAAGATGACATTCCGCATACGACAGTGAGCACAGACGGGGTGTTCAAGTCGAAGGTGATGGATACGGATGAGAAGTTCTCCTACACGTTTGCCAAGGCGGGAACGTATCCCTACTACTGCACGATCCACCCGAAGATGACCGGCAAGATCGTGGTGCAGTGAGACTCGGACTTCTATGGCATGCAACGGGAAACGGTTTTCCGTGGCAGCATCAATTGCCTTCGCAAAGCTGGTTCTTCAAAACGGCTTGAACGAATATGACTGCAGACTGGGCACATCTCGCAGCGAGGACAGTGGCAAGCGATGACCTGAATCTTGTCCACGCCAGCAAGAATGGCGATGTTGCTGCTTTCGAGCAACTGGTAAAGCGATACGATCGCAAACTCTTTCGGATCGCCCAACACATCACGCATAACTGGGAAGATGCCGAAGACGCGGTTCAGGAAGCCTTCTTGAAGGCCTTCCAACACTTGGGCGAATTCCGAGAGGATTCCAAATTTTCAACCTGGCTGATTCGCATTACTTTGAACCAGTCGCTTATGAAGCTGCGAAAGCAGCGGTGCACAATAAAAGAGGTGTCCTTGGAGGAGGATTTTAAGGCAGGTGGAGACAGGCTTCCGATGGAGGTCGCCGATTGGGCTCCCGATCCTGAGCAACTCTACAGGGCGTCTGAATTACGAGACATCCTAACCAAGGCCCTAAGAGAGCTGCTGCCGATCTTGCGGACGGTCTTCGTACTGCGGGACATTGAAGGTTCTTCAACGGCTGAGACAGCAGAAGTGCTGAACTTGAGGCACACTGCGGTGAAGGCGCGGTTATGGCGAGGTCGGCTGCAGCTTCGTGAACGCTTGAACAAATACTTCAGAAAGGAAACGGAATCGGCGCGGGTGGAGTTGAGCCCTGGAGGAGACAACCCCGAGGGACTGAGGTTGTGAGGGCGGCGTCTACAAGCGGCTGCACGGCCTAGGCTAGTCGCCTTGGAGAATTCCAAGTCGAATGGCACCACCATACGTTCATTTGGCCCGCCACTCCAGTATTTCTGCAAACTTCATCCAAAGATGACGGGAACCGTTATCGTCGAGTAGAAGGTTTCAGGTCTCTCCCACAGCAACGGACAGGCGTCAGCGAGGACGACCATTTTTCGAACGGAGTCGAACTGAGTGACGTCCTGTCCGTCTCGCCAATAGCTTCTCGGCCTTGTCGCGAGTGTCTGAATCTCTCGATATCTCATACGTGCTCGATTTGCTCTACCGAGTTACCTCCCCGAGCCCTGGGCCACGGACATCGGAATGTGGACCCGCAATGGATAATTCAACCTGATAACCGGCGATATAACGCAGCACTCTCCATTCGAACCTCGCAGTGATGTTGCTGCCCCGTGTTTACGAGACCGGTTCGCCAAAGATTTGACAATCAAGTGACATCCCGTCCGCATCTCGGCGTTGATTGCTGCGTCTAACCTCACATACGTTGTGATAAGCATTTGCCAACTGAGGCTCACAAAAGACCTGTGGAATAAAACTTCACGAGCGCAGTTATCAATAGTGAAATTCAAAATAGTTCGCCAGGAGAAATCATGAAGAAATCGTATTTAACCGTTGTACTTACTCTGACTTGCCTGCTCGGGTTGGGCATAAGTGC
>WNFP01001852.1_pt1 | contig 16618 bp, 11 predicted proteins | sample 5400201 | NCBI WGS metagenome assembly WNFP01 (sample SAMN13153355, study PRJNA577476) | soil metagenome | isolation source: 115 cm saprolite under Madrone tree | place: USA:California | collected 2016-06-14 | reverse complement strand
CAAAAGTGCACGCCGCGCAACATCGATACCCAGCATGAAGGTATGGAGTTGCATCGAGGATGCACGGGGAATGTAGACGCTGAGCTAGCATTTCGCGTCATACTGTTCTCGATCACTAGAAAACGCATCCTCCTTTCAACCTCCATAAGCCACGTCTCCGCCACGGTGGTCTTGCCTTCCACTTCACTCCCTCTCGTGCTGGTGCTCCCTGTCGCGCGCATCCTCACCCACTCTGCTCCGCTCGTTTGTTTTTGATGCGGGGTGAAATGTTTGTGCCATTTGCGATCTGCGATTGTTTGAACACTACCATGAGGAGCATCCCTTTGCTTTCAACCGATTCGACCACGAAAGAACCGCCCACTATGCCAGCGGCAAAAGCTGGCTATGTATCCAGCGCGGCTGCGCCTGCGCGTTCGCGCGGCAAGAAGTTCTTATCGTACTACAAACCATACATAGGCTTGTTTTTTGCGGACATGGCCTGCGCGCTTATCGTATCGGCGATTACGCTGCTACTCCCGTTATGCGCGCGATACATCACCAAAAACATCTTAGAAGGCAATACGCCTCATGCGCTCAACTACATCTATCTGATGGGCGCGCTCATGCTGGCGTTGGTTGGTGTCCAGACACTGTGTACCATGTTCATTGACTTTCAAGGGCATATGATGGGCGCCAAGATGGAAAGCGACATGCGCAGTGAATTATTCGAGCATTATCAAAAGCTATCGTTTAGCTTTTATGATGAACAAAGAACAGGTCAATTAATGACCCGGATTACCAATGATACATTCGCGCTGTCCGAGTTATATCATCATGGTCCTGAGGATATCGTCATTACCTGTTTGACGGTCACCGGCGCCTTCATTATCTTGCTGAAGGTCAATGTTGCGCTTACCTTGATCGTCTTTCTCTTTTTGCCAATTATGGCTGTTTACGCGCTGTATTTCAATAAAAAGATGAACAGGGCGTTACGCAGCAGCAAGGATAGAATCGGTGATATCAATGCGCAAGTTGAAGATACGCTTGCAGGCATCAGAGTGGTAAAATCATTTACCAACGAAGATGTTGAAAAAAGAAAGTTCGCCTACGCAAACAATCGTTTTGTCGCCAGCCGCAGAGACGGCTATAAAAGTGAGTCGTACTTTTCCGGCGGATTGATGGCATTCACACAGCTCATTACCATCGCTGTTATCATCTTCGGCGGCGTCGCTATTGTTCACGCTTCCTTGGATTTAGCTGATTTGCTCACCTATTTATTATGTATCAGTATCCTCATCGATCCAATTCAGAAATTAGTCAATTTTGGCAGGCTTTATCAGGAAGGAATTACCGGATTTAACCGGTTTATGGATATGATGGAGATAGCGCCCGATCTACAAGACGCGGCAGATGCGATTGATCTGACACAGGTTCGGGGTAATGTGGAGTTTAAAGATGTCAGCTTCAAGTATAAAGAAGATCATAAGTATGTCGTGAAGAATCTATCGCTGGAGATACAAGCCGGCGAATACGTTGCCTTAGTCGGGTCTTCCGGCGTTGGCAAAACAACGCTCTGCTCGTTAATTCCGCGTTTCTACGAAGTAAATGCGGGAAAAATACTGTTGGATGGGCAGGATATCCGAAATGTTACCTTGCGCTCATTACGAAGGAATATCGGTATTGTCCAGCAAGATGTCTATTTGTTTGCCGGGACCGTCGCGGACAATATTGGCTACGGGAAACTTGACGCCAGCAGGCGAGAAATCATTGACGCAGCCAAACAGGCGCACGCGCATGATTTTATCATGGCGTTACCGGATGGCTATGACACGGATATCGGTCAACGCGGCGTAAGACTCTCAGGCGGGCAAAAGCAACGGTTGAGTATCGCGCGCGTCTTCCTCAAAAATCCCCCTGTGATCATTTTTGATGAAGCGACGAGCGCGCTGGATAATGAAAGTGAAAAGGCTGTGCAGGATTCATTGGAAAAGTTAGCCGACAACCGCACAACGCTTGTCATCGCCCATCGTTTGTCAACCATCCGCAATGCCCAAAGAATAGTGGTGTTATCTGACACCGGGATCGGTGAACAGGGCACGCATGCGGAGTTAATCGCGTTGAATGGCGTCTATGCGAATTTGTACAACATGCAATCAAAAATATGAGACCTGATTAGGTTTTGTTATTCTATTCCACAGTGATGACGACTTTTCCTTTGGCGCGTCCTTCTCCAAGATACCGGAGCGCTTCTGCAACCTCACTTAACGGATACCGTCTATCGATCACAGGGACGACTTTGCCAGCTTCATAAAGCTCCGTTATAAAAACCAACTCTTTTGGATTTGGTTGAACCGCCAGCAGGCGTATGTTCTTGCCCGCGGTTCTTCTCATCCATGGTCCCAGGAGCAAAATCTGGAAAATTGTAGCGACAGAACCTCCCACCATGAGATACCTTCCATTGGGCCTGAGTGCCCGCTTGTAGGCGAAAACCGAACGATGTGCGATAAGATCAAGTATCAGATCATACTGGTTTCCATTTTTCGTGAAGTCTTCCTGGGTGTAATCAAGGACATGGTCTGCGCCAAGCGAGCGCAGAAAGTCCAGCTTGCCGGTGTTATCCACCCCAGTCACTTCAGCCCCGTAGAATTTGGCAAGCTGCACTGCAAACGTACCTGCGCCGCCACCGGCACCATTAATCAACACCTTTTGCCCCGGCTGAACCTGTCCTTTGTCGCGAATCCCCTGCAGGGCGATCACTGCCGCTTGCGGGATGGCCGCTACTTCCTCGAATGTCATACTGGCTGGTTTCAGTGCCAAGGCATTTTCAGGAGCGCAGACATACTCGGCAAACCCACCCATAGACCCCAAGATGTCCCCAAAGACTTCATCCCCTGGTTGAAATCGCCTGATGTTTCTGCCAGCTATTTCAACTCGCCCGGCTATGTCCGATCCGAGTATCTGGTGATGTGGTTTGAGAAGCCCCCCTATGCGGGCATACAACGGTTTCCCTCTCAGGATCTCCCAGTCAGATCTATTGACGGATACCGCCTGAACCTTGATCAGTACTTCATCGTCCGCAGGGGTAGGTTTTGCTACCTCTTTGAGTTGAAGCACATCCGGTGGTCCGTATGCTGTGTAAACAACCGCTTTCACGAATTACCTCCGGGTTTGTTTTGATTCGGGCCTTTCGGCCAGGTCGGGTTTCACGCGCATGACCGAAACCAGTGGCATCCCTACATCACGCACTTTTTTGAGCACTCCATGCAAGGCGGCCTGATCGACCACCGAGCCGGTTAACATCGTCTCGCCGTTGTCTGTAAGCCGGATGGTCAGGCCTCCAAACCAGTCGGTCCATCGACGACCCAGATGGCCCTTGATCCTGATCTAAGAGACCATTGGTTGACCTGGATCAATTTCCGAGTTGATTTCGTTTGACATGACCCTGTCCCTCTTGTGGCCGGCCAGAACCGTCTGTACCACGTGCTCAATCTACCAGTATCATAGCTCCATTACGGTATTCACGTCTAGACACGAAAGTGTTGTTTGGGGGTGTTGAGCGGTTAGAAGTTCTAAAGCTTTGGCCTTATGACATTTTTCAGGTAACTTTTCGTTTTTCCATCATATAATGGTTCTGGAAGATTCCCTCAAACCGCCTGTAACGAGGAATCTTGCAACTCAATCAGCTTTACAGGCTGTTAAACCAAGGTCAACGAGCATTTTTAGTCCAATGGATAGGAAAGGTATACGTGAAGCAGGGGTTTGATATGTACAAAGAAATTATTGATCCTGCTCTTATGAAGCTTGACTCGGAAACCTGGCATACAAGAGCGAGAGAAGCACTCCATTTAGCAGAAGCCACACCCTTTACGCTCCAACTGTTGGAGCAGTTTGCAGATCGTCACCATCGATTTACCGATGAAAGACTAAATGTTGTCTTAGGTGGGGTCAAGCTTGATAATCCCGTTGTCGTAGGTGCTGGTTGGGACAAAGCAGGTCGGGCGGTAAAAGCATTATGTACATTAGGCTTTTCAGGGGTTGAGGTTGGTACAGTTGTAGCGTATCCACAAGAGGGCAACCCGAAGCCACGTCAATTTATGCTTGCTCCTGGAGTAACACTAAATAGGCTTGGCTTTAATAGCCCTGGCATGGAAGCAGTAGCACACAATCTTGAAAGGTATAAAGAGAGCGGTATTCCTATCGGTATCAGCCTGGGGAAAAATAAAGAAGTTGCGGTAGAAGATATTCCACAGGCACACGCAACGGTTGCTGAAAAATTGTATGCATCTGCTGCATATTTTGCGATTAACGTTTCCTCACCGAATACCCCTGGACTAAGAGCACTTCAAGATAAAAAGCCTCTCACTGACATCGTTCAAGCTGTGAATGAAACAATGGACAGAATGGGTGGAAGAAAGCCTTTGTTTGTAAAGATTGCCCCAGAGTTATCACATGAAGCTGTGGGTGATGTCATTGATGTCGTTTTGGATAACGGATTGACAGGTATCATAGCAACGAATACGACAATAAACCCGGATATTAAAGCAAAGTATGGAGAGCGGTGGCGGAACGAAGCGGGAGGACTAAGCGGCGATGATCCAGACTATCGAAAACTGGCAACTGAGAAAGTAGCGTATATTTATCGGGAGACAAAGGGGAAAATAGATATTATTGGCGTGGGTGGAGTGAAAGACGCACAAACCGCACTAGAGAAAATTAAAGCGGGTGCAAAAGTCGTCCAGGTGGTCACTGGTATTCGAGGAGAAGGTACAGCGTTACCAGGACGGATAAATAGAGGCATTGTAAGCTATATGGAAAAAGAAGGTGTGAAAAATATTCAGGAGTTAGTTGGAATAGAAGCGCTCGAAGCCTCACGGCGAAGCGACATCGATCTATCGCCGTGAGGTATGTGCCGGCCAATGGGCGCAGCGCTGGCGCTATTCAGCCGGTTGAGATTGAGAGACAGGGGTACCGCATTTTGTGCAGAAGGCAGCGTCTGGTTTCGCCTCGGCGCCGCAGTTGGGACAGAGTACTTTCTGTGGTCCCAGCGCCTGTCCACAACGCATACAGTAGCCATCACCGGCGTCGTTAACCGCCTGGCACTTTGGGCAGACTACCGTGTTTGGTGGAGTCGCTGGCGATCCCCAAAATGCCCATTGCCGCCAGGGAGGGGGTTGATATGCACGGGGCTGCTCGTACTGCGGCATCATCTCCGGTGGAATGGGACCTACCTGTACATTTGGGTTTTGCTGGCGTACCAGCACATCTAGCGCATTCGCCACTTGATTACCCAGGCTTGCCTGCTGGATTGCTCCCACACCGGCTGTAATCATCAGCGGCCAGAGGACCGGCGCGGCAAAAAAGCCAACCGCTCCTACGACTGCTTTATCCACCCATTTCTGCTGACCAATCATTGCCTGCACACCGCTTGAGGAGCGCTGCATGGTCACGGTCAGCGCCGATTGCATGCCGACGATAGCGGCGAAATCGCCGCCCTTCTTCATTTGCACGGTCATTTGCTCTTTATTGCCAAAATGCTGTACCTGGTAACCATGCGAGAGAAACATATGCTCCAGGTCGGTCGCGAGGCGCTCGATATCGAGTCCCTCGGCCTGGTAGAACCGGGTTTCCATTGTTTGTTCTCCAATCTTTTTGATAGGTTTTAAACAATCAGGTTTATAGCTTCTTAAATGTGCATGTCACCTTGCCAAAATGGAGTGTATCACCGTCGTTGATGGGAGCAGGTTTGTCCGGCTCCAGGCGCTTACCATTGATGCGCGTGGAGTTTGTGCTGTTCAGGTCGGTAACGGTATAGACGCTGCCGACGTGTTCGATGGTGGCATGGATACGCGAGGTGGTATCTGCGCCCTGCATTGCGCTCAGGTCGACTTCTGGACTGAAATCACCGATATCGTGATCGCTGCGTCCTACCAGCACCCGCTCTCCAGCAAGCTGCACCTCTTTACCATCGCTGAAAATCAGTTTGCCCCAGGTGGCTGCAGGATCGAGAGCCGGCTGGCTACTTGATTTTGCCACAATCGGTTTGCGTGCAGGGAGCGTCTGCGAAGCCGGCGAGACCGTCGTCTGTACCGTAGGAGGCTGCGCAGGTGGCGTATAGGTTGGAACCTGCGGCTGCTTTGGCGCAGGAGGAGGTGTCTCTGGCTTCTGTATTCCGGGAACATAGGTTACTGTTGGCTTGGGCATCACCGGTGGCTCCTTTGGTACCGGCGGCACATACGGTTGTGATGCTGGCTGCTTCGCTGCAGGCGGCGTGTAGGTCGGTGTTGGCGGCTTATATGCTGGAATGGTTGGTGATGATGCAGGCGGAGTTGCAGCTTGCGTAGGTGGCGAGGACTGGAAAGTCGATGCGCCGCACTTCGGACAGTATGCTATACCAGGCTTTATCTCGGCCTTACAATTCGGGCAGAACTTTTTCTGTGGCGCTAATGAGCGCCCACAGCCACTGCAGAAGGTGTCACCTTCGTCATATGGTGTATTGCAGCTTGGGCAGCGTAACCTGCTGGCTGGCACATATTGCGGAGCAGAAGGCGGTACATATTTTGGCGTTGATGGCATGTAGGCTGGCGGCGGGGGTGCCCATTGCTGTTGAATCTGGGGCACAAATTGTACCGGAACAGGACCTACGCGCACGTTTGGATACTGCTGGTGTATCAACCCATCTACAGCGTTTAGTACCTGGTTACCCAGGCTTGCCTGTCGCACCGCACCCGCACCGGCCGTAATCATCAGCGGCCAGAGAACCGGTGCGGCAATCAGGCCAACCGCGCCGACAGCAGCCTTGTCAATCCATCTTTGCTGGCCAATCATCGCTACCGTACCGCCAGCAGTGTGCTGTAAGCTCACGCTGAGCGCAGCTTGCAGGCCGAGAAGGGCCACGAGGTCGCTCCCCTTCTTCAACTGCACCATCATCTGATCTTTGTTGCCGATCTGCTGAACCTCATAGCCCTGTACACGGTACATATTTTCTAAATCATTGGCGAGTCGTTGAATATCGATTTCTTCGCTATTGTAAAATCTGGCATCCATTGAAATCTCCTTCCTGGCAGGGTTAGCCCCTTCTTCATACCCCGTTCATTTGTGTATTGAGTTATGCAAGACGCAATTTAATAACCTTCTCCGTCTACATATACGCTTCTGCGCACTGAAGGTTAGAGGTATTCGCTAAAGTATATCACCTGGTTATGGTAGGAACCATGTGAACGCCAAAAGCAACTGTAGCCTACCCGGCGCGCCTTTGATAAAATGAGATGAGCGCATAAATGGTATAATGCGTAGTGTTTCCAAACCCATCAAATACAAGAGAAATCATCGTATGTCTGAACAATTTGACGTGATTTTCGCGGAACAAGATAATGTCAACGGTGCAGCCACGCGCAATACGCTGCGCTACATCATCCTGGGCTTGCTGGGCGCACGACCCATGAGCGGCTACGATATCAAACAGGCTTTTGATCGCGCCATTGCCAGCTATTGGAACGCCGGCAATAGCCAGATTTACACAACGTTGAAGAGCCTGAGAGATGCAAAACTGGTGGAGGCAGAAGTGGTCGAGCAGAAAACTCGCCCTGATCGCAAAGTCTATCGACTCACCGCTGCGGGGCAGGAGGAGCTAGACCGCTGGCTGCAGGAAGAAGTGCCCGAACGCTTCAGCAAGGACCATTTTCTCACCAAACTTTTCTTTTGCGGCGAAACCAATGACGAGGTGGCGCTCAAACACCTCCTGGAGCATCGCGCCAGCCTGCTCAAACAACTCGAGCATATGGAATGGGCGCGACAGCAGTATGCCACGAGACCGACGCGTCGTCCTCGCCTGCTCGAGTACCAAATGCTCGTGCGTGAATACAAAGAGGCGACTCTGAAGGCCGGGTTAGAGGTCACTGAGCGGGCGATTGCGAAGCTAACAGCAAAAGCCGCAGATAGTTAAACAGATGAGTTAATCTGGTTTACAGAAAAGTGATATCTTCCTTAGCGTGGCTGCCAGTTATGCTTGCGGTAAATCTCCAGCGTCTGCTGGTCTCCGGGCACATAGCTTACCATCGAATAGCTGTTGATGCCGGTGAAGACCGTTGTCGCCGTGCGCAGTGTCAGGCGGCCAAGCTCGCTATGCTGTACCTGGAAGACAAAGGAGGGCGCGGGTTTGCCCTCGGGATACGTCGCGGAGGCTATGCGCCGGAACTCCGGCAACGTGCGTAAATGCTTCCAGAGTTCTTTATACTCTGGCAGGTGGGTAAGGGTGCGCGTATTGTACTGAAAATCGCTTACCAGGCGGTGGGCCAGGTTCTCCCAACCATGAAAATGGCGGCGGCGGCGCGCATCGAAGACGAGCTCCAGGAGGTGCAGTTTCTCACCTCTTGCTATCTCTTCTAACTCTTCCTGTATCTCGAAAAGCGTAATCGCTGCCTCGTTCCAGGAATGCAGGAACCAGAGCCGGTCAAGCGAATGGGCCGGGTAAGAGGTGTTGTGGACAAGCAATCTTGCCAGATGCCCAAGGCCAAGCAATCCGCTCTCGGGCTGTTCATCGTCGATATACCGGCCCGTCAGGTCGGTGAAGGCTGAATAGAACAGCCGTTTTTCCTCTCCCTGCAGCTCGAGTGCGCGAGCGATCCCCTGTGCCACGCGCGGCGATGGGTTGCTGCGCATGCCTGCCTCTAGATGATAGATGTAGGTGCGTGAGAGGCGCGTAGCCTGCGCGAGCTGTCCTTGCGAGATACCCCGCCGCTGCCTCTGTTGAGTCACCATTTGCGCAAAAGTGGAGAGATTGGTTACACTCATCTTATCCAGTCCTGGCTACAAGCCCACGAGCTTCTCTGCCCCGCAAGGGGCGTTACTCCATTTCCTTGCCCTTTCGTATGAGTTTGTTAGCTATATGCTTATTATGCCTGAAATTTTGTTAGCTGGCAACGTGTTATTCTAAGTAGTAGCACTATATAATTTGTTTATATAGGGTGTTTTCGCTGTTGTCGTAGCTCGGAGAGGAGCTATAACGAAATGTCTGACCCATCGGTAAACCCTCTCGTCGCTTCTGCCCGCCCGTGGATAGACCATTATGAGCAGGGTGTTCCTACCGAACTTACAATTCCCGATCATCCCCTGACATGGCTGCTGGATAGGACGGTGAGCCATTATCCAGGGCATATTGCTTTCATCTACTATGGGACAAAGCTGAGTTATGCCCAGTTTTCTTCTCTGGCTAACCGCTTTGCCACCGGATTACAGCGCCTGGGAATCAAAAAGGGTGATCGTGTCGCTATTGCCTTACCAAATATACCACAGTATCCGATAGCCTTTTACGGTGCGTTGCGTGCCGGCGCGGTGATCGTGCCAACGAATCCGCTCTACACTGAACGGGAGATGCAACATCAACTGGCCGATTCTGGAGCGCGTTTTATCGTGATGCTCGACATGTTCTACCCGGTTGTACGTGCAGTGCGTACGAATACCGCGTTGGAGCAGATCATTCTAACCAGTCCCGCCGATTTTCTACCACCGATGTTACAAAGGCTCTACCCACTGACCCAGGTGCGTGCCAGGCACCCGGAGCCTCAGCTGACCGAGAAGGAACTACACCAGGACGAGATGCTGCACACCATGAGTGCCATGCTGGAGTCCCACACAAAGGGTGGAATAGAGGTGTTCAACCTGCCAGTGCAGGCATCTGGCGCTGACCTGGCCGTGCTTCAGTATACAGGAGGGACGACAGGACTTTCTAAGGGTGCAATGCTAACGCACCGTAACCTGCTGGCTAATGCGCTGCAGACGCGGAGCTGGATTCCCAATGCACGTGATGCTGAAGAAGTGACACTGTGCGTGGCTCCGTTCTTCCATGCGTATGGCCTGACCGCCGGCATGAATCTCTCGATTCTGGCTGCTGCAACGATGGTACTTTTGCCACAATTCAGGGCGAAGGAAGTAATCAAGACCATTGGGCGTTACCATCCAACGCAATTGCCAGGTATTCCCACGATGTACGTGGCGATTATGCGCGAGGTGGGCAAGCACGCCGAGGCCTTGCGCTCGATCAAGTACTGTATCAGTGGCGCTTCTGCCTTACCCGCCCAGGTGCGCATAAACTTCGAGAAGATGACCGGTGGCAAGCTGGTTGAGGGATACGGACTGAGCGAGGCGGCGCCGGTGACACATTGCAATCCGCTGAATGGGGACTTTCGCGAGGGCAGTGTTGGCCTGCCATTGCCGGGAGTGGAAGCGGCGATCATGGATCAGGAGACAGGTTCGCTCTTGCCAGCCGGTGAGGAGGGTGAGATTGTAGTGAAAGGCCCGAATATCATGCAGGGCTACTGGAATCGCCCGGAAGAGACGGCAGCAATCTTCAAGAACGGCTGGATGCGTACAGGCGATATTGGGAAAATGGACAAGGACGGCTACTTTTACATCGTGGATCGTGTCAAGGACATGATTATCGCCAGTGGTTTTAACGTCTATCCGCGTGAAGTTGAAGAAGTCTTGTACCAGCATCCCGCCGTGGAGGAGGCAGCGGTGATAGGAGTTCCTGACGAGTATCGCGGCGAGACAGTAGCTGCCGTCATCGTCTTGAAGCCCGGATTTGAGCCATCAGAAGAGACTCGCGAGGATATACTTGCATATAGCAAGAAGAATTTGACCCCGTACAAAGTACCCAAAATAGTGGTATTCCGTGAGAGTCTACCAAAGTCGCTCATCGGCAAAGTGTTGAAAAGAGAGTTGCGAGAGACAATCAAGCGGTAATGATGATCACCACGTTTAAATGTTGAAAGTGGGTGCCCTCGTGGTTGCCCGGAGAGGAGAAAGCATTTTACATGTCAACAACTGTGAAACCGACGGAGGCCGGTACAGCCTTCCTCACGACACCGGTGAGTGAGAGCGCCGATAAGATTTTTACGTTTGAGCAGCGCGACGAGGAGCAGCGCTGGATTGCAGAGTCCGCTGCAACATTTTTGCGGCGCGAAATCCTGCCGCATGTAGAGGCTATCGATCACCAGGAGCCTGGCCTGATGCCGGGCCTGTTGAAGAAGGCGGGCGAGCAGGGTCTGTTAAGTATGGATGTGCCGGAGGAGTATGGCGGCGCGGAGCTGGGTCTGTTGACCAGCTCACTGGTATCGTCAGAGTTGCGAGAGGGCTCATTTAGCACAGCTTTTGGGGCGCACACGACGATTGGGACGCTGCCTATCGTCTTCTATGGGACTGAGGCGCAGAAGCAATATTATTTGCCGAAGCTGGCTTCGGGCGAATGGATCGCCGCCTATGCGCTGACCGAGCCGGGCGTCGGCTCCGACGCAATGGGCTTATCCACTCGTGCGGAGCTTGCAGAAGATGGCAAGTATTACATCTTGAACGGCACGAAGCAGTGGATCTCGAATGCTGGCTTCGCGGACGTGATGATCGTGTTTGCGCGAATCGGCAATGAGAGGCCTTCAGCCTTCATCGTCGAAACCACCTGGCCGGGTATCTCGACGGGTGCTGAAGAGCGCAAGATGGGTATCAAAGGCTCTTCTACGCGCCAGGTCTACTTTGAGAATGCCAGGGTTCCGGTAGAGAATCTACTGGGAGAGATTCACAAAGGCTACAAGATCGCCTTCAACATCCTCAATATTGGGCGTTTGAAGCTGGGTGCAGGTGCCGTGGGTGGAGCACGTGGCGCACTAGACCTGGCTGCTGCCTATACCACGGAGCGCAAAGCCTTTGGCAAATTCCTGCATGAGTTTGGCTTGATTAAAGAGAAGCTGGCACGCATAGCTGCTGCAACCTATGCTGCCGAGAGCGAGGTCTTCCGCACCGCCGCCAATATCGAACAGGCGCGGCGCAGCGCTGGCGACAATACCGAGGCCGCTTTTAAAGCTATTGAAGAGTACGCCGTCGAAGCTTCCATCGCCAAGGTGCAGGGCAGCGAGGTAATGGCGTTCGCCGCCGACGAGGGCGTACAAATCTTCGGTGGGTATGGCTTCATGCAAGAGTATCCTATCGAGAAGGCCTATCGCGATGCGCGTATCCAGCGTATCTACGAGGGCACGAATGAGATTAACCGCATAGTTGCCTCCGGCACCTTGTTCCGCCGCGTCATGGCGGGCAAGATTGACCTGATGGCACGCATCCCCTCGATCGAGGCGCGTGTCAAGTCGGGCCAGGCGCCTGATTTTGCCGGCGAAGCCATTCCGGCTGAATTGCGCGAGGCCGTTAATGCCCTGGAGCGTGCCAAGGATGCGACAATCTACGCGGCCATGCGCATTGCTATGAAGTACATGCAGGCGCTTGAGCAGGAGGAAGAGTTCATCGAGTACCTGGCCAACTTGTTGATCGACCTGTACGCTGTCGATAGCGCGCTGGCTCGCGCCACGCAAGCTGTACGCCGGGGGGATGCAAACAGCGCAACCCATGTGAAGCTGGCACAACTGGCGACGTGGCTAGCCTTTTCGCGGATGCGCTCAAACCTCGATCAGATGATTATGACCAACATGGACGAAGACGGCGTGGAGAAGGAACTCACCCGTGTGCGCACCTATGTTGGTGACTACCTGGTGAACGGCGTGACGTTGCAGCGCGAAGTGGCCGCTATCGTAGTTGAGAAACAGGGATATCCCCTGTAAAGGAGAATTAATACATGGCAGAAGCAGTTATTGTTAGCGCGGTACGCACTCCTATCGGGCGTGCCAACAAAGGCGTGCTCAAAGACGTGCGCTCCGATGACCTTGCCGCTATTGCAGTGAAGGCCGCCTTAGAGCGCGTGCCAAATTTGGACCGTTCCCTGATTGAAGATGTAATTATCGGCTGTGCCTTCCCTGAAGGCGAGCAGGGTATGAACCTGGCTCGTCTGGTTGGAGCGCTCGCGGGCATACCGGAGACCGCGGGCGGCGTCACAGTCAATCGCTTCTGTGCCTCGAGCTTGCAGGCTGTGAACATGGCCGCCCAGAATATCATGCTAGGCCTGGGCGATGCCTTTGTGGCTGGCGGGGTTGAGAATATGTCGCGGGTACCGATGGGCGGCTTTAACCCCAGCTTCAACCCGCGCCTTGTCAAGCCTCGCGAGGGCGAGAAAGTGGATTCGCCTTATCCTCCAATCGAGCTGGAGTACGGCTACTGGAGCTATATCCCTATGGGCTTAACCGCGGAGAATCTTGCGCGTGAATATAACATCGGCCGCGTGGAGCAGGATGCTTTCGCGCTGCGCAGCCACAGGCGTGCTATCGCAGCCACTGAAAGCGGCGTTTTCGCGCGCGAAATCGTGCCGGTTCCACTACCCAACGGCAGCTTGATGGAAATCGACGAGGGTCCGCGCCGCGATACCTCGATGGAGAAGCTGGCTGCGCTTGAACCAGCCTTTACTAAGGGCGGGACAGTCACCGCTGGCAACTCCAGCCCGCTGAATGACGGCGCTGCCGCTGTTGTGCTGATGTCGGCGGAGAAAGCGCGTGACCTGGGCATCACACCGCTGGCGAAAGTGCTGACGATGGCCGTGGCGGGTGTGCGACCCGATATCATGGGCATTGGCCCTGTGCCCGCGATGAAGAAAGTCCTGCAGCGTGCCGGTATGCAACTGGGCGATATCGATATCATCGAACTTAACGAAGCATTTGCCGCCCAGTCTCTCTCCGTAGTCAAGGCTATGGGGATCGATGAAGAGAAACTCAACCCGCACGGCGGCGCGATTGCCCTTGGTCATCCCCTGGGTTGCAGCGGTGCGCGCATCATCGCCACGCTGATCAACGATTTGCAGACCCATGACAAGACGTTTGGTATTGCCACGCTCTGCATAGGTGGGGGTCAGGGCCTGGCAACGATCATCGAAAGGATGTCGTAGCCATGTCGTACCAGATCCGTAAGGCTGCTGTGCTCGGCGCCGGCGTGATGGGGGCAGCAATTGCCGCCCATCTCGCCAACGTTGGCATTCCCAGCCTGCTGCTTGATATCGTGCCGCCGGACGCAGGCGCAGACCGCGATAAAGTGGCGCGTATAGGCCTGGAGAAGGCCGTTAATGCGCGACCCGCCGCATTCTACAGCAAGAAAGCTGCCAGGCTGATCACGGCCGGCAACGTCGAGGATGACCTGGCTGAGCTTGGCCAGGTTGATTGGATCATCGAGGCCGTAGTAGAGCGGTTAGATATCAAGCGCCCGCTTTATGAGAAGATGGAGCGGGTGTTGAATCCTGGCACGATCATTACTTCGAATACTTCAGGACTGCCTGCTCACATGCTCATAGAGGGGCGCAGTGAAGCTTTCCGGCGTAACTTCTTAATTACCCACTTCTTCAACCCGGTGCGCTATATGCGCCTGCTCGAACTGGTTCCATGCGTTGACACCGCCCCAGAATTGATGCAGTTCATGCAACAGTTCTCGACCGAGGTGCTTGGCAAGGGCGTTGTGCTGTGTAAAGACACGCCGAACTTCATTGCCAACCGTATAGGTATTTATGGCTTCCTGTCAACGCTCCATCGCGCGCTAAACGAGGGCTACAGCGTCAGTGAGGTAGACACTATCCTGGGGCCGAGTATGGGGCGTCCCAGGTCCGCCGTCTTTCGTACCGCTGATCTGTCAGGGTTGGATACAACAGTACACGTTGCCGACAACCTTTATGAGAATGCGCCCGGCGATGCAGAGCGCGAAACATTCCGCGTACCGGAGGTGATACGCGAGATAATTCGCCGTGGCTGGCTGGGCGAGAAGAGCGGGCAGGGTTTCTATAAGCGCGTCAAGAATGCAGGCGGCGAATCGACAATCCTGGAGCTGAATCTCAAGACGCTGGAATACGAACCGCAGCAGAAGGTGCGTTTCCCGTCGATTGGCGCCGCACGCAGCATCGATGACCCCCTACAGCGCACGCTTACTGTGCTGGCAGCGGATGACCGCGCCGGGCAACTAGCGCGGGAAACGACGGCGGATTCACTGGTGTATGCTGCCAAAATTACTCCAGAGATCGCCGGGAGCATCGTTGACGTTGACGAGGCCATGCGCTGGGGCTTCAATTTCGACGCGGGCAGCTTTGAAGTGTGGGATACACTCCTGCAACATCCCGATGTCTTGCAGAAAGTGCTACAAGCTCGTGGCGATTCCGGAGCAGTGCCCGAGCTGGTAACTCGTGTAAAAAGCGCAGGACAGGGTACATTCTATACAGGTATTCCAGGAAAGCGCGCGTACTTCGATTTTCATACGAACGCGTATAAACCTGTTCCTGAACCCGAGGGTGCTATTTCGCTCGCGGCCGCCAGGGCAGCTAACAAGGTGATACGTGACAATGGATCGGGGGCATTGATCGACCTTGGTGACGGCGTGGCCTGTGTTGAGTTCCATACCAAGATGAACACTATCGACGAGGGCATCATTGAAATGCTCCACTACGCAGTCGAGGAGGGCCAGAAACAGTTCCGCGCTATTGTGATTAACAACGATGCGGCGAACTTCTCAGCCGGCGCGAACGTAATGCTGGTGTTGATGGCAGCCAGGTCTGGTGAGTGGAAGCTATTGGAGGCGTCATTGAACGGTCTGCAGCAGGCTCACCAATTGCTCAAATACAGTCACATTCCCGTGGTCGCGGCTCCCTCCGGCCAGGCTTTGGGCGGTGGCTGCGAGGTCGTCATGCATGCCAACCATGTTCGTGCTCACGCGGAGTCGTATATTGGCCTGGTCGAAGTCGGACTTGGATTGATACCTGCCGGCGGGGGCTGTAAGGAACTACTGGTGCGCCTGGGGGCTACCCTGGAGAATCAGCTGGCCAGAAAGACAGGTGGACCATTTACACCATCGCGCCGCGCCTTTGAAACCATAGCCTTTGCCACCGTTTCTACCAGCGCTGTAGAGGCGCAGGACTTGCGCTTCTTGCGCAAGAGCGATGCGATCACCGTCAACCGGGACTTGTTGTTGCGTGATGCAAAGGCTGACGCGGTCCACCTGGCCGAGGCACGCGAAGCTGGTAAGTGGCAACCGGCACAGCCTCCTCTGCTGCTTTTACCTGGACCAGGAGCTCGCCTGGTACTGGAGCAGCAACTTGAAAATCTGCTGCTTACAGGCAAGATCAGTGAGCATGATGCCGTGGTTGGACGCTACCTGGCCCGGGTTGTGACCGGGGGCGAATGTTCGCCCATCACGCCGGTTACAGAGCAGCAAGTGCTTGACCTCGAGCGGGAGGCGTTCCTTAGCCTCTGTGGCATGGAAAAGTCGCAGGATCGCATACAGGCCCTTTTGACAACAGGCAAACCCCTGCGCAATTAATATTGGGGCGGAGGCGGCGCACACCGCATCACCTCCGCCTTTCATATTACCAATCACATTCCCCCAAAAGTACTACTTGTTACTCATTCCAAAATATGCCTGTTATGCATATCTCTGTATGTAAATGTGCATACAAATGTTAAAAATGGATGTTTAACGCGAAATACAAGCTAAATATCAGAAAAAAGGTATTAAAGCACTGGACAAGAGCGGTAATATCGTGCATACTAGAGAAGAGCTTATTTCTGATAACTTGTGCAAACAAGTTATGTACATTGTACAGACATTTTCTCATTGTCTGTCATTGTTTAGCCCGAACACTTTATATTTGTGTGAACCGTGAAAAACTCGAATACAGCAACGAGAAGGAGAGGGGAGCCATGCTTGGAGCTGAAGAACACGGTAGCGAAGTGGCAAGATTGCTTTT
>WNFP01002193.1_pt1 | contig 16620 bp, 19 predicted proteins | sample 5400201 | NCBI WGS metagenome assembly WNFP01 (sample SAMN13153355, study PRJNA577476) | soil metagenome | isolation source: 115 cm saprolite under Madrone tree | place: USA:California | collected 2016-06-14 | reverse complement strand
TGGTGGCGGCGGTGGTGTAAGCGGACGACGTCGCGCCGCTGATGGCGACGCTATTTTTCTTCCATTGATAAGTCAGGGGAGCGGTGCCGGTAGCGGCCACGGAAAAAGTAGCTGTCTGGCCCGAAGTGACAGTTTGGCTCGTGGGCTGTGTGCTGATCGACGGCAGTGCTGGGGCAAGGTTGTTGCTGCCCGCAACAATTCCAGAGCATCCCGTATCCACAATTGCAAATAGTACGGATAATAACACCAGGGCCCAACGAGTCATTTTGCGTCTCTTTCACGAAATTTTCTCCGGCGCGAGGCTGGTTGGTATCGAAATGGAACACCGAACCGGAGAGCACATCGTCTAGCCAGCCAGTTCTCGGTCGGACACCGTTCGGCTGTTGGAGAGACACTAAACGGGATAACCTTGAGTCCACAACTGCTCGCAGGGCCAGAAATCGGGCCGTGAGGATTCCGCCCACGAGGGATGTCGGCCTAAGTCCTACACTGGCCGGAAGCACAGGGTCTTGCTCGTAAACATTTGTAACAAAAGGAGATAAATGTAACCAGGAGGAGTTAGGGAAGGACAAGAACAAGGACAGGTGCTACTGTACTCTTCGGCGGTCTACGAGTTAGCGGCGAAAGAAAATACTGACGAAATGAAGGGTGGCTCGTCGTCAATATATTTGCAGTGAAAACTGTGAACTTTCGGAAGTCCGGCGCCCATCGACAGCATTCTGACTAGCACTAGGCGCGTTACGCGGTGGCACCTTCCGCAGAAAACCGAGGAAGCAGAGCAGGTACGAATTGCGGCGCCACGGCTTCTTCTCCCTGGCCGAAGCCATAATACTCGAAGCCGCGTTCCATCATCGCTTTAGGCTCGAGCAGATTGCGGCCGTCGATCACCAGTGGCCGGGCCATCAGGCCATGGATGCCCGCCCAGTTGAGTTGGCGAAATTCCTCCCACTCTGTAAGGATCAGCAGCGCGTCGGCGCCTCGGGCGACTTCGTAGGCCTCGCGGCAGTACTGAATCTGGGGAAAAATCACAGAGGTTCTGTCCATCGCCTCCTGGTCATAGGCGCGCACTTGCGCCCCCTCTGCCAGAAGCCTGCGGATCAGCTCCAGCGAGGGAGCAAAGCGGATGTCATCAGTATTGGCCTTGAACGCCAAACCCAGTACTCCCACTTGCTTGTCTTTTAGTACCCAAAGCGCCTGCCGAATTTTCTCAAGAAAGACATCGATGCGGCGCCTATTCACACGCTCGGCCTCCTTGAGCATGCTGAAATCCACGCCAGCGCGCTCCGCCAGCCGGATGAACGCCTGGACATCTTTGGGCAAGCAGAAGCCGCCAAATCCGAGTCCCGCAGCCAGGAACCGCGGCCCGATGCGCGGGTCCATTCCCATCGCCCGAGTCACTTCCTTGATATCGGCGCCTACCTTCTCGCATAGATCCGCGATCATATTCGCGTAGGAGATCTTCATGGCTAGAAATGAGTTCGACGCATGCTTGATAAGCTCGGCGCTGTTGATGGTGGTAACTACAAGCTTCGGCGGTTGCATCGAAGGACAGGCTCCCACGTGCACCGGGCAACGGAACCGCCCTTCGAGGACGGGGCGGTAGATCTCGCGCAATTGCTGTTCTGACGCATCGTCTTCCACACCCAGAACGATGCGATCTGGATGCAGAAAATCCTCCGCTGCCGTACCTTCACGCAGGAATTCCGGGTTGGAGGCCACGCGAAATTCCGAGCCAGCTTTTCCGCTGTAGACCCCAAGAACACGCTTCAGTTGCTGGCCCGTTTGTGCCGGCACCGTGCTCTTTTCCACCACCAGCTTCGGGGTGGCCGATTCAGTGGCGATCAGCCTCGCCACGTTGTCAATCGCAGACAGGTCAGCGTCGCCGGTTTCCAATGGCGGCGTACCCACACAGATGAAAATGACTTCGCCCGCCCGTACGGCTTCACCGGCATCGCCGGTGAAGGAGAGCCTCTTGGCTTGGCAATTCGCTGCCAGCATGGTATCGAGATGGGGCTCGTAAATGGGTACTACGCCCGCCTTCAGTGAGGCGATGCGTTCCGGGTCGTTATCCGTGCAGACTACGTGGTGGCCGAGTTCTGCCAAGCATGTTCCTGTCACCAAACCCACATATCCGCAACCAATTACAGAAATTCGCACGTACGGCCTCCTAAAGTGTGGCCTATCGACGGGCCTCTCTACTCCACACCATCTACCAGCAGGGTCACTCCAGCGCTCACTTTCGGTACCGCGCCAGGCCCCTGCGCGAACCATTGGGTTGCACGGTAACGGAGGCTCGCAAATCGAACAATCGGCTACATAACGGAGCGGGGGGCAAGGAAAATGCGGAAAAGAGGCTAGGGTAGAAACCTCTATGCCTCTTTGCAGGATTAACCGGATTGAGGGCACTTGTGCGCCGGGCAACAATTACGACCGGCCTGCGAATGCGTCAAGGTGAACACCGGCGGCTGGATCATCCCCCAACCGAGTGTACCCACAGGCGGCACGGTCGGATCCACGCATTTCGGCCTTTCGCGGAACAGCCGAGCGGGGGTCCGTCGTCCTCCGACCCTGGCAGCCTGCTTGTCGCGACAAGATGGCTCCTAGAATGATCGGGGTGAAAGCGGAATTTAGCAATTCCAGTTTTGTCCTGTCCGTGCAGTGTTGAACGGAGAGTTGATGTCCAGCCCAACTCTTTATCTCGATGGGGGATACCTTGCGAAAAACCCGGCTTGGCACGTTGAGGAGTCGGCTTGGCTACGAACGGCTCAACTACTTCTATACCACCCCGTTCGATCGAGTTTGGTTCGACGCCAGGACAGATGCTTCTGAGACCCCCGAGGAAGCTGTCGTTTGCCATTGGCAAAGATTTCACTGTCCGCTTGTCTGGGAGGCTTCTGTCTCTTGGTGCCGGCTCGATGAGTCTGTAATTCCCGTCATGCCCACGGCCTACGGGTCGGAAAGAGCGGTGGTCTTTCGACTGCGGCGAAAGGAAATCCGCCCGGGAGGCTAAGCGGGAGGTTCCGCCGAATCGGCCTTCGTAGTCGGTAACTTGCTCAAGAGCACGCAAACCTCACGGGCAGCGGCCGCTCACGCAGATGGCGGCATCATCGAGGTAGATCGTGGCTGTGTTTGGATTCAAGCTGCTGGAGTAGTTGTTCACGCTCCAGCCGCAGTGCCCGTCCGCATAGCGCGTCTGGACATTCGGCACATCGAAGATTGGTGCATCGTCCTGCCAGAAAGTCACTTGCCCGGTGTTATCCGCGGCGCTCTTGTAGAAAGCTTCCACGCGGAACCATTTGCCTTCCGGAATGTCTTTGATCGTCTGAGAATAGGAGGTCTTCGAGTTTTGGTTGTACAGGTAGAAGTACATGGCCCCGTCTGGACGATTTCCCACGTTGAGGGCAAAGAACGGATCGCTTACGTTCGCACGTATCGATTTCCACTGAAAAACGTTCCACCACGGCGGATTGCCGTCTGGGGAGTAACGTCTGGGGAAGTAGTACCAGACGCTGTAGTAGAGCTCCACATGGTTTTCCGGCTCGAGCCAGCGAAAAAGACGGGCACCGCTGGTGGAGACTTCGGAGGGCTTCAATGTATTGATATAAAGTTTTGCCGAATGGATGCCGGTATGGGCGGGGGAAACCACATCCACGCTTGCTGTGGCGGTCCCGCTGTCAAAAACACCGCCACCAGTGTTGGGTCCGCCCGGGACATCGGGACGGCTCCATTCGGAGAGGTCACCAGTCTCCATGTCCGCCGACCAGAGAACAGCGCCGGACCTTGGGGAGTCGGGGGCGGCTCGGGTCACAAGCTTCCGATTCCCTGCGCCAAGAATTTTTGCAGGAAGCACCGTGGCAACCTTGGATCGCAAGCCCGCAGCCAAAGTAATCAGCACTAAGCCCAACAACACCAGTCTGAAACGATGCATCGGCAAACCCTTTTCGCAGCGCCCGGAATACTTATGAAGTGCGGCGCGCACTCGCGAACCTGAAAGATCAATTTTTCGTGAGTCCCTGCTGGGGGAGTGGCGTAGAAATTTGCTTTGCACCTTGCGCTCAATCGGCCTCGCCAGGCTAGGGGTTTCTGGGCCAATTGGTAGCCGTTTCCTGAAACTGCAGCCCAACACAAAAGCAGCCGTTGGGGAGCCGCTGGCAATAAACCACCCGAGCGAGGGCGCGTAGATCGCCAACAAGCGAGCTGATCATCAGTCGTTCATTCAGCTGCCTGGCCCGTTGCGTCAAAACACGCATTCCCAAAGAGCAAACATTTTCGGTCGTCGTGCGCTCGGCAGCGGCCGGATCCAGGAGGCTGGCAATCTGAACTGGGACAGCCAGCCGAATCCGTTTCTCAAGTCGTCCTGACCGCGCGGGCATATGGGGCATTGCCTCCAAAGCTGGTTCGAATTGATGGCATCGGACGGGACGATGCAAATTGGTGAACTGGGCTTCCTCGCGCCTGGCGTGCTGCCAACGATGCGATATGCCGCCCAGCTCCTTAATCCAGCGCTGCAACGAGGAAGGGCTTTGACCGATGCCGTTTTTCTTCGTACATCCCCTCGTCGGCCCGGATCATCAATTGTTCAATCGATTCCGGGCTGCGTGGGCTTGCAGGGTCGAAGCGCGCCGCTCCCAAGCTCATCGATAACGCGTAGAGCGAGTGTCTCGCATTGAGTTCCTTCAAGTTCTGTTCGAGGCGAGCGCGGATGGTTGCCTCGCTGTGACCGGAGACCTCCAAGGCCAGTACGGCAAATTCGTCACCGCCGAACCGCGCAATCACATCCGAATCCCGAAACGTCTTTTCAAGAACCTGCGCGGCGCGAACTAGGGCCAGATCCCCTTCCGCGTGGCCAAACTTGTCATTGATCTGCTTCAACCCATCCACGTCGGCGAAGAACACCAAGATCCCCCGACCGGACCGGCGCCCCAGTTTCAATTGCCGTTCCGCAAGGGCCAGGAATCCACGGCGGTTGTACACCCCTGTCAGTTCGTCGCGGAGCGCGAGACTACCCAGTTCTGCTTGCAGCATGGATTGCTTCAATGCGCACTGAACGGCCCGCATTAGAAGTTTCTTGGTACAGCCATCCTGCTCGGTCCCGAGCAACCCGGCAGCCGACTTCGTGCGTACGTCCTGCAAGAGGTTGGCAAGTTCGCCGTTGGCCTTCGCGAGTACCGCTTCGAGGATCTGGTTTAAGGCTTCATTTCCCCGCGGCAGACTCAAGGCGGAAACGTCAAAGTCAGAGTCTGCGACGAGGTCAATCCCCAAGGTCGAGCTTGGAGCACCGTTTGACTGGGCGACGGGTGTCACGAGGTCCTCCTGCCTACCAATGCCCTTCCCTAATTTGTGGGAACACACTGGCATTCTTGTCCACCCTTACTTTCCGTACGCTCCGATGCGATTCCAGGGCGTCCTGGGGAATTCTCGGTTTGGAATGCGCTCGGGACAGGCCCTCTCCTCAGCTCTGCCAGCAGCATCCGTTCATCGCCCAGGAACAAGAAACGTCGCGCAAAACTCTCAAGCTCGCCCAAGTTCTCAGGAAAGCCCCGGAGCCATAGGCTTTTGAGAAGTGCCGGGGAAACGGGCAGCGGTGCGCGTCTTCGTTTCATCGCCAGAAGCGCGATGATGTCCCCAAGCATGTGGGCCATGTCCTTCCTCATTGCGAACGGCACGATGTTGGCCTCTCGTGGCACCGCCGGTTTATCCCCACCTCCAGCCAAATTGTAACAATCGAAACGACTTGCATGCCCTTGAGGTACGGCCGCCACCGTCTTATGGCCGGTTGAAGGTTCGGGGGTTGTCTTATATGAGGTGGGTGCCTTATGCACGGTGACGGCCTCCCTTTTCTTGTTGCAGCCTAACCGGTTGCCAAGTCTTTACAATCCGGTGAATCCCCCCTTTGGAATAGGCAGAATGCCTGAAAGAGGGCTACTGATAAGCCCGCCCGGAGACGGGCCTTGCACCCTCAGAGCACCTTCTCCGGTGCGCTGAAGCTGGCTCCGTTTAGAGGAGGCTTCCGTTCATCTCCACCTTGGGGTATGCCGCTCTTCATTCCGTTCCAGTTCACGGCCAAGGGCGCTAAAGGGGGTGCTGCCGTGAAATTCGCGTGCTGTCATTTTATCGACCTAAAGCGAATAGGAGCTTACGGCGTGCAGGACGAAGGGAATTGTGCACTTCCAATCCGCCATTGTGACGAATGAAGCCCAATTTCTTGAATTTATGTATGAAAAAGTTGACGTTGCCCGCGTTGTGCCAATGATTTCCGCCAGCATCTCCTCAGATACTACGCGGATCATCTCTTGCTCCCGGCATTCCTGGCCGTAGCTAGCTTAGCTAAGCTAGCGAGCAGCAAAAAAAAGGGTCAAGAACTTCATCGACCAAATCTTCCTCGATTTCGTTACTTGCACTCCTGAGGCTGCGCCGGTTTGACCCAGCGGAGCCGTAAAGCCGTGGACTTCAGGCCGAGGATATAAGGCTGCCAGGAGTTGCCGGCTGCTATTCTTTCTTCTGTCTCGCGAGGGACCTACCACGAGACGCCGGAAATGACGCCTCGGGAGATACGAGCAGCACAGTAAGGCGCTCGGCCCAGGAACCCGCCGAAGAGACCTCGCAAAACCAGCCAGGCTCCGTAGGAATCCTCTCCGTTCAGCGAGAGGAGGAGGTCAACAAAAAGTTTAGTGGCCAGCGCTAGCGGCGGATTGTCCGGACTCTGTCGTCGCACTTCTTTGTCGTTTCATCGAGTAAAGCGCCGAATCTGCTTGGGACAACAGGCTTTCGATCGAATTGCCATTTTGGGGGTAGACTGCAACACCAAAGCTGACGGAAATCCCTGGTCCTTTGTCGTCGTTGGCAACGTTTTCGCAGATACGCCGTGCTACCAGGCTGGCCGCCGCTGCGTTCGTCTCGGGTAAGACGACAGCAAACTCGTCTCCGCCGAAGCGCGCAGGAGTATCAATATTTCGGCAACACGAGCACAAAGCATCGGCCAGCCGGCAAAGCGCTTGGCTCCCGATCATATGTCCGTGGCGGTCGTTGATTCCTTTCAGTCCATCCAGATCAAAGAACAGCAAGGCGAACTCCCGGTTCGTGCGCTTGCTGCGCTTGATTTCCGAATCGAGCACATCCACAAGCCTGCGATAGTTGGCCAGACCAGTCAGCGAATCGCTGGCCGCCTGCCGACGGAGGTGATCCTCCAATTCTCGCTGCTTGGTGACGTCCTCGGCGATGACTTCATAGGCTTCCAATTCTCCCTGTTCGCTGACGACTTCTCGACCGCTGAGGCGGACCTTGAGGGTCGCATGGTCCTTCCGTTTCCATTCTATTTCAATGGGATTGGCTAGAGCTCCCGTGCCCGATTGACCCAGCAATTGTGCCCGTCGACGCGGGTCTTGAATAATGTTGCGCATAAGGCCTAAAGCCAGGAGCTCCTCTCTTGACTCATAGCCGAGCATCCTCAACAGCGCTTCGTTCACTTCCAGAAACGTGCCGTCGACACTGCAGCGGCAAATTCCAAAGCTTAGATTTCCTGCCAGCGCGCGGTAACGCGCTTGCGAATGCCGCAATTGCTTTTCGGCCCGATCGCGTTGATCGCGCAACGTTTTCTCAGCGAGAGCCCGATGAACAGCTACAGGTAGATGGCCAATGCTATCCGCTTCAATACAATCGGCAGCACCTTTCAGGATGAACTCCGCGGCGGTTTCGCGCTTCATGCCCTTGACCAAGAAGATGAGCGGTATGTCCTGCTTCATCTGGCGCATGAGGTCCAGCAACTGCGTTTCTTGCCAGTTTGTGCTAGGGTATTCGGCCACCACAAGGTCAAAGAGCTGCGCATGAAGTCGGCCCGCGCATTGCACGAGAGTCGCAACTACATCTGAGCTGACCGTGAATCGCACCCTGTTGAGCTCATATAGGCAGCGCTCAACAGCTGCTATGGAACGATGAACAAAGAGAATTCGCACAAGATTCTGTTGGCGCCCAGGGGCATCCTGGGCAGAAAGCCGAGCCACTTGCTCGGGGCTGGGTTGACATTTGGAAGACATAGTCAGCGCAAATCGCCCGGGTCGACAGCTCCTTTCCGCGCCCAACTGTCCCCCGGGCCACGTCGGAGTCAATTCATAAGAAAAATATCGAGATAGCTTGTCCGTCGCTGTTCAATATTAGACATCTGGTACTATCAAGTGCAAGTTTCCGTTAACTGATACTGCACATTCCCTGGGGGGTACGGTCCCAAGCGTCGGCGAACCCAAAAGCTACGTATTTCATCGCTGTTCTTTGGTAGTTTGGTTCCCCATCCGATACAAGGCCACTAGGCCGTGTTCGTCTTAGAACGATGATTTTCGATCTCAGATTAAACCTGCATTCTGAAAAATCGCATATAATTTGTGTTTCTCCCGAAATCAATTCTTGAATCGCATATGATTGGCTGAAAGAGTGCTTTGGTGGCGTGCATCCCCGGAGGTCTACATGCAGGTGCTGCTACAGGACTTGCGTTATGCCTTACGACAGTTGCGTAAACACCCGGCTTCACTCTAACCGTCGTGCTCACGCTGGTCCTGGGCATCGGCGCCACCACCGCGATCTACTCGCTCGTCGAAGGCGTCCTGTTGCGGCCGCTTCCATTCAAGGATGCCGATCGACTCGTCCAGTTGGGAGATCACCTGGGAGGTGGCCCTGGGACTCCCGTGACTGCGCGTGAAATCGGCATATACTCGAGCGCCACCCAAGCCTTTTCCTCCCTTGGTGGCTACATCGGCACTAACTTTGAGCTTTCTGGCGGCGCTACCGCTGAGGAAGTCTCCGCTGCCCGCCTGACTGGCGGCGTTTTCCCCACGCTCGGTGTTCAACCCATCCTCGGCCGCGTGTTCACCTCTCAGGAAGAGGACGACCATCAACCGCTGGCCGTCATCAGTTACGCCCTGTGGCTGAACTACCTCCACCGCGATCCCCACGTTGTCGGCAGCTACATCGTTCTCGACCGCAGGGCGTACGCGATCATCGGGGTCATGCCGCGCGGTTTCGAGTTTCCGCTCCAAGCTGGCCGCCTTGACCAGGCACAGCTTTGGGTACCCTTGAGCCTCACGCCTGATGAACTTTCCGACCAGCACGCCGGCTACTGGGGCTACCACATGATCGGCCGCCTCAAGGATGGCGTCACCGTCACCCAGGCCGCGCAGGATGCCGGCCGTGTCGCCCGTCAGAGCCCTTGTTGCCTGCCCTCGTTCACGTCGGAGAACTCATATTCCGCTTCATACGCAGGTTGATTTGCAAAGTATAGCCAATCCTCCTCGAGCCGGACCGCTCACACGACCGTATGAGGAAGTACACTTAAGTGGAGCTGGTTTGGCCGGATGGTTGAAAGCGGGACAAGGCGTCGTGAACTAAACTGAGCGGGATTTCTTCCAGTCCAACGACGGCAGTTCTAAGTTGCCCGCATTCCGAAGATATGCCCTAGCGTGTGCCGCGGCCCTGTCTTTTCCCTGTTCGATATCATCCACGGGCTCAGAGGGTGCGATCCAGTTCTTTGCCTTCACGTTGTACACAGAGGCCTGAACTCCGATCGCGTTGTGCTCAGAGAATAATCGCAAGTGTTCGTCACCCACTTTGACTTCGGCCCAAACACCTTGATCCAACATCCAGGATCTCCGGAAAGGCGAGATTTCACAGCACCCAGTCTACTAGTGAGGCTTTCAGGAAGGTATTATTGTTTATTCAACCAAGAGATCCCATGAAACTGAACCAGTAGCCCGACTCAATTGTGTTTTGCCGCGATTCCCCTAGCTTGGACGAGATGACGCAATGCAATGAACAGAACGCGGGGCCCATCTTCATCCTGCAATGCCGATTTGAGGTACTCGGCGGCAAAATCCGCGTTCTTCTGGAGCCGTCGGATGATGGCCTCGTCGTGCGAGGTGCTGGCTTTGCGTTTCATGGGGTTCCGGTCCATCTTTGTAATCTTTAAGATACTCCAACGCCCGCTCAGTGTCGGCGAACTGTTTTCGCCCGTGGCCACCGCAGGGAGGCAATACGCATCCCCTGACGATCATCGCGTAATAGACACGGTAGACCGGTTCCCAATCGATCCGTACCCCGGCTTGACCGGCAATTGCTCGATGCCGAGGCAATTACCGCAAATGGAGCAGCCGGTTTCCGTCTGCCACCAATGGTCGATGACCGCGACGTTGAGATTGCTGGCGGCCCACCGCAAGGTGTCGGGATCGCAGCGCTCACCCGCGAGAAAGAGCGCTTTGAAATTCGAGAGGTCGTATTTCTTCTTGAACTCGAGAGAAGGGTCTTCCTTGATGGCGCGAAACGTCGTGGGGGCCGTGAACAGGGTTTTCACTTTGTGCTGAGAAATCACGCGCCAGAATGCGCCGGCGTCCGGTGTGCCCACGGGCTTGCCCTCGTAAAGCACGGTGGTGTTTCCATGCAGCAGCGGACCGTAAACAATATATGAATGGCCAGCGACCCAACCGACGTCGGATGCGGCCCAGAACACGTCGCCGGGATGGCTGTCATAAATATTTTTCATTGCCCACTTCAGCGCGACCGCATGGCCGCCGTTGTCGCGGACGACGCCCTTGGCCTTGCCGGTCGTGCCGGAGGTGTAGAGGATGTAAAGCGGATCGGTTGCTGCGACTGGAACACAGACGTGCGGCTTGGCTGCGGCCACCGCTTCATTCCAATCCAGGTCGCGTCCAGCGACAAGCTCGACATGCTCCATGGGGCGCTGAAGGATGATCGACTTCTCGGGCTTGTGGTGTGCCAGGCGGAGAGCTTCGTCGAGGAGAGGCTTATAGGGGAGGATGCGCTTCCCCTCCAGGCCACAGGAGGCGGAAACAATAGCCTTGGGCTTGGCGTTGTCGATGCGTTCAATCCTCGAATGACTGGCTCACGGAGTACCTGCCTCTCCCCAAGCACACGTCTCTCGCCGCACTGCCCGCTTTCGGCGGGGTGACACGCCCCGGGGATTTTCAAGCGGCCCTCAAAGGTAAAGGTTCGCCGAAGAGCCCAGCCGCCTCTGCGGAGGCGTTCCAGGGTTTTAGTCGATGTATCTCCTATTCAAAAAAAGCCAGAAAAGGCAGTACACCTCGCTGCGCTTTATGCCCCTAATACGTTGAGCCGAGATACGACAGTCTTCTTGAGTGCCAGACCCAGCAGAGCGAGCATTCCAGTGCCAACCAGCATCAGGCTGGAGGGCTCGGGGACGGTCGTTATCGTAAGTGTTGCCGGCAGACCATTCGCATCGCTAGTATAATCGGTCAGGCCGAATGTACCTGTCAAGAAAGTAGGAGCGTCCTCGGAACCAGCATAAATCTGGAAGTCAGAAGCGGCTATAATGGCACCTAAATCACCCAAAGAGAGGCCGCCCCCGAAACCGAGCGAATATAAGCTAAGAACGGTTGGGCTTTGTGGAATGTCGTTTTCGGAATAGGCAACGTCTGTGAAGCCGAAAAGAAGACCCGGAAGGAAGCTGTCCGGCGATACTGTTGGTGAAGACGGCAGCTGCCAGATAAATGTGTTGCCCCCGGCTTGATACGTGAAATTATCGATTGAGTCGGCCTTAGCTGGGGTGGCCAAGATTAAGGTGAAAACGGCCAACACCAGGCAACTGGTAATTAGGTAGCGTCGCATATTTCTTCTCCTCTTAAATTCCTGGACATACTAAAATCGCTCAAACCACAGCGGACTATTCACGCTTCGGATATACCGGAAACGCGGATACTCGTTAATGCATTGGCATTTTCAGGGCCAAAGCTGACTAAAGGTGGGCGTTCTAACACCAACAAACTTCACCTCTTGGCGGGAAAACGCAGCGTATGGGTCGGAGAATAAGGAAGAACTTTGCGTATAGTCGGAAGAATGCTGCTGATGGGTCCGGGAACAAGGCATGACCTTCGCTGGGACTAGGGATAAAAAGGGCATTTTCCTCGGCCTGCAACCATCCGAATTTGCTAGTTCTACCGACAGATTGGAACTGATTCCGCTCGCAGCGTGGCCGTTCCGCAAGGCCGAAGATTGAACCGGTTAGTCGACCATCCATCCGCCTGGGAAATCTTTGAAATCACTGCACCAAATCGAACTCCTGCCTGTCTGCTTCCCAATGCTGGCGAAGGCCAGCCATGATCGACTGGTACCCCGGATCAGCCCGCAGCTTGTCGTAGGTTTTGTCGCGCTAGAACCACTGATAGTTCACATCTCCCAGCTCGACCGTCCATCTCAGCCACTTCAGCGCAGGCTCCCTCTGGGCAAGAAGTATCGCCAGAGCTGCACCAGACAGTAGGGCATCCAACCGCGCACCCTCAGGAAGGGCTTTGCCGCGACAATACGACGGTCGGAACTTCCGTTCCAGCTATTCGTTTACTCTCCAGGCCGGTTAGCGGTGCAATAAGGCGATATCCACGTCGTGGCAGCGTCTCAATGAACCGCGGGCTATCCGCCGAGTCGCCTAACGCCGCTCGCAACTTGTTGATGGCTGCATTCAGGCTGTTGTCGAAATCAACAAAGGTATCGGTGGGCCAGATTTGGCATTGCAGGCTCGTCTCGGGTCACCAATTCGCCCGGCCGCTGCAAGAGCAGTTGCAAGACCTGGAACGGTTGGTCCTGCAACTTGACGCGCACACCCTGCTTCCGAAGCACACCCGAGCCCGGGTCCACCTCGAAGACTCCAAGTCGTAGGATTCCGGTAGATTAGACTTCAGAGTCATCTACAAAGTTCCCCCAACGTTAGCGCGAGTCTAAACATCCCCCAACCATATGGCAAGGCTAGGCAAGCCCGGCCTCTAAGCGATTGACACAACGGGCTTTAAGCGCTTAGCAGCAATTAAGTCTCAATTAATCCGCAGCCTATTGGGCTTCCTGAGCTGGAGCCCCACTGTCGCCTCCAGGACACGCCTGGAGGTGCCCAATGAAGCGAGCGATTTGGACAGCCCTTTCCATTCTGGGGTTTGCAGCATTCGGTTGGGGACAAAGAAACGGAAACTCAATGCTGGTCGTTACAGAAGCAACTGTGGCTGAACCTTCCGCAAATAGCTACACGGTCTTGGGAGCCACGTCACAACAGGAAGAATTGGTTCGCTCGCAGATAAGGGTCATGCAGCCCGAGATTTTTCCTCTGCGGATTATCTTTGTGCCGCACTGGAAATACGTAGTTACGGCCAAAGCTTTTCTCCTTCATGTCCCCACCGGATATACCAGTGCCATGTTCTCTCATTTGCCCAGCCGGACGGTGTTCGTCGACAGCGACCGCTATGTGAGCGATGATTCTCTCGGATACTGGATGGCTCATGAGCTCGGACACTTGGCAGCAAACACCGTCAGCGAAAGTGACGCCGACAAAGCGGCTCGTCAACTCCGCAAGCGCCTGAAGGATGCACTTCATTTGCCGTGAGAAATGCAAATCACTCCTCGCAAGTTGTGTTTCCTGGAGGTTCGGCAGGGTCAATCCGCGATTGTGGTCGTATCACGCCGCATTTATGCCTTGCTCTCCGATGGCGGTCAGATCTTGATGCCGACGGAGGTCCCGGAGAGCGCCGGACCAGTACGGGGCATGTGTAAGTAAGCAAATTACTTCTGGATGCCGACCATCCAGATGCCATCGCGTTTCAAATCGCGTACCTCTGTGACGAACTTGGGCTAGCGCAAATGCTAGCGGGATGGTTGACGAGGTCAGGCGATTTCACTCATTTGGGGATGGTTAGCAGCTATCCTTATTCATACGACGACAAGGCCGCAGTCTTGGAGCGCAGGGTTCACAAGGCGGACAGTCGGCGATGCCAGTGCAGCAAAGTCACACGAATCCGATAAACCGTCCTGCCGCAACAATCCCAGTCCATAACAAGATCGAAACGAAACCCGCAACCTTCGCCCCCGCAGGCAAGACCCCGCTGTCATCCCACGACGACACGTCCCGATAGACGCCCCAATGGAAAATCAGCGCATGCACGCCAGCCAAAAATATCAATAACATCTTCACTCGAAACGCGGGATTGGTATATACCTTAACCGCTTCCGAAGTAAATAGCAGTGTTCCCGTAACCACCTGCAGCGCAAATCCCGCCCAAGTCCAGGGAAGCAACCGCCCCGCCAGCTCCGAAACTCGCTCCCGCCGCAACATCCACCCCAGAAGGCGCAAGTCAAAAACTGCGGCAGTCCCCACCAGTGCCGTCATCCCAAGCAAATGCAGGGTCTCGATTGCCGGAAACAGCCACAGCGATTCCCGTACACCCGCGCCCACCCAAGTCTGTTCCAGCCACCTACAGAACGGCAACATGTCGAGCGTTGCTATGGAGACCCCCGCATGGACTGACCGTTGGGAAGATCGATGCTTACCAAACACATATAAGGCGAACCGTTTTTAGCCCGAAAGCCCTCAGCAGTCACCTGGTCCCCGCGCTTGACCGAATTGCGGCTCCATCCAAACCGAGTTAGCATCCCCAGACTTCCTAACTCCAGCGCCCAGTTCGCAACCTTACCTTTCTCGTCTTTCAGGTCCGCATGAATCAAGGCATGTGGGTTGATCCACTGGAAATCCTTAACCGTCCCTTGCATCCTCACGGTATGCGTCATATCAAACGCTGCGTTCCCATGGTGCGCCCAAAGCGAAGCTCCGCCCAACAGGAGTCCTGCCACCACCAGAACGACACCCACCTTACGATTCATCACCGTCCGCGACGATGGTCGATGAAGGCATCGCATCAGTTTCAAAATCTGCATGCTCCTCCTCTGGGCGGAATCCTTAATCTCTAGGTGACAGTTTACCATTTACAGGAACAGGCCGTACAATGGCAGCATCGCTCCTGGATTTTCTACCGTCCAAAAACAAACGAAAAGCGATTCAATACTCCGCGAGTAGCCGAACCCACGCGCGTCCAGGAACCTGCACTGTGCCACCAATTGGTTTGCCATCCTGGCGGAGATGAACGCCGCGCCCCTGCGCGGGTGGAATCGAGATGGAAGCGGTGCGCCGTGCTGCTGTCGGGTTATACAAAATGAAATTGAGCTGGCGAGGGGGGAACAGGTTCGCATCAAACGCATCAAGCAGATCGAGATTCACCAGCAGGAGTTCCCGGTCGCCAACTTGACCCAGGGCCTCATACATCAGATACATCCATAATGACTCTCCAGCACCGTAGATTTCCTTGCCCACATTTCCGGTTTGGCCGCCAAGTTCGAGGGTGCCAAGGTTCTCGAAAGGAATAAATGCCATGGAGGCTTGTTGGCGGTTCCCGGTGCAATCCTGAAAGAAATAAAAATTGTTGCGCCGTTGCTGATCCATAAAACGAAGCAATCCCTCAAAAATGATTCCGCGTTTCAGGATGCCGGTCCAAGGCAGAACAGCCTCGACATTCTCCTTGAACGCTGGATACAGGATGGAGGCGGCGGCCTGGACCATGCCGCGAACGTCGTGGGACCTCTGGCTGGGATCGGAATACCAATAAAACATACGCAACCGTTGGTAGAGCAGATAGTCGGCGTGATCGCGCATACCGAGTTCCGCAGGCGATCCGCCGGCACGGTGTACAAAACCTGGATGGCGCGCCGCGCTTCCTCGCGGTAGTGCTCTTCTGCAGTCAAACGGTGAGCAAGAATCGCAGCCCATGCATAGAGGCCGCCTATGGCGTAATTCGTTCCGGCTCCCTCGGCAAGAAGTGTGGAAACCTGATAGTAGATGGGGAAGAGGTAGTCATACTGGCGAGCCATTTTCTGTGCGGTCTGAAACGCCTCCAAAAAATGATCCGTAATTTCCTTGGACCCCGCCAAAGACCCTATCGCTGGGTATTTTACGAGCCCATTTTCAAAGGGATACCAAGAGTCAGACCTCTCGTTCGGTTTGCGCACGAAGTCATTGCTAATGCTCTGAGTATCTTCGTGGTAGAAGGAGGGCAGCGCCGCGAGAAGTTCATGACACTCCGTTTCGTAGCTCGACGATGGATGCAACCGGAGATAGAGAAGCGATGGCCACAGGACATCCGCGATGGTCATGAGCTCGAAGTTGTCTCGAGGCTGCTGCCAGATCTGAGAGCTATCCTTGACGTATGCCCGTAGACCGGCGTGTCCATTCACTTCCACCCGAGTCGTACTGTTCTCCTGCAAATCCGCTACCGTGGCCGCTGCGAACTGCTTCCAGGTAGTGGCGCAGCCAGGCCATCGAAACCTCTCCTCGAAAAGAGGCAGCAGCGCCGGCATCCAACGCTCGACCGCCGTCTGCTCGGTAACCAACTCTTTGAGCGGTCTTTGCAGCAGGAAGCAAGTGAAACGCACGTCGCCTGCCGGCAGTACATGGCCTGTTGCCTGATCGGCGATCAAGCCCACGCCAAGGCGCTGCGTGCCGTCACGTTCAATTTGTGAGATGGTTGAGCAGCGATAGACCAGAAATCGCGGAAGATTTTCGATCGACATCCACCCCATGTCGCTGACGTCGAAATACATCATGGTTTCGATGCCATTGTTCTGATCCAGAAGGTAAACCGCGGGCAAGTCGTTACCGTAGGTGCCCAGCGAGTTCCTGGTCGGCTGGGTGAGCGCGACGCGCCGCCAGCTTCCCGACTGTCCTTCCATGAGCGTGGAAGTCGAATTCAGCCAGGTGATGATTTGCGGTTCTACTCTGCCGTCTTGATGCAATCGCAT
>WNFP01004998.1_pt1 | contig 16621 bp, 12 predicted proteins | sample 5400201 | NCBI WGS metagenome assembly WNFP01 (sample SAMN13153355, study PRJNA577476) | soil metagenome | isolation source: 115 cm saprolite under Madrone tree | place: USA:California | collected 2016-06-14 | reverse complement strand
ACGGCCAAGAGCCTGACCACGCTCGATCACCTGAGCTCCGGCCGGCTCATGTTGGGCGTGGGGCTGGGCGGCCAGCCCGCCGTCTATCCGGCCTATGGCCTCAGCGCGGAGCGGCGCGCCGAGCGCTTCGCCGAGGGGATCGAGGTGATGAAGCGCCTCTGGACCGAGCCGCGCGTCACCTTCGACGGCCAATTCTTCAAGCTCAAGAACCTGCCGCAAGAGCCCAAGCCCGTGCAGAAGCCGCATCCGCCGCTCTGGTTCGGCGCCCATCATCCCAACGCGCTCAAGCGCACGGTCGAGCTGGGCGACGCCTTCATGGGCGCGGGTTCGCTCTCGACCGCGAAGTTCGCCGAAGAGGTCAAGGTCCTGCGGGACATGCTGACCGAAGCCAAGCGAGACGCGGCGGCCTTCCCCATCGCCAAACGCGTCTACATCGCCGTGGATCGCGACAAGGCGCGGGCGGGGAAGCGACTGACGGAATGGTTCGGGGGCTTCTACGGCAGGCCGCAGATGGCCGAAGAAGTCTCGGTGTGGGGGCCGCCCGAGGAGTGCGTTGCGGGGCTCCAGCAGGTCATCGCTGCCGGCGCGGGCATGGTCATGCTCAATCCCGTCTTCGACGACATGGAGCACCTCGAGATCTTCGCCTCGGAGATCGCTCCGAAGCTCTCCTCCTGACGCTCGCCGGCTCAGGACGGCGCGCGAGCGCCCCGCCGGTCTCGCGCCCACGTCATCACGATGAAGGCCGCGAGCCCCACGGCCAGGATCGCGGCGAATAGCGCAATATCGTCCTTGAATGGCCCCCAGGCGTGCCGCCGCCGCTCGAGCCAATCGCCGAGACCGTAGCCCGCGCCGTAGCCCGCGAGCACGGGCCACGGGACGTAGCAGATGGCGCCCAGGAGGTTGGCGCCGAAGAAGCGCAGGGGCGGCATGCCTCCCGCGCCCGCGAGCGGTCCCGCCACGGTGCGCAACCCCGGCACGAACCGCGCGATGAAGACCGCGCGCGTCCCGTAGCGCGCGACGAGCGCCTGCGCCTGGGCCACGCGTGCCGGCGGCAGCGGCAGACGCGCGATCGCCCGCTGGCCGTAGTGCCGGCCCGTCCAGAATCCGAGGTTGTCGCCGATACTCGCGCTCACCACGCCCACGATGATCACCAGCGGCAGGTGGAGGCGCCCGTGCCACGCGAGGTAGCCGCCGAGCACGAGGACTGACTCCTCTGGCGCGGGCACGCCGGCATTGCCGAGGACGACGATGACGAGGATCGCGGCGTAACCCAGATGCTGGAAAAGATGGCTCGCGTCGAGCACGGCGGGCGCGAGCATAGCACGTTGACCCGCTCCGGCATTGACAGGGCTCGGCGCGTGGCCAAGACTGGAATCCTATGCGGATTCTGGTGGTCGAGGACGACAGAAAGGTCGCGAGCTTCATCCGCAAGGGCCTCGAGGAGGAAGGCCATGCCGTCGAGGTCGCCGGCGACGGCGCCGCCGGGATCGAGCGTGCCATCGACGGCTCGTCCTGGGATCTTGTCGTTGCTCATGCTCACGGCCCGGGACGCTGTCGGCGACAAGGTCACCGGCCTCGATCTCGGCGCCGACGACTACCTGAGCAAGCCGTTCGCTTTCGAGGAATTCCTCGCGCGCGTGCGCGCCCTCCTGCGGCGCGGAGGCGGCGCGCCTGCGCCGGTCCTCCGGCTGGCCGACCTCACGCTCGACCCCAGCACCCGCGAGGTGCGGCGCGGGGCCCGCCGTGTCGAGCTGACGGCGCGCGAGCACACGCTGCTCGAGTACTTCCTGCGCAACGCCGGCCGCGTGTTATCGCGGCCCATGCTGGCTCAGCACGTCTGGGGGCTCGACTTCGATCCGGAGAGCAACGTGGTCGACGTCTACGTCGGCTATCTCCGCCGCCGGATCGAGGGGCAGGGAGAGCGGCGGCTCCTGCACACGGTGCGCGGCGTCGGCTACGTGCTCAAGGACGAGCCGTGAGGCTCGTGAAGAGAGTTGAGCCGTGAGGCTCGTGACGAGGAGCGAGCCGTGAGGCCGCTCTCGATCCGCGCGCGCCTCACGCTCTGGTACGTGGGAGCGCTCCTCGCCATCCTGGTCGTCGTGAGCGCGTTGTCCTACTCGGTGCTCCGGTGGAACCTGCTGCAGGAAGTGGACGCCTCGCTGGTGACCGTGGCGCAGATCGTCCGCGAGAACGACGAGCGCGGGGCCGGCGGCTCCGAGGTCGAGCGGGCGATCCGCGAGATGCTCGGCCCGGGATTCTCCGACCAGTTCTTCCAGTTCCTCGACCCGGAGGGACGTTCGCGATTCCACGCGGGCCGGCCCCCCACCGCTGCGCTGCCGCTGTCGTCAGAAGCGCGAAACAACGCCGCGCGCGGGATTCGCACCTTCGAGACGCTCGAGGATCCATTGGGGGGACCGTTTCGGCTCCTGACGGTGCCGGTGCACCGCTCGGGACGGTCCGTGGAGATCATCCAGGTCTCGGCTCCGCTCGCGCGAACGCGAGGGGCGCTGACGCGCTACCTGACCACGCTCCTGACGCTGTTGCCGGTGGCCGTCGGCCTCGCGGCCGCGGGCGGCGCCGTCCTTGCCAGGCGCGCGCTCTCGCCGGTGCGCGGGATGTCGGAGACCGCGCGCCAGATCACGGCCCAGGACCTGGGCCGGAGGCTCGTGCGGCGCGGCGCCGACGACGAGATCGACCACCTGGCCGACACGCTCAACGCCATGCTGGCAGGGCTCGAGGCGGCCTTCGACCAGGCGCGCCGCTTCTCAGCTGACGCCGCCCATGAGCTCCGGACGCCGCTGACGGCTCTCAGGGGCGAGATCGAGGTCGCCCTGCGCGCCGCGCGCTCGCCCGAGGAATACCAGCGGGTGCTTCGCTCGAACCTCGAAGAGGTCGAGCACCTGATCCGCCTCGTCGAGGATCTCCTGCTCTTCTCGCGCTCCGCCGCCGCCTTGGGGCCTCCGCGCGGGCGGGTGCTGGGCGAGGCGGGGGCTCTTCGGCGCGCGCTCGGCAACCTCGTGGACAATGCCATCAAGTACACCCCGGCCGGCGGCAAGGTCGAGCTCTCCCTGCTGGTGGCCGACGGCCAGGCCCAGATCGTGGTCCGCGACACCGGCATCGGCATCGACGCCGCCGACGTCACGCGCATCTTCGATCCGTTCGTGCGCCTCGACGCGGCCAGGAGCCGGGACGCGGGCGGCGCGGGGCTGGGCCTGGCCATCGTGCGGGCCATCGTCCTGGCGCACGGCGGCTCCATCACCGTGGACAGCGCGCCGGGGGCCGGCAGCCGCTTCACGGTCCGCCTGCCGCTCGCTCCACCCGCCTGACCATCCGGGACGGCGCCCGGCCGTCACCTTTGGCGTCCTGCCTGCCGCAAACCGTCACTTCGCTGACAGCAAGGACGGCCAAGATCACCACAAAGACGCACGTTTGGTCCGTTTCCCAGTGGCACAGGGCGTGCACGAGCGTCCGGCATGGCGGAGCCTGTCCTCTCGCCCTCTTCCAGAATTCGGCTGCGCCCCGCCATCATTGTCGCCGTGGTGTTGGCTCTCCTTTGGCTGACCGCCTACTGGCACCTGCATCAACTGAGCTGGGATCTCGTCCAGGTCTCGCGCCCTGGACCGCGCGCGCTTGCGCTCTACCTGGCCGGGAACTATCGCGACGCCGCCCGCGCATATCGCGCGGGCCAACAGGGCCGGCTCGAGGCGCAGTACGTGGAAGATCCCACCGGGTACTGGGCCCTCCGGGCGGGCGACCTCGACGAGTCGGAGCGACGAGCGAAAACCACGCTTGCGCTGGTATCGACCGCCGTCGAGCCACAGATCACTCTTGGCGAACTCGCCCTCGAGCGTGGGCAGCGGCCGGACGCCGTGAGGATATTCGCCGACGTGCTCCGCCGGTATCCGGACCACGTGGACGCTCGGTATCTCTACGCTGTCGCCACGGCGTACGCAGGCGATTCGGAGTCGGCCATCCAGAGCCTCAATCGCGCGCTCCGAGCCAACTCAAGCGGCGAGCGCGACACCATCCTCTACCGAATCATGGAGGTAGCCGGCGAGCTGCGTGAGCGGCCGGCGGAGCAGCAGCCTCTCTGCCTGCTCGCTCATCTGCATCGCTACCTTCGGATCTTCGATGAACGGCAGGGCCTTACAGCCATGGACTACGCGCACCGGGCCATCAAAGCCGGTGACCGGCCCGCCGACGCATATCTCACGCTCGGGATCGTACATGACAAGCGCGGAGAGTACGAGGCGGCTCGCCGCTCGATGCAGCAGGCCATCGCAGTGGATCCCCGTCACGCGGAGGCCCTGCGCTGGCTCGCCGTCGAGGCGAGTACGGTCGGAGACACCCTGCTGCAGTACCAAATGATGACGAGAGCCTTCGAGGCCGCCCCAACCGACCCTTTCTACCTTCCGGACCTCGAGCGCGTTCTGGTGGTCAAGCTAGGTGATCCGCTGGGAATGGCGACGCTGATGGAACGTGCCATCGCGCTCGACGCGACCAATGCCGAGGCGCATGCGCAGCTGAAGAAGGCGTTGACCCTTCTCGGCGATCACGACGGCGCACGGCAGCAATCCCAGCGCCTCGCGGCACTCCAAGCAGGTCGCGGAGAGGCGCGGTGAGCGGCGCGATCGATCGCGCCGCGAGGCGGGTGCTCCGCCTGCGGGTCCTCTCGCTGTTCCTGCTCTGTGTACTCACGTTCTGGTTTGCCGTGATGACGGGCACCTACCGCACTCCGAGCCGGCTCTCCGCATTGACCATACTGCTCGGCGTCATCGTGCTCACCTTCGATGCCCTGCTCCTGGCACGGCGTGTGTCGAACGCCACTTTATCAGAGACTTCGAGTCACCTGCTCGATGTCGGTAGCCGCTTCGCTCCGCTCGTCGTCCTCAACCTCATGGTGCTGAACGTCCTGGCGCCGGTGATCGGGCACGTGGCGGCCTTGATGTCGAATATCTCAGTATTCAAGACGGGGCTCACACTCTTGGGCTGGCTTTCCGCGCAGGCTCTCTTCGGACTCTTCGTCCTGGGCATTGCTGGTGTGCTCGCCGTCACGGGCATGCGTCTCCTCGACCGTGCCGTTCTCCGGTGGCGCCCCGTCGAGCGAGCAGTGACACTCGGGGACCGTGCGATCGTCGGTCTGACCGCCCTGTACTGCGCGTGGGCCATGCTCCTCACCTTCAACGGAAGCCTCGATCGGGGGGAGTCCGTCGCCCAGCATCGAAGCGAGATCCTGAGCGTCTGGGGAGTCCCCAATACCCCTCTCTGGTGGGCGGACGTTCGCTCCTGGGATGAGCCGGGTGGCCTCAAGCGTGTGCTCATTTTTCCCGAGCGCGACCAGGTCGTGCCCACGCTCTTGAGCGCGGGACAACGGGTGCGCGTGCGAATCCGGTCGGGATTCTTCGGGCTGCCGTGGGTGGAGAGCATGCGGCTCGACTTCGAACACGAGCTCGAGCCACTCGTGGCCGCTGCCCCGTCGGCGGCTGCGCCGCGCAAGCAGCTCATCGAGCTGCTGCTCCGAGACGGTCGCTGGCCCGAGGCCGCGACGCAGACCGCCATCTATACTCGGTACCATCCCGGCGACCGTGTGCTCGTCGAGCGGGTGGCAGGCGCGCTGCGTGCGGCCGGGCAGGTCGAGTCGGCCATCGCGGTTTCCCAGACGCGAGGGACGCGATGATGCGCGCTTCGTCACAGATCTTCGCCGCCGGCGCATTGCTGCTCGGCACGATTTGCCCGGCGGCGGCGGAGACCTACCGATGGGTCGACGACGATGGCGTGGTACACCTCAGCAATAGCTCGGCGCGGTTCGAAACGCATCAGCGGCGCGCGAGCCCGGACCGGGCCGTTGCCGCCCGCGAGTCGCAACCGCGGAGCTCAGCATCCGGGGCGCCCTCGGACAGCTCCAAACCCAAGGAAAGCGCCGGCGTCGGTCGGATGGACAACGTCACCACGGAAGTGATGCGCCTCTCCGGTCTCGACTTCCAAGCCGAGTTCCTGGGGCTGATGGTCCAGGGTGAGTTCGAGCGCTTGAGGAGCTTGGGTTTCCGGCCGGGCGGCGGGGCCACCACAATCATTACGCAAACCTTCAGCCCCGACACGCTTCGGAGCAACATGCATCGATCACTGGCGCGATCCCTCGACCAAGAACGGATCGGCACCTTGCTAGCCTGGCTCCGAACCCCACTCTCGCAGCGCATTGTCTCTCTCGAGAGCGCGGCGGCGACGGCCGACCATCAAATGCAGATGATCTCCTTCATCAATCAGCTTCCATCGACGCCGCGGGCTCCCGCCCGTCTCACGCTGATCCACCGCCTGGAGCGGGCCGGCGACGTGGCGCAAAGCTCGGCCATCGTGATGGCGGCAGCCGGCGCGGCGCTTCGGCGGACCTTGGGGCCATTCCTCACTCCAGCAGGGATTGCCCAACGCGACGTGGATGGGCAGCAAGTCGGCTCCACGCTCGATGAGAACTACCGGCTGCGTATCATGCTCTCGCTGCTGTTCACGTACCGTGATCTCAGCGACGCCGAGCTCGGCCGCTATGTGGACGTCCTCGAATCACCTACCGGCCGGTGGTTCAGCCAGGTCAGCCACTCGGCTTTCCTCGCATCCCTCGAGCCCCTCGAACAGCCGAAGCGAACGGGCATCGCCACCGCAGCAGGAAGAAGCGCTAAACAATCGGAGGCGGCCGCGACGGCCGCCCCAAAGAAATGACTCTTGGCGAGCCTGCTGAAAATAGTCTGAGTATGGAAGGTCACCATTCCGGCCAAGCGCCATCGGTCTTCAGAAAACCGAATCCTGCCGCGACACGCTCTGCTCGACCGGATGCGGGACCGGGGCCTGCGGATCCTTCGCCCTCATCCACCGGCCCCGAGACACCCGGGTCGGACCTCTTCCCCCGGCCACGCTTCCGTGGAGAGGGAAGCACTCTCTTCGGCATGCATATCGTCAACGTGCTTCTGACTCTCGTCACGTTCGGCATCTACTACTTCTGGGCCAAGACCCGGGTGCGCCACTACCTGTTCGGCCAGACCGAGATCGCGGGTGACCGGTTCGCCTACCACGGCAACGGCAAGGAGCTTCTCCTGGGGACTCTCAAGGCCGCGCTGATCTTCGGCCTCCCCATCCTGGTGCTGAACCTGGTCCGCGATGTTTTCGACGTGCATGCGCTCATCAAAGTGGTCGCCGGGGTGATCTCCGGGAGCCTCGTCTTCGTCTTCTTCCCCGTCGCCTTGGTGGGCGCCCGCCGCTACCGGCTCAGCCGCACATCCTGGAGAGGTATCCGCTTCTCCTTTCGCGGGCACGTGTGGGATCTGATCAAGATCTTCATCAATGGCAGTTTCTACACCGCCCTCACTCTTGGGCTCTACACTCCGTTCTTCCTCGTGAACCGGCAGGCCTACCTCGTCACGCACTCCTATTTCGGCAGCGAGCGGTTCGATTTCACCGGACGGGGGAAGGATCTCTTGTCTCCCTTCGCGGTAGCACTGCTACTGACGTTGCCCACGCTCGGCCTGTGCTGGGTCTGGTACCTGGCGCGAAAGCGCCGCTACTTCTGGGACCACACGCGCCTTGGCGCCGCCAAGTTCAGCTGTAGCGTGACGGGCGAAGCGCTGCTTGCACTTTGGGTGGTCAACGTACTTCTGCTGATCTGTACTCTGGGTCTGGCGTGGCCCTGGGTGCGCACGCGCAATATACACTTCGCCTTCCAGAACCTGGCCCTGAGCGGCCCCCTGGACCTGGCTCGCATTCGGCAGCAAGCGCAGTATGCCTCGACCGTCGGAGAGGGGCTGACCGGGTTCTTCGATTCAGGTTTCGATTTGGCCTGACGCAGGGCCAACGTCGGCTCGCTTTCCATCATGATGCGTTCCCAATGGCAAGCCTTCTACCTTGACGGCCAAACGGCCATCCGTCACGCTGTGACCGTGCGGCTCATGCGCGAAGGTCTCGAGGTCGCCACCGAGAACAGTCGGACGCGGCTATGGCCCTATCGAGAGATCCGGCAGACCCAGGGCTTCTACTCGGGCGAGGAGGTTCGCCTCGAGCGGGGCGGGGAACAATCAGAGGTGCTTGTGGTGCCAGACGTGGAATTCCTGACCAGCCTTCATGAGGCAGCCCCTCAGGTGGGCCGACGCTTCCACGCCCCTGCGCGTCGAACGCACCGGAAGCGGCTCACCGTTCTGGCTGCTGTAGGAGTGATCGCGGCCACAGTGGGCATCTATCTCTGGGGCATCCCGGCCCTGGCTGCCATCGGGGCTACTTTCGTTCCCGTGTCCTGGGAGGAGCGCGTCGGCCAGTCGGCCGTGTCCTACCTTGCGCCGCCGCCGCAGCGATGCAATGCCCCGGAGTTACAGACGGCCGTGCACCAAGTCTTGGAGGTCCTCACGGCAGCCAGTCCGCGTTCCCCCTATACGCTACGCGTCTACGTGGTCGACTCCCCGGTTGTCAATGCGTTGGCGATCCCCGGCGGTCACATCGTGGTGTTCCGGGGCCTCCTCGGGCGGACGCGCAGCCCCGAGGAGCTCGCTGGAGTGCTGGCCCATGAGCTCCAGCACGTCCTGCGGCGCCACGTGACGCGTGCCACGATCCAGAATGCCTCGACGGGCCTGCTGGTGGCGACTCTCACCGGCGACGCCACCGGTCCCCTCGTCTACGGTCTACAGACCGCGCGGGCCCTTGGCAACCTAAGCTACTCGCGGCGGGCGGAGGAGGAAGCCGACTCGGAAGGAATGAAGATGCTGTTGGCGGCCCGCGTCGACCCTGCAGGGATGATCGCGTTCTTCGAGGCGCTCGAGAAGCAGGAGGGCACCCAGACCGCTGCCTTCAAGTATCTGTCCACGCACCCGATCGCCAGCGATCGCATCGCCCGGCTCAAGGGCATGGCGTCGGAGTGGCGAAGCACGCCGGTGAAGCTGTTGCCCGGCACCGACTGGGCGAGGCTGGCAAAGCTCTGCTGATCGGCTTCGCGCGCACGCACTACGCGGACGATTCGTCCGCCGCTCGCCCCGCCAGCCTGAGAAGCTTCTCATTCCACTCTCATTCTCCTCTCACGTGCGCCTGCTACGTTTGCTTTCGGCAAGACGCAGCGCATTTCACACACTGAGGAGGAGACCTGTATGAAGACGTGGCTCGGAAAGACGAGATGGGGCTGGCCAGCGCTGGCCCTCGTCGCTGCGCTCGCCGTGGGCGGCGTGACGACCGGATTTGGCCTCACCAAGGGCACGCACGTGCCGCTGTGGACGGAGCAGTCCGCGACCATGACCTCGGCGCCGACCGTGCAGGCGCCCGATTGGGTCAAGATCGGCCGCGAGCTGAAGCCGGCTGTCGTCAACGTCAGCGCCAAGCGCAGCGAGTCGGCGACGCCCGAGATGCGCGGCCCGTCCGACGAGGAGACCCCCTTCGACCGGTACTTCAAGGACTACTTCGGCAGCCGCCCGAAGCGCCACGAGCGGAGCATGGGCTCGGGCTTCGTCATCAATCCGAACGGCTACATCGTGACCAATAACCATGTCGTCGACGGCGCCACGCAGGTGCAGGTCAAGTTCTCGGACGGCCGGGAGCTGCCGGCCAAGATCGTCGGCCGCGACTCCAAGACCGACATCGCGCTGCTCAAGGTGGAGGCGAGCGGCCTGACGGTCATTCCGCTTGGTGATTCGTCCGCCAGCCAGGTCGGCGAGCCCGTCATGGCCATCGGCAACCCCTTCGGCCTGGACCAGACCGTGACGACGGGCATCGTCAGCGCCACGGGGCGCGCTATCGGCTCCGGCCCGTACGACGACTTCATCCAGACGGATGCCTCGATCAACCCCGGCAATAGCGGCGGGCCGCTCATCAACGCGCGCGGCCAAGCCATCGGCATCAACACGGCGATCTTCTCGCAGAGCGGCGGGTCGGTGGGCATCGGCTTCGCCATCCCGACGAGTCTCGCCAGGACCATCGTGACCCAGCTGGCCGATTCGGGCACGGTCACGCGCGGCTGGCTCGGCGTCGGCATCCAGCCCGTGACGCCGGACATCGCCAAGAGCTTCGGCCGCACAGAGACCAACGGCGCGCTCGTGTCCTCGGTGTCCGAGGGCTCGCCGGCCGAGAAGGCAGGCGTCAAGGCCGGAGACATCATCACGGAGTATGACGGCCGCAAGGTGGAGCGCGTGAGCGACCTGCCGCGTGCCGTCGCCGGCACGCCGGTCGGCCGCGACGTGCGGCTCGGCGTCGTGCGCGACGGCATGCCGGTGACGTTGACGGCCAAGGTCGCGGCGCTCGACGCGAAGGAGCCGCGCGAAGCGGATCGCAGCGAGCGCGCCAAGCCCACGCTGGGCCTGGCGGTGCAGCCTCTGACCCCGGCCCTTGCCCAGCAGCTGGGTGTGAAGGCCACGCAGGGCCTGGTCGTGCAGAATGTCGTGGACGGCAGCCCAGCCGCCGACGCCGGCTTCGAGCGCGGCGACGTGATCGTGGAAGTCGACAAGAAGCCGGTCAAGAGCGTGGCCGACCTCAAGGATTCCGTGGAAAAGCACGGAAAGGGCAAGCCGATGCTCTTCCGGGTGCACCGCCAGGACGCAAGCCTCTTCCTCACGGTGACCGTCTAGCAGTTCCGCGGAGCGGCCCCGCCGGAGCTTCCCAGCGCCGGCGGGGCCGCTATAGCGCGTCGGCCGACCCCGCCTATCCTCTTCCGCTCCGCGACAACCATCCAGGTATTTCGCGCCGTGCCACGGCGAGCCGTGACTGGCAACGGGCGTTATGTTACAAGGAGTGGCCATGGCAGCACGGACGGGCGCTGAGTACATCAAGGGCCTCCAGGCGCAGGAGTGCGAGGTCTGGCTGCGCGGAGAGCGTGTCAAGGACGTCACCACGCATCCCGGTCTCGCGAACGGGGTGCGCGCGGTCGCGTCGCTCTACGACCTGCAGCACGATCCCAAGCTCAAGGACGAGATGACGTTCGTCTCGCCGACGAGCGGCGAACGCCTGGGGCTCTCGTTCATCATCCCGCGCACCCGGCAGGAGCTGGAGCGACGCGGCGCGATGATGCTGCGCTGGGCCCGGACGACCTGCGGCATGATGGGCCGCTCGCCGGATTTCATGAACGTCACGTTCGCCGCCTGGGCCGCCGCCGCGGGGTACTTCGCGCGGGGCCGGCCGGAGTTCGGCGAGAACATCCGACGGTACTACGAATACATCAGCGAGCGCGACCTCACCCTGACCCACTCGCTCATAAATTTGCAGCGGAGCCGGACCGCCAGCGGCAACTTCAACCTCGAGGAAGGGACCGCGCTCCAGGTGGTCCGCGAGACCGATGCGGGCATCGTGGTTCGCGGCGCGCGCATCCTGGCGACCCTTGGCCCGCTCTCCGACGAGATCGCCGTGTATTCGCCCAGGGTCGGGCGGCACACCGAAACCCATAGCCCGTTCGCGCTGAACTTCGCCATTCCGTGCGCGACGCCCGGTCTCAAGTTCCTGTGCCGGGAGAGCTTCGATCTGGGCCGGTCGCACTTCGAGCATCCGCTGGGCTCGCGCTTCGAGGAGATGGACTGCGTCGTCTTCTTCAACGATGTCCTGGTGCCGTGGGAGCGCGTGTTCCTGCTGGGCGACGTCGACCTGCTCAACGCCACGGCGATGAGCACGCATTCGATGACCCACACGGCGCATCAGGGCGCGGCCAAGAACATCGCCAAATGCGAATTCGTTCTGGGCCTGGCCCTCATGATGACCAAGACGCTCGGCAACGCCCACCTGCCTCACTCCGAGGAGCGGCTGGCCGAGCTGATGCTCTACACGGAGCTCATGAAAGCGTGCATGCGGGCCGCCGAGGCCGACGCGGAGCTCGACGAATGGGGCGTCATGTGCCCGGCGGCGCTTCCCGCCGAGAGCACGCGCAATCTCTTCATGACTGCGTACCCGAGAATGGTGGAGATCCTGCACCTCTTGGGCTCGAGCAGCTTCATGATCACGCCGACCGAGGCCGACTTCAGCGGGCCGCTGGCGCCCGAGATCGAGCAATACCTTGCGACCGACACAGCCACGGCGCGGGATCGGGTGAAGCTCTTCCGCCTGGCGTGGGACGTCGCGGGCAGCGCCTTCGGCAGCCGGCAGGTGCTGTACGAGCGGTTCTTCGCCAGCGATCCTCTGACCCGCGCGCGGGCTCTGAGCGCCATCTATCCCAAGGACGAGGTGATCGACCGCGTGCGGCGCCTGCTGGACGACGAATAGCGCCGTGGGCGCGGCCGGGCGCGGTTGGGACTACGACGTCGCCGTTATCGGCGGCGGCCCTGGAGGCTCGAGCGCGGCGACAGTGCTGGCGCACGCGGGCCGGCGCGTGCTGGTCGTGGAGCGGGAGGTCTTCCCGCGCTTTCACATCGGCGAGTCGCAGCTTCCCTGGAGCAACGAGATCTTCCGCAAGCTCGGCGTCTACGAAACCATCTGCGCGGCCGGCTTCGTCCAGAAGTGGGGCGCGAGCTTCTCGACCCTCGACGGCTGCGGAGAGCGGTATGCGGACTTCTCGGCGGCGGTGGAGACCCCGACGCCGCAGACCTTCCAGGTGCCGCGGGCCGCCTTCGACCAGGTGCTGCTCGAGCACAGCCGGCGCTCGGGGGCGGAGGTGCTCGAAGGGCATCGCGCGATCGACGCCGGCTTCGAGACGGACGCCGCGACCCTGCGCTTTGCCGGTGCCGATGGCCGCGAGCGATCCGTGCGGGTCGGCATGATCGTGGATGCCTCCGGGCGGACGGGCTTTCTCGCGAAAAAGCTCGGGCGGCACGACCCCGATCCCTTGCTGCGCAATATCGCCGTGCACGCCCAGTACGAGGGCGTTCCCCGTCGCGACGGCCGCAGGGCGGGGGACATCCGGATGCTCCTGCGACCCGACACGGGCTGGCTCTGGCTGATCCCCATCAGCCCTGAGATCATGAGCGTGGGGGCCGTGATTCCCCAGCGAGTCTATGGCCGGGAGGCTAAGGACTCTCCGGAGGAAAGCCTCGCGCACTTCATTGCGACCACCCGAGGCTCCGAGCCGCTCCTCAGCCCCGCGCGCCGAATCTCACCGGTCCGCTTCGACGCCGACTATTCATACCTTGGGACGCGGCTGGCAGGAGACCGCTGGGTGGTCGTGGGCGATGCCGCGGCGTTCCTCGATCCGATCTTTTCCACGGGGGTCCTCCTCGCCATGCAGGCCGGAGTCGAGGTCGGGGAGATCGTCCACCAGGGGCTCGCGGACGGCGACCTGAGCGCGCGTCGGTTCGATGGCTACAATCGCAACGTCCGCATGCGCTACCATCACTTCCGCAGGTTCGCCGTGGGCTTCTACGATCCGGCCTTTCGCGACTTGTGGCTCACGCCCCAGAGCCGTTTCGGGATCTACGAAGCGATGCTCTCGGTGCTGGCGGGGAACTGGCGTCCGTCGCTTGCCACGCGGCTGAGACTCCGGCTCTTCTTCGCGCTGGTGTCTCTCCAGCGCTTCGTTCCAATCGTGGCTCGCACGCCCCGCGCGGACGCGCTCGACCGGCACGGCCTGCAGCAGACCCAGGGCCGCCGTCTGCGGCTCATCCAACATCTCGCGAAGGTCCTGGATGGGAGCGCACGGTACCCCCGCGTCCTCGAGGATGTCGATCCACTCTTCCTTTTCGCGCGTGGTCAGCACCTTCTCCATCTCCACGATCAGCTCGTCACGATTTGCGCGGCGCTCGGCATTGCTGATGAAGCGCGGGTCGGCCGACCACTCGGGATGCCCGAGGGCCGCCACGAGCTTCGCGAACAGCCGATCGTTGCCGGCGGCGATGATCACCGTGCCGTTCTTGGTCTGGAAGCCCTGGAAGGGCACGAGCCGCCGCGAGCCCGTGCGCTCGCGCAGCGGCAGGTCGCCCGTGAACCTGAAGCCCGCGATGTGGCCCGTCAGCCAGCCGAGCGCTGTCTCGAAGAGCGACGCGTCGACGACGGCGCCGCGCCCGGTCACCGTCCGCTGGTGCAGGGCTGCCAACACGCCCATGGCCGCCCACATGCCGGTGCCGAGATCCAGCACCGGAGCCCCGAAGCGCGAAGGCGGATCCTCGTCGCCCCCATTGACGCTGAAGAGCCCCGCGAAGGCCTGGACCATGGGCTCGTAGCCTGGACGGAGCCGGCGCGGGCCGGTATGGCCGAAGGCCCATAGCGAGCAGAAGATCAGCCGCGGATTTATTTTGTGCAGCGTCTCGGCGCCGAGCCCCAGCTCCTCGATCACGCCGGGTCGGAGGTTCTGGACGAGCACGTCGGCCTGGGCGAGATAGCCCTTGAGCCACGCGATCGCCTCCGGGTCCTTCAGGTCGAGGACGATGGAGCGCTTGTTCATGTTCACAGCGTGGAACGTCGGTCCTCCGCCCAACGTGAACGGCGGACCCCAACCGCGCGCCTCGTCTCCCTCAGGGCGCTCCACCTTCACGACGTCCGCGCCCATGTGGGCAAGGATCTCGCCGGCGAAGGGGCCGGCCAGCGCCTGCGCGATCTCGACGACCTTGATGCCCTCCAGCGGCAGCGGCGTAGTCATGTCCGAACCACAATACATCAAGTAGGATGAACTCGTGTTGCTGACGAACGGCCGGATTCACACGATGGACGCGAGCGGGACCGTCGTCGACTCGCTCGTCGTTCGCGAGGGCCGCGTGGCGTTCACTGGGCGTCGCGGAGATGTCAACCCGTCGCCGGGTGAAGCCACGCTCGACCTGCGCGGCCGCACCGTGCTGCCTGGCCTCGTGGACGGTCATGGTCACCTGATGCTGCTCGCCAAAGGGCGCCTCGAGCTGAGCCTCGATCGCGCCGGCTCGGAGGAGGAGATCGCCGGCCTGGTGGGCCGCGAGGCGGGGCGCCTGGCGCCGGGCGACTGGATCGAGGGACGCGGCTGGGATCAGACGCGCTGGTCCGGACAGCGCTTCCCCTCGCGCGCGTCGCTCGACCGCGCGGCGCCCGGTCACGCGGTGGCGCTCGTCCGCGTCGACGGCCATGCGACGTGGGCCAGCAGCGTGGCGCTCGCGCGCGCCGGCATCACGTCCCGCACGCCCGACCCCGAAGGCGGGCGCATCGAAAAGGACGAGCGTGGCGAGCCCACCGGCCTCCTGATCGATCTGGCGCAGGACCTGATCCGCTCCCTGATTCCTCGGCCTGGGATGGACCGGTTCGATGCCGCCGTGGAAGCCGTCATCGCCGATTGCCTGGCGAAGGGCCTCACCGGCGTGCACGAGCCCGGGCTCGACTTGGCCGCGGTAGCCTCCTATACACGGCTCATCGGCCGCGGGCGCTTCCCGTTCCGCGTCTTCGCCGCCCTGAGCGGTCGAAAGGCCTGGGGAGAGTACCGCGAGCGCGGCGCCCCCGAGCCGATAGGCGACGGCCGGCTGACGGTGGGCGCCGTCAAGCTCTGGCTCGACGGGGCGCTCGGCTCGCGGGGTGCCGCGCTCCACGCGCCTTACTGCGACGATCCGGCCAATACCGGCCTCGTGCTGGTGCCCCCGGAGGAAGTGGAGCGGATCACGCGCGAGGCGGCCGGCCGCGGCTTCCAGGTCTGGGTGCACGCGATCGGCGATCGCGCCAATACGCTGGCGCTCGACGTCTTCGAAAAGGTGCTGGCCACGGGCGGCCCGCGGCCGCGACTGCGCGTCGAGCACGCCCAGATCCTGGCGCCGGCCGACATCCCGCGCTTCGCGCGTCTCGGCGTGGTGCCGAGCATGCAGCCGACGCACTGCACTTCCGACATGCGGTGGGCCGGCGACCGCCTCGGCCCGGACAGGCTCGAAGGCGCTTATGCCTGGCGGTCGGTGCTGGACGCGGGCGCATACATCGCGAGCGGCTCCGACTTCCCCGTGGAGGACGCCAATCCGTTCTACGGCATTCACGCCGCCGTGACGCGTCGGCCCCGCGAGGGAGACGATCCGCAGTGGCAGCCGGCGCAACGCATGACGCGCGAGGAAGCCGTGCGCTCCTTCACCGTCTGGAACGCGCGCTCGATCGGACGGGAGGCGGAGGAGGGCTCGCTCGAAGTCGGCAAGCGCGCCGATCTGATCGCGCTTTCCGACGACGTCTTCTCCTGCGCGGAGGAGACGATCGCCGGCATCACGCCGACGTTGGTCATGGTCGGCGGCGAGATGGTCGGCGAAGCGTAGCGCCCGCTAGAACAGCGAGCCCGCCGGCGTCCCCGGCTTTCACCGGGACTCCACCGACGGGCCCGTTGCTGCTGACGAGCCGGCCCGGAGGCCGGCCGGCTCGTCTTCACGCGCTACTTACTGCTTGTGGTCGTTTCCACGCTCCTGCTGATGCTCCTCATGCTGCTGCTGATGCTCTTCCTTGGCAGGATGCTGAGCGGCAGGGGGCTGCTGCTGGACTGCAGGCTGTTGGGCCGGCTGGCGAGCTGGAGGCCGCTCACCACGCGGAGCCTGCTGCGCCGGACCTTCCTGCCTCGGCGCCGCTGGCGCCGCCTGCGGCTGCTCCCTGCGAGGCGCCTGTTGTGGCGCTGCCTGCGGCTGCTCTCTGCGAGGCGCCTGCTGCGGCGCTGCCTGCGGCTGCTCCCTGCGAGGCGCCTGTTGTGGCGCTGCCTGCGGCTGCTCCCTGCGAGGCGCCTGTTGTGGCGCTGCCTGCGGCTGCTCCCTGCGAGGCGCCTGTTGTGGCGCTGCCTGCG
>WNFP01010284.1_pt1 | contig 16628 bp, 23 predicted proteins | sample 5400201 | NCBI WGS metagenome assembly WNFP01 (sample SAMN13153355, study PRJNA577476) | soil metagenome | isolation source: 115 cm saprolite under Madrone tree | place: USA:California | collected 2016-06-14 | reverse complement strand
TCACGTGCTGGCATTCCGGGCGAGGACGGGACGCGTCAGCCGGCGCTGGCCGTGCGCTCGGCGGGGAGCAGCGCGCCGGCGAACGCCTTGCGGATCCCGCGCACGGCTTGGCGCATCCGGTGCTCGTTCTCGATCAGCGCGAAGCGCACGTAGTCGTCCCCGTACTCGCCGAAGCCGATCCCCGGCGACACCGCCACCTTCCCCTCCTTGAGCAGGAACTTCGCGAACTCGATCGATCCCATCGCGCGATACGGCTCGGGGATCTGCGCCCAGACGAACATCGTCGCCTTCGGCTTCGGAACGTCCCAGCCGATGCGCGTGAGTCCCTCGCAGAGCACGTCGCGCCGTACCTGGTAGCGCTGCGCGTTCTCGGCCACGCAGTCTTGCGGCCCGTTCAGCGCCGCGATCGCGGCGATCTGGATCGGCTGGAACATCCCGTAGTCGAGATAGCTCTTCATGCGCGCGAGCGCGTGGATCATCTCGCGGTTGCCGACCGCGAAGCCGACGCGCCAGCCGGGCATGCTGTAGCTCTTCGACAGGCTGAAGAACTCGACGCCGATGTCGATCGCGCCCGGCACTTGGAGGAAGCTCGGCGGCTCGTAGCCGTCGAAGACGATGTCGGCGTACGCGAGGTCGTGGACGACGAGCATCTCGTGCTCGCGCGCGAACTCGACGATCTTCTCGAAGAAGTCGAGGTTCACGACCTCCGTCGTCGGGTTGTGCGGGAAGTTCAGGATCAGGAGCTTCGGCTTCGGCCACGCCTGCTTCACCGCTTCCTGGAGGTGCGCGAAGAAGTCGCCGCCCGGAATGAGCGGCACCGAGCGCAAGTCGCCGCCGGCGATGATCACCGAGTATTGATGGATCGGATACGTCGGGCTCGGACAGAGCACGACGTCGCCGGGTCCGAGGATGGCGAGCGCGAGGTGGCCGATGCCTTCCTTCGAGCCGATGGTGACGATCGCCTCCGCGTCGGCGTCGAGCTCGACGCCGTAGCGACGGCGGTACCAATCGCAGATGGCGAGCCGCAGCTTGTAGATGCCGCGCGACACCGAGTAGCGGTGGTTCGGCGTCTTGCTTGCGGCCTCGATGAGCTTGGCGACGACGTGCGGCGGCGTCGGACCGTCGGGATTCCCCATGCCGAGATCGATGATGTCCTCCCCGGCTCGACGGGCTGCCTGCTTCAGGTCTCCGACGATGTTGAAGACGTAGGGCGGCAGCCTCTTGATCCTGGGGAATTCCATCATGTCCTTTCCTCGAACGTGTCCTCCGCGTGATATGAGCTGCGCACGAACGGTCCCGCCGCGACGTGACGGAACCCGAGTTCGCGACCGATCCTACCATACTCTGCAAATTGGACGGGAGCGACGTACTCGACGACCGGCAGATGCGCACGCGTCGGCTGCAGGTATTGTCCGATCGTGAGCGCGTCGCACGCAGCAGCACGCAAGTCCGCCATGGCCGCCCGCACCTCGTCCGGCGTTTCGCCGAGACCGACCATCAGCCCCGACTTGGTGCGGACCGCCGGCCGCAGCCGCTTGGCGCGCGCCAAGACGTCGAGCGAGCGTGCGTAGCTCGCCTGCGGCCGCACGGCGCGCGAGAGCCGCGCGACGGTCTCGAGATTGTGATTGAAGACGTCGGGGGCGGCGTCGAGGACGGTCCTGAGCGGCGCCTCCTCACCCTTGAAGTCCGGCGTCAGGACCTCGATGCGCGCGCTCGGCGCGGCGGCGCGCACGGCGCGCACCGTTGCCGCGAAATGCGCGGCGCCACCGTCGGCGAGGTCGTCGCGCGCGACCGCCGTCACGACGACGTGACGGAGTCCCATGCGCCGGCTCGCTTCAGCGATGCGCCGCGGCTCGTCGACGTCGAGCGGCGCCGGCCGCGCGGTATCCACGGCGCAGAACCCGCAGCGCCGTGTGCAGCGCGTGCCCGCGATCATGAAGGTCGCGGTCGGGCGCGAGAAGCACTCGCCGATGTTCGGGCAGCGCGCCTCCTCGCAGACGGTGCGCACGCCGATGTCGCGCAGCAGGCGGCGCAGCGGCCGCGCCTCGTGCAGGATGCCGCGCTTCTTCGCCGCCCAGGCAGGAAGCCGCGTGCCCGACGGCGACGGGATCACTGCAGGATCAGAAGCGGACGCCGAACGACGCGAGCGTCGTGACGAACTGCTTGTCGGGGCGGCCCGGTTGGAAGGCATGATGATAGCTGCCGTTCACGCCGACGGTCAGCTCGAGCAGCGGGTATCTGTCCGCGCGGTGCTCGTAGAGCTCGAACACAGTGCCCTCGATGCCGAGACCGGCTTGGACGCCGAACGCATCCTGATCGTCGTCGCTGATGAGCGTGTGATGGTTGAAATCGACTTGATTGAAATACACGAAGTGGTCCCATTCGACCTGAAAGAGGCCGTACGGACGCACGCGATAGTCGGAGGGTAGGAAGTCGAAACGCGGACCGATGCCGACGACGAAGGTCTGATTCGTCTCGTTCGAGTGGCCGACGAAGCCGGGGCCCGAAAACGTGTCGCGCTCGTTGTCGTTGTCATTGAAGCTGTGGGTGAACTGCAGCATCAGATCGAGGAACTCGACCATCTCATACCCGGCGGCAATGCTGTATGCGCCGCCGATGTTCTGGTCATGCCGAAAGTCGCCGACGGGGATCATCGCACCGCCCTGCCCCTCGATGAATACTGTTCCGGGTTGCGCCCACGCGACGCTCGACAACGCGACCGAGAGTCCCACCGCCACCATCAATGCGCGGATCCTCATGTCACCACCCCTTTCCCCACGGGCCATCGCGTTTCGACAGCGAAATGCGCGACGCAACGCGCATGGCGGGCACGATAGCGTGTGGCGGGTCGGGAGTGCAAGGCGCGAAACGCTGTCGGCGGACCCTTCGGAGGCAGCATGATTGCGGCGGCGTGGCGACGCGGCGGTCGTCGTCTGCACCCGACGTGCGCGGGAGGGATAGTTTGCGCACCACGGGTGCAGACGGCGGCCGCCGCGTCGCCACGCCATCGTAGTCATGTTGCTGACGGGGCGTCCGACGGCGCTCGTCGCGGACCGCTGCGCGACTCGGCTCCTGCGCGGCGACTCGCCTCCTCCTTGCGGGCCCCGCTCGCGTGTGGCAGCGCATCGCGCTTCGCGCTCGCGCCTGGGTCGCTTCTCGCTTCTCAGCCGACGCGGGCGAGCTCTAGGCGGCCGGACCAGCGCTCTTCTAGGACGTCGCGGAGGGCGAGGGAGTCCGGCGTTCGCAGGTCGGGGTCGTGGCGGAGCCAGTCGGCGGCGTCTTCTTGGGCGGCGCGGAGGAGGGCGCCGTCGCGGAGGATGCTGGCGGCGCGGAAGTCGGGGAGGCCGGATTGTCTCGTGCCGAGGAATTCGCCGGGGCCGCGGAGCTCGAGATCCTTCTCCGCGATGCGGAAGCCGTCGTTCGTCTCCTCCATCACGCGCAGGCGTTCGCGCGCTTGATCGCCGCGTGCATACGACGCGAGGAGGAAGCAGAGAGAGCGGTGGGCGCCGCGGCCGACGCGGCCGCGCAGCTGGTGCAGCTGCGCGAGGCCGAAGCGCTCGGCGTGCTCGATGATCATCACCGTCGCGTTCGGGACGTCGATGCCGACCTCGATGACGGTCGTGGAAACCAACACCTGGTGCTCGCCGCTCTTGAAGCGCCGCATCGCCTCGTCTTTGTCGTCGGCGCGCATCTGACCGTGTACGAGCGCAAGGCGATACTTGGCGAGCGGACCCGCAGCGAGCTCACGCGCGGCGTTCGTCGCGTCGAGGAGCTCGCTCTTCTCCGACTCGGCGACGAGCGGATACACGATGTACGCTTGGCGCCCGGCGTCGAGCTCACGGCGGACGGTCTCGAGGACGCGCTCGCGCTGCGTCTGCGGATACACGCGCGTGACGACGGGACGTCGCCCCGGCGGCAGCTCGTCGAGCACCGACACGTCGAGGTCGCCGTAGAGCGTGAGCGCGAGCGTGCGCGGAATCGGCGTGGCGGTCATCAACAAGATGTCGGGGTTCGTCCCGTGACGCTTCAGCGTGGCGCGCTGCATGACGCCGAAGCGATGCTGCTCGTCGATGACGCCGAGCCCGAGCCGGTGGAACGCCACGCGCTCCTGGATGAGCGCATGGGTGCCGATCACGAGATCGATGTCGCCGCGCGCGATCGCGCGCTCCGTTCGGCCGCGGAGCTTCCCCGTGACGGCACCCGTGAGCAACGTCACGCGCAAGCCGACCGACGGCGCGAGACGGTGAATCGTGTCCCAGTGCTGCTCCGCGAGGAGCTCCGTCGGCGCCATCAGCGCCGCCTGATACCCGTTCTCGACCGCGACGGCGGCGGCGTGCAGTGCGACGACGGTCTTGCCGCTGCCGACGTCGCCTTGCACCAGCCGATGCATCGGATGCGGCACCGCCATGTCGCGCTCGATCTCGCCGATCACCCGCTGCTGCGCGCCCGTGAGCGCGAATGGCAGCGCCGCGTCGAGACGCGCCGCGCGCTCGGCCGGCACGCGAAACGCGATCCCCTCCTCGCGCGCGACCGTGCTCTTCTTCAGCGCCATACCGAGCTGCAAGTAGAAGAGCTCGTCATAGACGATGGACCGATGCGCCGGCGACGACGCGGCGTTCAGCGCCTCGACGTCGGCGTCGGCGGCGGGCTGATGCACGTCGCGTAGCGCCGTCGCGAGGTCGGCGATGTCGCGCCCGCGCGCGATCGCCGCTGGGATCGCGCTCGGCACGCGCGCGGCGTACGCGTCGACGGCGCTGTGCACGACGCGCCGGATCGCGCCCGCCGAGATGCCGGCAGGCTTGGTATACACCGGCACGATGCGGCCGAGCTCGGCGTGCTCCTCGGGATCGAGGAGCTCGACCTCGGGGTGCACCATCCTGAGCGGCGCCAAGCCGCGTGCGAGCGCCGCCTGCCGCAGCGGCTCGACACGGCCGTGCAGCAGGACGCGCTGCCCCGCGCGGAAGCGCGAGTGGAAGTAACGCAGCTGGTTGTACCAGACGAGAGAGAGCGCGCCGGTCTCGTCGCGCGCGATCACCTCGAGGATCTTCCGCCTCCCGCGTCCCGCCCAGCGCTCCGCCGGCGCCTCGAGCACCGCCTCGAGCGTCGCCTCCTCGCTTGGCCGCAGCGTCGCGATCGTACGCACCTCGCGGCGATCCTCGTACCGGAACGGCAGGTGGAAGAGCAGGTCGTCGACGGTCGAGAGCCCGACCTTCGCCAGCTGCTCGGCGCGCTTCGGACCGACGCCCTTCACGAACTGCACCGGCATCCGCAGAGCCTCGAGCTGCGCGGCCGCCGGCGCCGTGCTGCGGATGTACGCTGGCCGCGGCGCCGCGTCGGTCGGCTCGGCACCGAGGGTCGCGAGCAAGTCCAATATGCGACGCACGATCGCGACCGACGGCTCGCTCGCAAGCCGATCCAACAACGCGCCGATCTCCGCGAGCGCGTCGTGGGCGGGTGTGTCGTGGGTTCCGCTGCTCGCGCGTGCGAGCTTCTCGTGAATCGTCTTCAGCGGCAGCGCGGCGGGCGAGATCTGCTGCGGCACGCCGACGAGATACTCGAGCGGCGGGCTGAGCGTGCGAACCAAATCCTGCAGCGGCGTCACGGTGTCCGTCGGACCGTCATCACGTGAGCGATCCGCGGTTCTAACCGCGCACGGTGCGGCTGCGCAAGTCGTGCGAGCACGTTCGCGCCGTACGTCGCGACACGACGCGCGGCCGACGGCCCGCCGCCGCGCGACGCAGCTACAGCGTCGGCGGCCGGCTGCGCTCGGCGCTGCGTGCGTGCGCGGCGCACGTGCGCGCCGTCGGCAGCACCTCGAGGCGGCCGAGGTCGATCTCCTCGCCGTCGACCTCGCAACGGCCGTACTCGCCCCGCTCCATTCGCTGCAACGCTGCATCGAGCTCGGTCAATTCCTCGGTGCGACGGGTGCCGACGCCGAGCGCGGTCTCGGCGAGTTCCCCCTGGACCGGCGGGTCGCCCGCTTCGTCGATGCCCTCGACGGCGTCCAGCGCGTCCCTTTGCGCCGCCTCGATCCCGCGATTCAACTCGCCGCGACGTGTCTCCAGTATGCGGCGAAACCGCACCAGCTGCTCTCGCGTCATCGTCGGCTCCCGGCCGCCCGTTGCTCGCGGGGGCTCATGGATTCAGCTTGCGGCGTCCGACGAGCTAGTCAATGCGCCGCGGCCGCGCGCTAGTCACGCGTACCGATGGGATTACCACACGAAGGGCACCAGACGATGACGGACCCGTTTTTGGTATTCGGCATATCCGCGTAGATCTTTTGCGAGAAAGCGTTCCTCGTCGACGAGCCGCCAGATCAGAAACGGGATCATCGCGGCGATCGGAAGAAGCCCCCAGTACGAGCCGAGCCCGAGCGGCGTTCCAAAAAGATAGAGCGAGGCGCTCGCGTACATCGGGTGGCGAACGAGTGCATATGGACCGGTTGAAACGACCTTCTGATTCGTGGCGACTTCGATGGTTGCCGACGTGAACGTGTTCTCCCGATACACCAGGGAGATCAGATAAAACCCGATCGCCGCGAGCACGTCTCCGGCGACGACACCGCCGAGTGGCACGGTGGACCATCCGAAGCGGTGGTCCAACGCCGGGACGACGAGAAGCGCGACGAACCCGATGGACGCACACAGCGTGATGAGCTTCTGGGCTGGTCGCTTCTCGGCCATCGGCCCGCCCCTCATCCGGCGCTCGAGAAGCGCCGGGTCGTTTCTGCTGAGATAGAGCGTCGTGAGGGCGGATGCGCCCGCGAAGATTCCCAAGTACACCCATGCTTGCCAATAGCGAACGGTCCCCGCGAGGATGAAGAGTAGAAGCGCCATCACCGCGACGACGACGGCGAGTGCGAGCCATGCCCTCGCATTCAGGTTCTTCATCACGCCATCTGACCCTCACGCGGACGCAGGATCCGCGTCAGGCGTGCGCGATCGGCGCCGGCACGTTCGCCACCGCGAGCTCCGCGCCACCGCATGCTGCCGCTTTCAGCTCGATCAAGATCTCGCGGAAGTGCTCGGCGCTCGCGTTGATCGCGGTCTCCGTCGCGCCGGGCGGCACGAAGAAGACACTGCCGCGCTGCACGGGGATCTCGACGCGGCCGACACCTTCGATCTCCGCGTCGACTCGCGAGCCCTCGAGCACGCACAACACGTAGGGAAGATCGTGGCGATGGCGGTCGGAGCGCTCACCCGGTGCGAGATTCATCTCCCACACGCGCACGACTTCGTTCTCGAACAGCAGCTTGTTGGCGACGTCGCCGAGCGGACGATCATGTTGTGTCATGCTGAATCTCCAGAGCTTGGCGCCGGTCGCCACGAGGGGGCGTCGAAGTGACCGCTGCGCGAACGGTCGTAGAATCCCGGCAGAACGTGCTGCACCCACGGTGAGGTGCGGTAGGTCTCGCGCAGCGTTCCACTGCGCGCTTCACATTCGAAAACGGTCATGACGTACGCAGTCCGATCACCGTTCGGATAGGTGACCACGCACGACGGTCCGCCGTACACACCGAGCAGACGAACGGGGGCGACGTACAGGCCCGTCTCTTCCCACACTTCACGAACGACCGCGTCGGCGGGAGCTTCTTCCGGGTCGACGGATCCGCCGGGCGCGCTCCATACCCCGTCCGTCGCTTGCTGCACGAGCAGAATGCGATCGCGCTCGTCGTAGACGAGTCCGCTGACCGACGGAAGCACGAGCAGCTCCGATCCGAGCGCCGCGCGCAGTCGCCGTATGTGTGGTGACATCGCCATATTCGGATCCCCTGGCCGACTTTTCTCTGCGCTGTCGTTCTCTATCGCGGGTCCAGACGAAGAAAGTATCTCGGTGGGAAGCCGGTCAGGATCCGAAAACCCAAACCGTGCTTGTGCTCGCTCTCGACGCGGTCGTGCTCCACGCCCGTGACGGCGACGGCCCGATAGGCGCGCTTCTCGCCATCGACCGTGGCCTGCACCTCCGGGTTTTGCAACGCGCGGTGGTACCAGGCTCGTGGCCAATGATTGGCTGCGACGTAAAGGTGCGCGTCGCTCTCGAGACGCGACACGACGCGGTCGTGCGGGGTTCCGTCCTTGTCGAAGGTGGTGATGACCAGGGTGGACCCGGCGGTCGGTTGCGTGAATCCGAGCAACGACTCGAACGCGGCGACGATTGCCACGTAGACGAGGACAGCGATCGCGATGATCTTCACGGCCGTCATCATTCAGACTCGCCCCGCCACAGGTACAATCCCAACATCAGAAGCACAAAGACACCACCGATGTGAAGGACGAGTGCCGGTGCGGGCTGCCAGCCCATATACGCGGCGACATTCGTCGCGTCACCGGCGGCAACGAGCGCGATCGCGAACACCGACGACGCGAGAAGCCGCCGACCCGCACGCAGACGGACGAGTGCCAGCAGCCAGATCCCGAGCGCGACGTCGCGCGTTGCGCTCGCCAGCAGATACGCTCTCGCCTCCGCCGTCGCAGCGGGGATGCCGAACGCAGTTGCCGCCGTGGCAGGCGCCAGCACGGTCATCGGGCCGACGGCGATCAATGCGAATGCGATTAACATGAGGGCCGTGCGTACATAGCTCAGCGGCTCGTTAGATCGCACCCCCACATCTCGCTCGCCCCTTGTCACACGCGGGCTGGTCCTTGTGGTGCATGGCAGACGGCCTCCACCCTGTGCCCGTCGGGATCGAGCACGAAGGCGGCGAAGTAGTCGACGTGATACTCCGGCCGCAGACCTGGCTCGCCTGCGCTTTGGCCGCCGGAATGAAGGGCGGCAGTGTAAAACGCTTGAACCGCCGCGCGATCGGGCGCGCGGAAGCATAGGTGCATGCCGCGAGATGGCATCACATCGCTCGCCTCGACGGTGATCGTGAACTCGACGCCAAGCGACCCTGCCATCGCGCCATAGTCAGAGCCCCGCTGCTGAAAATCCACGATGCGAACAATCCCGAGTGGCCGCAGCGCGGCGTCGTAGAACCGACGGCTGCGCTCCAAATCTCTTACCCCGAGCGAGACGTGGTCGAGCATTGCTATCCTGTCCTCCGGCGATCTAACGGATCGCCTAACGTTCGGACACGCTGTTCTTCCGCCACACGCTTGCGAGCCAAGGCTGTCGCTCGCGCGGCAATCCCGTTGGACGATAGTAGTGCTCCAACTCCGTGAACCCCGCCGTTTCCAGGAACGCGCGCCATGATTCGAGGTCGTGATAGGCCCCATACCGCCCGCGATTCCAGCCCTCCTCGTTGTTTCCGCGGGGGTTCGAGGCGAAGAGCACGCCGTCGGGCTTGAGCGCCGCGCGCAACTCGCTCAACACGCGCGGCAGCTCTCGGCGTGGCACGTGGAACAGCGAGGCATTGGCGAAGATGCCATCGAAGTGGCCGGGTGGAAGCTTCAACGCGACGAAATCCTGCTCCCAGACCTCGCAGCCGCTGTGCTCGCGCGCCATGGCGGCAAGCGGCGGCGAGCCCTCGAGACCGATCGGCTCGTGCCCCAGAGCGCGAAACGCCGCCAGGTCACGCCCCGGACCGCAGCCGAAATCGAGTATGCGGAACGGTCGCGCACCGCGAATGTGCTGCAGCAGCGCCTCGATGTTCTGCGTTACATCGTGATCGCGTGTGCCTTCCCAAAACTCGGCGGCGTGCTCGGTGTAGTGCTCGAGTGTCTTCGCGGTGACGAGCGCCGGGGCATCGGGCAGTGGTGTCATCGCGAGGCGATGGCCATCATTACTTGCGTTTGAGTCCATCGCGCCAGGCAATGACCTCGAGCTCGCTGCGGACAGCGTCCTCGACCGCAATGACGGGTCGTGCCTCGAATACGAACGCCGGGAGCATCGAACAGAACTTGTGAATCGTCAGCGGGTCGTCACACTCGACCAACATGTGACCACCCCACTCACCGACTCGCACCACGAAGAACTCGACCTTGAAATTGGCGGGCGCTTTCCATTGACCAAATACCTCGAGGATTCGCTTCTGGGCATTCTCGTACTCCATGGGCGTACCCTGGGGGCGTTCGAACCAGCTGATCACGTACTTCATTGGTATTCTCCTCGGTTGAGTTGAGATCCGCCCGTGATCTTGAGTTCACGCCTGCCGATCTTACTTGCCTCGCACCAATGGACTTCCGCCTCGCACACAACGCCATCGGCGCGATCGTCTGCGGGTCACGCGCAGTGTGCCGACCAGTTCGAATTCCGCGGTCATTCTTGCCGGCCTCGTACCACTCGGTAGTCATGCAGGCTAGCAGGCAGGTCACGCGCGCTTCCGGGCCTTCCACACTTCTTCGCATGGCCACTGTCGCGCCCATTCGAGTGTGACAAAGGGGTACGGCGTCGTGGCGCCTACGGGAGGGCGCACCTCAATCAAGTCCTCGATCTCGAATCCGGAAAGTCGCAGGACGCGGATCCAATCGCCGTGCGAGAGGTGAAACTCCACGCCGAAGTCGCCGGGCCATTCGATGCGGTACATGCCGAACGCTGCACGGAGTAGCCGATCCGTCGCGGCGACACCGTCCTCGGCCGGCACGCACAACGCCATCAAGAACGAGTTGACGAGGAAGACCAGCCGGCCACCTGGGCGCAGGAGTCGAGCGGCCTCGGGAACCCAGCGCTGCGGATCGGCCCACAAGCATGCGCCATACTCAGAGATGGCGAAGTCGAAGCTCGCATCCGGATAGGGAATCGCCTCGGCGTTCCCGTGCAGGAGCGGGAAGTCGAAACCGTACTCATGCTGCAGGCGGCGCGCTGTAGCGAGCTGCGCTTCGGAATTGTCGACGCCGACGACGCGCGCCCCCCGCCGAGCGAGCCAGGCGGAGACATACGCGGTCCCGCAGCCGAGCTCGATCGCATCCTTCCCCGCCAGATCGTCGGGGAGCATCCCGACCTGCGCCTCGGGAATCCCCCATATCCCCCACGTAGGGTTGTCCCGTGCCCAGTTGGCTTCACCAGACACCACGTATTTGCGCGCCCAAGCGTCCCACAACGCGCGATTGCGACGGACATGATCGGGAAGTTCGTTCATCTACGCACCAGGGTCATCTGCGTTCCACGTTCTGCGGCTGTCCAGATCAGATCTTTGGCGTCGCGCACACCATCGCCAACGGTGTTGGCGCCGAAGCTCATCGGCTTTGGTCCTTCGTTCAGGATGCAGCTCGGTCCGCCTAAACGCACCACAGCTAAGCAGCGGGAGACCGACCGGACGTGAGGGCGCCCGCCTGCTCCAGCTGTGAGTTAGCCACGAAGCTTCGCTCCCTGTTGTCTGACCATGTTGAGAATCCGTTCGACAAACGGGAGCTTCGCGTCCGTATACGCCTCGCGGTCCGAACCATACACCGTTGCTAGGTGCTGCTTGAGGTCTGCGTACTCCGCTGCGATATCCGATCGGACGCGAAGAAAGTCTCGGAACGCGAGGCGATCCAACCAGAGCTGGCTGCGAAATGGAACGAGGTGAAGGTGATGCGTTCGAACCTCCGGCGATGGTTTGCAGAACCAGTGCATCATGTCTGCTCGGTACGGCGAATAGCAGTAGCCAAGCTGAGTGACTTCGGCGATCGCAGGACGCGACGCTTCGAGTCCTTGAACTCCCGCCATGATGTCGATCACCGGTTTCGCTACGAGACCGGGGACCGCGGTGCTTCCCACGTGTTCGATCGGACCCGCAAGCCAAGGCGCGAGAACGGGCAGGAGGCGGTGCCGCTCGCGATCGAACGAATCCGGCCAAGTCGGGTCGTACTTCACAATGCTAACAACGGACCGGTTGGTTGACGACGGTGATCGCACCAGGCGATTCTCGCTGGCTAACGTGCGCGGTCAGCGGCGAGCGAAGCGCGTCCGCTCGAGCGCCATGTTAGACCGATCATCAAGACGGTAGATCCTCAAGTCGCACACCTCGCCCGCGCGCAATGGCCTGCCGGGCCTCTGCTATTCGACGAACGAATTCGGGATGATGCTCCAAGCGATAGTCGAACCAGTCCTCATCGCTCTCAAAACCGATCAGCACGCCAGTGGGGCGGCCGTGGCGCGTAATCAGGATTTCGTGAGAAGCAGCCAAGCGAAGGAATCGCGAGAGATCGTCTTTGACCTCAGCCAGCGCCACCTGGCGGACGGGCCGTCCCGTGGTCACCACCTCCATGATGCGAGGATTGCGGTACATTGCACCGCCGCCTTACAGCGGCACGCCTCTTCAGGCGCGTCCGCTGCAAGGCGATTGTTGGGCAGTCGTCATCCTTGCCTTCTTCGGGGTCGCTCGTCGGCGGGGTCGTGTTCCGCGAACTGTGGCATATCGTCGGTGATCGTATGCCACGGGGCACGTTGTGCAACGAAGATGTGCCTGAAGGGTCGCGTCTCAGGCTCGCCGTCAAGCACCCCGGCCTGGAGAACGACGAAGTCTGTTCCCTCTAGAGCGACAGGGAGCGACGAACCACAAACACGGCAAAACGCGCGCCGATACGGAGGTGGCTCGCGGAGCAGCGGAGCCTCGTACGTCGCGATGAGGTCTTCGCCACGGATCCACCGGAACCTCGATGCCAACGCTGCGGCCTCCGGAGCGAATGCCGACCCAATCGCCTTCCGACATCGGGTTGCATGGCAGTATTGGATCGGCGACAGCCTGCCGTCGATTTGAAAGGCGACACCGCCACACAAGCAGCTTCCGGTCACCATACATTGTTCCTCTTGGGTGCCCAACGCTCGCGCTAACCGGCGCGCGCCGCTTTTGCGCGCGTCCGTGTCGAGCGCGGGGTTAGAGGTCGCCCGTGGTGCTCTGCATACGCGTCGAGAAGCCGGCGGATCATGCGCTGGTACTGCGTCTTGTGCTTCCGCGCTTCGTCCTTGAAGAACTCGACGCTGCGCTTGCTCAAGGCGATCGTCACCTTGACTCCTTCCTCCCGGAAGGCGAGCTCTTCAGGGCGAGGAAGAAAATCAGGAACGACCTTGAGATTTCCGAGAGGTTCGTCGGTGTATCTGATTTTCGCGCTCATGGATTCGCTTGCCCTTTCGCCAGTAACCGGCGCCGAAGATCCTGATCACGTCCTCGCGGGTGCGGCAATCGTCAGCGGCTGGAGAATTGTCCGAACTGGCGCATCGTCTCCAGCTCATCCTCACCCTAGCAACCCCCGCCGGAGGCCTCGAGCACCGAGTGCAGACCCTCGCTGTCCACGGTGGAAATACGGTATGTTTCATCCTCGTAACCGTTGATCTGGGTGAACAAGTAGTTGCGTCCTTCCAGGTGAAGCACTCCGAAGGGCTGCTCCGTCGATACTGCTTGCATGTCGCAATCCGTTTTGAAGAACCTGTGGCTGATCATCTTCAGCGGATGCGATTCCGCGCCTTCCAACCAAGCCGTCAGAAAGGAGATCAGCTCGCACTTCGCTGCGGGCTCGGCATCGCGGGCGACGCCATAGGATCTCCGCGCCTGGACGTAGTACCAGGTCCGACCATCGATCGGGGATTCAGTCGCCCAGGCACGTATTTCCACATTCGATTGGGGGGCCTGCGGGCCAGTGTAATCTTCCACTGCTTTCTGATGCAACGGACCAAACACCGATCGAACATAGGACGATAACGTCGCGAACCTCTTGCCCTTACGAACGACCGACATCATCCCGTGAAACTCCTGCGGCGAGGTAAACGCTACGCCCGCCTTTTGTATCGGGAAGGATTTCCACGACCGTTTTGGCATGTCCGTAGCCAGGCCCCAGGTCTGTCCACAGTGGATCGGGAACATCCCAGCATGGTCAACATGCAGAGTCGCGTTGTGCCGCGCGACGGATGATAAGTACCAGCGAGCCAGGCGGTTGCTCGGGTATCCCGTCCACTTTTGTGGGACGTCAGAGAGCGGCATGGATTTCTGGTACGCCGGGTTGTCCGACGCAGCCCAACCCGAAACCGGAGGCGCCTCGTCCGTTACCCAGGTGGTCTTCCAGGAACCGTCCTTGTATTCCGCGAAGGGGAGCAACATTCCATCTGTTTGAACGATGCTCGCTAGGGTGGGAACTTCCGCCGACCACAACTCTGGGGCCGCAAAGATGAGCGCGATAAGCGCCGAGGCAAATGAGATGTAACACCGAGGTCTACTCATGGCATGGAAAGCGGCGACGACATTCAGAGTTCGTGAAGACAATCTGCTCTTTGTGCGCCGAACGACGACGCGCGTAACCCGCGGACCGCCGGGTTGACACGCCTGTCGGGCGGCGAAGTACATTTCACCGCTTTTTCTCGCTTCCCATATCAATCGGGTACGTCAAGATCGTCAAGCCGTCGGCGATCTTTGTTTCGTCGGGTTGGGCTGGATGAGCTATGTGGATTGTGTTCATGTAAATGAAATGGGCGTCGGCGAAGGAGACGCCGACTAGCAGGACGCCTGGATCGGCACCGGCCTGCCAGATGTCGCCGTCCAGTAGTTGGCCCGCCTTCGTCTTATTGTCGGTTTCTCTATACCCCTCCCATACGATCGCGCGCGTCGGCCTGAAGGAGAATCCAATCTTACCGACCCGCTGACCTTGGTTGTCGGCGCTTCCACGATCAGCTTGGCACAATGGCACCGCAACCTTGACAATCGTGGCCTTGTCGAAACGAACCTCGATGCCCATGACCGGCCCACTGCAGGTCGCGAACCAGAACCATACCGGTCCTTCCTCCGCCGCCTTCGCAGCTCCTGCGAGAAACAGGATGACGAACGCGATCACAACCCTCTCTCGTCGCATCACCACCTCTGCCTGCTACACCCTACGTCCGCCCAACGAGGCGGTTCAGCGGCGGCGCGCAGCGCCGTCTGCTGCAAGCGCGGGTTGCACGGCTCGCCGGACGACAACCTTAGCCACCGAGGCACCGCACGTGGGTATGCACCTCGCGCGCGCGTCGAATGCGCGAGCCCATGCTGGACGCGAGGTCACGCGACGACCTTGAGTTCCGCTGCGCGCGCCATGAGCCGTTGCGCGAGAACCGTACACAGGATCACGCTGAGCCCGAGGAGGGCCAGCACGAAGGGGAACAGGAACGAATCCTTGAAGACTTCGTAGGCGAGGTGTCCAAGATAGACGTGCACCCCCAAGACGCCAAAGACGAGGAAGGTTACACGACCAAGTACAATCGCGATCGCGATCAATCCCACGTTGAGCGCGCCGTACAGCGCCTTGCTCACCTCGGAATCGCTGCGCATCGACGTCAGGCCACCCCAGAAGGCGAGCAGCCCGAACAGATAGCACCAGAACGCCAAATCATCAGATCTGGTGTCAGCCCGGTGCCGCACCCTGCGATCGAGCACGTAACCGATCACGAGCGTTGCGAGACCAACGTACACGCTGACAAGCTCTCGGTCCTCCGCCGTCAGCACGTTCTTGTCGCGCAACAACGACCACGCATCCATGGAGAGGAACCACGCCGAGAAGGCAAACGGTGCCGTCAGGAATCCGAACCTGACCCAGTAGAGAGCAGCGGCCGCGACGCTCATCGTCGCCACCTCCATCGCAATCCAGGAGCCGCGTATCAAAGGATAGAAGTCCTTGTAGGGTCCGGGCGGGGCAGAGGGCCAGAGACCAAGAAGGTCCTCGATCGAATACGTAATGAGCGGCACGAGAGAGACCGCCACCGTCACGAGGAGGCCACCGCCGATCAGATACCCGGCACGCCGCAGCCACATGCCAGTGCCAGCCGCGATGCCAAAGTACACCAGCGTGGTCGCAAGGATGCCTGAGGATCCCAGGACGTTCCATTTGTCTCCCAGGAACCATGCACAGGCCGAGATCATCAGCATAGCGCCGAAGTAGTAGGCTACCGTGACGAGATTCAGACCCTTCTCTCGTTCGATCGTCGTCGCTACGGATGAGCGTCGCCGGCTCTCTCGCCATGCTAGGAGGCGAGCAACCGAGGCAGGCTCGATTACACCATCAGCGGCGGCGCTTGTGAGATCATCGACGGAGAATCCGACTTCAACTTCACCCGCGGTGGTTCTCATGCTCAAGTCACCTCAGCCCCGGCCGTCTAACGACCCCGGTTCAGCGGCGGCGCGCAGCGCTGCTGCAAGCGCGGGTTAGGCCAAGCGCTCGCAGTCATCGCGCGTTGACTCCGTCTAGGATCGCTGCCTCGGCTTGACGGTGGAGTTCGGAACTCTCGTTCTGAGCCAACATTTCTGCTAAGCTTCGCATCGAGTCCTTGCTCCTGTTGCTGAGGTGGGCCGCCAGCTCCCACTGTTCCGATGCGGCTTCATGCTCCTGGATTGCTTCGAGCGCTAGCGCGAGACGAGCTCGATGTTGAGCCTCACCGAGTTGACGTCCCCGTCCGTCGTCCAGACCGGCCACAATCCGAGCAAGCACCAAGAGACTCCAGGGAAGCCAAGGGTCAGAGTCATCTCCCCAGTCCCGTCGAAAGATCCGGAATCCCGACGCGTCGCCAGCGTCGACGACGTTCCATAGATGCGATACCGCACGCATGTGGTCGCCGGCTCTGTCGGCGCGTGCGGCCAGAAACTCCTGCTCGGCAACAAAGTTCGCTCGCATGACGTCTCGGTAGGTCGGCCGGACGTGCAGCTCGAGAGCTTCCATCGCGACGGCACCGACGATCACCCCAACTCCAAAGACCAGCGCGATGCTCACGATTCTCTTCATCCACCGCCCTCCTCACCTCGCGGTCTAACG
>WNFP01009052.1_pt1 | contig 16628 bp, 17 predicted proteins | sample 5400201 | NCBI WGS metagenome assembly WNFP01 (sample SAMN13153355, study PRJNA577476) | soil metagenome | isolation source: 115 cm saprolite under Madrone tree | place: USA:California | collected 2016-06-14 | reverse complement strand
ATCTCTTCCATCGGACGGACTTGTGCCCCCCCTCCCCCTGTTCCTCCTCCTTTGATTCCAAACACCGGCCCCAACGAAGGCTGCCGAAGCGTGACGGCCGTTCGATGGCCGAGGCGGGAAAGGCCCATAGCAAGCCCAATGGATGTTGTCGTCTTGCCTTCCCCGAGCGGTGTCGGATTGATGGCAGTCACGAGCACATACATGCCGAGTGGTGCAGCATGAAGCCGCTCAAGTACGTCAAGCGAAACCTTCGCCTTCAGCCTTCCGTACGGAAGTAGCTCGCCTTCCTGGATGCCAAGCTGATTAGCGACATCCTGAATTGGACGCGCCTTTACTGATCGGTTGATCTCAATATCTGTCATAGGTCGAATAGCGGCCTTATCTCTACCGCCTTAGTGGCGCGGCAGTATAGCATAGGAGTTGAGTCGATTCGGTGGGCGTTGTTGGATCGGAGGGGTGAGTTCAGTGTGGCCTCGTCATGGACCGAGTCGGTTGATGACGGGTCGGTGAGGGAAGCAGGAAGCCTAACGAGCTATTCGAGGATGTACTTTACCGGGTCTAGCGCCTGGCCATGAAGCTTGACCATATAGTGCAAGTGGGGCCCCGTGGCTAGTCCGCTGCTACCGACTAAGCCAACGACTTCTCCACGCTTCACGCGCTGCCCTTCTTTGACTAATGCCTTAGCTAGGTGGCCATAGAGAGTTTCAATACCGAATCCATGGTCGATTTTCACGAGATTTCCTAGCTTAGGGTCGAAGCCGATTGTTGTGACTCGCCCTTGAGCTGGAGCCTGAACTGGTGCATTGGCGGCAGCTCCAATATCCAGCCCATCATGCCAAGCGGGCTTTTCTGTAAACGGGGAGACCCTTGGCCCGAACCCAGAGGTCACCCACCCCTTAACCGGCCAAATGGAAGGGGTTGCTGCCCATCGAGAGGATTTGTGTTCGGCAGCCAAGGACAATTCTTGAAGCGACTGTTCCTGGATCGCAGCTTCTTTCGACAGCCAATCTATACCATCCTTGATTGAGGTGATCATTTCTTGCTCGGTGAGACCATTCGAACCGGCAGATGGGCTGGTTTGACCAGCTAGAGCACTCTGACTAGTTTCCACTGAACTGAGGTGCTGAACTCCAGCGTCACTCTTGGGGGTATTCTCAGAGGTAGGAAGAGCATTGCCATCGGGAAGGGGAGCATCCACACCACCTCGACCATTAGTCATATCCCCCGTTTTCGAGGTCTCGATTCCCAACATGACACGAAGTCGCTGATTGACCTCCTTCATGCTCATTAAACGCTTCTTCAGATCGTCGACGGCGCTAGAAAAGGCTCCTGTCTGTTCCCGCGCACTCATGGCTTCCGCACGGAACGCTGAGAGTTCCCAGACTTCACCGGTTCTAATCACATAGTGCGAAATGACAAGAATGTCGGCTAGGACTAAAATAGCTCCGACAATCAATAGCCTACTAACAAGTTTGCGAGGGAAACTAAACCGCAGTGGCTTGGCTGATGACCCACGAAAGATTACTACGGTATAGGCATCGCTGTTTTCTGCGCCGTTCACTTGTCCCATGACCTTAACCCCCTGCTGAATGCGCACCCCCGCTTCCTACGATGGTCTGCGACGAGTGTACCAATCCAGGTCGCTTCAGTCAACCCCTCACTTTGGTGATGGAAAACCCCCTTCACTAACAATTAGCTGTGGGTCTCACTCAACACCCACCCAATGTATCGATTCAGGCCTTCCTTAACCGGCAACGCAATGATTTCAGGAGTCTCATATGTATGCATCGCCTTAATCGCTTTTTCGAGTGCACGATACCGAGGTTTGGTGGATTTCAATATGAGGAGAACTTCTTGTGCTTTGACAACTTTTCCCTTCCAACGATATATCGATTGAATCCCTGGGATGATACTCGCACAGGCAGCCAACTTCGCATTCACCATTCCTTCGCCAATCCTCATCGCTTCTTCCTGATTTACCGCCGTAACCAAGATAACAAGAACCTGTCCTGCTGATTTCTTCATAAGGGGCGCAACCATTGTAAGACAGCCTTTCCGCCCTGCAATGCCCCATGCCATTTTCTCTTGATAGAATGATAAAGCAATTTCTGGACCTACTACGTATGCAAACCCATTATTATCACAATTTATTAATATCTTATGATCTTACGCTTATCAATCTAACCCCCGCAGTTCTCTTCAATACCTAAATTGAGTTGTTATAACCACATAAAGACAAGCTGTTGACAAAAATGTACATTTTTTGTCTCCCTCTTCTCTCAAGATAATAAGCTGCGATCTCATCAGTTGACTTCTCTCTATGTCACAAAAAGCCAGACCGAGGGAGCCATCAGGCTCATTGACAGGGTTTTAACTCCTCACATATGATGTCAGCAAGCAAGGAGGTCGCTCAATGGGCTTTACCATTTCCCCGAAGGAACTGAAAGCAAGCCTTGCTAAAGGCGACAAATTAGTACTGGTTGATGTGAGGGAGGAATGGGAATATTCCCTTGCGAAACTGGACGGCTCAATCCTCATTCCCCTCGGAACCCTCCCTCAATCGCTCGCTCGGTTGAACCGCGACTCGGAGATCATTGCCATTTGCCACCATGGCATGAGAAGCGCCGATGCAACGAATTTCCTCATTCAACAAGGATTCCCGAATGTAAAGAATTTGGTGGGGGGAATCGACGCCTGGTCGGTCCAGGTGGATGGAACCATCCCGCGATATTAACCCACGGTCACCAAGGCCCGTGGCACATGTGACCCCTGCCCAAACGGTACAGTCTATTCTAGCTCATGCGCTCGCGGAAATAGTCGACAGTGCGCTTGAGCCCTTCACTGAGTTCGGTTTTTGGCTCCCAGGACAATTCTTGACGGAGCTTGCCCGAGTCAATCACGCTCCGTATCTGTTCGCCATTTTTGGCTGGCCCATGAACTTCCTTGCATGCCGAATTCGTGTGGGTGATTAAAATCCTGAGCAAATCGTTGATTGAGGTTTCTTCTCCCGTGCCAACATTATACGTCCCTTGTGTTTCTACACCCATCACCGCAAGGTTTGCCTCAACGACATCTTCAACATAGACGAAGTCTCGCGTTTGCCGTCCATTCCCATTGACGATCGCTTGTTCGTTATTCAGCAGCTTCTGAATAAAGATCGCGACTACTCCGGCCTCTCCATCAGGATCCTGACGGGGACCATAGACATTGGCATAGCGCAGGCTCACTATTTGAAGTCCGCTCACTCGTTGATAGTAGGATAGATACTGCTCCCCGCACAGCTTGCTGATGCCGTACGGTGAGAGAGGCCTCGTGACATGGGACTCGGGGGCAGGATAGATTTCCTGCTCGCCGTAGATGGCCCCACCGGAAGAAGAGAACACCACCTTCCGCACACCATGCCTGACCGCTTGCTGCAGCACGTTCAGCATCCCAAGGACATTCACCTGGGCATCGAAGACTGGATCTTCCACAGATTTGCGGACGTCCATCTGGGCAGCTAGATGCATGACAATATTAGGCCGTTCGTTGCGAAACACCCGTTCAAGTCGCCAACTCTGAATATCTAGCTTGCAGAAACGAGCGGCGCGATTGAGGTTTCGCCGCTTCCCCGTGGACAGATTGTCCACAACAACAACCTCATGCCCTTCCTGGACAAGACGATCGACCAAATGCGACCCGATAAAACCGGCGCCTCCGGTCACGAGTACCTTCATGCGTGCCCCCATCGCCTATGAATCCTTGCCATCATCTGTCCACCGCCTATTCGATCAGGTTGTGCTCTCGCGTGCAAAACCAACAAGAATCTCCCGATTCCCTTTTCGCCCTATCACGGGAGAATCGAGCACGCCTTTCACTGCGGACCTATTGAGCAGGTGGACGACCGCGGGCAATACCAGCGTCAAAGAAATAAAAGAAACATCGATCACCGCCAGGTCGATCGGCTCAGGAACTGCTGCACGGTCAACATACCGAATGTTGGTCCGTTCGAGCAAGACAACACGCGAATCTTTACGGAGCCTCCACTCAAACTGTCCATACCCCACGTCGATGGCATAGATGCGGGTGGCTCCTCGCTGCAGCAAACAGTCGGTGAACCCACCGGTCGAACACCCGACGTCCAAACCGATTGTCCCTCTCGGCTCAATATGAAAGGCATCAAGCGCCGCAGCCAATTTGTCACCTGATCGACTGACGAACAGCGCAGGCTGCACGATCTCAATCCGCGCATCCAGCGGCACCAACTTCGCAGGCTTATCCACCATGATTCCATCAACCGATACTCCACCCGCCAAAACCATTCTGGCCGCGGTCTCCCGACTCGACGCCAAGCCCTGAACCATAAGCACACGGTCTAACCGTTCTTTGGGAACACGAGAGGGGGAGGCCATATCGACTAGGGAAACCACTCATCGGGGCATGGGTGGAAATAGAAGCCGGCACTGGGGAACCTAGGAGGACGGTTCATCTGCTGCGTCGTCTGGAGAGTATGCGTGGATTCGTTTCTTGCCGTTCTTATCTTGCACGAGCACTTCAACCTTATGTTCGGCCTCCTCGAGAATCTTGAGACAATTCTTAGAGAGGCGGATGCCCTCCTCGAAGATCTTAAGCGATTCGTCTAGAGGAAGATCGCTTTTTTCCAACTCACCAACAATCGCTTCCAACCGCGCCATTGCCTGTTCGAATTTCACCGCTGCCACAACACGCCTCATTATTATTTTGGGTGGAGGCCCATTATACTCGGCCGCACAACGATTTCAAACCGAGGAATCATCAAACACCTGCGTGACAGTGCAACTCAATCGCCCGCTTGCCAACTGAGCCTCCAACTCCTGTCCAACCCCCACGTCCTTCGCTCGATGGAGAATTTTACCAGCCGGGACTGTTTGAAGAATACTGTAGCCACGTCCAAGAATCGCCAAGGGACTCAGGGTATTGAGTTGCGCCAGCGTCGCGTGGATCCGGTGACGATGCTGCGCCAACATCACCCCCATCTGCCCTTCAAGGCGCTTCGAGAGTTGCGGGACTGTCGCCAGACCTTGCTTGATCGCGAGAATAGGATTGAGGCGCGCAATCGATCCACCATATCATCTGTCCGTTGCGCCGCTTCCTGGAGGCCAAAGCGTACGTCCGCTACCCCTCGAATGCCGTTATCGAGCCGCTGCCGCTCGAAGGCACAATGCCGGAGCATCACCTGTCCCAGACGGACCTTCAGCTCCAGCAATCGTTCCACAGTCTCAGCCAACACCGGAACCACAGCCTCCGCTGCTGCCGACGGCGTCGGCGATCGGAGATCGGCGACGAAATCGGCAAGTGTCACATCGATTTCATGTCCGACAGCCGACACCACTGGGACATGGGAGGCCGCAATGGCGCGCACCACGACCTCCTCGTTGAAACTCCAGAGGTCTTCCAACGATCCTCCGCCTCGCCCGACAATGATGACATCCACGGAACCCAGGTCGTTCAAAGCAGTCAGCGCCTCAGCAATTTGTCGCCCGGCACTCTCGCCTTGAACTTGAACCGGAGCGATAAGAATATGGAGCGTCGGCCAGCGTCGCCGAAGAACAGCCAGGATATCCCGAATGGCTGCGCCGGTCAGCGATGTGATGACACCCACCGCTCGAGGAAATATCGGGATCGACTTCTTTCTGTCCTGATCGAACAATCCCTCCACCGCCAATCGTTCTTTCAACTGTTCAAATGCCAGTTGCAGCGCGCCGATTCCCTTCGGCTCCACCGTGTCGAGCACGATCTGATATTCCCCGCGTGGTTCGTAAACCGTGAGCCGCCCCCGCACAATAACTTGTAGCCCTTCTTGCAAGGCAAAGCGCAACCGCACCGCGGTGGATCGGAACAGCACCGCGCGAATTTGGCTCGTCTTGTCCTTGAGCGTGCAATAGACGTGTCCCGATCCGGGAGCACGGAGATTGGAGAGCTCCCCTTCTAACCAGATGTCGGAGAATCGCTCTTCGATTGAGGTGCGCAGCAGCCCCGTCAACTCCGAAACCGATAAAATCCGTTTCGGAGAAACAACCTGAGATGGGGAAGCAGGAAAACCGGGTAGGCTCGTGGTGGATCTCCTTTAATCGATGATGCGAATTCGTTCGATCGACAGCGCCTTGCCAAGACGCGCATCAAGTTCGAGCAGCACCGCGCAAAAGATAGAGGGACCCGAGGCCACTTCAAATCGTCGTGGCATCCCGGTCAGGAACTTTTCGATCGCCAACTCTTTCTTCACCCCGATTACGGAATGGAGCGGACCGGTCATCCCGATATCCGTCACATACGCGGTCCCCTTCGGGAGAATCTGATCATCGGCCGTTTGCACATGCGTATGGGTACCAACTACGGCGACGACCTCTCCATCCAAATAGTGCCCCATCGCCATTTTCTCTGACGTTGCCTCCGCATGCATATCAACAATCACGGCAACCGTTCGCTTCTTCAGCGCGGCCAATTCTTTTTTGGCCACCTGGAACGGACAGTCCAAAGTCGGCATGTACGCCCGCCCCATCAGTTGGAGAACGCCGAGCTGCTCCCCGCCGGCCGACTCAACCACCACACTCCCATGACCCGGCACCCCATCCGGATAGTTAGCCGGCCGAAGTAGGCGTGGTTCTCGGGGAAAGTAGTCGAGAATTTCCTTTTTATCCCACGCATGATTCCCGGTCGTAATAACCGCGAGGCCGATGTCGAACAACTCTTCCGCTAACTCCGGCGTGATGCCGAACCCGCCGGCCACGTTCTCTCCATTCCCGATAACGATGTCGATTTGCCGCTGAGCCACCAGCCTGGGAACAGCCCTGGCCAATATTCGGCGCCCAGGCTCACCAAAGATATCGCCAATGAAGAGAACCTTCACCTGGCATACTCCACATACCGACTCTCGCGAATCACAGTCACTCTAATCGTGCCGGGATAGGTCAGCTCCTGCTCAATCTTCTTCGCCAGATCCCGAGACAGTTGGAACGACTCGGCATCGGTAATGTCTTCCTGTCGAACAATGACGCGAATTTCTCGGCCCGCTTGGATAGCATAGGCCTTCTGCACCCCTTTGATGGTCGTGGCAAGCGACTCCAGTTTCTCCAGCCGTTTTACGTAGGTCTCCAAGGCCTCCCGTCTAGCCCCAGGCCTGGCCGCGGACAACGCTTCAGCCGCAGCAACCAAAACCGATTCGGGACAGATCGGCTCCACTTGTTCGTGATGTCCCGCAATGGCATTCACAATTTTCTCGCTCTCGCCGTACTTCTTGGCTATCTCAGCACCCAGCATGGCATGCGGACCTTCTTCTTCGTGACTGACGGCTTTCCCGATGTCGTGCAGCAGCGCCCCCCGTCTCGCCAACTTCACATCGAGACCAAGCTCAGAAGCCATGATGCCGCAAATGTATGCGGCTTCACGCGAATGATAGAGATTGTTTTGTCCATAGCTTGTCCGGTACTTGAGCCTACCGAGCACCTTGATCAACTCCGGGTGAAAGTCCGAGAGCCCCAACTCAAAGATGATTTTCTCGGCCTCATCATACATGAGCTTATCGATATCGACTTTGACTTTCTCGACGATCTCCTCGATCCGCGTCGGATGGATACGCCCGTCATGCATCAACCGTTCGAGCGAGACCTTTGCGATCTCGCGACGCAACGGATCGAAGCCCGACACGATGACGGCTTCAGGTGTCTCATCAATAATCAGGTCGATCCCGGTTGCGGCTTCGATCGCACGGATGTTGCGCCCTTCCCGTCCGATGATCCGTCCCTTCATCGCGTCGTTCGGAATCGGTACGACAGAAATCGTGGATTCGGAAACGTAGTCACGCACCACCCGTTGAATCGAGTTGGTAATGATCTCGCGCGCTTCCCTCTCCGCATTCTCACGCGCCTCTTCTAACGTCCGCTTGGCATGCCCAACGGCCTCGAGCCGCGCCTGGCTTTCCATTTCTTGAATAAGCTGCTTCTTCGCCTCGTCGGCCGTTATTCCCGCAACGCGCTCTAATGCCTCACGGTGCTCCTTTTCCACTCGATCACAAGCCACTTCCTTAGCCACCAGCTTCTCTTCTCGCTTCACCAGCTCCAGATCTCGCTTCTGGGCCTCACTATCCCGCTTATCTACCGCACTGATCCGTTTCTCGATGGTCTCATCCCGCTGAATCAAACGTTTTTCGATATTAGCGAACTCGGCCATCTTGGTCTTCTGCTCCTTCTCAAGTTCCTCTTTTGACTGCAGCAGAAGGTCTTTCGCCTCCAGCTTCGCTTCTTTGACGATATTCTCCGCTTCCCGCTGAGCGTTCTGTACAGCCTGACGGGCCTGCTCCTCTTCCTGTGCCTTTTTCGCGACGCTCGATGAGCGGCGGATCAACTCAAAGAGGCCGATTCCGAGCAACCCGCAAACAAGTCCTGTCAACAGATAGGCAATAATTGAGGTTGACATTGGGACTCCCCCCTTACAGTCGCGAGACGAGAAGAATCCTGCTTCCCAGCCTCGTTTGATACAAGGTTATTCGACGGTCATGAATGAGAAGGGAGCGCAGTGGGAAGATAAGGTATTGGAAGAGGACGGCCGGAAACGCGGTGTCTACAGACTTACTCCGAGTACGGACTCCACGGGGATGGATGCCTTGCTGGATCGAGATGACGAGTACGTCCTGTGCTGGACAGATCCCACGAGGTCCATCTGCGTCGGTACGCTCTCATCCGCATGAGAGGATTCAGCGCGCGAACTGGAAGCAGCCGCTGGCCGTTTCCGCAGACCGCACTCCCTGACGGTAGCATGAACTCCATGACCTTGCCCAACATCTCTACGAGGTTATACATGAGGTGGACGAACCCTTGTGCACATTCTAATTGCCTCAATTTCGCCAGCATCAAGAACCCACATCCATTCCGTGATGACTGCATCGTATCCCCGGATCACTGAACCGGTTCGAGCATGACCTAACCATTTCCCTATCGTATAATCTACTACGGCCCGACTCACACGCGTACGATAACAAAGGGGGGCGCCCTTTGCAAGTTTAATCTAGCGAAAGAGCGAGGTCGGTACCTGTTCCTCGATCGATTCCATGAGCGACTTCATCCGACGCTCGACATCCGCCTCACCTTGAGCACGCTTCCGTTCGAGTTCAAACAACTGATGCGCCAAATTGAGGGCAGTCAGCACGGCGAGTTTGGAGGGGGTCGTCGTATTCATTCCTTCCGCGAGATGGCGCATCTGGCCATCTACAAAGCTCGCGAGGCGCCGGACATCTCCTTCGTCCGCCTCGCCACGAATCGCGTATCGTTGGCCGTAGATTTCCACGTCAATGGTCTTAGTCAAGGGCCACCTCCTTGCGTTCTTCAAGGCACTCCAACAACTCAATGTCGCCGAGGACTCTTTCTATACGAGACTTGATATCAACACGTTCTTGCTCCCACCGTCGATTTGAATCGTCCTTCTCCGCAAGTCGTTGTCGAACAACCTTTAATTCTTCTTCAGCCGCTGCATTCTTTTTCTTTAGTTCTTGAACGAGCTTAACCAAATCTCTAATGCGACTTTCGAGCGCGTCCAATCGATCGAGTGCCATTTCCTCACTCTCTTCCTTAAGACGCCCCTACAGGTTGTGGTGCACTATAGAAACTTGTCAAGATCTTGTCAAGAAATAGCCATCAAGAAGCCTTGTCCAGCCGTTTGTATTCTCGGTAGCTTCGCAGTACGCGCTTCACATATTGCCGCGTCTCCTGATACGGGATCAATTCGATGAACTCATCCTGACTTCGCCCACGGTGCAGTGCAATCCAGCTTTCAACAGCCATTGGCCCTGCATTGTATGAGGCAATTGTGAGCGCGACATTCCCGGAAAATTGTTCGAGTAACTGTTCGACGTAGTGGACGCCGATCCGAATATTGGTCTCTTGATCGAAGAGGTCATTCCGTCCGACCGCAGGAAGCCCGAGTCGCTGCGCCACATTAGTTGCGGTTCCCGGCATCACCTGCATCAAGCCAATCGCACCGACCCGCGACACAGCTTGCCAATCGTACTGACTCTCCTCTCGAATGATCGCCGCCACCAAATAGGGATCGACACCGCTCGCACCCTGACCCTTGATCGTGGGAAGCAGACCTGTCGGATAGGCCACCTTCCACAGCGACGGGTCGATGATACCGCCGGTTCGCTCCAATTTATCGCGGAACCTGGCCCTCGCGAGTCGGAGCGCATGGTGGTAAGCACCTACCTCATTCAACATCGTCGCAAGCGCCATGAGGACGTCTGGGTCTCGGTTATAGCGATCGGTCAAGCCCGCCAACTCGCGCGCAGCATCCGAGTCCAACCCCAGCGTCTTGAGCTCAATGGCTCGACGGTATGCCGACTGCTGCTCGATTTCGACCCTGGTGGGCACCGAGCGTGTGATCTCACCATTCGCATACGTACCACCATTCACCGGGACAGTCGTCGAAATCGGCTCTGATACAGAGGGCTCCGACATCGGGATATCGATCCGTTCGCGAGCCAACTGGCAGTAATAGGTATAGATGTATCGTTGGCAGAGTTGCACATACACATCACGAGCATGGGGCTGCTGGCTCAATTCGGCCGCGCGCCCCATCCAATAGAGCGCCTGTGGCTCAAAATCGCTGTCGTGCTGATCGGCAAGTTGACGCAGTTCGTCACCCGCCTCACGATAGCGCGCCATACGGTAGTACACCCAGCCCACGCGCCATCGTGCTTCGGCTCGCTGAGACACCGGCTCTCCGACCTTTGCCACCTGTCGGTACCGCACAATCGCGTCGTCAAACCGGCCCTGATCCTCCAACCACATCCCGGCAAACAAGGTGATCTGGCCTTTCTGCTCCGCAGAGAGCGAAGATGTCGGCAGCGTACGGGCGAGATCTAACAACTTGTTCCCCTGTCCTTGTCGAAGATAGACGCGAGCCAGCCAGACCGATGCTTCGTGGGATTCCGTCCCCCCGTCTTTCACCAGCGCGCGGAACGTCTCTCGGGCCTGGTCATACTGTTTCAGCCGTACCTGCGCGAAGCCGAGTTTCAGCTTTGCCTCGGCGCGTCGAGGCGACTGTGGATCAGCCGCAAGAAACTTTCGGAGTTCATCGATCGCTTCGGCATGGAAGGATTGTCCAAGATACACCTGAGCCCGGGCAAGCCGCTCGCTCGACTGAACCACCCAAGGCTCGCCACCAAGATTCGAGGCCAATAGCGCCTCCGCTTCTTTCGCTTCTGCGCTGTATGCAAATCGAACCCAGAGCTGCATCAGGGTTTCGCGGCCTTCCGGTATGTTATTGTCTCGCAGTTGGCAGGCACTTCGCCGAAGAAGTGCCTGGGGAGTCCCTGGCTCCTTATCATCCAGTTCCACCGCTTTTGCAAACCACGCCGTCGCTTCTGGACAACTCGACGCCTGATACCACGCTTCTCCTGCTCGATACGCAGCCTTGGTCAGCAGATAGGAATCAGGCACCGCCTGCCGAATGCTTTCGAACACTTCCGCCGCCTGTTTGGCGTCCCCGAGGTTCAACAAGGCCTCCCCCGTCCATAATCGGATATAGTCATCCAAGACAGGAAAGTCCCGCTGTGCCGCGTGGAGAAATTGAATCGCCACGGCAGGATTCCGTTCAAGAAGCAACACGCCGGACAGCAATCCTGCGCGCTTGGCCCAGATTGTGGCAGGGAATCGTTCCATCAGCCGTTGCAGTCGATCAAGCTTGAGCAACAAGACTTGCTCTTTATTAAGAGCTTTGCCGAGCCGTTCCTTTGGCAGTGCGGAGGCCTGAAAGCAATCTTCCGCCCTCTCACAAGCATCGTTGTCACTCGGCATCGACGGAGAGGAAGGACCGGCGGACGCCTGGTCGGAGAGCAGAGCAAACCCACAGAGGCCAATGGACGTGGCCAGAAGCAGATTTCGTACGGCCCGTTGATGTAGATAATCACGCACCCGTTGTCTCTCCCTCGATCTCTATCATATATAGCAGTGTGCATCCCCTGTTGCCAGCGGAGCCACGTGAGTCCTATACCTTGTTCCACTTTTTGAGGCTGTGGTAGGCTGCCCTCATGCGGCACGAAAAAAACGCCCTCCCATCACGTACGGCTCCCACGAACCTTCTGGCCCTTGATGAAGAAGGTATGAGCAGGCTCGTGGAGCAATTCGGATGGCCTCGCTACAGAACCGGTCAGATTCTCCGCTGGCTCTATCAACGTCGGGCCCAAGACATTTACCAGATGACGGACCTCGGCCAAGCGGACCGAACAGCGCTGGCCTTACAAGCCACGATTCAACGAGCCGCTCGCTGCACGGTCTTTCAATCGGTCGATCACACGAGAAAATTAGTGCTCACGCTCAACGATGGGCTCACTGTCGAAACGGTGTTGATCCCCGATGAAGACCGCTTGACGATTTGTGTGTCGACACAGGTCGGCTGCACCTTGGATTGCGGCTTCTGCCTAACCGGCACGATGGGATTGAAACGCAACTTGAAGCCACATGAAATCATGGAGCAGGTGCTGACCGCCCAAGATCGCCTCGATCCCAGTGAACGGATTACCAACCTCGTCTTTATGGGGATGGGCGAGCCCTTGGCCAACATGGAGGCCTTGTCAGAGGCCATTCGGCGACTCACCAACAAACCGTGGGGGCTCGGATGGTCGCCGAGACGCATCACGGTCTCAACTGCTGGCCTGGCGGCGCGATTGAAAGATATCGCGCCCCTCGGCGTCAATCTGGCCATCTCGTTGAATGCCACGACGGACGACCAGCGCGCCACCCTGATGCCGGCCGTCAATGGTATCGCCTCGCTCAAAACATTGCTCGCCGCCTGCCGCCGTTACCCCTTACCGCCGACTCGACGACTCACCTTCGAATACGTGCTGCTGGCCGGGGTGAATGATCATGCCGACGATGCTCGCCGGCTCACTAAGCTCGTCCGCGGGATCGCGTGCGGCGCTATTTCAGCCTTTCAAGCGATCGTGCGACAGGCAGGCCTCGATGTGTTCATCCGCAAGAGCCGGGGGCGTGACGTCCTCGGTGCCTGCGGCCAATTGGGCAATCTCTCACCCGAATACGCAGTACGTGCCTTGACACAAATCGAATTCCGTTGCTAGCATGCAGTGTGCGCGCCGCCTAATCATGACCTGGCTGTATTCTCGGCACATCATGCAAATATCCTGGTTGATTGCCGCGAGCAGTTTCGTCTTCGCCTTCACATCGCCCGCCGTCGCTACGGAACCTCTTGAGTTCATCCTCTCCAATGGGATGAAAGTCCTGTTAGTCGAAGTTCCCAAAGCTCCGGTCGCCACCGTCCAAGTCTGGTACAAAGTCGGCTCACGCAACGAAGTCATGGGCCGTGCGGGCTTATCCCACATGCTTGAACATATGATGTTCAAGGGCACCGCGAAATATCCCAAAGGCACCTTCTCCCGTCTCATTCGTAAGAACGGCGGAATGGACAACGCCTTCACGAGCCAAGACTTCACCGCCTACTTCGAAAATCTCGCAGCCGACCGCGTCGAGCTGGCCCTGGAGCTCGAGGCCGATCGCATGCAGGGGCTCGTACTCGACATGAGTGAGTTGACGACGGAGCGAGAGGTCGTGAAGGAAGAGCGACGCCTTCGCACGGAGGACGACCCACAAGGTGCGCTGGTCGAGGCGCTCTTCGCCCAGGCCTATCTCAGCCATCCCTACCATTGGCCGGTGATCGGCTGGTTCGGCGACCTGGATGCGATGACCCTGGATGACTTGCAACGACATTATGACACGTATTACTCACCCAACAATGCGACCCTCGTCGTGGTGGGCGACATCAAAGCCGACAGCCTGCTCCCCACGATCAAACAGCTGTTTGAACCGATTCCGCGAGGACCGGAACCCAAGCCGATCGCCACCATGGAATCGGAACAAAAAGGTGAACGTCGCTTCCTCCTCAAGCGAGATGCGCAAGTCCCTTTCGTCATGATGGGCTATCGCGTGCCGAATTTTACAAGCGAAGATTCCTACGCGCTCGACATTCTGGATTCGATTCTGTCGCATGGGAAAAGTTCGCGCCTGTACCAGAACCTCGTGTATGAGCAAAAATCGTCGCTTGCAGTCGGAGCAGAATACAGCTTGCTGCAGACCGATCCCGGCCTTTTCTACTTCTATGCACTCGTGAGCCCAGGCCAGAAACCGGAAGTGGTCGAGGAAGCCCTTCATCGAGAGATCAAACGCCTCCAAGCCGATCCGCCGACAGAACAGGAACTCCAACGGGCGAAGAACCAGGTCGAAGCCACTCATGTCTTCGAACAGGACTCTAACTTCCGGCGTGCCATGTTGCTCGGACAGGCTGAATCCGTCGGCGCTGGGTGGCAGAAAATCGACCAGTTTGTCGAACGGATCCGGGCGGTGACGACCAAAGATATTCAGCGTGTCGCACGCCAATACTTGACGGAAGACAATCGGACCGTCGGCACGTTGATTCCCGTGCCTCCCAAACAACCAGAGGCGCCTTCCACCGCCGCGCAACAGGGAAGGCCCTAATCATGCCAACGGCGAGACGACTGCCTATCGCGCCTCGACCACAGGCGCTCCCGACCCTCGTGATAGGATTCTGTGCCTTCCTCTTGGCAAGCGGTCCCAGTGTGGCAGCAGAGATCGCGCCGACGAAATTCGTGACTGCAAACGGCATCACAGTGCTCGTCCTTGAGCAACATTTCCTCCCCATCGTTGAGATCCACGCGCTGATCAAGACCGGCTCTGCGCAAGATCCTCCCGACAAGGCAGGACTCGCGAACCTCGTCGCCAGTCTCCTGGACGAAGGGACGACCACGCGCACGTCAAAACAGCAGGCGGAGCAAATCGATTTCGTCGGTGGGGCCCTGGAAGCCAAAGCCTCAGAGGATTTCACCACCGCCTCCGCCCGCGTACTCAAGAAAGACGTCGACCTCGGCTTCACCCTGCTCGCGGACATGCTGCAACACCCCGCGTTTTACAAGCAGGAGTTCGAACGGATTCGCACCCAACTCTTGGGCGAGATGGCGAGCGACAACGACGACCCGGGCCATATCGCCATGAAGGCGTTCAATCAACTCGTCTTCCACGGACACCCTTACCGTTGGCCCGTCAATGGAACGGAGGAGACGCTCAACAGGATCACCCTGGCCGACGTGCAGGCCTTCTATGGACGAGAATACTCCCCTTCCCAAGTCATCCTGACCATCGTCGGCGATATCACGCTAGAGCAAGCCACTGCACTGGTACAAACCCATTTTGAAACCTGGAAAAAAGGGACAGTGACAGCACGGAGTACGAAGAAGCCCTCGCCGGTCGAACGGAGAACGGTCCAACTCATCGAGAAGGATCTCACCCAATCCACTATTGTGCTTGGTCATGTAGGCCTTTCGCGCGCGCACCCGGATTTCTATTCAGTCACGGTGATGAATTACATCCTGGGAGCCGGTGGATTTTCGTCCCGCTTGATGGATTCGATTCGCGACAAACAGGGGTTGGCCTATGGGATCATGAGCCACTTCGACGCCCGGCTGATGCCCGGTTCATTCTGGGTCAACCTCCAAACCAAGACGGAAACGACAAATCAAGCCATCACCGGCGTCCTGTCTGAAATCAAGTCCATTCGTGACGCACCGGTATCCGACCAAGAGTTGGCCGAGGCCAAATCATTCTTGATGGGCAGCTTCCCGCTACGATTTGATTCCACGGCGAAACTCGCGCAAGTGCTCGCCCAAGTGGAGTTTTATGGGCTGGGATTCGAATATTTTTCGGAATACCCAAAATGGATAGACCGCGTCACGAAGGAAGACGTGCAGCGCGTTGCCAAACAATACCTGGACCCCAAACGATACGCCTTAGTGGTGGTGGGCAACCTTGCCAAAGCAAAGGTCAAACACTAGCAGGATGCTGAAAAAGTTCGCCAGCGTCGTTCTCGCATCGCTCAGAGGCTCAACGTACCGAAGCGTACGCCCTCGTCTCTTCGCTCGCTGCGGCCTTGCTGAGCGGCCTTTTTGGGCATCCTGTGTGGTATTCTTCTGTTGTTCCAGACGTACAGATCAGTGACGTGTTCGCGTGCTTACAGAGGTTTTCCGCAGCCTGCTAGGCACAACGTTACAGGCAGGAATCTATGATGACCGAATCCCTCCACGACAGACTCACTACACTCCGCCAGGCGATCTCGGACATGCAATCCGTCCTGGTTGCCTTCTCCGGCGGGATTGACAGCACCGTCGTTCTGAAAATCGCCCATGAACAACTCGGTGAACACGCGCTGGCCGTCACCGCTGTCTCACCGACGTTTCCCACGATTGAACTCGACAGCGCGAAGCAGGTGGCTTCAGAGATCGGCGCGCGGCATGAACTGGTCCACACCGATCAACTCGATATTCCAGCCTTCGTGCAGAACGATGCAGCCCGCTGCTTCCATTGCAAGACCGATCTTTATCAATTGCTGGACGGACTGCGCGAACCACGCGCAAGCCGGTGGATTGTGGACGGGACGAATCTCGACGATCTCGGGGACGATCGACCAGGAATCGGAGCCGCACGCGAGTGGGGGATTCGAAGCCCGCTGGTCGAAGCCTCCCTTTCGAAGTCCGATGTTCGGGCAGTCGCCCAGGCTTTGGGACTTTCAAATTGGGATAAGCCGGCAGCCGCCTGCCT
>WNFP01007818.1_pt1 | contig 16641 bp, 19 predicted proteins | sample 5400201 | NCBI WGS metagenome assembly WNFP01 (sample SAMN13153355, study PRJNA577476) | soil metagenome | isolation source: 115 cm saprolite under Madrone tree | place: USA:California | collected 2016-06-14 | reverse complement strand
AAGCCGCCGAAGCCCTCGCCAAGGAAGGCATCGAAGCGGAAGTGATCGACCTGCGCACGTTGCTCCCGCTCGACGAAGAAACGATTCTGAAGTCCGTGAAAAAGACCAACAAGGTCCTGGTCGTTCACGAAGACACCAAGACCGGAGGCATCGCCGGCGAAATCGCGGCGATTCTTTGCGAAAAAGCCTTCGGCGATCTCGACGGCCCCTTGATGCGCGTAGCATCACTCGATACGCCGGTGCCGTACGCCCCGACGCTGGAAGACTATTTTCTGCCCAACGCGCAAAAGGTTTTCACAGCGGCAAAGGAGTTGGCTCGTTACTAGATTTTGGCAGCACAGCCGCTCTTGGCTGTGCTCTTCGGTTGCGACAAAAAGATTTCTTAGCCACAGAGACACAGAGAACACAGAGCCAAAGAAAGAAAAAAAGCATGAAGGAACAACACCTAAACTTTTCCATTTGCTCTTCGTTCTCTGTGTCTCGGTGGCTCTGTAGCAAATCTTCTTTTGCTCTTGCTGTCGACTTTAAACTGTAGACTGTCGACTAGATCTTCTAGGAGAACGCACATGGCAGTAGACATCGTAATGCCCCAGATGGGCGAAAGCATTTTTGAAGGCACCATCACCAAGTGGCTCAAGAAGCCCGGCGACAAAGTCGAGCGCGATGAGCCGCTCTTTGAAATTTCAACCGACAAAGTCGATGCGGAAATCCCCTCGCCCTCTGCCGGCGTGCTGAAAGAGATCAAGGTCGGCGAAGGTAAAACCGTACCCATTCAGACCGTCGTCGGCGTGATTGACGCCGCCGGTGATGGCGCCGGCGCGGCCAAATCTGCCGCTCCCGCCCAGGCACCCGCTCCAACCCCGGCGCCCAAAGCGGCCGAGCCGGCGCTCGCCGCTCGTCCGTCACATGGCCAAGGAGCACGGCATCGACCTCGCCACTATTCCCGGCACCGGCGCGGGCGGCCGCATCAGCAAACAAGATATCGAGGCCTACCTTGCCGGCGGCGCTCAACCCTCCGTTGAAGCCGATGAACCCGCGGTCGAGGCGGCGGCCTACGCGCCGTCCGCTCCGGCTCCGCAGCGCGCCGCCGCTCCGCCTCCTCCGCCGCCTGCCACTTCCGGCGGCCAGACCCACGTGGCCTTCGAGTCCGCCGTGCCACGCGAAAAAATGTACTTCGGCAACTACGAAGTGCAGCCCATGAGCATCATGCGCCAGCGCATTGCCGAGCACATGATCGCCTCCAAGCACGTTTCGCCGCACGTCTACTCTGTCGACGAAATCGATATGACCAAGGTCGCCTCCCTGCGTGCAAAATCCAAAGACGAATTCGAGAAGCGCTACGAGACCAAGCTGACCTTCATGCCCTTCTTCGTGAAAGCCGCCGTAGCCGGCCTGCGCGCCTTCCCCACCATGAACGCGTCACTCGACGGCACCAACGTCATCCTGCACAAGGAAATCAATATCGGCATCGCCGTGGCCCTCGATTGGGGATTGATCGTTCCCGTTATTAAAAACGCCGACGAAAAGAACATCCTTGGCATCCAGCGCAACCTGAACGACCTCGCAGAGCGCGCCCGCGGCAAGAAGCTCAAGCCCGAGGAAGTTCAGGAAGGCACCTTCTCCATCACCAATCCCGGCGTTTTCGGCGGCCTCTTCGGCTTGCCGGTCATCAGCCAGCCCAACGTCGGCATTCTCGGCCTCGGCGCCATCGAAAAGCGCCCCGTGGTGATCAACGACTCCATCGCCATCCGTTCCATGTGCTACATCACGCTAAGCTACGACCACCGCGTGGTGGACGGCGCCATCGCCCATCAATTCCTGCACAAGGTTAAGGAAACGCTCGAAAACTGGAGCGAGCCGGTCCTGTAGTCCTTCGTGTCTCGATTCGTCTCCGCGCAGCATGCTGCGCCAGCCATCTAGCGTACGAAGAAGGCGCAAAAACCGGTTGACTAATTATTGCTAACTGGTATACTCACTCGCGTAGATAACTACGCAACGCCCCCTGGGTTGGGGGCGTTTTTCCTTTTCGGCCCCAGAGTTCCGGGTAACGCTTCTTGCCACCCGTCTGGAACCCGCGCCATCCGAGGCTATTTTTAACGTAAGTCCTTTAGAATCCGCTTTTACGACGAATGCGCCCGTAACCTCTTTAGAATCCGCTTTTACGAAAAACACGGGGGGTGGGGTACCTGTTCTCGCCACTGGAGGCCATTCTCGGCCCTCCGGAATCACCAAACGGGCTTCCACAGTGAACTACTACGGGCTAGACCAGGTCTTCCCAGACGCCTAGGACTACATTAAATAAATAAAATAGTACACTTGCCTATGTTTTACTCTTAGGATATACTCCCGCTCCTTTGGTGTGGCGCACAGGAACCCCTGGCGCAATAAGGAGCGGCCATGCGCATGAAATCGGAAGATCGCTGGCGTTGCACCAATCCCGCCTGCGGATGCGAAGTGCTGGTAGAGCATAGCGGAAACGAAGATGGGCAGAACCCGCGTTGCACGTGCGGCGCGGCCATGAAAAAGCGCTATGTATCGCCGGTGCTCGCCTATCTGGATTTTCTTCGTATTGAAGAGACGCGAAACGTCGCCGCCCGCGAGGAATAAAATGGTGCGCAGTTCCTTCGGCCTCCGGTTCAGGGCCACCTCGCCGCGATCGCTATCGGCTCGCGGTCAATGCCTGAATATGTTTGCGGGAATAGGCTTCTTTCTTGTGTTCGCGTTGCTTGCGCTGGGCGGCTATCTGATCGAGCAGGAATTCGCGAATCCCATGCAGGCCCAGTCCGTCGGATTATTGTTTGCGGCGCTGCTGATCGCCACAGCCAGCACATTGCTGTATTACCTGCTGCACTTCTCCAGAAAATCGCGGCACGATATTGCTGCGTTGACAGCCACAGTGTCCTGGGAACAGAAGAATGCGGTTGTTGCCAGGTCAGCTTCGCGGACACGGCTGGCCGCAGATTTGCCCCCGCGCGGCCGCTACGTGGATCGCGCGCGCATTCGCATTCAGCGCTAAACGGGAATCAGGCGCGAGGAATCGCCGGGAAGTAACGCTCCTCGAGAACTTGCCGGTGGTGCAGTTCGTGCCCGGCCACAATAAAAGCCAGCGCGCGCACGGTGACTTCGGTTTTGTTGGCCATGCCTCGCCGCGTCCAAGCCTCTTTCCGCAGAGACTTGAAAAATGCGATTGTGGACGCGCGCACCAGCGCGAACTCTTCGGCCAAGTCCAAAAGCGTGCGCTCTCCAAAATTTCCTTCGCGCACGTAGTCGTCCTGCTCGAACCCCTGAAGCGGGCTCTGGTCGCCTCGCGCAATCCGCAATGCGCGGTAAGCAAAAATACGCTCACTGTCGCTCATGTGACCGACTACTTCCTTTACGGACCACTTGTCCGGCGCATAACGGAAATTGCCGTCGCGCTCGCTGCGCGCGGCAAATAGCTGCGCCATCTGCAACCGCTGCGCTTCTAGGATGCCCAGAATATCGTTGCCTTTGACTTTGGAGATATAAGTTTCGTAGTAAGGTGCGTACTCGCCCGGTTCGGGACGGGCGGCTACAGCTCGTTTCGGTTCCATTTTCATAGTATAGCCCCGGTGCCTAAGGTGAATTCAACGTACTTACCGGACCCCAAGCTTCCCACAAAAAGACTGCCGCGCATTACGATGTGGGGGCTTGCGGCGCACCAATCTGTTCTTGCACAGCGCGGCGAAACTCCTGCGGATGCGCGATCATTACAAACGGTTCCGGCGTGCCGCCCGTACCACGCACGACTACCGACCCATATCCCAGCATTCTCCCCACGGCGCTCTCTTCCACGCCGATGCTCTCCACGCGCGAAAGCATCAAGTCCAGCGTGCGCCGGCTGCCGATGCCCGTCTTGATCAGCACGCGCCGGTTCGTCACCGCCATTTCCGTGGCGTTGCGCTTGGCTACTCCGTAGCTGAAAGTGATCACCGCCGCCACCACCAGGACGGCGCCCGCAATCGCCATCACTTCCGGACTGATCGTGGAGCCGCCGACCACGAGCCCGGCAGTACCTCGTGTGTTAATCGCCTCCGCCAATAGCGCGATGCCCGGCACCAGCAGCGATGAGCCGCCGATCAGCGGGCCGAGCAGCACCAGCCAATGGTGCCGGGTCCGATAGAGCAGAGTCTCTCCCGGCACAAGATTTCTATCGACGTAGCCCATTTGGGTCTCTCCGAGTGCCCCGCCGCAAATTCTGCTTTGTTTCAGGAAGCTGCGCGAATCATACTTGATGGCCGTCCGCCGTCAAAATGTTGGATGCAGCGCGTGTAAGCACGGAACGCAGCCGCCGGCGAGGACGCGATATACAAGATGGAGTCGCTCACTTTGCGAGTCGAAACAATTCGCGTCGCATTTCAGGGAGAAGCCGGCGCCTTCAGCGAAGCCGCCGCCGTCCAGTTATATGGCGAAAACATCGTCACCGTCCCCCGCCCCACATTTGACGCAACATTTCGCGCCATCACCGATGGCCACGCCGATGCGCTGCTGGTTCCGGTAGAGAATTCACTCGCGGGTTCCGTGGTGCGCGTCTACGATTTACTTCTCGAGAGCGAACTCACCATAACCGCGGAAACAATTCTGCCCATTGAGATGAACCTGATTGGCTGTCCCGGCGCTGCACTCAGCGAAATACGTTCCGTCTCTTCGCACCCCATGGCCCTGGCACAATGCGAGCGTTTCTTTGGCCAGCACCCCAGCATTAAACGCCTGCCCGCGGAAGACACGGCGGGAAGCGTGCGCGAGATGTTAGTGCGTGGCGACAAAACGCACGCTGCGATCGCAGGTAAATATGCTGCGGATCGTTATCGCGGCGAAATCATCGCCGAACGAATTCAGGACAACGCCGAAAACTTTACGCGGTTTGTATTGCTGCAGCCCGCGAAGGAAGGGGCAAGCGCTGGTGGTCCGGAAGCACGCAAGATGTCGATTGCCATGCGCCTCGCACACCGGCCTGGCTCGCTGCTCTCCTCACTCGAGCCATTCGCGCGTAACGGTGTAAACCTCTTAAAAATTGAGAGCCGCCCGATTCACGGGCGCCCCTGGGAGTATCAGTTTTTCCTCGACGTCGAAGCCGATGCGGTCAGCCGATTAGAAGAGGCGCTACGCGAAGTGCGCGAGGCCGCCCATGAAGTCCGTGTTTTGGGCTTGTATCCGGCCGCGAAAAACAAAACCTGAAATAGAAAAGGCCGGCGCACGCGCCAGCCCCTTCTTCTGTTTCCTTGCCTTTTCGCTTCGCTACATCACGACTAGCAGTAGCTGCACGCTTCTTCGCCCATCATGCCCGCGCCATTTCCGTTGCGGCCGGTGACATCATCGCTGATGCGGCGCAGGCGACGTCCGAGCCGTTCCGCAAGTTGGTGCCGGGCGCGCCACAGGCGAGCCTTCAGCGTGTTTTCCGTGACGCCGAGTTTTTTCGCGGCCTCCCCGGTCGAGTAGCCTTCGACTTCGCGCAGCACAAACGCGGTGCGCAAGAGCGGCGAGAGTTCATCCAGATTCTCGCTGATGATTTCGCGTAACTCCGTCCCCTCAAACACCTGCTCGGGATTCGGGCCCTTGGCTGCGAAGCGTTCCGTGGCCGGCAATTCGTCTTCGCGCGGCGCTTCGTCCAGCGAAACGGCCGGACGCGCCTTGGCGCTACGCCTGCGCATCAGCGCCGCGTTGATCACGATGCGCGTCAGCCAGGTGGAGAATTGCGAGCGCCCCTCGAACCGCTTCAAGTTGCGGTACGCCGAGAGCAAGCCATCCTGCAAGGCATCTTCCGCATCCTCGGCATTGCCGAGCACGCGCAGCGCCGTCTGGAACAGCGGGCGATGATAGCGGCGAAACAGCGCCTCGACCGCCTGCGAATCGCCACGCTGACCGGCGCGGATCAGCTTTTCCTCGTTGAATTGCAGTCCCACTGCCACTTGCGTTGCCATTTGCGTTGCCATTGTCTTCCCCCATTTACCCAGAATCGTTTAGACGCGCGGTACGCGCCGTTATCTCAATGCACCGGCACACTGCCGGCTTGCTTATTCGGCTTCTTCAGCAGCCAAAACACCGGAATGATCGCGAAGAGCACCACGCCCAGCATTTTGAAATTGTCGATAAACGCCAGCATGGTCGCTTGCCTCTGCACCGTGCCGTAAATCATTTGCTGCGCCTGCGTCGTCGCGTGGGCAAGGCTGGAGCCCGCGGAAACAAGTTTCGTCTGCGTGCCGTTCAGCATGTTGTGGTACGCCGTGCTGAACATATTTACGTGATCTATGAGCCGCTGCTGGTGAGCTTGCGTCCGCCGCTCCAACATCGTCGTGACCGTCGCAATACCCACGCTGGCCCCAATGTTGCGGGCAAGATTGATGATTCCCGTGCCCATGTTGCTCTTCTCTCGCGGTACGTACGCGAATGCGGACACGTTGATAGGAATAAACAAGAATGCCAAGCCCAGCCCCTGGAACATGCGCGCGGTTACGGCGTGGCGGTAATCGAGCTGCAGATTCCATCCAGCCATCACGAAAAGTGACGAAGCCACGACGATGGAACCAAACGTAATCAGGTACCGCGGCTCGACCTTCGAGACCAATATGCCCACTACCGGCATCATGCACATGATCACCGCGCCACCCGGCGAAAGCGCCAGTCCCGCGAGCTCAGCGGTGTAGCCCATCATTTGCTGCAGAAATTGCGGAATCAGCACCGTGCTGGCATACATCACGAATCCGAGGAAAAACATGGCCGTTGTGGCGATCGCGAAATTGCGGTTCTTCAGCATTCGCAAATCGATCACAGGATGCTCTTGCCGCAGTTCCCAGAAGATCCCCGCTATGATTCCGATAAGCATCAGCACAGAAAAGACACGGATGAAGTCGGAGGACAGCCAATCGTCCCGCTGGCCCTTGTCCAAAATAATTTGCATGCTGCCGAGGCCGAGGCTGATCAATCCGATGCCGATGTAATCGATACGGAATCCGCTCTTGACGCTGGCGCGCTTCATGTACGGCGGATCGCTAATCAGTACAGACGTAAGCAACAGCGAAATGATTCCGACAGGCACGTTGATATAGAAAATCCAGCGCCACGAAAAATTGTCGGTGATCCAGCCGCCGAGCCAGGGGCCGATGGTTGGCGCCACAACGACCGCGATACCGTACACGGCAAACGCCATGCCGCGCTTTTCCAGCGAGAACGTATCGTTCAGGATGGCCTGCTCGCTGGGCTGCAAACCGCCGCCGCCGACCCCCTGCAAAATGCGGAATAGCACAAGCACGCCGAGGCTCGGCGCCAACCCGCACAAGAACGAGCTGACCGTGAACAACGCCACGCAAGACATGTAAAAACGCTTGCGACCTACCAGCGACGACAGCCAGCCGGATAGCGGCAGCACAATCGCGTTCGATACTAGATACGATGTGAGCACCCAAGTGGATTCGTCCGCGCCCGCCGATAAATTCCCGGAAATATGCGGCAGCGCCACGTTGGCGATGGACGTATCCAGCACCTCCATAAACGTGGCCAATGTGACGGTAATCGCGATTACCCAGGGATTGATATTCCCTTCCGGCGTTCGCAATTTGGATAAGATCCGGTTCAACATGCCCGCTGTTCTCGTTTTCTCTTCCTCATCCTTAATACGTTCAGGCTGCCGATTTATTCCGGCACAAGCGCAAGGATTTGTTGTTATTCCGTAAGAATCGTCGCGTTCACATTCATTCCGGGCCGCAGGATTGCTTTTTCCGGCGGAATCGGATCGAGCACGATCTTCACGGGAATTCGTTGCACCACCTTGACGTAATTGCCCGTAGCGTTTTCCGGCGGCAACAGACTCAATACGGCGCCGGTGGCGCCGGCGATGGAATCCAGGTGACCGGAAAATGTCTTTCCGTAGGTATCGACATCCACGTAGGCCTTTTGGCCTGCGCGCATTTTCCGAAGCTGCGTCTCCTTGAAATTGGCGGTTACCCAAACATCCTGCAGCGGTACGACGACGAGCAGCCCTTGACCCTGCTGCACGATTTGGCCGGGCTCGACTTGCTTGTGTGTGGCTACGCCGTCCACCGGCGCGACAATTTCGGTGTAGCTGAGATTCAAATCCGCCGCAGCCAGGACCGCGCGAGCTTGCTGCACTTTGGCGATTTTGCCCTGCGCGTCCGACGTCCGCATGCTGACTTGCCGCACATCTGCGTGGGCTGAAGCGACGCCAGCTTTCCCTTGCTCTACGCGAGCACCCGCCGCGGCCAACTGTGCCCTGGCGATATCAACCGCGCGCTGTGCCTGCGCCAATTTTTCCTGATCCGCTCTCAGCGCGCTGGCTGTCGCGTCGGCATTGGCTTTCGCTGCGTCGTACTGCTGCTTGGAAATTTCGCCTTTGTCGAGCAACGGCTTATAGCGCGCCAAATCGGCCTGCCCCAGCTCGGCATTCGCTTTACTCTTCTCGATATTCGCTTGCGCAAAGGCGAGATCCGATGTGCGCGCCTGGTCGTAGGTAACTTGAGCGCTCTCGAGAGCAGCTACAGCGCCGGCCAACTGCGCATCCGCGCTGGAGGTGCCGCTGGCGACGTTCTCGCGTGTCCGGGGAACATCTACTCCGGCCGATGCTGCATCGCTTTCCGCGAGTGCCAGAGCGGCCTTGGCCTGGTCCACGTTGGCCTGATAATCGCGCGGATCAATCCTCACCAGCACTTGACCGGCCTTCACGGGCTGATTGTCCGTAACCAAAACTTCTGCGACGCGCCCGTAAATCTTGGAAGCGATCGGAGTGATGTGCCCATCCACCTGCGCGTCGTCCGTCGTCTCGCGATTGTGGTAGTACACAAGAAGTCCGGCGGCTATCGCGAGCAGCACCAATCCGCCAACGACGAGCAAGCCCCGCACCTTGGGACTCTTCAGTCCCTTCGGCGGCTCCTCCAGAAATATTTCCTCCTGAGGCCCCCGCTTGACCTTCGTTGCATTTTCGAGTCCCACCTCGATCTCAACGCTCATTCGTCTCCTCGTATTACTTCGAGTAAACCTTTTCCATTTGACCGATGGAGCGGGCTAGGTCGGCATGCGCCTGATTGAAGCGATACAGCGCTGCAATCTGGTTATCGTTAGCGCGGGCCAGAGAATCCTGGGCTTGAATGACTTCAATGTTGTTGGCCACGCCGGCATTAAAGCGGTCGCGGGCCTGATCCACCTCTTCCTTGGAAAGCTGCACGCCGAGATTGGCGACGCGGACTTGATTCCGCGCGGAATCCAAATTGATCAGCGCGGTTTTCACGTCGAGCGCGATCGAGTTGCGCAAATCGGCCTGCTGCTGCTGCAATCTCTGGATGTCGAGAGCCGCACGCACCGCCCGTGAAGAGCGGCAGGCTGAGCGTGCCCGCGTAGGTGTATGTGGGGATCACCGACGAAGGATCGGTGCCGAGTTGCGCCCAATTTCCATTGAAGCGCACGGAAGGCAGGCGCGACGCGGAAGCCGCCTTCTTCTGCAGTTCCGCGGCGTGCACTTGCTCCTGCAGCGACTTCCACTCGGGGCGCGCGGCCAAGCCTTCTTCGATGCTCGTTTCCACATCGGGCTGCGGCGTTTCAAAGAAACTCAGCGAATCGGCAAGCTCGATTTGCTGCCGGGGATCGAGGTTCAAAAGGCGGCTCAGACCGAAGAGCGAAGTCTCGCGTGTGGCCTGCGCTTCCAGCAGGCGCTGGCTTTCGTTCTGCAGCTCCACATTGGCGCGCAGCGTATCGATTCCCGTGCCTACTCCTTCTTTCTGCAAGTCCGCGGCTTGGTTGAAGAGCGCCTGCGCCAAGTCCACGCGCGATTGCGAAGCCTGGACGTCCGCCATGGAGCGCAATGTCCCGATATACTGCGAAACGACGAGCAAAATTACCTGCTCGCGAGTGGAAAGGCTGTCTTCCCTGCTGGCCTTTGCCGAACTGCGCGAGGCCTGGTAGCGCCGGAATAGCGTCAGATCGAGAAGAGGTCCGCTGACCGAAGGGCCCGCGGAAAAGATGGAGAAAGGCCCGAAGTGTCCGGGTATTCCAGGAAATAACCTGGTGCCGCCGAACTCCGCCACAACGTTCACACGCTGCCATTGCTCGGTGACTCCGAGGTCCGCTTGCGGCAGCAGCGCCGATAATGCGATCTTTTGGTCTTGCTCGCTCTGCGCCGCCGCGAGGACCGCGATGCGCGCTGTCGTATTCTGCTTCAGCGCGAGACCCACCGCTTGATCCAGCGTCAAGCGCATCACGTCCGTAGGCGCCTGCGCAGGGAGAGCGGTTTGCCTTCGCTGCGACTGCGGCTGTTCTTGCGCCGGCGTGAGAGCAGGAACAATCAACAAGCTGAACAGTGCGATATAGAAGATAATGTGCGAGCGCTTCGTGTGCTTTTTGTCCTGCTCGCCCTGTCGATCCGCTTCTCCAGTGATTTCCTTGACCGTTTCCTGGTTCAAGCATCCCTGCGCCACTAAATGTCCTCCTTGGCGATAAATCTCTTTCAGCAGCGTCTTGCCGGCAGCATCAATAAAGCTGACCCCACAGAGGTCCACGTTGAATTTCTCGCTTGGGGAAGCGGCGCGCAGCTCCTTCCAGCAATGCTCGAGCGTGGAGACGGATTCACCCGCCAACCTGCCCTCGATAGTGAGGAGGACCTTGAAGCGCTTCTTCTGGGTAGTCACTCGAAACATTGTGTCGGAGGTTCCGGCTGGGTTAGATGCACTTCGGTTTCCACGTGAGGTAAAATTCTGTTAATGGCATAACATCTTATATTTCAATTGTTTACTGGATTTCAGGTCCTAGGCTGAACGCGTGTGTGGTGCCCATAAATGGTCATTACTGTCGAAATCTGACACTAATCGTAGACCATATATGGTCACACAAGGGAATCCTGTCCAAGGAATAGAAGCAAGAAAGAACCAAAAAGCGGCAGGCGTGGCGCGCAAGATGACTCCCGCGCTCACACGCATGCCTCCGGGATGGCTCAAGAGTACGCTGTAGTCTTGTCACTACAATTGGGCGATGGAGGCCAGCGCCAGGTCAGCGGCGAACGGCAATCGCCTGGAGCTCAAAATGGCCGCCGCGCAGCAGCGAAGCTACGCCAATAAACTCGCGCGCCGGCAGGTCCTTCGTAGTGAAATAAGTGCGGTAAACGCCGTTAAATTTGTCGAAAAGCGAGAGGTCCGTGCATGCGATCTGCACATAAACGAGGTCATCCATGGTCATCCCCGCTTGTTCCAGGACGGCCTTGATTTGGTCGAGCAGGATCTTGACTTCGTCCGTGATTTCGGCCGGCGGTTTGCCGGATTTATCCAAGCCGATGCGACCTGCCAGGTAGAGCGTGTTTCCGGCGAGAACGCCGTCACTGAACGGCAGCTGCGGATTGGCATCGGGAAGGTGGATGGCGCGGCGTGCAGGCTGCGCGGGAGCCTGGGAGAATGCGCCTCGGACCGTAAACAATCCCGCAGCGGCAAGAACCAGGAATGCAAAACCTGCCCTTCGATTCAGCGCGGACTTGCGATTGCTTTGCATCACGTCCTCCTAATGTTGTGGCGATCGTGTGTAGCTATGACGGCGTAATTAGGCGCGAGTGTATTCTGTGCTTGCACAGGATGCAAGAGAGCAAGTCATGTAGACGCGAGGGCTTCCATCGCTACAGATTTCTCCGTCGTGTCCTAGTGTGCGGTTACGCGGGAAACGTCGGCGACAATCTTTGCGGTTCGCGATTTGCTTGTAGCGCAATCGGGGTCGTAAATGCGGCACTGCGCCAAAGTGAATTTGCACCCGCACGTGCAGCCTTCGGCATTGAATTTGCGCAAAGCGATTTGCCTTTGTTTGGGAGTAAGCCCGGAGAAATCGACACCCGGAAGCTCACTGGCGCGATCGGCATGCGCGAGAAAGATCTGACCGGTGTCGTCAAACGTCTCCACGCGCGCGTTGATCGGCAATCCAAGCAGGGCGCGGATTTCTGTTTCGTAAAGCGCAGGGTCGCGCAGGCCCTGGTGCTTTTGGACGATGCGGCCCTGCGGATCGAGAACAAACGAGGTGGGCAGCGCGGCGATGCCGCCATACTGCGTGCGGACCTCCTTAGAGGCCATCGCCACCGGATAGTTGATCTGCGTTTCGGCGACGACATTCTTCACCATTGAGGCGTCATCCTCATCTACCACTAGCCCGATGATCTGGAGCTGATCCTTATACTTTTGCTGCAGAGCGATCAGATCCGGGATTTCTGCCTGGCAGGGGCCGCACCAGGTTGCCCAGAAATTGAGCAACACGACTTTGCCGCGCGAGGCGGCGAGAGTCAGAGATTTGCCATCGAGCCCGTCCAGCTTGAATTCGGGAGCGGCCTCTGGATTGCGCACGAAACGAATCACGTTCCCGGTTTGCTGGGGCTTGGGGCTGGCCGTGCATGCGACCGGTAACAGGGCTGCGACAAGAAGGCTCAGGCCAACAGCTGAAGGCCGTCGCGAGCGTTGCTTGTGAAACAGTGGCATCATCGCGCCTCTATTTAGGAGAACACAACGGCGGTCTGCTTGCCAAGCGGCTGGCGCTCATTCTGCCGCTCGTCGGCGAAGGCCGCCTAAACTGACGCCGATTTACCGGAATCTTCGGGCGAGCCCTGCGCATAAGCAGGATGCCGTGCCGGCGCACGCTTCGGCAACTCGCGCTCGAGCTTACGCAGCCACTTAAGCTCGGTGCGAAATTGCTCAATCATCAAACTGACCATCCACACCGCTTCATGATGAGCGTGGCCGACTTCCGCTAAAATCGAGCGCAAGGTCTCCTTCTCCCGCGCCAGTTCCTGTTCGACGAACTTGCGCCGCCGTCGAAGCTGTTCTTCGAAGAGTCCCGGCCGCGCGAGCCAGGAAAGCGCGATCCAAGTAGGGAAAACGGGGCGATCGCGCTGATTGGTCCAGTCTTCGCGCTCCAGGGCCTGGGCAGTCGCAGCGCGGCCGCGTTGCGTGGTCGCAAAGACGACGCGCTCCGGCCCCGATGCAGGCTCGCTGCTCGGCTTCTTACTAATGAAACCGGCGGCGGCTAGTTTTTCCAGCGAATAGTAAACCTGGGGGCGAGAAATGTTGGCCCAGTCGCGGATGCAGCGCCGCTCAAGCTCGAGGTTCGCTTCGTAGCCGTGCATGGGGCGCTCCGCCAGCAGGCTGAGCAGCACGAGGTCCGGAGTTGTTAAGTTGGGTCGCTTCTTTTGTCGCACGGCTACCGTGCTGCCATCGTGTCGCGAGCTGCTCGTTCCGATCGTTTGCGATTGCGGCTCCAATACCACCATTGGCATTGATCCTTAGGAAGCTGTGGGTCGTTAGCCTGGGCTACGGCCGCGCGAAAGACGTCCAAACAGCAGATGTCCTGGTGCTGCGGGGCGACGCGGCAAAGCGACTCATACAGCCGCTCGGGATTTCGTCGAGCGAGCTGCGAAACAGTGCGCACGCCGAGAATTTCAAAATCGCGCAGCATGGCGGGGCCTACTGAAATCAAATCCGAAACTCTGCGAGGATCAGGACGCATAGAAAACCTCCTTGACAATGTGACCGCTGCGAGGCTAGATTCATCTAGTCTAATTTAGACTACTGTCGAATGCAAGGTGAAAAGGGGAACATCACATGTCAGAGACAGTCTATCGCGTGGACAAGTTCGTCGTTCCTACTGGTGCGCGGGAAGAGTTTCTGGAAAGAGCGCGACGCACGCACGCGCTGCTCAAGGCGCAACCGGGCTTCCTGCAGGATCTCATCCTGGAGCAGTCTTCCGGTCCTGGAGAATTCAACTTTGTCACGGTGGTGGAATGGGCGAGCCAGGAAGCCGTCGAGAATGCGCGCGCCGCGGTGATGAAACACCCCGCAGGAAGTGCTTGCCCGCCTCGATATAAAGGCGGATATCGCAAACTACAAACGGCTTGAAGCATGACGCCTCCTGTGCGCGCGAGTGAAGGATTCCATAAATCGTACGGCTAGTCTCGTAACTGCCACGATCTTAAATCGTATTTCTGTATTTGCAGAAGCCAATTCATGCGGAGGAAAAGACAGCTATGAACGCGAACGTGAAACGAATCACGCCCGTCTTGTTCGTGAACGAAATTGAACCGGTGTTGCCATTTTGGGTGGAGAAGCTGGGGTTTACGAAGACGATCGAAGTTCCGCATGGGAATAAGATCGGCTTTGTAGCGCTGCAAAAAGGAAGCACCGAAGTGATGTATCAAAGTTACGCGAGCGTTGCGGAAGATATGCCGCTGCTTGCCGAAACTCGCAAAGGCCCAACCTTTCTGTATATCGAGGTGGACAATCTGGATGCCGTGCTTAGCGCGCTGAAGAATTCAAAGATCGTGCAACCGGAGCGCACGGCATTTTACGGCATGCGCGAAGTCGGTTTCCAGGAGCCAGGCGGGCACTACGTCACGTTCGCACAGCCGGTAGCCGCCGCGCAGCACTGAAAACACCTGCAACGGGCTAGACCATCCGCGAGAATCGCCGCCGAGCTACGTTCGCGCCGGCGCAGGACGTCCCGGCAAGCTATTCTTCGTGGTCAAGCGGTTTGCCGTCTGGACCAACCTGGACTTCTGATTTCTTGCCGTCTCGTGTCACTTGCGCTTCGTAGGCAACGAGCCTTTCTTGCTTCGTCAGAGTTTCCACCTTCACCAGTTTGCCTTCGCCTGCTTTTGCCTGCAGACCCGCCTTTACTTTTGTGGGCAGCGCATCCATTGCGATTTCTTCTTCCACTTCGACGATCGCGCCATTGGCATCGATGAGTATGTCTTTCGTGTGTCCATTGACGATCATCTCCGCTTCGTAATAGGTTTGCCCTTTTTCCGTCTCCTTGGAAAAACCCTTAACTGTAGCGCCCGCGCTTTGCGCAGCGACGGTTTTTTCCACCACCGGAGGAAGATCGGAACGCTTAATTTTCTTTTCCTGCGCGACAACTAAGCCCGCGAATACAAGGACGGCGGCGAGAACGAGAGCCCTGCTGTTTTGTGTGTCCACGGTGTAACCCCCTAATTGATGTTTCCCCGAACAGACAGCCGAGTGTAGATCAAGGGGGATAAACGTGGGATAAACCAAAACTTGCTTTCGTTATGTTACCAATGTACATTGGTAACAACGACGAAAGGCGGGGCAGATGAGCGAAGAGCGGAAGCTAATCGTAGAGCGGGTGCAGACCGGTGTGCGCATGGAGAAGCGGCTGCTCAAGGTGTTGAAGGCACTAGCGGAGTACCACGATCTGACTCTGGGGGACCTGCTCGAGGGCATCGTCCTGCATGCCTTCGAGGGAAAGTGCGCGTTTGGTGCGAATTCCCTGCAGCGTATCAAGGATCTCAAGAAGTTTTATGAGTTGGATCTGGACAGCAGCGCGAGCCATCGCTTGATTGAGGCGGCGAAGCCAAAAGCAGCGGTTTCCGAGAGAAGGAAACGAAAATGAATTCGCAAACGAAGCGAAGAGCTGTTTTCGGGTTGCAGTGGGTTGTCGGGCTGGTTCTGATAGCCGAGTCCTTGCGGCTTGCCTTTGAACCATCGGCTGTGCGCTATTTTGCCAGGGCCGGGATGCCGTCATGGACGCGCCCAGCGCTCGCATGGACGGAAATAGTAGCGGCAACCTTATTCCTGGTGCCGTTCACGATGATGCTGGGCGGCTATCTCTTGCTGATAATTCTCTTTCTGGCCGCGCTACTGCACGTCTTGCATAGCGAATTCGACGTGGGCGTGTTGCTGGTTTATGCCATGGCGGTGCTGGTGAGCATGGCCTACCGAAGTGGCGAAGAATCGGAAGCCGCGCATGACGGACAACGAACTACTAAGCGGGTTTGAAGATTGCACCCTGGCGAATACGGCATTTCATCACGAGGAGCACGTGCGGGTAGCCTTTCTATATTTGTCTCGATATCCGGTTTTGCAGGCACTAGAACGTTTCTCGAGCGCGATTAGACGGTTTGCTGAGGCCCATGGAAAGGCCACGCTGTACAACGAGACGGTGACCTGGGCTTACATTTTTCTGATTCAAGAGCGGATCGCGCGCACCGGATACCCACGGAGTTGGTCCGAGTTCCTTGCCGACAATCCGGATCTCTTTGATCGCGAGCGAGATATCTTGAAAAAGTATTACCAGCCGGAGACCCTGCAATCCGAACTCGCCAAGCAAACATTCCTGCTCCCGGATCGAATCGAAGAGCGGCTTAGATAGGCGCTCAAACCCACCGCTCCCGGGCCCGCATACCCTACGCTTCGCTTAAATGTCCCGACATAAGAAACCGCTTTGCGTTCCGAGGCGTCTCTAGCTATAGGCGTCTAGGAAAAGCTTGCATACGCAGGAAGTCCGCAGCGCCCGCCACGATGACGGCATGTTTTGTTCCGGCACGGAAAGCGACGCGCGTGGACCCGCTGATCGCGCTCCGGCACGCGTGACCGCTCCGGTTATCTGAGGGTTACGGCTCGACTCTACCTAGCTCTGCGCCCGAATTCGACCTTCCTAACACTCCTCACAGGGCATGATCGTCCAACCTCCGCGCTGCGTTGTCGCGAGAATTGCAGGTTTGAACACACGAGGTCCACATCGGTACTCGCGTCCTATGGCCCGCTACTTTCCGGCTCGATAGGCTGCTCAGTGGTGTGAGTTGGGGGCGGCCGCGCCCACCCGTAAGTAACTAATATTGGGACTCTTACAGGGAACTTAACG
>WNFP01001849.1_pt1 | contig 16644 bp, 13 predicted proteins | sample 5400201 | NCBI WGS metagenome assembly WNFP01 (sample SAMN13153355, study PRJNA577476) | soil metagenome | isolation source: 115 cm saprolite under Madrone tree | place: USA:California | collected 2016-06-14 | reverse complement strand
CCAAGGTGCAGCTCTGCGAATCCCTTCGAGGAAGCATCGAGATCTACTACGGAGACAGCAAGCTTCATCATGCGCACTAACAAGGGGGGTGACACTTTCATCGGGCCGTTAAGGTGACATTTTCACGTTGCTATAACAGGTATTATTCTTAAACTGCCCGCCACACCACACCCGCATTGCAGATGCGGCCACGCCCCTCATCAGTAGTTCTCAAGTTTTGATATACGCGGAAACCAGTAAAGTCATGGTACGCCAGTTGTCCAGTAATCCGGATTCCATGATAGGTCTTCGTCAAGAGAGCAAAGGCTCTACTGACGCGCTTCGGAGGAGCGCTTTTCCCGAGTCATTTTTTGCGTCGGTCGTCTCGTGCAATGGAATCGGCAACCCGATCTTCTTCCGGTTGCTGGTGGGTTTTCTGGCGAGTCTCGTCACTGAGCCTGGTGCTAGCGGTAACGCGCCGGTCTAAAGAGGCGATGCTCACATCTGATCGGGTTTTTCACTGGTTGACACCGAGCCGTTCAGCTTCTCCAATTTTGCCAGCTCCTCCCGTACATGATCAACGTCTTTCGCATGCGGAGCTAAGTCCAAGTAAGTTTTTATCTCCAGGATCGCCATAGCGTAGTTGTTTTTTCGGGCGAAGATTTCAGCCAGCAAGAGATGCACGCGCGGAAAACGAGTGCGCAGGTCTAGGTGTTCCGCCTTGAGCGCACTCTTTTCGGCGTCCTCGATCTTGTTGAGCTTGTAATTTGCCACCGCGTTATAGAAATAGGCCTCGGTGTAATTCAATGGATCGAGATCCAGGATGTAACCAGTGGCGGCCGCCTGATTCAACGGATTGAGATCCAGGATGTGACCAGTAAGTTTAAGGACCTCTGTCCAATTTGCCGCCCTGTAGGCCATTAACGCGAGCGACAGATAAGGCGGCAGGAACTTGGTATCCATGGTCGTGGCTTGGATATACGCTTTGCGAGCCGCATCGTTCTGTTCTTCCTTCTGCAAAACAGTGCCCAACTGAAACCAGGCAATCGCGTACCTGGGGTAGACCTTCACTGCCCGTTCAAAATATTTCCGTGCATCGGCAAGTTTGCCGTTCCTCTCCGCCTCGACGCCTTTCTCATAAGCTCTACTGGCATCTCTGGGTGCTTTGTAAGGTGTGGCGCTCAGCGTCATGCCTTCAATCTTTGCCGCTCTCTGCACCACAATAACGCCCACGTCAATGTTCCTGTCGGGGGCAGTGAATTCCATGAGGCTGATGACACTGGGGTGAAAACCAGAAGCTGAGGCTCTTAGCTCACAATTCACCAACTCGCGCCGCGGAATTCCCATACCTGTGTCCTTGCGAGCCACACCAGATTGCGAAGGCCGGTCGCCGCTAGCGTCAAGGAAAGAATCGGCCCTCGATCCCAATTGCATGCTGAAATCGCCGTGAGGAGATGCATACAACTGTTGACGCACGCTGTTGTAGCAAACCCGCTCAACCAGCACATCGTGTGGAACGCTCGTGCCGTCGTTGGTTGCAACGCGTCCTTGGAGAAACATCACGAGATCGTCCATCCGTTGATCTGGCTCCGAACTCGAGGGAGGGGAATTCGCAGGACGGCTTGGCGTCCGGGAAGGCGGAGGCGCAGGGGGCGGAGCCGGAGGCTTCTGTGCCAGTGCGACCGGTACCAGAAGTCCCATTGCGATGGCCGGCACGACGAAAATGCGCATGCGCTGGCTCATAGATCGATGCCTAAGGAGGAAGCATCAGACGCCCAAAATCCTAGGGCGAATATCAGTTCAAGTCAAGGGCTCCGACAGCGCTGACTCAAACAACGGGACAGCCTGCGAGTTGCTGTGCCTGGGTGTGTTTTGGTAAGACAATTCTGAACGATTTTCGCCAATTCCGGCATCGCGTATTTGGCTACTGAAGCCGGCGGAAGCAGAACTATTCATTTCCGCCACCTGATCCAAACTGTACCATTACTCATTTTTGACTGGAGCATTGGCCAAGGGCAGGGTCGTGGTATCTTAAAAGGACCCTCGCTGCTCTTTTTGCGGCGGAGCCTACCTATCGTGGGTAACTGTGGCCCCCGCCAAAATCGGCGGCGTGGACAGCCAGCTGGGGCGTGGTCCAACTGGTAGGACACCTCACTGTTAATGAGGACGGTGAAGGTTCGAATCCTTCCGCCCCAGCCAATTTCACTCTCTAGAATCGCTGAGAAATTCGCGGCGGCAGATTTAATACCTATTCTAATACCAGCAAATTCCAGATGTTTCTCTTCGGCACGATATCTCTACGAAGGGAGACTCATGGGTCGCAATGCAGAGTCGCACTATATCGCATTCACGCGAGCGAAAAATCGGTGGGATCGTTTGCAACGCTTGCTCCATTGCTGGCTGCGATCGGCATCTATGGAGTGATCTCGTATTCCGTCAGCCAGCGGATGCATGAATTCGGTATGAGGATGGCGCTTGGCGCCAGTTCGTGGAATTTGATGGCGATGGTGATAAAGCAGGGTGTTGCGCTTGCGGTGATTGGCACAGGCCTCGGACTGGCATGTGCGCTGCTGTTTGCGGGCCTTGGAGAATCTGTGTACGGAGTGAGCGCTAGGGATCCACTTACTCTAATCGGTGTCTGGGCAATGGCAGTCGTCACGGGTGCTCAAGCCAGTCTTCCTTCCGCGCACCGTGCAACCGCCGCTGATCCCATGACATCGTTGCGAGCAGAGTGAGATCTAGATTGCTGACACGAGAAGCAAAGATGAGACCTCCACCTGCTAGCCAAGTCAGTTAGAGCCTGGCATCTGGATGGCGGAGGAGCGGCCACCGGAATGAGCATAGGCAGCGTAGAGTAGCGTGCGCTGCGAGAACGGAAGAAAGGCAAGAGCTGCCGCACAGACCAGGACAAGTCCCCGGAGTTGAACGAGGAAGAGTAAGGGCGTCGCGGCCCAAACCGTGTCGAGCAACAATACGGCCGGAAACAACCAGCGGAACTTCAGGCCAAGGTCGGGATAGTCGAAGGCTAGGGCAGTGATCTGATAGAGACGCACTGGAACGCCGAGCACGCCAGCCATTAGAAGTGCGCTGCCCAGCGTACCCGACGCGTATAGCTCGTGGCTGGCGCGGAGCACGTCGTGGAACTTGTAAAGAGCGAGCGCGTACATCGCCAGGTACCCGAGTTGAATGAGTATGAGCAGTGCGCGGACCGCGCCGCGTGCAATCGCAAGGGGTGCAGCAGGCTCGGCAGCCACCGCGGCAGAGCGCCGCCCCGTCGGTTCGAGGCTGCGACGCAAAGCTGAGAGATCGACCGCAAGGTCGCGGGCCGAGGCATATCGCTCATCGATGCGCTTTCGCAGGCATTTCTGCACGATGCGCTCCAGCTCAGGAGGAGCCAGGGGATTGCGCTGCGCAATTGGCGGCACTTCTTCTCTCAGGATGTTCGCGATCGTGGAAGTGGCTGACTGCCCGAGGAAGGGGTTGCCCCCGGTGGCCATCTCATAGAGTACCAGACCGAGTGCGAAAAGATCGGTGCGCGGGTCCACAGGCTCCCCTTCGAGCTGTTCCGGAGCCATGTAGTCCACCGTGCCGACGAGCATGCCTGCCGCAGTGGAGATCGTTGCCGTCTCCGCCGCGGGGCCAGCAGTCACCGTAAAGGCCAGCGGCCGGAACAGTTTGGCTAGGCCAAAATCGAGGACCTTAGCCTGGCCGCGCGCTGTCACGAAGATATTCGCGGGTTTGATATCGCGATGGACTATGCCCTTCCCATGCGCGGCATCTAGCGCGTCGGCAATCTGCATGCCAAGCTCCAGCAGACGCGCAGTGCTGACAGGCTTCCTACTGATGTAAGACTTCAGATTTTTTCCCTCGAGTAGTTCCATAACGATGAAGAATTGGCCCTCGTGCTCATCGATGTCGTGGATCGTGCAGATGTAGGGGTGGTTCAAACTTGATGTGGCATGGGCTTCCCGTCGAAATCGATCCACAGCATGGTGGTCCCTGGAAAGCTCTTCGGGGAGGAATTTCAGCGCCACCGAGCGACCCAGCCTGGTGTCCTCGGCCTTATAGACGACGCCCATTCCTCCCTCGCCTAGCTTCTCAAGGATTCGAAAATGCGAAATGGTCCGTCCGACCATGATTGGAGAAGGAGCTTGCTCTTTGCGGGCCATGTTAGGCCCTGGCTGCCCGGCAAGTCAAACGGAGGCACTTTCAAATCCTTGGATTCTGCGGGCATATCCCGCAAGTAGTGTCCACGTAATTTACATTCCTAGCGTCTGGTGCTGCTGCTCCCAGTGCCCGGCACAGATGACGGTGTCGGGAGATTCTTGCAGGGTAGAGGCTCTAACTTCCAATTGGGTTGCACCATTCGCTTGTCCACTCCACATTGGTTCGCAAACGTATGGACTGAAAAGTGCCACGCACAGTGTCCGTAGTTTGGCGATTGCGAAGGAACGGGGGGAGGCAGCCATGCGAAAAGTAATATTAGCCGGGTTTTTGGCGTTCGCGTACGTGCTGCCGGAATCAGCAGGCGCCATGGTCGCTAGAGTCGTCGCCCGAATTAGCTGATTGGTTGCGCTGGGATTTGCGTTTCGTTCTACCGTTTTAATACCGCGGCTAATCCTTCGCTGTAGGCAGACCTGCCTGTACCCAGCCTTTCCAGCCGCCATCCATGGATTCCACGTTCGAATAGCCCATCTTTTGCAGGTTTTCTGCGACTAATGCAGAACGAAATCCTCCACCACAGTAAAGAATGAGCTTCGCGCTTGTGTCCGGCACCCGCCCCTCGATGTCCCGCTCGATGATGCCACGCCCCATGTGAATGGCGCCCGGAAGATGCCCGTTAGCCCACTCATTGTCCTCGCGGGTATCGACCACGAGAAATTTTTCGCCCGCATCCATGCGGCGCTTGACGTCCGCCACATTTGTTTCCTTGATCTTCTTTTTCGCTTCGTTCACTAATTTCAGAAATTGTGGCGCGTGGGCCATCGAAAAACTCCTTCAGGAAGTGATTGCAGGCGAGCATAGCACAGAGGAAAAGCCCTCGAGATCAGCCCCCTGCCAAGCCGAATCCAGCAATGGGGTCCAAAATGGCAGTGGCAGAAATTGGCAACGCCTAACTCGGCGGCGTTTCCGTCTTCGGCTTATCCCCTGCACCCTTCTTGGCAAAGGAGCGCACCAGGTTCACGAAATTCCAGCGTTTCTTCTCCGGCGTTCTGTCGCCTTCGCCCGGCATCTTTCCCTTGCCATTGCTGATTATCCAGAAGAGTTCGCCGTCGGTCACTTTCTCAAGAGCAGCAGCGTCGCGCCAATCGCGGAGTTCAAGCTTCATGTCCGCGACGAGGTCGCCCTTGCCGTCGCCGCTCTTGCCATGACACATCGCGCAGTTATAACCAAAAAATTTGCGCGCCTCCGCCAATCCTTCCGGCGTTGGCGAAACAGGATTCTTCCTGGCCGCGTCTTCCGGCGACATTTTCGGTTCAGTGGATCCCGGTTTTTCCTGCGTGGAGTTCACTCTGGCGTACAAGACGGCGCAACTCGCGAACAGAATCGCACTCAGGACGAAGACTGTCCTGCGCATATTTTCCTCCTACAGGGTGAGCCGGCCGAGTGAGCGAGTTCGGCTTGAATTTGACCAGATTTTACGCCCTGGCATTGCAGATGGGAAGGATTAAAAAAATAAATGCTGAAATTCCGCGGAGCCATGGAGCAGGGTTATTCGAGATCTCGCCAGTTGGGGCCGGTGCCGATTTCCACGACGATGGGCACGGCAAGTTTGTGGACGCCTTCCATTTCTTCCTTAACGAGTTTCTCCAGCTTGACGCGTTCTTTTGCCGGTGCCTCGAATAGCAGCTCGTCGTGGACCTGCAAAATCATTTTTGCTTCGAACTTTTCCTTCGCCAGCCGCCGGTCAATCGTGATCATCGCCAGCTTGATGAGATCCGCCGCCGTGCCCTGCAACGGCGAATTGAGCGCGGTGCGTTCCGCAAAGTTGCGGAGCTGCATCTGCGGCGAATTAATTTCCGGAATCGGGCGGATTCTTCCAAAAAGCGTTTTCGCGACACCGGTCTTGCGCGTCTCCGCCAGAATCTTGTCCAGATAATCCTTCACGCCTCGATAGCGCGCGAAATACGCGTTGATAAATTTCGCGGCCTCTTTCTGCTCGATGCCCAATTGCTGCGCCAGCCCGAACGGCGAAAGCCCGTAAATAATGCCGAAGTTGATGGCTTTCGCGGCGCGGCGGTGCTCCGCATTCTGCGCCATCGGCCCCACGCCGAAGACCTCTTGCGCCGTCCGCGCGTGGATGTCTTCGCCGTTGCGAAACGCCTCCACCAGCACGGGATCCTTCGAAAAATGCGCCATCACGCGCAGTTCGATCTGCGAGTAGTCCGCGCTGAGCAGTAACTTTCCCTTTTCGGCGACGAATGCTGCGCGAATCTCACGACCCAGCTCGCTGCGGATTGGAATGTTCTGCAGGTTGGGATCGCTCGAACTGAGCCGGCCGGTGGCCGTGCCAGTCTGCGAAAAGCTCGTGTGCAAACGCCCGGTTTCCGGCTGGATCAACTTTGGGAGCGCATCCACATAAGTCGATTTGAGCTTGGCGATTTCGCGGTACTCGATAATCTTCGCAGGAAGCGGATGCTGTGCCGATAATTCCTCGAGAATGTCAGCGGCCGTGGATCTCGCTTTTGCTTTTCCACGACGCGCACTGGGCTGAAGGTTCAGCTTGTCAAAGAGAATCTCCGCAAGCTGAGTCGGTGAGTTGACGTTGAATTCCGAGCCCGCCAGCTTCCAGATCTCTTTTTCCAGGCGGCGAACTTCCTTTTCCATCGACCGCGACATTTTCTCGAGCTCTTTGGGGTCGACGCGAATGCCTGCCCTCTCCATGTCCGCAATTACCGGAGCAAGCGGCAGGTCTATTTCTTCGTAGACTCCTCCGAGCTTCTGTTCGCGAATTTGCTCATGCAGCGTAGGCGCAAGCCGCTGCAGATAACCGGCGCGTTCGCCGGGTCCGCCACCCATCATGGCGTTGAACTGCCGCATCACCACGTCGGCAAAGTTGTGGTTAGCAGTCGTCGGCCGCAGCAGGTAGGAATAAATCTGCGTCGCATGGCGGAGATTCGCCGCACGGCCCGTGAGCAACTGGAAGAGTTTCGCGTCGTGGACGATCTTCGGCCGCTTCGCATCGGCGAGCAGCGGCGCCAGTGCTTTTAACGCTTCGCCTCTTTCATCGAACCAGACGGAGCGCCCCTCTCCGGCTTTCGAGGAAACTTCAATGGAAGCGATGCGCGTTCCGAATCCCTCCGACTCACGCTCCCCCGCTTCGAGATTCAGCCAGATCGCCAATGGCTCCTTCGCGGGGAGTTTGGCTAAGTACTCGCGAAACTCGGTAACGCCGGCAAGCTGTGCGTAATCCGTTTTCACCGCCGCTTCGGAATCTCCGGGCGTGGAGGGCGCCACCGCATCCGCGCCTAACTCTTTCAACAGCGAGCTGAATCCCAGTTCGCGATAGAGTTCCGCAAGGGCAGGGCCGTTTGGCGGACGCAGTTCCAGTTCCGGCAGCTTAACTTCAATCGGCGCGTCCTTCGCAATTGCCGCCAGTTGTTTGGACATCAGCACTTGTTCGCGCTGCTGCTGCAAAGCTTCCCGGTATCGCTTGTTGGGCACTTCGCCGGCATGATCGAGCGCGCTCTCGACACTCCCGTACTTCTTAATCAGCTCCGCCGCGCCTTTTTCGCCGATTCCCTTCGCGCCGGGAATGTTGTCAATCGTGTCGCCGAGCAGCGCCATGTAGTCCACTACTTTTTCCGGCGGCACTCCCAGAATCTCCTCGACCTTTTTTTCATCCACGATAATGTCGCCCTTGAGGCCGCCAGAGCCGGTGCGCAGCGTTCGCACATTTTGTCCGACGAGCTGCATCATGTCTTTGTCGTTGGACACGATCAGCACTTCCAGATTGTGCTTTCCGGCTTTTACCGCCATCGTGCCGATCACATCGTCCGCTTCGTAGCCTTTGATTTCGAGCATCGGCAAGCGCATCGCTTCGCACAACCGGCGGACGAAGGGCAGTTGTACGCGCATTTCATCCGGCATAGGTTGCCGCTGCGCTTTGTATTTTTCGAACAGCTTGTCGCGGAAAGTCGCTCCGGGAGGGTCAAACACAATTCCGATGTAATCCGGCCGGTAGTCCTTGATCAGCCTGCGCAGAATATTTCCGAAGAGAAAAGGCACGTTGGTGGGGACGCCGCCAGGACCTGTAAGCCGCTGAGGCATTGGCGCAAAGAAGGCGCGGTAAATATGCGCCATGGCATCCACAAGAAAGAGTTTTTTCGGTTCAGCAGGCATGCGGGCGAGTATAGCAAAGCCCCCTATGGAGTGCGGGAGCCAAGCTCCGGCTTTTTCGATCTCACTTGCAAGGTGAGCGTGAAACAAAGAAGGCCGCACAGGAACAATCCCCTGCGCGGCCATTTGAATCAACTCTGACGTTTATTGCTTGTTCGGTTTGTTCGGTTCCGACTTCGGCTCGGATTTTGGCTGTGGCTTGTTCGCCGCGGGCTGCTTGGACGCGCCCTGTTCGCCGGTTTGAGCCTGCGAAACCAGCAGCATCCGCGTCCCGCTGTCCAGGTGTACGTTCTTCCCCGCCGATGTAATCACCGAACCTTCCGTGGCATTCGAAGCCGCCGCGCCCAGATTCAGCCCGCTCAGGCCGAACACGCCTTGGCTGTTGGTTGTGAGCTGACCCGCAGCGTTCAAGCCGCCGACCGCTCCCTTTGAAGCACCGGCAACGCTTCCACCGGCGTTCGCCGCAGTGTTCGCCGCTCCGCTGGCAACTCCGCCAACATTAGCTGCGGTGTTCGTCACCGTGCCCACCGCACCGCCGGTCGCGGAGCCGACTCCGCCGAGCGCGCCGCGTCCGCCTGCCATTCCCGAACCGGCTGCCGAAGCGCCCGTGCCGCCCATCGCGTCCATGTCCGATCCCGCGGTGGAAGCGCCACTTTGCGCTGAAGCAATCGCCTGGATCGCCACGTTCAACGGAACCTCCTGGCCATTCTTCAAGATCGCTTTGTCAAACACGATCCCGAGTGCCGATTCCGATTCGCCCTTGGCGCGAGCTGAAGCTTGCGTCACATGGCCGACCAGCTTCGAGCCCTTGGGGATCACCGTTTTGCCCTCGGACTTCGCTGCCTCGGTTGTGTGCGCCGTTACCGCGTCACCAGGCTTGCACTTTTTCGAATCGATTGGCGAACTCAGCGCCGCGTTGAACGCCGAGCCCGTTGCCAAGGAACCATTGGCCTGGCCGTTCTGCGCCGACGCTGAAGTTGCCGCCGAGGCGTTGCCCGATGCTTGCACTTGCGTTTGGCCCGTTTGCACCGACGCCTGGCTACTGCTTTGCGCGCCGGCTTGAGCGCCAGTCTCGGACTGCGCCGCCGCGCTCATAGAGAGAAATGTCCCCACAACAATTGCCATCCCTACGCGTTTCATGGTTGTAAGACCTCCTGGATTCTAACTTTAAAGACGAGCTGGGTCTTTGCTGTAGATATAAGGGTATCCACGGAACTGTCTGATAGTGGCAAGGCCCATGCCGATAAGTACGATGTTTATTTTCTATCAGTTGCGAGATCGACAGGCGGCCCTGCTGCCGGAAAAAAGTAGCCTACTGTGAAGGAATTACAGCCTTGCTCTGGCAGGTTACCCTGCCCTGAGAGGCGCTCCAGACCGTGCCACGGCCCTCGAACTACGCGACGATGCCGAGCGGCTTCGCGACTTCGGCCAAAATGTCCGCCGCGCGCAAGAGTTGTTCGCGCTTGTGCGTCGCGCTGACGATCGCGCGCAGCCGCGCTTTGCCCTCCGCGACGGTCGGGTAGCCAACCGCAGGGGCAAACACGCCAGCTTCAAATAACTTTTTCGAAAATTCGAACGCCTTCGCCGCGTCGCCCACATGAATCGGAATAATCGGCGTCTCGCTCACCTTGAACTGAAATCCGCGCTTCTTCAGTTCGCGCTTGAACATTTTCGTGTTCGCCCAAAGCTTCTTCACCAGCTTCTCGCCTTCCGGCGAATCCAGCAGCGCAAACGCCGCCTGGCAAGCCGCTGCCGTCGCCGGCGGGTGCGAAGTCGAAAACAGAAATGGCCGCGCCCGCAGATACAGAAAATCAACAAGCTCGCGTGACCCGCAGACGTACCCGCCCATCGCGCCGATCGCCTTGCTGAGCGTTCCCACCTGGATGTGCACGCGGCCGTGGCATTGGTGATGGTCCACGGTCCCCCGTCCGCCGCGGCCCAGAACGCCCGAGGCGTGCGCGTCATCCACCATCATGATGCAATTGTATTTTTCAGCGAGGTCGCAAAGCTCCGGCAGCGGCGCGATATCGCCGTCCATTGAAAAAACGCCATCGGTGATAATCAGCTTCTTCCCGGGAAAATTGGCGTTTTCCTGCAGGATGCGCTCGCAGTCCTTTACGTCCTTGTGCTTGAACACTTTGATCGTTGCCTTCGAAAGCCGGGCACCGTCAATGATCGAAGCGTGATTCAGCTCGTCGGAAATAATCAGATCGTCCTTGCCGAGCACCGCCGACACCGTTCCCGCGTTGGCCGTAAAGCCCGACTGAAACACCACAGAAGCTTCCACCTTCTTGAACGCCGCAATCTGCTCCTCCAGCTCCACGTGTATCTTCATGGTCCCGGCGATCGTTCGAACCGCCCCCGCCCCTGCCCCGTACCGTTTGACTGCATCCAGTGCGGCCTTGCGCAGCGCCTTGTGCGTCGTCAACCCCAGATAGTTGTTCGAAGCCAAGTTGATCACTTCTTTCCCGTCAAAAATACACACGGGCTTCTGCTCGCCTTCGAGCACGCGCAGTCTCGGTGCAACCCCTTTCGCACGCAATTCCTTCAGTTCATCGGTGACGTACTGCAAAGGATTCTGCTTCGTTGCGATTGTTGCCGTATCAGACATATGGACACTCCTGACTTGGACTCGGCCGGGGGAAAGAACTATTTTGCGTCAGCGGGCGGCTTGGAGCAAACAATTCGCTTAGCGCGGAATACCGTTCGGGTACATCAAAATTTTCCCGGCCAACCCGCCTTGCAGCAAAGTGAACGCGCTTTCAAATTTGTCCAGCGAAGTCCGCTCTCCAAACAGCGGCTCGAGATTCAGCCGCCCCGCCTTCAGCAATGCCGTCATCTGTACCCAGGTTTCATACATCCGCCGCCCGTAAATTCCCTGCACCGTCGCGCCCTTGAAAATCACGTCGTTCACCAGATCCAGCGGGACATTCTCCGTCGGAATCCCCAGCAGCGATGCGCGCCCTCCGGCTCTTAGTGATTTAAAACCCTGCTGGATCGCCGTAGGATTCCCGCTCATCTCCAGCAACGCATCGACTCCCGTTCCATTCGTTTCCGCAAGAATTTTGCCAACCGCATCTTCCGCCACCGGGTTCAGCACCACGTCCGCGCCCATCTTCTTCGCCATCGCTCGCCGCTTTTCGTTCGTCTCCGTCGCAAACACCGTCGAACTCCCGCAAGCCTTGGCCACGGCAATCGCCATCAATCCGATCGGCCCGCAGCCCGTCACCAAAACCGTCTGCCCCGCAACCGGCCCCGCCAGCACCGTGTGCACGGCATTCCCCAGCGGATCGAGAATCGCCCCGTAATGCTCGGGAATCGCCGGATCCAGCCTCCAGATATTCGACGCCGGAATCTTCACGAATTCCGCGAACGCCCCGTCCTGATCAATCCCGATAATGCGCAGATTCTGGCAGATGTGCGCTTGCCCGAGCCGGCACTGGTGGCAGTGCCCGCAGTTCAGGTGCATCTCGGCGCTGACAAAATCTCCGGCCATGACCGCGAGCACTTCGTCGCCTGCGCGCTCGACCGTGCCGCAAAATTCGTGCCCCAGCGTCACCGGTGGCTTGATGCGTCCCTGCGACCAGCGGTCCCATCCATAAATGTGCAAATCCGTCCCGCAAATCGAAGCCGTCTTCACGCGCACCAGCACGTCGGTCGGCCCAATCAGCGGCACCGCCACCGTATCCATCTGCAAGCCCTTCGAGGCTCGCATCTTCCGCAACGCCTTCATCGTCGCCGCCATCTATCTCGTCCCTCGCTCAACGCGCAATCCCCGATGCTAGCACACCACGTCCCGCCGACACCCGTAGGGGGGCACGCGCCGCGGCGGGTGCTCCTCTTCCTCTCGGCAGTCATTTCACTTGCTCCACAATCCCAATCTTCTCCAGCGCCTTCAAATACTCAACCACCATCTCCAACATCACCGGCCCATACTCCGCCGAAACCGCATCGCGAATCTCCTGCACATTCCGTTTCCCATCTGCAAGATTCAACACCTCATACGCGTACTCTTCGCCGCTGCCCCACAATCCCTCATAACTCAGGAGCTTCGGCGTCGCCACACCGGCGGTCTTCGCGTGCTCCGCAAAATAGTCATAGCCGAACACCGCCAGCGGGCCCTTGGGATTCGCCACCCTCAGCCACTTCCTTGCACTGCGCTCATCCTGCGGCCGCTTATGACCTCCTGCATCCACAACCGGCGAGCATGTAAATTCCACGTACTTCTGCGGGACATATCCCGGGACTCGCGTAGCTAAAGAGTCTGCGGCCGACTCCACTGACCTCTCGAAGGCAAACATGCGCTCCAGGAACCCGCAAGGCTCCAGTCCTTTGTCCAGGCTATAGAGCCGCGCTCGATTTTGTGCGTCGCGAACGGCGCCGCCCTGCGAAACTACGGCCTTGACCAAGTCTCGCCCGTCAAGATCGTCCAGGGCCAGAAAATACCCGCTCGCCGCCCCGATAAATGCCGCCCTCTTCAACTTGGTCGGATCAATATTCGCCGCCATATCGAAATTCGTATGAATGTAGCGGTCCGGCCAGTCATTCAAATAAATCGCCGGTATCCCGAACGACGAATCCTGATACACATCGTGATCGCTCCCCATCGTGAACGCCGAATACTCTGCTCGCAGCGGCTCCTTGCCGCCCTCGGGCGCAACGAACGGATACTCCGCCTTCCCCGTCGCCGCAAATTTGTACGACTCCTCATTCACAAACTCCGCAAACGCCCACGCCACGTCATGTACAAAACTCGGCAAACTCATCGGCCCGCGTGTCACGTGGAACACCGCCTTCGTCTCCGGCCCTCCGCCCACCATGTCCATGTGAATCGCGGCCTTGATGCGCTTCGCAAACTCCGGCTTTGCATTCAACAGCGTGACCGTCCCTTCAATCTCCGGCGGCCAGATAAATCGTATCGTCCTCGCTGGCCGCGCCAGCTTTCCCTCCGCAATCAACTTCTGCAGCGTCCGTGCCACTTCCAGTATCGTCACGCACCCGCTCGCGTTGTCATTCGCACCCGGCCGCTGATGGTCCAGGTGGCACGAAAACGCAATCTCCTCTTCCTTCAACTTCGCATCCGCTCCCGGAATCGTCGCCGTCACCACTTCATAATTCCCGGCATGCTGCCCCGCTTTCACCAGCGCACGCAGCCGAATCTTTTCTCCGCGCGCCAGTCGCTCCTTCATTCCCCGCGCCGTCTTCAGCGACACCATGAACCCAAACGTCTTGTGCTCCGAAAACGTCTCCAGATGCCCCCACCGAATCAGATTTTCATTTTCGCCCCACCAAGCCGTCTTCTGGTTCTGCGCGTAACTCACAATTCCCGCCGCGCCAAACTTCCCCACCGCCAAATCCTCGACCGCCCCCGGCTGAGCGCTCGCCAGCGCAATCTTCCCCTTCAGATCTTTCCCCACGTAATCGCTCTCCTTCGTTCCATCGCCGACATCGACCAACTCCGCCGTCACATCCGCGCTCTCGCTATCCTCCGCCAAGACAATCGGCTCCGACTCGTAGCTGGCAATCTTTTCCTTTACTTCCTTCCCATCCTTTACTTCCTTCCCATCCTTTACTTCCTCTAACTCTCCTTTTTCCGCATCCCACCCCGGGCGCGACCTCTGCGTCCCATAGAAAATCTTTCCATCCGCCGGAAATTGCAGAATCGCCACATCGCTCAATCCATAAGCCCGCAAACGCTCCGCCACCAACTCCGCCGCTTCATGAAATCCTCGCGACCCGCGTTGCCGGTGAAACCGCGCGATTCCCTCCAGATTCCGCTTCGCCGTCTCTCCGCTCAACTCATTCGCCAGCGCCGCCACATCCTTCTCCGGCAACAACGGCGGCCTTTGCCCATCCGCAATTGCAGCAAGCACAAAGATCGAAGCTCCAAGCGTCAAAATAGTCCGCATGTAAGTCTCCTTACGGATGTCCGGCGCAAACTTTTGTCGCCACGGGAATCTCCTTGCTAAGCGTGTCGGTCTACTTTCCCGCTCGACATGGAAACGCTCCTGCCAACGCAATGGAGGCTATGTAACGCGTGGGCCGGTGCGCTTTGTCGGAATTCTCAGCAAGGTACTTCTTAATGACGCGAACGATTTGGATCGTGCTCACTCCGCGCGGCACGCAAGCCATCCTGTCTTTTCTCGGGACACTGAGCAGCTCCTCATGCACCAGGAAGCCATCGGCGAAGCCTTCCACCCAGCCGAGACACATCGCATCGCGTTGCATGCGGGCGGCGTCCCTGTTCCCTTCACTGTCTACGCTCGAACAGAATTCTAAGAAGTCGCGGCCAGACTTGCTGATATCCGGTTGTTCCGGCGCGCTTTTTTGCGCAGTGACAGCAGGCGAACAAGCAAAGAAGAGTCCAAAGAGTGCAGCAGCAAGAAGTACGCGCAAGGCCAGCCTCCAATCCGTCGCGCGATTCTACGTCTGATTTAGAATGCTGTCAGCAAAGCGGGCGCCTTTTCGCCCCCTGATTAGGGGCGCAGTACTGCTGTGCTCTCTCTTGTGTGCCGGATTGCGGCGGCGAGCTTATCTCGCCATCTCTCTTGCGGCCTTCTATTAGGAACCGATAAAAGCGCGTGGCCAAAGGCCCGGCTCCCAGCTGCCGCATGCTATCATCCCGCCTCGCGTCCTCGGAGGCGATATGGGCTTTAGCCAAAGGCTCCAGGAAATCCGCACCGGTTTCGAGCGCCCCTTCTGGGTCGCCAACATCACCGAAATCTTCGAGCGCCTCTCCTACTACGGCGCTTTCGCCTCCCTCGCCAACTATCTCCACGAAAAGTTGAATTTCCCCACCGAGCAAACAGGCACGCTGGCTGGAATCTTCGGCGGCATGGTCTGGTTCCTGGCGATCTTCGGCGGCGCAATCGCCGATCGCCTCGGATTCCGCCGTGCTCTCTCGCTGGCTTACTTGATTCTCGCGGCCGCTTATTTTCTGCTCGGCTCCATCGGCGCGCCGTGGCTTGCGCCCATCAGGGCTTTCGTTCCGCCCTTACTCTTCGTTGGATTCATTTTGATTCTGCCCGCTCTCGGCATTTCCATGGTGAAGCCCTGCGTGGTGGGCACCACGGCTCGCGCTTCCAAGGAAAACGTCCGCTCCATCGGCTTCTCCATCTACTACACCATGGTGAACATCGGCGGCGCCGCCGGCCCGTACGTCGCCTCCTGGGCGCACCGCCATCTCGGCGTCGAAAACGTTTTTCGCGTGGCCGCACTCAGCGTTTTCGCCATGTTCTTTGCCGTGCTACTTTTCTTCCGCGAACCGAAGAAGGCCGGCGATGTTCCTCCGCCGAGCATTTCAGAAACGTTGAAAAACTTCCTCACGGTTCTTGGCAATCCACAATTCATGCTCTTCCTGCTGATCTTTACCGGCTACTGGATCGTCTTCTGGCAGCAGTACATCACGCTCCCCGGCTACATTCACGGCTTCGTCAGCGCCGATGCCGATGTCGAACTCATTCTGATTACCGATGGCCTCTCCGTCATTTGTCTTACGGTGCTCATCAACTATCTCATTCGCAAAATACCGGCGTTCCAGTGCGTCATCCTCGGAACGCTCATCACTTCTCTCTCCTGGCTGATTCTCGCCTTTCAGCCCACGGTGCTCGGCGCGGTATTCTCCATTTTCGTCCTTGCTCTCGGCGAAATGATCCAGGCGCCCCGCTACTACGAATACATTTCCCGCCTTGCGCCGCCCGGGCAGCAAGGCACCTACATGGGCTTCGCCTTTCTGCCGATCGGCATCGGCTCCCTCTTTGGCGGATGGTTCGGCGGCCGCGTGATGCACGAATTTGGCGAAGTCGCGCACCAGCCCCGGCGCGTCTGGTGGGTCATTTCCGGCGTGGGCGTTCTGACCGCCCTGCTCTTGTGGATCTACGACCGCGTCGTCAAACCATCCGGACAGGAAGCGACATCATGATTAGACAAATTTTGAAATGGGAGGAAGATTTTTCTTAACTGAAAACTTAACACTGAGAACTGAAAACTACTCTCAGTTGACCATGCGGCGGAGCGAAGCGAGCGCCTGCTGCGCCAGCGAATAGCGCGGCTCGATTTCCAGCGCTTCCTGGAAGCAGCGCATCGCGTGGCTGTACATTTCTTTTCCAAGATACGCGCGGCCGAGGTTGTAATGCGGAAAGTGGCGTGGCTCGTAGCGGCGGGCTTCGGTGGCGCGCTCCAGCCACGGAATCGCTTCCTCGAACCGGCCGAGTTCGATCAAGTAGGCGCCAATGTCGTTGTAAGGATTGCCGAATTCCGGGTCGAGCTCGATGGCGCGCTTGCACTCGGCGATGGCCTCTTCGACGCGGCCCTGGAAATGATACG
>WNFP01001847.1_pt1 | contig 16651 bp, 13 predicted proteins | sample 5400201 | NCBI WGS metagenome assembly WNFP01 (sample SAMN13153355, study PRJNA577476) | soil metagenome | isolation source: 115 cm saprolite under Madrone tree | place: USA:California | collected 2016-06-14 | reverse complement strand
CGCTGAATCGGCAATCGGAACGATCTGGTCGTCGTCGCCATGAAGCACAAGTGTCGGTACGTCGATTTTCTTCAGATCTTCGGTGAAGTCCGTTTCCGAAAAGGCCTTGATGCAGTCATAGGCGGCCTTGTGTCCGCACCACATTCCTTGTAACCAGAACGAATCCCGCAGGCCTTGGGAAACCTTTGAACCTGGCCGATTAGCACCGTAGAACGGGCCGCTCAGGTCCTTGAAAAATTGCGACCGGTCATTGAGAACGCCAGCGCGGATTTGGTCGAAAACGTCGATGGACAATCCTCCAGGATTGGCAGGTGTCTTCAGCATGAGCGGAGGCACCGCGCCAATCAGCACAGCTTTTGCCACGCGTTTTGAGCCGTGCCGACCGATGTAGCGTGCGACTTCTCCGCCTCCGGTCGAGTGACCCACGTGAATGGCGTCTTTCAGGTCGAGCTTCTCAACAAGTTGCGCCAGGTCGTCCGCGTACGTGTTCATTTCATTGCCTTCCCATGGTTGGCTCGAACGGCCATGACCGCGGCGGTCATGCGCGATACAGCGGTAGCCATGGTCGGCAAGAAACAGCATCTGGTCTTCGAAGGCGTCGGCGCATAGAGGCCATCCGTGGCTGAAGACCACAGGCTGCCCTTTGCCCCAGTCTTTGTAGTAGATCGTCGCGCCGTCTTTCGTCGTGATCGTCGTCATGGAACGCTCTCCTTTTGTGTTTGTGTCCCTCGAAAATCCTGAATGCTCCGCTGCTTCTGCAGCGAAGGCGGCGCCAGGCAGTGCGCCGGCCGCCACGATTGCGGTACCGCCGATCAATAATTCACGTCGCGTTAGTCTGGTCATCGGAATGTTCCTCTTCCGTCGCCTCTTGCGAGGACTTCTAAATTTCCGCGGGTGCTAGTTGCCCGCGGCGAGAGTGCCTGGGAGCGAAGCCACCTCAGCTTCATTCACTGATAGCCGCACTGTGACTCGATCCCCGGATGGAAAAATCTGGGTACGGCTCAGCAGATCCGCCAAGGATTTGTTTTGCTTACTGGTTGCCTGGTAGCCTTCGTAAAGGAGACCGATTTGCAGCAACTGCCCCATGAGATTCGCATCGTCAGTCGAACCCAAAACGATTCCAACCTGCCCTTGGATCCCTCCGTCCGCGTCGACCTTGACGACAAGATTTTTCACGCTCTTCAGGAGTTTCGAAGATTGCGCGAATTTCTCCAGGTCCGGAGCGATTTGCGGGAGGGCTGATTTCGAATACGAAGGGTCCAGAACTGCCCACAACGCGCCGCTACCGTTTGTTTCGTCGACCAGTTGGAAGAACGCCGCGTTTTCCAGGAGACCGCTGATCATTCCAGCGCGGACTTCAAGCATTTTTTGGAGCGCTGCACGATGGCCGAAGGCGAGGGTGTTCGAATCGAGGAACGCGAAAAAAAAGTCATTGGGTCCGGCGGTCGGTTGCAGGGCAAACAGAGTCACTCCGGCTGTCTCGATCGATGCAATCTTGTTCTGTTTGAGAGAAGCCTCTGAGGATTCAGGATTGTATTGGCCGATCGCGATTCCCACGATCTGTTCACCGGTCGCCGCGCGCCCAGACAGCGATTGATCTACCACGGAATACGACACTGCGGGAGTGAAGCCCCACGCGACTTCGTCAGCCTGCTGAAGGATATCGATCCCGTAAGACGCAAGACGGTTTTGAATCTGCGACAGGCTACCGTGTAGGAATTGCGCTTCGAGGGCGCCAAGCTGCTTCTGGGTGCGAGCCGCTTTCAGATCCGCGTAGGCGAACTCGCCGAGATCTTTCGGAAACATTGCGATCACATCCGTGCCGAGCCGTTCCGCTCGAGCGGCTCCCGGCAGCGCCGCGATCAGCGCGGCGATTAGAACAATGCCTTGGACCCGAAAAACACTCTTGTTTTTCATGATCGTCGCCTTTCCGATTCAAAAACAAAATTCGATTCCGCTATTCGACTGTTAATCACGCTGTTGCGGCGAAGGACAGTTCCCTCGCCGCACGTGCTACATCCTGGTTGTTAGTTGACGACCGGTCCGAAAGTGCATCCGGCAGGCGCATTCAACGTCGTTGCGTTTCCAACGATGAATACACCTGGCGCTACCGTGCCGCCTGTGGAGAGTTGGGCCTTTTCAAAGAAAGCTATTCCGAATGGCGTGGCCGCGCTGATGGCGGCCAAGTCGCCCAGATTATCGAAGGCAATGCCGTTCGGAGCGTTGAGGGTGGAGTTGCCGCCGATTGTCGTGGGGCTAAGCGTCACAGCGGGAGTAGGACTGCCGCTGGCGGTTAAGTTCGCTTTTGCGAATTCCACGACCGTGTTCGGAGGATTGGCATTGCTGGACCACAGATTGCCCGTGCTGTCGAATACCAGCGCCCAGGACCCCTGAATCGAGCCCTGTCCGTCGTCCGATAGAGTGACGTCGGGCGCGAGCGTAACGGTAGTGCTTGTCTTCGGCAGATGGCTGGCGTTGAACTCGAAGATGGTCGTCGTGGCATTGTTCGCCACCCACAGGTCGCCAGCCGCGTCAAAGGCGATGCCGAGCGGGCCTGTGAAGGCTGGATTCGACGTGATGGTAATGTTGGGAGAGGCGTTTGCGTTTGAGGTGCCGAGCTGAGCCGGCGTGAAAACAAACACAGCGTTGCTTATGTTGTCGCTCACCCACAGGTTGCCGTTTGCATCGAATACGGCTTGTTGGGGGAACGTAAAGCTGGCTGAGTTGATCGTTATGTTGGGTGTGGGAGTCTTGTTGGTGCCGAGTGCCGAGAGCTGCGCAGGAGTGAACTCAAAGAGACCAGGCTTCACATTCCCGCCCGCGGTCACCGTGCCGCCGTCGATCACCCAAAGGTCGCCCGCCGCGTCGAATGCAACTCCCTGCGGCGCACCGAAAGAGCCGCTATTGTTTGCCAGATGCGGCGACAGCGTCGTCGAAGCTAACGACAATTGTGACGGGATGAACTCCAAAACGTTGGTTCCGTTCGCCACCCACAGCGCCTTGTTTATCACTGGTGGCGTCGTGGTCGTGCGCGACGTCGTGGAACCGCCGCACCCCACGGTGAATACCATCGCGATTACCATGACCAGCAGGATGACGCGGCGAACAACCAATGTAGTCCACTGGCTTCCGCGATATGTCTGGTCACTTTGCCTTAACTGGATTCCTGCTCTGCCTTTCATTTCTGTGCTCCTCGCTCGTTCTAAAATTTTTACGACCTTCCTTGGCCGCCTACCCGAGTAAGCGATGTTTCGCTGAATGTTCCGCTCTTTCTGCAGCGAAGGCCGCGCCAGGCAATGCGCCCGCCGCCACCATCGCGGGACCATCGATCAATAATTCGCGTCGAGTTAGCCCGACCATAGAAGAGTGTCCTTATGTGTCCCTATGATGTTGTCCTCTTCGCACCGCCGCAGTGCGTCGCCTGGCCGGCTCGCCCGTTCCTTTCCTGTTGTAATTCTCCAAACTTTGCGCGGACATGCGGCTGCACCTATGAGGCAATAGCAGCTGGTAATTCGGTCGTCGCGTATTCGGTTGAGTGACGCGTCGCCGTGTTCAAGTGTTGATTCGCGGTGCGATCGATCCAACCGCGTTTCCGGGCTATGTCGATCTTCACCTTAGAGGAAATTCTCCCGCGCTCGTACTGAGCCGACACGAAACGCTCCGCGGTCTGGGCGTCCTGGATCGTTTCCAACAACCAGTTCAGCCCTTCTTTATTCACGACGTACTCCTTTCCTCACGGCTGACGATTCGACTTTTTCCTCTTGATGTTGTGCACGACATGCCGAGTGTAAATACCGGTCGCGATGAGTTCCGCGCCTTCTTTGGACAACGCGGCGAGTGCTTTCTCGCCGCTTTTGTCGATGAATGTCACGCCTGTGAGGTCCACCACGCACTTGCGTTCCCGGCGAGCGATTTCTGTTTTCATCCAGGTGGACTTCAGTTCCGAAATCCGCGGCTGAACGAGTCGGCCTTCAAGCGTCCACCTTTGTTCGGAAAGTGTCTCGGCGATCGTGATTCTTAGCATTCCCATGACTCGCTTCTTTCGCCCAGTCGTTGTTCCTCGGCCGACCGGTTGAGGCACCTATCTTGTTAGCAGACGAGTTGCTAACTTTGGTTTCGTTCTCTCGTGATCCACTCGCGGATATATGCTGGGCAATTCTTGAGCGTGATGTTGTCCGCTTCGCAGCGATTGAGAAAACTGACCGCGTCTTGATCCACGAGGGTTAGATCTCTTAAGTCCAAGACGATGCGGCGACTGTCCGCTTCTGCGGTGAACAGCGTTTGCAACTCAGCTACGTTTTCCGCGTCCATTCGACCGCTCAGCTTAAAGACCATCTCTCCGTTCGCTGCCCTCGTGATCTTCAGCATCCACCCTCTCCTGAGAATTCTTGCCTCATGACGTCTGTCACACACCTTGTAATGGCAATCACAGCGCCAATGTTAAGTTGTTGAAACTAGGTAGTTTGACGAGCATCCAGATTGCGAGTTTTCGCAACGTTTGCGAAATTTCAGAACTGTGCTCTGGGCCTCACTGGAGGAAGGTAATTAATGCGATCTGCTGAGGGATTTGTAGTTTTGAAGCGCTTCTTGTTGATCTTTAGTGAACTGATCTTCGACTCCAGGGTAGATCACGGAATGCCGAGCTTGGCGGCGGCGCCTGGACAATCTGCTGTAAGACCTCCTCCGGGTTGCAATCATCGGGATGTCTAATTCGGCCGCTCGCAAATCAGTTCGCGACCTGCGTGTTGGGCGTCTGCACTTGTGCGATTTTTTCCATCAGGCGGCGGGTGATCCTATCTCCCCGGAGGCGGCCCACGGGACGAAGATCGTCTTTGCTCTTGACGACGGCCAACCAGGAGATACCGTGATCGAGCATGGTGGCGCATGCGACGAGAGGGGAATCCTCAAGAGCTACATATATTGAATTCGAGTCCAGAAGGTCACATAGCTTGCGCTGGCTGACGTCTTCCCGCTTATCCGCCGGAGTGACAACGATGCGAGCGATAATTTTATATAGGTCGTTTCGATCCAGAGTTCCCCACAAGCGCTGCTTTTCGTCGAGGACCAGGAGATGACCGGTGGCAGTCTCGTTGAGGGCCTTTATGGCGTCCACGTAGGTAGTCTCTTTACTGAGGAGCTTGGCGGGAAGCGGATCGAGGAGGGACGCGAGCGATTCTCCTTCCAGGATAGACTTGCTGATTGGCAAACGGCGCCAAAAATCGCCGGAGCGACGAGTGACGGTCTTTACGAGCAGGTCGCGAAGCGGCGTGAAAGAACCCGCAAGTTGCGAGAAGAGGGCACTGCCGATTTGCCGGAGACGGACAGCGGAGCGAGCGCGGATGCTGGTTTCATGGGGGCAGTTTCCTAAGAGGGCGCCTTCGCCGAAGAAGTCACCTTTGCTCAAGACGGCGAGAACTTTCGTTTCCGTAGCACCCGGGTCTTGCTGCAGGACTTCTACCTGACCTTCTTCGATGATGCTGAAGGTGCGCGCTGGTTCGCCTTGACGGTGAATGAAATCGCCGGGGCGTAATATGCGTGGGTGACTTGTTGAGTGGTATCGGTATTGAGGAAGCTGAGATCGCGGGGGAAGAGCACGTCCCAGGCCCAGTCAGGGGCGACTTTGATTCTGCGCGACCAGGTCGGGAGCTTGAAAAGGTAAACGCCACGCCACATAAGCCAGGCCAGAAGACCGGAGATGTGGATGCCGAGCATTTCTGCGACGGCTTGATAGCCGCCGATGGAACAGAGCTGTCCAAGAGCTTTGAAGTGGAAGGGTCGCGTGGGCTCATTATTCAGAATTCGCGCAAGATTCAGCGCCGCTTGGCGGCCCTGGCGCTCCGCGAATTGGCCCGTGGGCGGAGAGGGTTTGTTGTCGAAGGCGTTGATGATGAATGCACAATCGCCGATGGCCCACGCGTTCGTCTGTCCCTCAATTCGCATCTCCGGTGTGGTGCGTATGCGGCCTCGCTCCGTAGGAACATCGAGGCTTTGCACGATCGGAGAGATGGCGGTCCCAATGGAGCAAACGATCGTCGCACCTTTAAGCATGCGGCCATCGTTTAGTTCGACGCCTTCATGCGTTGCGGCAACCGCACGGGTGTTCAGCAGGATGGTGATGCCGGCTTTCTCCATCTTTTTCCTGGCGAATTCGCGCAGCTTGGGCGCCACTTCTGGCAAGATCTGGCCCTGTGAATGGACGAGCGTGACGACGACATCTTCTTTGCGGAAATTGCGGTAAAAACGGGTGCTGCTGCGAACGAGTTCATTGATTTCTCCCGCGACCTCTGCGCCGCTGAAGCCCGCTCCAACGATGATGAAGCTGAGATGCCATTGCCGTCTATCGACGTCACTCGAGGCCTCGGCATATTCCATCTGATGGACGATGTGCTGGCGAAGAGCAATGGCATCGCGCATAACCTTGAAGGCAAATACATGCTCGGTCATTCCGGGAATGATCGCCAGATTGCTTTCCGCGCCGCAGGCAATCACGACGTGGTCGTAGTGCAAGCGTGTGGGGGCGCCGCTTGCATCGTCGAACTCAATTTCTGAAGACGCGAGGTCAATTCTCTGCACGCGCTCGGTGCGGCAGCCGACTCCGGGGAGCATTTGACGCAGAGGGGCTGCGGCCGCGTCCGCATTGATGGAGGCTCCGGCAACATCCGCTAAGAGCGGGTGGAACACCATATGGTTCTCGCGGCTGAAGAGGAGAATCTCGCACTCGTGAGCGCGCAGCTTACTACGAAGAGTCTTTGCGAACTGTACTGCCGCAAATCCGCCGCCGACGATGACCACTCTCATTGGCTTCACTTCCTTATTCGTGCAACCTGGGTTACAACAAAATCTGATTTTTCCAGGGCGCGTCCATGACGGAAAACGCAAACAAGATTCCGGCTCTGTACATAAGGATAGAAAGTGCGGAATCATGGGTATATCGGAAGACTGCGAACCGTATTCAAAATGAATGACAAAGCTGCCTCAAACGCCGAATCCGCCCTATCGTGCGCTAATTATTACTAATGACTAGCGTTAAGTCTGTACGAAACGGTCTACTCGCGGCCCGATGCCGAGGCGTTTCATTTTGTAATACAGTGTGGTGCGTTTTAGGCCGAGCCTGGCAGCTGCCCCTCCCGGACCCCCGACCTTCCAATTGGCGCGCTTACAGGCGGCAAGAATCTCCCGACGAACTATGTCTTCCAGCGTGGGATTTGCAATCTCAATCGGGGCCGGCTCGGATTTTTCGAGCGCCGCTAGTTCGAAGACCCCACCCGTGGAAAGAATTACGCCACGCGCAAGGTAGTTTTGTAGCTCTCGGATGTTCCCGGGCCACGAATAACGAACGATGGCGCGCATGGTTTCTTCGGGGATCGTGTCGATAATCTTGTCCATCGAGGTGGCAAACTGTTCGACGAAGTACCGCACAAACTCCGGAATATCCGCTTTCCTTTCCCGGAGCGGCGGCAGAGAAAGCGGGAAAATATTCAGCCGATAGTACAAATCCTCTCGGAATTCGCCGTCACGGACCATCTGCCGCAGGTCTCGATTGCTCGCCGCGATGACACGAACATCGACCCGCGTGGTACGGGTGCTGCCCACAGCCTCGAAGTCGCGTTCCTGGAGTACGCGAAGAAGCTTGGGTTGAAGCTCCAACGGCATGTTTCCAATTTCGTCGAGGAACAGCGTGCCGCGATCGGCCAACGCAAAGCGGCCGACATGAGAATTGATGGCGCCGGTGAAAGCTCCGCGCTCGTGTCCGAAGAGTTCGCTTTCCAACAGACCGGCGGGCATCGCCGCGCAGTTCACTTTGACAAGGTTGCGGCTACGGCGCGGACTGAGTTCGTGAATCGCTCGGGCGATGACTTCTTTGCCCGTTCCGGTTTCGCCGCTGATTAAGACGGTGGCATTCGTGGGTGCGACCGCCTCTACTTCCGAGAGGATCGAACGCAGGCCGCCTCGGCGCCCCACGATTGTCTCCAAGAAGGAGGATTGCGCGCGTTCTGACCTGCGCACAACTGGTTCGTCGGGGGTATAGATGCTCGTGCTCATAGTTGCATTTCCCCTGTATTCGTTTAGCTTAGCCTCAGAAAGTACGATCATGTTTCACTCCAATACTTCACGCCATTCCGATACATCCCGCCACGAACGATGATCATGAGTCTTTCTCCGCCGGTCTAAGCTCTGTACGTAGATTCGCGAGCGGACGTGAGAACCGTGCCTCGCCCTCTACAAGCCTGGTCACCATGGCAAACAGGAAGCTTGCGGACAGCCCGCACATCAAGACGCCGACGACACTTTCCACCGGACCTAAGATTCGCCACATCTGGGGAAGAACCACATCGCCAGAGCCGACAGTCGTATAACTGGCCGTCGAGAAGTAAAAAGCAGATTCCCATAACAGCAGACAAATCCAGCGATAAAAGGTTGTCCACAGTAAAATCTGCAATACGTGCAACGCGATGATCGCAGTTGTGAATCGCACCATGAGTACAGCGGAACGCAAGGGCCCGAGCTTATGCGTGTCGGGGCCTAAACTAGTTCTCGCCCAGCCGATGAGCGCGGCCATCCCACCGCACTGCAACCAAAGTGAAAGAGTTATAAGAGCAACGGCTGCGCTGGCTTGGCGAACAAATGTCATAGGTTCACAGCAAGAGGGAAACGATGGAAGCAAGGAGAAGCTACGCAATTTAATCTCCTTAGCGCTCATATCTTGCTTCCACTCTTTCCATCTCCTGAAACTTCTTCCGCAAATTGAGTCGGAGCACGAGTGGCAAATGATCGCACTATTGCCGCCAGCCGCCGCCGAGAGCCTTGTAAAGTTGCACCAGGCTTTGGAACTCGTTGCCGCGATCCTGCGCCAGGGTGAGTTGGGCGCTGAACAGGGAGCGCTGGTTGTCGAGGACTTCTAGATAGGTGGTAATGCCGCCGCGGTAGCGCTTGAGTGATGTGCTGACAGAATCGCTGAGATCCTGGACCGTATCTTCCTGCGCTTTGCGGACTTCGTAATACTTTTGGTAAGAGATCAGAGCGTCCGAGACGTCCCTGAAAGCCCCTTGGATAGCTTGTTTGTAGGCGATCAGAGACTGTCGCTGTTGGGACTCGGCGGAGTGCAGGTTACCGCGGAGTCTGCCGGCCGTGAAAATGGGTTGCGTCAATTGCGCCGCGCCGCCCCAGGTTCCGATATTGCTGTTCACGATGGACGAGAAGACAGTACTGCGTCCGACTGCGCCGCCGCCGGTGCCAGTGAGAGAAATCTGCGGAAAGAAAGCGGCTTTGGCGACTCCAATCTGCGCATTGGCAGAGATCAAATTTTGTTCGGCCTGGGAGATGTCGGGGCGCCGCGCGAGCAACGAAGAAGGCAGACCCGCGGGGACCTCGGGAGGTAATTGTTGATCTACCAGCCTGAGTCCGCGTGTTACGCTGTGAGGATAATCGCCCAACAGAATACTGAGCGCATCCTCTTCGAGTCCAATCTGTCTTTGCAGTTCGGGAACTTGCGCATTGGCAGTATCGAGCACCTGTTTGGCTTGCAGGACGTCGAGCTTCGTGGCGACACCGTGGTCGAGGCGGTGCTCTGTCAACTTAACGGCATCTTCCTGGGTCTTGATCGTGTCGCGAGCGATCTGGAGCTGCAGGTCAAGCGACAGAAGAGCGAAATAGTCGCTGGCCACGTCACTCACCAGCGTGAGTATCTCGGTCTTCTGGGCATATTCGGTCGCCAGAAGCTGGGCGCGCGCAGATTCGGTGGCGCGTCGCAATTGGCCAAAAAGGTCCAACTGAAAGGTCGCGTCTGCGGCGTAGGTTCCGAATCTGGTTTTGGCCGGGAACCCCTGGAAGGTCCGTTCGTCCACCGCACTTCCGTTTGCGCTCAGTTGCGGGTACTGGTTCGAGCGGGTGACCATGAGCTGAGCGCGTGCCTGAGCGATTCTCTCTGTGGCCGTTTGCAGGTCGTAGTTCTGCTTGAGAGTGCGCCGGATCAAGTCCTGTAGAACGGAGTCTTGAAAGACCTGCCACCAAGGAAGGTCCGCGATGGAAGCTGCCTGCCCTTCGGGGTCCTGCGGATTATCGCTCGGTCCGTGATAGGCGGTCGGTACAGGAACTGTCGGCTTGTGGTAGTTAGGGCCGACCGTACAGCCTGCCAGTAAGCCCGCAGCTACTATTAATAGGGTGGAATGAATCGGCGGATGCTTCATCTCAATCTCCTGGAGCGGGACTGGGCGTTGCGGGCACTTGTGCAGGCCCACGTTCTTTACCAGCTCCCGACCATTTCTCCACCACACAGAAGATTGCCGGAACGATGAGGATGTCGACTGTGCTCGCTGCCAGCATGCCGCCGATAACGGCCGTGCCCATGATTTGGCGCGCCACCGAGCCCGCGCCAGATGCCGTCCACAGCGGGACACAACCGAGAATGAACGCGAATGAGGTCATCAGAACGGGACGCAGGCGAAGCCTTGCCGCTTCGAGCGCCGCATCCACCAGAGGTTTCCCCTTTTCGTACTGTCCTTTAGCAAACTCGACAATCAGAATCGCGTTCTTGGCGGCCAGACCGATCAGCATCACCAAGCCGATTTGCGAGTAGGCATCGGTCTCGATTTGCACCATGTAAGCCGGATAGAAAGCGCTAAGCACCGCCCGGCGCAGCCACAACATTGCAAAAGCCCCGCATACCGCGCCCGACGTGCCCAGCAGCACGCTGAATGGTAGCGACCATCTCTCGTAGAGCGCCGCCAGAATCAGGAAGACGAACAGCAGCGAGAACCCGAAGATCACCGATGCCGGCACACCTTGCTGCGCCACTTTTTCCTGGAAGGACATTCCCATGTAGTCGTAGCCCATTTCCGCGGGCATGGTCTGAGTGAAGGTTTCTTCGAGCGCCTTCATGGCCTGGGCGGAGCTGTAGCCCGGCGCCGCGCTGCCGTTGATTTGCGCGCTGCGATACTCGTTGTAGCGCAGGGTGAACTCGGGGCCGGAGCGCTGCTCAATCTTGGTTAGGGCGGAGAGGGGAACGTTGTCACCATTACTGTTCCGCACGTAGAACTGCCCAACGTTTTCGGCTTTGTTGCGGTTCTCGACTTCCGACTCGACATAGACCTGCCATTCGCGACCGAAGCGATTGAAGTAATTAACGAAATATCCGCCCATGAAAACCTGAATGGTTTTATAGACATCGCTGACGGAGACGCCTTGCTTAATTACCTTGTCGCGGTCCACGTCAACGAATTGCTGTGGCACGCTCGGGAGAAGAGTGGAGGCCGCGAACCCGATCTCCGGACGCTTGCGAAGTGCGGCCAGGAATGTGCTCAGGTTACTGGCGAGGAATTGAATGTCCTTTCCAGATCGATCCTCAAGCACGAAGGTAAAGCCGCCGGACGTACCGACACCGGGAATGGCTGGTGGTGAGAAGTCGAAAGCGATTCCCTCAGGCCGCTGGCTCAGTTCCCGATTCAAACGTGCTTTAATCTCTTGGTACTGTTCTTCTCTCTTCTTGCGAGCATCCCAATCTTTCAAAGTGACAAAGAAAAAGGCGTTGTAACTGGTTCGAACGTAGCTGAGCAGGCTGAAACCAACGATGCTCGTCGTGTACTCCACACCCGGCGTTTCGGCCAGAATTTTCTCGATCCTCTTTGTGACTTCGTCAGTACGCCGGAGTGAGGCGGCATCAGGCAGCTGAAGGTTGATGAAAAAATAGCCCTGATCTTCATCGGGTAGGAAGCTCGAGGGAAGATGGCGGTTAAATAAACCTGCAACGATGGCAAAGGCCGCAATCACCACCAAAGCCAGCGCACCCTTTCGAACAACCCTGCCGCAGAGTTGGACATAGATCCCGGTGAAGCGCTCGAACATGCGATTGAACCCGTCAAAGAACTTGCTGAGCGGCCCGTGGCTCTCCCCCTTTGGCCGGAGCAGTAGCCCGGCAAGCGCCGGGCTCAGCGTGAGAGCGTTAAAGGCGGAGAGGACCACCGAGATGGCGATGGTGACGGCGAATTGCTGGTAGAGCCTTCCGGTGATGCCCGGGATGAAGGCCGTGGGTACAAAGACTGACGAGAGAACCAGAGCAATAGCCATGACAGGATTGGAGAGTTCCGCCATGGCTTTCCTCGCCGCATCCTTGGGTGCCAGACCTTCCTCGATGTGGCGCTGTACCCCTTCGACGACCACAACGGCATCATCCACCACCAAGCCGATAGCCAGCACCAACCCGAACATCGAGAGCGTATTGATAGAGAAACCGAACAGCGGGAAGAAAACAAACGTGCCCACCAGCGAAACGGGCACCGCCAGCAATGGGATGAGTGTAGCGCGCCAGTCCTGCAGGAAGATGTAGATCACCAGGATCACCAGCACGATGGCGATCACCAGCGTTTGGACGATCTCCTTTATTCCCGCGGTGACAGCCTGGGTTGTGTCGAGCGATATAACGTAATCCATGTCTTGCGGAAAACGTTGCTTTGCTTCGGCCATCAGCTTCTTGAGGCCGGCGGCGGCGGCGACGGCGTTAGAACCCGGCAACTGGTACGCCGAAATAACGGCGCCAGGTTTCCCGTTCAAACGGCTGAGAGTGCTGTAATCCTGAGCACCCAGTTGCACGCGTGCTACATCCTTCACACGCACGATTCCGCCATCCGGCGTTTCGCGCAGCACGATCTGCCCAAATTGCTCTGGAGAAACCAAGCGGCCCTGGGCGCGGACCGCGTAAGTGTATTCCTGGTCTTTGGGCGATGGCTCGCCGCCAACCTGGCCGGCGGGATTCACGGTGTTCTGCGTCTGAATGGCGTTAATGACGTCGGTAACTGTAATTCCCAGCTTAGCCAACTGGTCGGGCTTCACCCACAGGCGCATGGCATACTGGCCGGCGCCGAAGATCTGGACATTGCCAATACCTGACGCGCGTGAGATCGGGTCATGAAGATTGATGTAGGCATAGTTGGCCAGAAACTGTGCATCGTAGGTGCCGTGCGGCGAATACAGGCTGACTAACATGAGTGGTGATGTTACGGACTTTTGAATGGTAACTCCGTAGTTAGTCACGTCGGCGGGAAGCTGAGAGGCGGCTTGCGTCTCACGCATCTGGGCGAGAATCAGATCCGTGTTCGGGTCCGTTTTCACGTCGAAGTCAATGATCATCGTCGTTTGCCCGTTGGCCGTGGCATTCAACGAATACATATAGTTCATGTTATCTACGCCACTCATCTGCTGCTCGATGGGGGTGGCTACGGACTGTTCGAGTGTCTCCGCGTCTGCGCCAACATAGGTCGCTTGTATTTGCACTTCCGGTGGGGCGATGTTTGGGAACTGGGCGACCGGCAGACTAGTGATCGCGACGGCGCCGATGATGACCGTAAGGATTGCGATCACCATCGCCACGATGGGTCGATTGATGAAGAAGTTAGACATCTGAATTATTTCCCTTTCGCTTCGCTAGAGTTTGGCGAAAATGGCTTGGGATTGACCTGCGCGCCCGGACGGACTTTTTGCACACCCTCAGCGACCACGTGCTCCCCAGGTTTCAGCCCGCTCTCAACAACCCACATCGGACCGACACGCTCGCCGACTGTTACTGCCGCAATGCTTACTTTGTTATTGCTGTCGACCACTGCGACCTGGTAAGAGCCCTGGAGTTCGGAAACGGCGCGCTGGGGAACGAGCAGAGCGCCCTGTCGGACACTGGTTGCGGCACGAATCCGGGCGTACTGTCCGGGGCGCAGTATATTTCCAGGATTGTCAAAAAGTCCGGCGACGCGGATTGCACCGGTATTCTGATTCACCGCCCGATCTGCGAAGGAGACTTTTCCCTTTTTGGCATAGGTCGTGCCGTCAGCCAGAATTAGCTCAAGCGGCAATCGCTTCTCCTGGCTTTCCCGAGTGGCTTGCGTCGGGTACAGCCTATTGAAGGCAAGGTATTCCTGCTCGCTTACTGTGAAAAAGACCTTGATGGGATCAACCGTCGAAACGGTGGTTATACCTGAGCTGCTCGTATTAACGAGGGCGCCCACCTGAAGCTGGGCCTGCCCGGCAATGCCGTCGATCGGCGCAATGAGCCGAGTAAAATCCAGGTTGATCTGAGCGGTCTTCACTGCCGCCTCAGCCGCCTCAATCGCGCCCTTGGAACTCAGCACCGTTGCTTTCGCCGCGAGGTTCGTCTGCACGGCATTATCGCGATCCTGCTGGCTGGCCGCCTGCTCTTCGGCCAGCGGCGTGTACTTATTCACGTTGAGCTGGGCCTGGAGTTGGTTGGCTTCCGCGTTGGCGAGTTGTGCCTGAGCTTGTGCTAGCTGGGCCTTGGCCTGATCAAGAGCGGCCTCAAAGGGACGCGGATCGATCTGAAAGAGTAGCTGGCCTTTTTTGACGAAGGAGCCTTCCACGTAGGCTTGTTTGAGCAGGTAACCAGTCACCTGAGCCTTGACGTCGGCATCCACTAATCCGTCGAGCGTTCCGATCCATTCTCCGTAGATCGGAACGTCCCTCTGCTCAACCGGAACGACTTCCACGTCGACGGCGGGCAGCTTTCCAGCCTGCGCATTTTTTTCTCCGCACCCAATACAGAATAGCGACATGCTGAATGCGAGCAGTACTGCCGAAAGGGCACCGGCCATTGGCAGTTGGAACGGTACAGATTTTATGCGGAAAACCATCGCGAGCCTCCCTGTGTTCAACCGTGCCGCTCAGCCTCGAACTTCTGTAATTCCGTGATCTCTCCTCCGCCTAGGTTCGAGTTCAGAAGATCACCGTCTGCGACAACTCCACTCTGCAGTTGTCTCCCATCGTCTTTGTCGCCGCACTAATCACCAAAACTGCAGACGAGTTGATGGCGCGAGAGGCCATTCGCCTTACCGCTCGCGCTCTGTTTGTCGGAAATCCCGGCGGACTCGCGCTGCAATACGCGGCGCAATTTTCTTCGCCCATGAAACACTCGGGCCTTTACCGCGCCAGCGGAAATTCCCATGATTCGAGCGGTCTCTTTGGTCGATCGCTCGTCAAGCTCACGCAATTGGATTGCTCTCCGCGTTGCACGTGGCAATTCATTCATAGCCGAGAATAGAATTTGCCGCCGCTCCCCCTGTGAATAGCTATCTTCGGGACTCAGACCTGAATCAGGGATCTCCAACACGAATAGTGCTTGCTCGCCCTGGGCCCAATCGTTGATCGATACCTCACGCGGGCCGCGACCTCTGCGCAGCAACATGAGGGCTTCGTTGATGGCGATCCGTGTTAACCATGTGGAGAAAGAGGATTTCCCTTTAAAGTTGTGCAAGTGCACGAACGCTTTTTGAAAACTCTGCTGGGCGATGTCTTCTGCATCTTCTCGGACACGCGTGAAGCCTCGCGCAACGGCTAGAATCCTTTGCTGGTAACGCCCGATGAGAATTTCGAATGCCTGCTCATCTCCACTTTTGGCGGCAAGGACGAGGGCCGCTTCTTCGTCCTGGCCCGCGACGTTCTGACGCTGCGCATTCGCAAATTGGCGCGACGCACAACTCCGCTTTTCTACGTTCAAGTCTTGTATCAGAGTCATTGTTTCGCTGTCGCCATCATGGGGTCCGTCTCACACCCATGTAATGGCAATCACAACGCCAATGTTAAGTTGCTGAAACTAGGTAGTTTGATGGGTATCTAGGTTGCGAATTTTCGCAACGTTTGCGAAATTTCGGAACTGTGCTCTGAGATTCGTTGAGGAAGGTATTTAAACGCGATCTGCTGAGGGATTTGTAGTTTTGAAGCGCTTCTTGCTGATCTTTAGTGACCTGATCTTCGATTCCAAGGTAGACCCCGGTAAGCCGAGTTTGGCTGCAGCTCCTAATGGTCCGGACACCTGTCCTCCGCTTTCGCGCAGGGCAGCCTCAATCATCTCTTTCTCTTGGGCCGCAAGCTTTCGAGATAGCTCCGGTTGGCCTTTCGGCTCGCTTGCGAGAGGCTGCCGCGAAAGCCAACTCTCATCGACTGAGAAATTCTCTGTGTCGCAGACGATTACCGACCGCTCGATGACGTTCTGCAATTCACGAATATTGCCCGGCCAAGGGTACGACTGAAGCAATTCCAAGCTCCTTTTGTTTATCCCACAAATGTTCTTTCCCGCTTTCCTCGCGTAACGATCAATGAAGTACTCAACCAGCACCGGAATATCTTCCCGTCGTTCTCGCAGAGAAGGCACCTCGATCGGAAAGACATTGAGCCGGTAAAATAGGTCGCTCCGGAATGTGCCTGCAGCGATAGCCGCCTGCAAGTCACGATTGGTGGCAGCAATTACGCGAACATTAGTTCGGATGGATCCAGTTCCACCGACACGTTCGAATTCATGTTCCTGCAAAACACGCAAGAGAGCGATCTGGGTCTCGGCGGGAAGCTCTCCGACTTCATCGAGGAAGATCGTGCCTCCTTCAGCCAGCTCAAAGCGCCCTAAACGTCGCTGAGTTGCCCCCGTGAAGGCGCCCTTCTCATGGCCGAACAATTCTGATGCGATCAAGTCGCGTGGAACTGCGGCGCAGTTAACACTGACAAACGGCCGAGAGGAACGCTGTGAGCGTTTGTGGACGGCACGTGCGATAAGTTCTTTGCCCGTCGCCGTTTCGCCGGTGATCAGAACGGTGGAGTCTGTCGGAGCAACCTTGGAGACACGAGAGAGTACCGCGTGCACGGCGGGAGAAATTCCTACGAT
>WNFP01001845.1_pt1 | contig 16653 bp, 18 predicted proteins | sample 5400201 | NCBI WGS metagenome assembly WNFP01 (sample SAMN13153355, study PRJNA577476) | soil metagenome | isolation source: 115 cm saprolite under Madrone tree | place: USA:California | collected 2016-06-14 | reverse complement strand
GCGTCTTCACGACCGGATATTTTCGCGTCTACTCGTCCGACGATCTGATCGGTGTCGAAGTCGGCGGCGCGGTGAAGAACGTGATCGCGATCGCAGCGGGCGTCAGCGACGGGCTCGGCTTCGGATCGAACACGCGCGCTGCCTTGATCACCCGCGGCATCGCGGAGACGGCGCGGCTCGGAACCGCGCTGGGAGCGAACCCGATCACACTCTCCGGCTTGGCGGGCGTCGGCGATCTCGTGCTCACGTGCACCGGCGAGCTCAGCCGCAACCGCAACGTCGGCCTTCGGCTCGGCCGCGGCGAGGCGTTGGCGGACATCGTCGGAGACATGAAAATGGTCGCCGAGGGAGTCAAGAACGCGCGGTCGGTGCACGCGCTCGCAGCGAAACTCGGCGTGGAGATGCCGATCACGGAGCAGATGTATGCGATGTTGTACGAAGCGAAGCCGCCGCGTGAGGTCGTCACGGACCTGATGGCGCGCGGTCTCAAAGCGGAGTTCAGCCACCGACACTGACGAGGAGCGACGATGTCGAAAGGATCATGCAAGCTCGACGGCTGCGAGAAGCCAGTCGCCGCCAAGGGATACTGCACGCGCCACTACAAGGCGTGGCGTCGCGGCGCGCTGCCCAAGGCACGCTACAAGATCTGTACGCACGAAGCCTGCCGGAAGCCGCGCGCGATCGGGTCGAAATGCGAGGAGCACGGTCGTAAGGCGCCGGCCGCGGCGGGCGAGGCCGCGGCGTCGCCGGGCGCCGCTGGCTGACGGTTGCATCCGCATCGCGGTACTGGGCCGATTTGCGTCGCGATACTTCGTTGCTCGGTCGCTCCGCTTCTCGGCGTAGCGCTGCTACGCCTGCGCTGCTCGCTTCCCTCGCGCCTCGTCTCGCTCGCAACTCGACCCAGTCCTTCGCGCGCACCAAAGGATCCATTACACGTCGCGCCTTACCTAAATTGACAGCGGCAGGCTGCTGTGATGGATAGGCGCGATTCCGTATGAAGCGAACCTTTCAACCGAGCAATCGCCGACGTAAGCGCACGCACGGCTTTCTCGCCCGCATGGCGTCGCCGGGTGGGCGCCAAGTCTTGAAACGGCGTCGCGCCAAGGGCCGGAAACAGCTCACCGTCTCGATTCCGCCGAAGCAGCCGAGATGACCGCGCCCGCAGGCGAGGGCTTCCCGAAGGCGGCGCGCGTCCGCCGCCGCCGGGAATACCTGGCGCTCGGTCGGGCTGCACGAGGGCGGCACACGGCGCATTTCGTCGTGCTCTGCCAGCCGCGCGAAGGTGATTCGCGACTCGGCGTGACGGTGAGCCGCAAGATCGGCGATGCCGTGCTGCGCAACCGCGTGAAGCGGCGTGTGCGCGAGGTCTTCCGGCGCGATCCTCGACGCCTCGTGCCGAACCACGACATGGTGGTGATCGCGAAAACGGGAGCTGGCGCGCTGTCGTTTCGCGAGATCGCCGACGAGCTCGGCGCCGCCGCCGCTGTGCCTGTCGAGCGACCGCGGACCTGACGTGCTGACGCACCGGCGCGTCGTGCGCGAGGTGGCGGTGGCGCCGCTCAGGCTCTATCGGATGACGCTCTCGCCGCTCCTGCCGCGTAGTTGCCGCTTCGAGCCGACCTGCTCCGCCTATGCGATCGAGGCCGTCGTTCGTCACGGGCTCGCGCGCGGCGCGTGGTTGGCGGCGCGCCGCGTGCTGCGCTGTCGACCGGCGTGCGCGGCGGGTCTCGACCCGGTCCCCGGCGAAACGAGCGGCTGATGGACCAGCGTCGCGCCTTGCTTGCGGCATTGCTGTGCCTGGTCGTGCTCGTCGTCTACCAGGAGTTGATCCGCCGCCTCTATCCGCCGCCGCCGGAGCCCGCGCAGACCGTGACGGCGGAGCAGACGAGCGCCCCGAGCGCCCCGACGACACCGCCGAGCGCCACGGCAACGGTCGCCAGCGAAGCGCCGGCTCCTGCAGACCGCGGCGCGGTCGTTCCGATCGAGACGCCGCTCTACTCCGCGCGGGTGTCGACCGTCGGCGGTCGGCTGCTGAGCGTCCGCCTGAAGCGCTTTCGGACGAGCATCGAAGCCACGAGCGAGCCGCTCGAGATGGTCGAGATCGCTCCGTCGTCGGCGCCGCCGCTCGGCCTGCGCTTCATCGCCGACGACGCCAAGGTCGTCGAGGACGACACGACGGTCGCCTACGCCGCGGATCAGCCGTCGATCGACGTCGCCGAAGGCGCGAGCGCGACGCTGCACCTTCGCGGCACGTTGCCGTCGGGCGCGGCTGTGGAGAAGTCGCTGACGATCAGCGGCGACGCGTATCCGATCACGGTCGCCGTCCGCGCCGACGCGCTCCCGGCGCGCTTCACGCACGTCGGGATCGGGTGGCGCCGGCACGTCGCCGCCGGCAATCCCAAGGACCCCGAGACCCGCTATCGCAGCGCGGTCGTGCTCGCGAACGACAAGATCGTCCACGAGGCGCCGGGCGCGCCCTCACCCGAGGGACCGAAGCGCTTCGACCCGCCGGTCGCGTGGGCCGGTTACGGCGACCATTACTTTCTCGCCGCGATCGCCCCGGAGGATCCGGCGAAAGCGACGGCCGTCGTGAACCCGGATCCCGACGGGCTGCAAATTCTCGTGTCGACACCTCGCGACACCACCGGCGGCGCCGCATTCACTCTCTATGTCGGCCCGAAGGACGTCGAGATCCTCGAGGCGGCCGATCACCAATTCGCCCGCGCCGTCGAGTTCGGCTGGTTCGCCTTTCTCGCCGTGCCGCTCTTGCGCTTGCTGAGGCTGTTTCACGTCCTGACCCGCAACTACGGCATCGACATCATCCTGCTGACGGTCATCGTGAAGGTGCTCTTTTTGCCGCTGTCGCAGAAGAGCATGAAGTCGATGCGCGACATGCAGCGGCTGCAGCCGCAGATGGCGAAGCTGCGCGAGAAGTTCAAAGACGACCGCGAGCGGCTGAACAAGGAGATGATGGAGCTCTACCGCCGCCACCGCGTGAATCCCCTCGGCGGCTGCCTGCCGATGGTTCTGCAGTTCCCGGTGTTCATCGGCCTCTATCAAGCGCTGAACCAATCGATCGAGCTGCGCCACGCGAAGTTCGGCCTCTGGGTGCGTGATCTCTCCGCGCACGAGTGCTACCCGTGGCCCGGACAGCAGCCGACGCTTGGGTGCAACGATTTGTCCGTGCTGGGGCTCTCCATCCCGGTGCTGGTCATCCTCATGGGCGCCAGCATGCTCCTGCAGCAATGGCTGTCGCCCTCGACGGGCATGGATCCCGCCCAGCAACGCATGATGATGGTGCTCATGCCGGTGATGTTCACGGTGATGTTCGTCAACTTTCCATCGGGGCTCGTTCTGTACTGGCTGGTCAACAATCTCCTGACGATCGGCCAGCAATGGTGGACGAACCGCGCGAACGCGTGAGCCATGCGGTCCGTCGAGATCGAAGGCGGATCGATCGACGATGCGATCGCGCGTGCGCTGCGCGCGCTCGGCGCGAGCCGCGATCAAGTCGAGATCGACATCCTCGAGAACGCGACGCGTGGCCTTCTCGGCCTCGGCAGGCGCCGGGCGCGCGTGCGCGCGACGATCCGCGCGCCGTTCATCCTCGCGTCCGAGCCCACGCCCGTGTCGGCCGCGGCGCCCGCGTCGACGGCCGGTTCCGACGGTGCGCCACCCCGCACGACGAGATCCGCAGCGACGCCCACAACGGCGCCGGATGCGGAATTCGATGTCGCCGCCTTCCTCGCGGGCGCGCTGCAGCGCATGGGTGTGACGGCACGCGTCCGCGCCGCCGCCGTCGTGAACGGCGCGTGCGCGCTCGCGATCGACGGTGACGATCCGCAAGTGCTCGCGACGTGTACCAGCCAGGTGGTCGGAGCGCTCGAGCTGCTCGTGAACCGCGTCGCCGACCGGCACATGACCGAACGCACCCGCTTCGCGATCGTCCTCGAAGGTCGCGCCGGCGGCGATGTGTCGCGGCGCGCGCATCGCGCCGCGGAGCGTGTGCGCCAGCATCGACGGCCGGTCACGATCGACGTTGCCGACGAGCACGAGCAGCAGGCGTGGACGAAGGCGCTGGACGCCGAGCGCGGTGTGCACGTGCAGCCGACGAGCGACGGCGCGCGCCGCAAGCTGATCATCGTTCCGGAGGGGCGGCGGAGAGGCGGCGGCACGGCGGACAACTGATCATGACGCGCGATACGATCGCCGCGATTGCGACGCCGCTCGGCCAGGGCGGCATCGCGATCGTCCGCGTGAGCGGCCCCGAGGCGTGCGCGATCGTGGCCCGGCTTCTCGAACGCGGCGACCGCCCGCTGCGGCCGCGGCACGTCTACGTCAGCAAGCTGCGGGATCGTCCCGGCGGCAGCGCCATCGACGAGGTGCTCGTGTTCACGATGCGCGCGCCGCACAGCTACACCGGCGAGGACACGGCGGAGATCCAATGTCACGGCGGCTCCGTCGTGAGCGGGCGCGTGCTTCAGGCCGTGATCGAGGCGGGCGCGCGCCCCGCGGCGCCGGGCGAGTTCACGCGCCGCGCGTTCGCGAACGGCCGCCTCGACCTCGCGCAGGCGGAAGCGGTCGCCGACTTGATCGCCGCCCGCAGCGACGCGGCGCAGCGCCTCGCGTGGTCGCAGCTCGAGGGCCACTTGTCGACGCGCGTCGAGACGCTGCGGGAGAGCGTCGTCGCGGCGCGCGCGCTCTGCGAAGCGGCGATCGACTTCGCGGACGAGGATCTGCCCGAGCTCGAGAACACGCGCCTCGCGCAGGAGATAGCTCGGGTGCGCGACGCGGTCGCGGCGCTCGCGGCGACGTTCGCACGCACGCGCGTGCGCTACGAAGGCGCGCGCGCGGTTCTCGTCGGGCGGCCGAACGTCGGCAAATCGAGCGTGTTGAACGCGCTCGCCGGTCGTGAGCGCGCGATCGTGACGCCGGTGGCCGGCACCACGCGCGACGTGCTGGAGGCGGCGATCACGGTGTGCGGCGTGCCGGTGATCGTCGCCGACACGGCGGGCTTACGCGAGACCGACGACCTCGTCGAGCGCGCCGGCGTCGAGCGCACGCACGCCGCGCTCGCCGATGCCGGGTGCGCCCTGGCCGTGTTCGACGGCTCCGCCGCGCTCGACGCCGCCGATCGCGCGGTCGCGGCCGCCGTTCGCGGGCGACCCCTCGTCGCCATCGTCAACAAGCGCGATTTGCCTGCGGTGACGACGACAGAGGACGTCGTCGCCCTTCTCGGCGACGCGCCGATCGTCGAGCTGAGCGCGCTGCGCGGCGACGGCCTCGGCGCCCTCGAGGCGGCGATTGCGCGGGTGCTGCTCGCGGGCGGAGAGGGCGACGACGCGGAGGTCGGGATCTTCCGCGAGCGTCACCGCGACGCCGTCCGGCGTGCCGCCGAGAACCTCGCGCGCGCCGCGCAGACGCTCGACGCAGGCGCGCCGCTCGAGCTGGTCGCCAGCGATCTCGCCGCGGCCGCCGACGCGCTCGGCACGATCACCGGCGTCGTCACCTCGGAGGACGTCCTCGATCGGGTGTTTGCCGAATTCTGCATCGGCAAATAAGGTTCGACGTCGAACCGCCCGTGCGGTTCGCGCCAACCATGAGCGACCGGAGATACGACGTGATCGTGGTCGGGGCCGGCCACGCCGGGATCGAGGCAGCCCTCGCTGCCGCCCGCATCGGCGCCGATACGCTCGTTTTGACCTCGAACCTGGACCACGTGGGGCAGATGTCCTGCAATCCGGCGATCGGTGGCATCGGCAAGGGTCATCTCGTGAAAGAAATCGATGCGCTCGGCGGCGCGATGGCGCACGCGATCGATGCGACCGGCATTCAGTTTCGGACGCTGAACACGAAGAAAGGTCCGGCGGTTCGGGCGACGCGAGCGCAGGCGGACAAGGCGCTCTACCGGCGATACACGAAGCGCATTCTCGAGTCGGCAGTGGGGATCACACTGCGCCAAGCGAGCGTCGAGCGCGTACTCGTCGACGGCGCCAGCGCCGCGGGGACAGCCGACGCGATCCCGGGTGCGCCCGCGGCGATCCCGGTCGTCCGCGGCGTCGAGACGCAGATCGGCGAGCAGTTTCTCGGGCGGACCGTCGTGCTGACGACCGGCACGTTCCTGAAGGGCCTGATCCACGTCGGCCGCCGGCACTATCCGTCGGGACGTGCCGGCGATTTCGCCGTCTTCGGATTGAGCGAGAGCCTGGCGGCGCTCGGGTTCCGCATCGGCCGCTTGAAGACGGGCACGTGTCCGCGACTCGACGCGCGCACGATCGACTTCGCGACGCTCGTCGCCCAGCCCGGCGACGTCGAGCCGGTGCCGTTCGCGTTCGAGAGTCGCGGCATCGTACAGCCGCAGGTGCCGTGCCACATCACGTACACGACCGCGGCGACGCACGACATCGTGCGCGGCGGCCTTTCCGAGTCGGCGATCTACGTCGGCAACATCACCGGCCGCGGCCCGCGTTACTGCCCGTCGATCGAGGACAAGATCGTGCGCTTCGCGGAGAAGCCGCGTCACCAGATCTTCCTCGAGCCCGAGGGCCTCGACACCGTCGAGGTGTACCCGAACGGTCTCTCGACGAGCCTACCGCTCGAGGTCCAGCAGGCGATGGTGCGCTCGATCCCGGGGCTCGAGCGCGCCGAGATCATGCGACCGGGATACGCGATCGAGTACGACTACGTCGACCCGCTGCAGCTCCACGCATCGCTCGAGACGAAGCTCGTGCGCGGGCTCTTCCACGCCGGCCAGATCAACGGCACGACGGGCTACGAGGAAGCCGCCGCGCAAGGGCTCGTCGCCGGCGCCAACGCCGCGCTCACGGCGCGCGGCGCCGCGCCGCTCGCGATCGGGCGCGAGCTCGCGTACATCGGTGTCATGATCGACGATCTCGTCACCCGCGGCGTCGGCGAGGAGCCGTACCGCATGTTCACGTCGCGCGCCGAGCATCGTCTCGTGCTGCGCGAGGGGAATGCCGACGAACGGCTGTGTGCATTGGCGGAAGCCGTCGGTTTGATCGGCGGCGCCCGCGCCGGGCGCATACGAATAAAACATGAGTTGATTATGGCCGAGCTCGCACTCCTCGCGCAGTGCGGCCTCGCCGCCGAGCTCCGGCGACCCGAGGTCGGGTACGCAGACGTGCGCGGCCGGCGACCGCCCGAGCGATCGCCGTTGCCGCCTGCGCTCGAGGGAGAGGTCGAGTGCCGGATCAAGTATGCCGGCTACATCGAGCGCCAGCTCCGCGAGATCGCGCGCCTGCGCGACCTTGAAGATCTACGCTTGCCGGCGAACCTCGAGTACGCGAGTCTGCGCGCGCTTTCGAGCGAGGTGCGCGAGAAGCTGACGCTCGTCCAGCCGACGACGCTCGGGCAAGCGGCGCGGATTCCGGGCGTCACTCCCGCCGCGATCTCCGTTCTCGCGGTGCACGTGAGAAGCGCCCGTGAGCACGGCGCGGCCGTCGCTGAGACTCGGCGCGGCTGAGCGCGAGCGATTGCGGGCCGGCGCGGCCGAGCTGGGCGTCGAGCTCGACCGGACGGCTCTCTCCCGACTCGTACGCTACGTCGACCTCCTCGACCGCTGGCGCAGCTCGGCGAACCTGATCTCGTGCCGCAGCGCCGACGACCTGATCGAGCGCCACCTACTGGACGCGCTGGTCTGCGCCTGGCCATGCGCCGCGGCAAGCGCGGTCGCGGACCTCGGCAGCGGTGCCGGACTGCCCGGCCTGCCGCTCGCGATCGTCGCTCCCGAGCGGCGGACCCTGCTCGTCGAGCCTCGTCGTCGCCGCGCGAGCTTCCTGCGCGAGGTGAAACGCGAGCTCGACCTGCCGCACATACAGGTGGTGCCGGTTCGAGTCGAAGAGTTCGCCCATGTCGAGGTCGAGCCGGTCGACGTCGCCGTCTCCCGAGCCGTCTGGTCCGACGATCGCATGCTCCGCTTCGCCGCCCCATGGATCCGCGATGGCGGCCTCCTCTTCTGCCTCCGGAGCCTGACCCACGCCCGCCGCCCCGCACCTCCATTCGTCCTAGAGCAATCCCCGGAGTACCACCTGTCGCCCTGCATCCACCGCCGTCTCGACGTCTACAGAAAGCCGTGAAACCTCCACCGAATGTTTCACGTGAAACACACCGCCGCCTCCTGAGACGATGGGTCGTGCCACGCGGTCGACTCGATTCGACCGTCGTCCTGAAACGAATCGCCGCGACCCTCTACCTCAGGTGTAGCGCGAGTCGAAGCGCTTGGAACACCGTGCGGCCGCGAGCGAGCTCCCCCGAGGTGACCGTCGACGTCGCGAGCGAGGCGCGGGTGTCGTCGGTCTGCACCCGTAGTGCGCAAACTTACCCTCTTGCGCACGTCGGGTGCGGACCGACGACACCCGCGCCCCGCCCGAGGACACCGCGTTTCGCCTGCGGCGCTTGCGACGCGACCGTTACGTGTTCCACGTGAAACATTCGGATTGCGCCTCCGCCTCGCCGCTGTTATGAGACGCGTGACCGTATGGCGCGGAGGTGCTTGTGGGACGGGTTCTCGCGGTCGCAAATCAAAAAGGCGGTGTCGGAAAGACCACCACGGCGGTGAATCTCAGCGCCGGGCTGGCGCTCGCCGGCTGCTCGACGCTGCTCGTCGACTTCGACCCTCAGGCGAGCGCCACGAGCGGCCTCGGCGTTCACCCTCAGGAGCTCGAAGCCTCGGTCTACCACGTGCTCATCGGGGCGCGACCGGCCGAGGACGTCATCCGCCCAACCCAGATCGACCACCTCTCGCTGCTGCCGGCGAGTCGCGACCTGATCGGCGCCGAGATCGAGCTCGTCCCGCTGCCGCGACGTGAGTACCGCCTGGACGACGCGATCACACAAGTGCGCCGCCAGTACGAGTTCGTGATCGTCGACTGTCCGCCGTCTCTCGGGCTCTTGACGGTCAACGCGCTCACCGCCGCCGACGCCGTCTTGATTCCCTTGCAATGCGAGTACTACGCGCTCGAGGGTCTGAGCGCGCTGCTGGAGACGATCGGCTTCATCCGCCAGAGTCTGAATCCCAAGCTGGACATTCAGGGGCTGTTACTAACGATGTTTGATACGCGTAACGGGCTCGCCCATCAGGTCGTCAACGAGGTGCGGCAGCATTTCCCAAATCAAGTGTTCGAGTCCGTCGTTCCGCGCAATGTGCGGCTCAGCGAGTCGCCGAGCTATGGCATGCCGGCGATGCTCTATGACGCCCGATCGCGTGGCGCGAGGGCGTATGCCGCGGTCGCGAACGAACTGATTCAAAACGTCGTTAGGAGATGACCATGCGGAAGCCCTTGGGGCGCGGACTCGACGCGCTCATTCCCGGAGCTCCAAAGCCGATGCTCGGCGAGATGCCGTCGACTATCGGCGTCGAGCCCGAGCGCCAAGCGGCGATCGATCGCATCCGGCCGAACCCACGCCAACCGCGCGCCGACTTCGACGAGGCGGCGCTGAACGAGCTCGCCGCTTCGATCCGCGCCCAGGGGATTCTGCAGCCGCTGCTCGTCCGCCCCGACGGCGACGGCGGCTACGAGCTCGTCGCCGGTGAGCGGCGCCTGCGCGCGGCGCGTCTCGCCGGACTCCGCGAGGTGCCGATCGTCGTGCGCGAGGTCTCCGATCGCGAGAGCCTCGAGCTCGCGCTCATCGAGAACATCCAGCGCGACGACCTCTCGCCGCTCGAGGAAGCGGCGGCGTACCAGCGCTTGCTCGACGACTTCGGTCACACGCAAGAAGAGATCGCCGCGCGCGTCGGCAAGAGCCGCCCGGCGATCGCGAACGCGCTCAGGCTGCTACGGCTTCCCGAGCCGATCAAGCGCGAGCTGGCGCGCGGACGCCTCACTGCCGGGCATGCGCGCGTGCTGCTCTCGCTCGACACCGCCGACGCACAGCTCCGCGCCGCGCGCCAGATCCTCGCGCGACAACTCTCGGTGCGCGATACCGAGAAGCTCGCGAGCGCGCGCCGCGATGGCGACGCGCGCCGCGCGCCGCGCGATCCGCACCGCGCCGCACTCGAGCGCGATCTCGCCGCCGCGCTCGGCACGCGCGTGCGCATCGTGCCGCGCGGCCGTGGTGGCCGGATCGAGATCGAGTACTACTCGAACGAGGAACTCCAAGGCCTTGCAGAAAGGCTCTCGCGCGGCCAGCAGAACTTTGACAACGTGTAAGGCCGATGGTAGGACGACGCGGTTTCGGCCCACCCGCAAACAACGGATAACGCAACGGATAACGCAATCGAAAGGAAACCTTCCATGGCACTCTTCGGGAAGGAGAACAAGGATCGGCACGATCGCCTGTCGGATCGCGATGACACGCGTCTCGTAACCGAAGACTCAACTCGTAAGGAAGCTTATATGCCTGAGCCAGAACCCACGCTGCCCGCCGCTAGCGGCGAGGTGAACGCGTATCTCGGAAAAGGAAGCAAGGTCGCCGGCAAGCTGACGTTCGAAGGCACGGTGCGGGTCGACGGGACGGTGGAAGGCGAGGTGGCGGCGCAGGACACGCTGATCGTCGGCGAAAGCGCGATCGTCAACGCGCAGATCATCGGCAGCACGATCATCATCAAGGGCAAGGTCACCGGCGACATCACTGCGCGCAAGCGCGTCGAGATCAAAGCGCCGGGGAAGTTGTTCGGCAACGTGACGACGCCGTGCCTCATCATCCAAGAAGGCGTCATCTTCGAGGGTCACTGCTCGATGGGCGGCGCGGACGCGGCGAAGGGCGACCGCAAAGTCACGCCGTTCCCGAAGGACGATCGCGGCGAAGCGCTCGCACCGAAAGCCGCGTTCTCCGACGGCATGAAGTAGCCCCCTTCGGAAGCGCTGCTCCGACGTCGTCTGCGTGCGCCGGCGATCGGCGTCCGCTCCCCGGCAGAGACACGATGAGCCATCCGACGAAACACTCGAATCTCGTGCACCACGCGAGGTCTGCAGGCCGATGATCAAGCTGCCGCCGGACTGGACTTTCGTCGCGCAGATCATCTGCTTCGTCGTGTTCTGGCAGCTCATGCGCTGGGCGTTGTTCACCCCGGTGCAGCAGGCGTTGGCGATGCGTGCCGCGCGGACGAACGGCGCGCGCGCGCGCGCCGACGCGCTGCACGCCGACGCGGCGACCTTGGCTGCCAGCGTCGAGGCCGAGCTCGCGGCAGGGCGCCACGAGGGCGCACGGCAGGCGGAGGAGATTCGCCGCCGCGCCGAGGCCGATGAGCAATCGATCCAGGCGCGCCATCGCGACCAAGCGCTCGCGCTCCTCGAACGCGAGCGCGCGACGACGAACGCGCAAGTGGCGGCGGCGCGTGCCCCGCTTCGCGCCGACGCGGATCGACTCGCGGCGACCGTCGTGACGAAGGTATTGGGGAGGCCGGCGTGACACGGCATCCGGCGCGAATCGCGGCAGCACTCTCCGGGGTCGCGTTCGTCGCCACGAGCCCGCTCCTCGCGGCGGAGGAGGCCCACGACGCGCACCACGAGGGCGCGCACGTGGCGAGCGTCACCGAGCTCGTCTTTCCCGCGATCAACTTCGCGCTCTTCGCCGTCATCATCGTGAAGTACGTGATCCCGGCGTTGCGCGAATACTTGCGTCGGCGCGCGGAGGACGTCACTGCCACGATCACCAAAGCGGACGCCGCACTGGCCGACGCCGAGGCGCTCATGGCGTCGACGCGCACGCGCGCGCAAGCGGTCGCCGCCGAGCGGGCGAGCATTTGCGACGATCTCGTGACCGCCGCGACCCGCCACGCCGAGCGCCTGCGCGCGCAAGCGGAGGAGACCGGCAAACGCCGTCTCGCCGATGCCGCGCTCGTCGCCGAGCAGGAGCGGCGCCGCGCCTTGGGGGAGGTGCGTGCGGAAGTCGCCGCGCTCGCGACCGAGCTCGCCGAGTCGCGCCTGCGCGGCGCGCTCTCCGCGGACGATCAGCGCGCGTTCGTCGAGGAGTTCCTCGAGGAAGCCCCGAGGCGATGAGAGCGGACGCCGCTGCGCGACGGTACGCGCGCGCCATCTTCCGGCTCGCGGAGGAGCAGGACAACGTCGACGCCGTGGCCCGCGCGCTCGCGGCGACCACGACGCTCCTCGAGGACGCGCGCCTCGCGTACGTGCTGACCGGTCCGGTGCCGCGTGAGCACAAGCAGCGGCTCCTGCGCACGATCAGCGACAACGTCGGCGCGCCGCCGACGTTCCGCGATCTCCTCCTGCTGCTCGCCGAGCGCGACCGCTTGCGCCAGCTCGCGGCCATCCGTACCGTCTTCGAGGCCCTCGTCGACAAGCGTCGCGGCCGCACCCGCGCGCGCGTCGTCAGCGCGGTGCCGCTCACTCCCGAGCTGCTGGCGCAGCTGACGCGCGTCTTCGGCGGGCTGACGGGCAAGCAGGTGATCGCGGAGACGACCGTCGACCCCGAGCTCCTGGCCGGCGCGATCGTCGAGGTTGACGGCCGCGTGTACGACGGCAGTCTACGCACGCAGCTCGCGAAGCTCCGCCAGCAGATGGCGAGCGCCAGCTAATCGAAACGGAGAGGCAGATGGAGATTCGAGCCGCAGAGATCAGCGAGGTCATCAAAAAACAGATCGCCGAGTACAGCCGCGACGTCGAAGTGCGTGAGACCGGTATCGTGCTCTCGTGCGGCGACGGCATCGCGCGCATCTACGGCCTCGACAAGGCGGCGGCGGGCGAGCTGCTGCAGTTCCCGCACGACGTCACCGGGATGGTCCTGAATCTCGAGGAGGACAACGTCGGCGCCGTGCTCTTCGGCGAGGTGCAGGCGATCGGCGAGGGCGACGAGGTGCGCCGCACCGGCCGCATCGCCGAAGTGCCGATCGGCGCCGCGCTCCGCGGTCGCGTCGTGAACGCGCTCGGCGTGCCGATCGACGGCAAAGGACCGATCGTCACCAAGGAGACGCGCCGCATCGAGCTGAAGGCGCCCGGCATCGTCGCCCGTCAGCCGGTCAAGGAGCCGCTGCAGACCGGCATCAAAGCCGTCGACACGATGATCCCGATCGGCCGCGGCCAGCGCGAGCTCATCATCGGCGATCGCCAAACCGGCAAGACCGCGGTGGCGCTCGACACGATCGTGAACCAGCGCGGCGGCGACGTGACCTGTATCTACGTCGCGGTCGGGCAGAAGCGCTCGACGGTCGCGCAAGTCGTCGAGAAGCTCACCCGTCTCGGCGCGATGGAGTACACCACCGTCGTCGCCGCGACGGCGTCGGAAGCGGCGCCGCTCCAGTTCATCGCGCCGTATTCGGGCTGCGCGATGGGGGAGTACTTCCGCGACAACGGCCAGCACGCGCTCCTCATCTACGACGATCTGTCGAAGCACGCCGTCGCGTACCGCCAGCTCTCGCTCTTATTGCGACGGCCACCGGGCCGCGAGGCGTTTCCCGGCGACGTCTTCTACCTGCACTCGCGCCTGCTCGAGCGCGCGGCGAAGATGAGCAACGAGCGCGGCGGCGGCTCGCTGACCGCGCTGCCGATCATCGAGACCCAGGCCGGCGACGTCTCGGCCTACATCCCCACGAACGTCATCTCGATCACCGACGGGCAGATCTATCTCGAAACCGACCTCTTCTACTCGGGCGTACGCCCCGCGGTAAACGTCGGCCTCTCGGTCTCGCGCGTCGGCGGCAACGCGCAGATCAAGGCGATGAAGCAGGTCGCCGGCACGCTGCGGCTCGACCTCGCGCAGTTCCGCGAGATGGCGGCGTTCGCGCAGTTCGGCTCGGACCTCGACGCGGCGACGCAGAAGATGCTCGCGCGCGGCGCGCGCCTCGTCGAGGTGCTGAAGCAGCCGCAGTTCCAGCCGCTGGCGGTCGAGCGCCAGATCCTGATCGTCTACGCCGCGACGACCGGGTACATCGATCAGGTTCCCGTCGAGACGGTACGACGCTACGAAAGCGAGCTCGGCGAGTTCGTCGAGGCGAAGCACGCCGAGCTGCTCACGGTGCTGCGCGAGAAGCGCGAGCTCACGGCGGAGGTGAAGAAGCGGCTGAACGCGGTGCTCGAGGAGTTCAAGGCGCGGTTCGCGGCGTAATGGCGAGCCTCAAAGCCATCCGCAAGCGGATCACCTCGGTCCGCAGCACGCAGCAAATCACCAAAGCGATGAAGATGGTCGCCGCGGCGAAGCTGCGTCGCGCGCAGGAGGCGGTCGTTCAGGCGCGGGCGTTCGGCGAGAAGTTGCGTGAGGTGGTATCCAACCTCGCGGCGGAGCCGAGTCTGCGCGAGCACCGGCTCGTCAAGCCACGCGCCACGGAGTCGCCGCGGGCGCTGCTCGTCGTGCTGACGGCCGACCGCGGCCTCTGCGGCGCTTTCAACGCCAGTATGATCCGGCAAAGTGAGGTCTTCCTCGCGCGCCAAGGCGAGAAGGCTTCGCTCGTCGTGGTCGGTCGGAAGGGCTTCGAATACTACAAGAAGCGCACGAGGCCCATTCGCTCGTACTACGTCAACGTAGGAGTCGTGCCGCTCAGCGAGATCGTGCGCGCGATGACGACGCGTGCCCTGACCCTCTTCGACGATGAGGAGGTCGACGAGATCCATCTGCTCTACAGCCAGTTCCGCTCGGCGCTGTCGCAGGTGCCGACTATCGAGCGCCTCCTCCCGATCGAGGCGCCGGCCGAGGTCGAGAACCCGCGCGAGTACCTCTTCGAGCCGGACCGCGACGCCGTCCTCGAGCACCTGCTGCCGCGCTACGTCGAGGCGAAGATCCTGCAGGCGCTGCTCGAGTCGATCGCGAGCGAGCACGGCGCGCGCATGACGGCGATGGACAGCGCGACCAAGAACGCGAGCGACATGATCGAGCGCCTCACGCTCGAGATGAACCGCGCCCGCCAGGCGACGATCACCAAGGAGCTCATGGAGATCGTCGGCGGCGCCGAGGCGCTCAAAGGATGACGCCCCCGCTCGCTACGCTCGCGATGGGTGTCGCCACCCGAAGTGAATTCGGGCGGCTCCGGATGACGCCCCCGCTCGCTACGCTCGCGATGGGCGTCGCCCCCCGAAGTGAATTCGTGTGGCTCCGGATGACCCGCGCGCTTCAACTTCGCTGAGTCAGGAGGACCAGTGGCAACGAACGGCACCGGCAACGTCGGACAGATCACGCAGGTCATCGGGCCCGTGCTCGACGTCGAGTTCGAGAGCGGCGATCTGCCGCAGATCTTCAACGCGCTCATCCTCACCAACCCGGCGATCGACGACCGCGAGGACAACCTCGTCGTCGAGGTGGCGCAGCATCTCGGTGAGCGCACCGTGCGCTGCATCGCCATGGACGCGACCGAGGGCCTGGTGCGCGGCATGCAGGTGCGCGACACCGGCGGACCGATCACCATGCCGGTTGGCGACGGCACGCTCGGCCGCATCATCAACGTCATCGGAGACCCGGTCGATGATGCCGGGCCCGTGCCCGCGACCAAGCGCTACCCGATCCATCGCGAGCCGCCGACGTTCGTCGAGCAAGAAACCGAGGTGCAGGCGTTCGAGACCGGCATCAAGGTCGTCGATCTGCTCGCGCCCTACGCGCGCGGCGGCAAGATCGGTCTCTTCGGCGGCGCCGGAGTCGGCAAGACCGTGCTCATCCAGGAGCTCATCAACAACGTCGCCAAGCAGCACGGTGGCTACTCGGTCTTCGGCGGCGTCGGCGAGCGCACGCGCGAGGGCAACGATCTCTGGCTCGAGATGAAGGAGTCGGGTGTCATCGGCAAGACGGCGCTCGTCTACGGGCAGATGAACGAGCCGCCCGGCGCGCGCGCCCGCGTCGCGCTCTCGGCGCTCACCGTCGCCGAGTACTTCCGCGACGAAGAGGGCAAGGACGTCCTCCTCTTCATCGACAACATCTTCCGCTTCACGCAGGCCAATTCCGAAGTCTCGGCGCTCCTCGGCCGCATGCCGTCGGCGGTCGGTTATCAGCCGACGCTCTCGACCGACCTCGGCGAGCTGCAGGAGCGCATCACGACGACGAAGAAGGGCTCGATCACGTCGGTGCAGGCGATCTACGTCCCCGCCGACGACTTGACCGATCCCGCGCCGGCGACGACGTTCGCCCACCTCGACGCGACGACGGTGCTCTCACGACAGATCGCCGAGCTCGGCATCTACCCCGCCGTCGACCCGCTCGACTCCACGTCGCGCATCCTCGATCCCAACGTCGTCGGCGAGGAGCACTACAAGACGGCGCGCGCCGTGCAGGAGATCCTGCAACGCTACAAAGATCTTCAAGACATCATTGCGATTCTCGGCATGGACGAGCTCTCCGAGGACGACCGGTTGATCGTCGCTCGCGCCCGCAAGATCCAACGCTTTCTCTCGCAGCCATTCCACGTCGCGGAGACCTTCACCGGCCGTACGGGCAAGTACGTGAAGCTGAAAGACACGATCAAAGGTTTCCAAGAGATCGTCGACGGCAAGCACGACGCGATTCCCGAGCAGGCGTTCTACCTCCAGGGCACGATCGAGGATGTGCTGGAGAACGCGAAGCAGCTCGCCGCCTGAGGTCCTGACGCGATGGCCGCGAGCTTTCGTCTGCGCATCGTCACGCCCGAGCGCCAGCTCCTCGACGAGGACGTCGAGGAGGTGACCGCGCCCGGCGCGGCCGGCGAGTTCGGCGTCCTGCCCGACCACATCGCGTTCCTCACGGTGCTCGCGCCCGGGCGACTCATCTACAAGAGCGGCG
>WNFP01001842.1_pt1 | contig 16658 bp, 19 predicted proteins | sample 5400201 | NCBI WGS metagenome assembly WNFP01 (sample SAMN13153355, study PRJNA577476) | soil metagenome | isolation source: 115 cm saprolite under Madrone tree | place: USA:California | collected 2016-06-14 | reverse complement strand
TGGTGGATTTGTTGAGCGTCAGGATGCCAACATCCCCTTCCGTCGAAAAGGTTGCCGCCGTCATCGTTCACCTCCCATGGTGTTCGCGTACTTCGAAGGGTGATTGCGTAGCAATCGACGGGGATGTTACAGAGGTCGATACTTCTGAAGAACCGTCAGCGGTGTTGGACGGCTGTTCACGGTTGAACAGCCGCGCTACAGGTGAACGGAGGCGATAGCGTTCGGCCGCCCGCAGCTACCGCGCCGACCGGAAACGATCATGCTGCCGGGTGTGGTTCGACCTAGGATCAGAAACTTGCTGGAGCGGACGATCGACAGGGACGAGTGCAACGGGACCCTACGGCGTTGGTGAGAATGGCGCGTGAACATCACGCGGCTTCCCACGGCGAACCCGGACTCGCCGGCGTCCTCGATGATACCAGCGCGCCCTCATTGCTGAGCACCAGCAGCGCCTTGGCTCGAGGGTGTCCACCCGACAGGATCGTCTGATTGAGCGGCGTGACGTCGTTGGCCGTGACGCGGACCAGCACCTGGTCGCGGCTCAGGCAATTCGGTCTGCCGCAGCCCGCCACAGCCCGAGAAAGTCTTTGCCTCGATCGCACGCATCGGTATGTTCTTATAAAGTAACGGACCTATAAGTCACTTGAAGATTACAAACAGGTCTGTAACCTTTTCAACCCCAGGAAATGAAAGGAGCTTGTGGGTATGAAGGCAGTAGCCCGACCCCGGCGGGGCGCCCCGCCAAAGGGCGAATTGAGCGCCCGCGAGCGCATCCTTGCGACAGCAAGCGACTTGTTTTATCGCGAGGGCATCCGCGCTATCGGCGTCGACACAATTGTCGAGCGATCCGGCGTGTCGAAGACGAGCCTCTATCGCCAATTTGAATCCAAAGACGCTTTAATCACCGCCGTCGCCGCCGAACAGGATCGGTTGTTCTGGGTGTGGTGGGATCGCATTGAAAAGCAGCACGCGAAAGATCCGCGCGCTTTGCTGGACGCGCTTCTATCCGAAATTGCGAGGCGGATCGGGCGCCCCGCCTATCGCGGCTGTCCGTTCCTCAACCTGGCGACGGAGTTTCCCGACGACAACCATCCCGGCCGGGTCGTCGCCCGGGGCAACAAGGAGGAAATGCGGGCGAGGCTCGTGGTTATACTTGGCAAACTTGGCGCCGGCGACCCCAACCGTGTCGCGACTCAGATAGGGCTGATCATCAACGGCGCGTACGTCACCGGCCTGATGGCGGAGCCCGCTCATCTGAGGCGCGACATCGTCGATGCCGCCATGAAGTTGTTGGCCTAGTGGTTTGCCGGTGATGCGCAGAGTTGCCCAAAAACGAAGGCCGCTAAAGCTAGTCGCAGACCTCATGTTGCGCACGATGACAGGTTTGCGGGGTAAATCATCCACATTTGAATAATTGCCAGGCTTCTTAACTAGAGGTTTCATTCTAGGTGTCGAGCCCTAAGCTTTGCCGACGCAAGTCAACCGAAGACGATAGCGCTTAACCGAAGGATGAGAACGTGACGGAAGCAAATTGGGATTTGTTTCGATTGTTCTCCATCGTGGCAAGAACGGGAAGCGTAAACCGCGCCGCACACGAGCTCGGCATGAGCCAACCGACCTTGAGCCGTCGCCTTAAGGAGCTCGAGCGCTATATTGCGGCGCCGCTATTCTTTCGCGCATCATCGGGCGTTAAGCTTACGCAAGAGGGCGAAGATCTTCAACGTTCGGCCGGCGACATGATGCTTGCATTCGAATCGTTTCAACGCGATTTGCGTTCACGCGTCGGGAAACGATCGTCGGTGGTCAGGATATCGGCGACCGAAGGGCTCACCAAGCACTGGCTCTTGCCCCGGGTGAAGAAGCTCCGAGATCGGAACAGCAGGATCTATCTCGAAATTATCTCGACCGTTAATCAGCAGAGCGTCGCAATAAGCGATTTGGATTATGTAATCAGAATGGGCGATCCAGGTGAGAGCGACCTAATCGGAAAGAAAGTTGCCGAGGTCCCGCTGGGAATATTCGCTTCCGAGAAATACCTTGCTGCGCATTCCGCGCCGCAATCTCTGTCCGAGCTGAAGGACCACGATATCATCGGCAATACGAACGACTTCATCACCTTCCGCAACGTTCGAGCCAGCCAGAAGCCGTTATTGGATTATTTTTCGGCGGCGGCGGAGTCCCGCAGCGTCGTCCGCGTCAATCCGGTAATCAATCATTTCGCGGCCGCGGGTCTGGACCTTGGCTTGGCGCTTCTAGCTGTACCTTTTGCGCAGGCCGAGGGGCTTGTCCAGGTTTTGCCGCAGGAGGTCGCTACGATGAACGTGTGGCTGTTGCGGAGACGCGAGAGCGATCTCCGGAAATTGACCCGAGAGGTTCGGCGGTTCCTGGAAAGCGAGTTTGCCGACTCCAAGGCGTGGCTTTCGGGCGACAATCGAGGCCAAAAAATAGTTAAACGCAAAAGCTAGGGAGTTTCAGCGAGTTCGATTGCGGTGTCTGTCGCGGCCATAATGCACAGGGCTCGGACGTGCATACCGGTTGTTCGGCGTCGGCGGGCGGAATGAGCCATAAAGTGGCTTCGTGGCGTCGCCGCTCGAAGGCGTCCGACGACATCCCCATGATGTCTTCGTCTCCACCGCGAATTCTAATCAAATGAACGGCCGTCTCCGGCAAGATCTAATTCATAAAGAAGCGCGCTTGGCCTTAATATGAAGACCGCTGCCCTGCCGCAATTTTGTCCTGCGCAGCTTTAGCCATACGCGTCCCACATGTAGCCCAACGCGACAAGTCCAAGTAGATGCATAGGCGCGTGTCCAATCGGCTTCTGCCGACGCCGTTCAAACGCGACGCTATCGGCCCTTGAATTTGAAGGTCGGGCGCGGCAGGCCGGTGTGAACGCTTCGACAGCGGCGGGCAGCACTGACTTGACATCTACGGTCTCGAAGAGCGGCAAGGCGAGGTCCAGCAACGCGCCATCGGCCGCCGCCAAGCCTCCTCCGGTCCAGATACGCAGCAAGGCCTTGTGAGCGAGATGAGCCCGCGTCGGCCCATCCGCCAACTTGCGTGCGAAAGCGGCCGCGCAGTTGCTTCGGACTCAAAGTGGGCCACGGAACGAGGACGCCACGCCATAGGGTATGGAATTCAGCAAGCCCGTCTGCGCGTCTTAAGACGCGCACCGCCTGGATCCGGTTGGCCGCGATGGCGCAAATCGAGGCATATGCGACCTTTTGAGCGGGTTTCGATGGATGTAAAAACTCGCTGCCTCTGCACACGCGCAATCTCAACGACATTTCGCCGCCAGGAGAAGTTGATGCACACCTATAGACAGATCGTCCTGGCGTCACGCCCAAAAGGCACGCCAACCGCTGAAAACTTCCGTCTTGAGACCGGCTCGATACCAATAGCCGCGGACGGGCAGGTGTTGGTACGCACTCAGTACTTGTCGCTCGACCCATACATGCGCGGTCGAATGAACGACGCCAAATCGTATGCGGCTCCCGTCAGCGTCGGAGGCGTTATGGAGGGAGAGGTGGTGGCCGAGGTTCTAGAATCGAAGCACCCGGACTACCGTCAAGGAGATCTGGTTCAAGGACGGATCGGTTGGCGGACGCATGCCGCAGTCGAACCAACGGATTTGAGGCGCACAGAGACGGGCGTGAATCCGGTGACCACCGCCCTCGGTGTCCTGGGGATGCCCGGCTTCACGGCCTATTCCGGGATGAAAGTCATCGGACAGCCGAAGCCGGGCGAGACCGTGGTCGTGGCGGCGGCAAGCGGACCGGTCGGTTCCCTTGTTGGGCAACTTGCCCAGCTCGCCGGCGCACGGGCCGTCGGCATCGCGGGAGGACCCAAAAAGTGCGCCTACGTGCGCGACGAATTGAAGTTCGACGCCGTCATCGACCACCGCGCCGGCGACATGCCGGAGGCATTAGCGAAATCTTGTCCTGACGGCATCGATGTGTATTTCGAAAATGTCGGTGGCCCGATCTGGCAGGCCGTACTGCCGCTGCTCAACCGCTACGCCCGCATCCCGGCGTGCGGCTTGATCGCACACTATAATGGACTGGGTGCCGCCGAGCAGGACTCGCTCTCCTCGACCATGTTGGCCGTGCTCAGGCGCAGCTTGCTGATGCGTGGATACATCAATACCGATTTCGTCGAAGATCACTACGACGACTTCATGCGGGATTTGACCCCTTTAGTCGCGTCCGGGCGTATTCGCTACCGCGAGGATATCGTCGACGGATTAGATAATGCACCCGAAGCATTCATCGGCATGCTCTCCGGGCGCAACTTCGGCAAGCTCCTCGTCAAGGTGGGCTGACGAATGGCCCCCGGCCAGCAGACGGGCGTCGACGGCGGGTCGATCGAGATTGCCGTCTCGAGCGATTACCAGCGCGCGGCCCTTTCGCTCACCTTCGGGTTCTACCTGGCGAGCATTCAGGGCTGCCACCAGCCCCTTTCCATCGCCGAGAATATGTTCCCGGCACAACACCGCCATCCGTTCAGCGTCGGCATCTCCGAACGCATCGAAGGGCCATCCGATGATCACGATTGATCTGCTCCAGATTCCCGGCGACCAGCCCACCTAGGCGGATGTTTCGCTCGACCTTGTTTCGAAGATTTAACATTATGTTTGCGGTCACAGTTCGATCTCTCACTTATGGATAGAATCGTGAAACTCTATCGGAGCAAATGCGATCGGTTCTTCGGAGTTTGAAATCTTCGATTAGCCGATGCGTGGCTGCGAGGTAATCACGACAGAATAACAACAAGCCGCAAAGGCAAAAACAAAAAGGGAGGAATTGCCTTGGGTTCGAAAATTGCCAGCGTTCGGTGCACGTCTACGGCTTCGACTACGTATGAGCTCTTAAGCCGGGCGAATGCAGCTAATCCGACTGGAACGGCGATCACCTATATTGAAGACGCCGACACGCTTTCGACAAGTAAGCTGACGCACGCAGAATTCATCGCGCGCCTTCATCAGATGGCGCATCTCTTTCGCGAGCTGGGCGTTGGGCGGCATGACGTCGTCAGTATCCTTTCGCCGAACGTGACGGACGCGCTGGTCGCGTTTTTCGCGGCCGAGACGGTCGGGATCGCGAATCCGATAAATTTTCTGCTTCGCTCCGATGAAGTCGAGGCGATGATGCGCGCGGTCGGTTCCAAGGTGCTGGTGACAATCGGCCCTGAGGCTCCCGATCTGTGGAGCAAAGCAGAACATATGCGGAAATCGGTTCCGTCGCTCGCACACATCGTCACGATCGGGGTCGCTTCAGGTGACGCGATCTCACTTCGCACCGTACTAAACGACCGTCCAACCGCGCCGCCGTCAACGGATTTACTGCCTGCGGCCGAAGACGTTGCTGCATACTTTCATACGGGCGGTACGACCGGTTCTCCAAAAGTCGCGCAGCATTTGCATCGGAATCAGGTTTTCTCGGCGGAGGCGCTGGCAGACTCCTGGCAGTTCGACGGCACAACGCGTGCGCTTAACGGTTTGCCGATTTTTCATGTCGCCGGTTCTTTGCTGCTCGGACTGTCGCCACTCGGAAGGGGTGGGGAAGTGATCTTGCCGACTGTGACGGGTTTCCGAAATCCGCGCGTGATCGCCAACTACTGGAGACTAATTGAAAGCCTGAGGGTAACCTTGGGCGGCGGCATTCCGACAACGCTTGTGTCGCTGCTCGATGTACCGATCGGCGATGCCGATATTTCATCCTTGAGGTTTTTCATGACTGGCGGGACATACATGCCAGCCGCTATCGCGAAGTCCCTCAAAGAGCGTTGTTCGATCGAGGTTCGCCAATTATATGGCATGACCGAAACCGCCGGGCTGATTGCCGCTTGCCACCATTCCAGCGTTCCCGATCCCCATTCGATCGGCGAGGTGATTGTCGGAGCTCAAGTCGAAGCGCGAGAACTCCAAGGCAATGACGGCGTCGGTAGGCCTGTTGCAAAAGGCAAGACCGGCGTGTTGGTCACTAAGGGGCCTCACGTCTTTCCTGGCTATCTCTTCAACGGCGACAAATCGGGGCCTTTCACGGACGATGGCTGGCTTATCACCGGCGATATCGGTTTTTGCGGGTCCGATGGTCGAGTTGTTGTCACGGGCCGTGCAAAAGACGTAATCATTCGTAGCGGACACAACATCGATCCTGCCGTCATCGAAGAGGCCGCTGGGAAGTGTTTGGGAGTTGGCATAGCTGCCGCCGTCGGAATGCCCGACGCCTACGCAGGCGAGGTGCCTGTCGTCTATCTGACCGTTGCGAGCGGATCGAGCGTTTCGCCTGAATCGCTCATGGTCCAGCTCGCCGATAACGTGCCCGAACCGCCCGCGCGCCCGCGCCACGTATTCATCCTTGACGAAATGCCGACGACCGCGGTGGGCAAGATTGACAAGACAGCATTGCGGCGGGACGCGACGCGCCGCGCTGTGCAAGCGGCGTTAGCGTCCCTTTCCTTCCTTGAAGGCGAAAATACTGACGTTGCGGTGCGCGAGAGTGAAGGCGGCCGATTGATGGTCACTGTCAGCACATCTCAAATTCATCATGAACTGTCTGCGTTGACGCAATCCATCTCCGAAACCCTCGGTCGCTACGGATTTGCCCATGAAGTCCGCGGCGCTTAGCCGGCGATCGAATGCACAGATGGCTGCGATCGTGCGGTTGATATAAACTGCCTCTATGGAGGAGTACTAACGTGTTGAAACTGTACCATTGCATGGGTTCGCGCTCGTTCCGCGCTTTGTGGACGTTGGAGGAGGCGCACGTCCCCTATGAGTTGATCGTCCTGCCATTCCCTCCGCGGGCGATGCACAAGGGCTACCACGCGATCAATCCGCTCGGAACGGTTCCTGCGTTTTTTGATGGTGGACAGAGAATGACCGAGTCCGCAGCGATCTGCCAATATGTGGCGGCGCGCTACGCGCCGCAGACACTCGCCGTTGCGGTGGACGATCCGGATTATGGGGCGTATCTGAATTTCATGCACATGGGTGAGGCGACCCTCACATTCCCGCAAACCATCTTCTTCCGATATAGCGTGTTGGAGCCTCCCGAAAGACGGAATCCCGCCGTCGCTGACGATTACCGCCTTTGGTTTGCATCACGCTTGAAGAATGCAGCAACTTTCTTTGAGGGCAAGCCCTACGTTTGCGGCGATCGCTTCACGGCCGCCGATATTTCATTGGGATACGCACTTGGCTTCGCTACGCATCTCGGGCTTGCGGGTCATTTCCCTGCAGCTATCGCAGAATACTGGAGGCGATTGAAGGCTCGCGAAGGGTTTCAGCGCGCACGAGAAAGAGAGATTGAGGTCTCGCGCCAACAGGGCCTCGAGGTGTTCGAAGTCAATTACTAGCCGTCACCAAGAGCAGGTTCATCGCTATAACTGCGTCGCCGCGGCAACAATCGCGCGGCGGTTTTCCGCAGCCTGTTCTCTCGACACGCCCAAGGCTTGCTCCTCGAATTGTTACTGCGGACGATTTCTCAGCCGACGAGGCGAAAGCGGCAGTCAAGGGCGGCGTCGCGGAGATCCAGAAGAGCTTGATAGTCCGGCGAATTGTACCATGCGAGGGCAGTATCCTTGTCTTGGAATCGGATAATCATGCCCATCTCGTGGCCTGGGTCTCCACAGAGCAATTGCCAGGGTCCGAACGTAACGACTTCAGCGCCGAATTGCTTCAGCAGGGCGCCAGCTTGCTTGCCGTAGCGATCACGAGCGTCTCGGTCGCGAACCGGTTGCTTCAACGACGATATACGCGCTCATACTAATTTAGTGTCCATTCCGTCTCGTGATACGAGACCTTTGCTTGCGTTACCGAATTAAACGGCGACGATTACTTTTCCGATCTGTTCACCAGCTTTTGCGCGGCAGCGATCTCGTCAAGGGAAAAACTTTCGCGATCGTCGGCATCAGAGCGCCCGCAGCGAGCCCCTTCCCAATGAACTGCTTCAGCGCCGCGAGCTTGGCGGCGTCTGCCGCTACCGACGGCAGTCCGAAGCCCCGAATGGTCAACCCCTTCCCTAATTCGACGCGTCCGGTTTTGGTGGGTTTTTGTCCTCATGAGTGGAGGCGGCTATCGCTAGACTATCGGACCTTGAGAGGGCGCAGCACCTCCGAGTACCGCGCCCGGCGGATCACCGACTTGGCGCTTACGAGCGCAGAACGGGACGAACGAAGCATGACATACCGACACGTGACGGCTCCCACGCAGTTCATTGAAGCCAATGGGATTCGCTTCGCCAACCGCCGATTCGGACAGGAAGGCAGCACGCCGCTTCTTTTGGGCGGCGGTCGCATGCTCCTGAATACGGTGATGATCGAGCGCGAACGAGTTGCAGGGTAAAAGCCATGGATCCTAACGCAAACCAAGGTGTTTCCGCTTTCTCGGGTCTTAAATACTTCAAAGCGCTCATGGAGGGTTCCGTGGCGCGTGCGCCGATGCTCGAGCTTTTCGATATCAACGTCGAGGTTGCCGAGCCTGGGCTCTTCGTGCTAACCGCGAAACCGACGGCAGAGCACAATAATCCCTTGGGATTCGTCCATGGAGGTTACGCGGCCGTCCTGCTCGATACCTGTATGGCAGCAGCCATCGTGACTTCGCTCGAGCCAGGCCTTGCCGCTGTGACACTCGAATACAAGATAAACTTCATAAGACCGATGTCCGCCGATACAGGGGTCGTGCGGGGGGAGGGCAAGCCGCTGCACATCGGTCGGCGGATGGCCATCGCCGAAGGCAGACTGCTCGACGCGGCGGGTAGGCTTCTGGCCCACGGGACGACCACCTCCCATATCGTGCGGGAAGGGAGTTCCTGAGGGAAGTTCGCGCGGTTCCAATGCCTCGCTAAAACAACAGCCGACCTGACAGTCAGACCCTGGAGGTCGGCGGCGCCCGGTTGGCGTCCCGCCGGCGCGTCAGATGGACTGCATCATCGGGAACGGACAGCTCACCGCTGGCGCGAATTCGACGGCCACGAAAGCGGTAATGTCGGCGACAGTAAACCGATTACCGCGATGGTTAGAGCTGCCTTATTGCGCAAAACTTCGCGCTGTTGCGGAAGCATTCGGCAACGGCGTCGAGGCCGTTGAGGTCGAGTTCTCACTGCTACATTGCGACGATGACGCTTTCCTCGGCATCTCTTCCGGTTAAGTTCGGCTCGGCTTATTTGGCTGCAACGATTTCGGGCAACACCTCCGCTGCGCCCTCGGACGCGGGTAAGGTTGGTAGCTTGTGCACCGAGCAAGGCAAACCTTTCAAATGAGGAATCCCCTGTTCGAGATCCAGATAGTCGTCATCATCGGGGCAAATCTGTGCGTCTGCAAAATCCCAGGCACCAGACAGCCCTTCTTTTCCTTTCGGCATTTCCGGCTTCCACCATCCGTGGGGAACGCGGACCAGACCTCTCGGCATGTCGTCGCGTATGGCTGTCCGACCCTTGCAGCGCCCTTGGCTCGTCGAAACCTCAACCCATTCACCTCCCGCTACCCCAATCGTGACGGCATCGTCAGGATGCAGAAAAATCTCAGGTTCGGGACGGCGCGAACGCAATGAGGCAATATGGCGATGACCGGTCTGGAAAAACTCGTCCTCGCGCACGCCGGTGAATGCCATGAGTGGAAACGCGGGATCCTGCGTCGGTTCGCCGCGATAATAGGGCAGTGGATCAAAGCCCAATGACTCCAAGACGGCTGATTTGAGTTCGACCTTGCCGGACGGCGTGGCGAAGCCGGTCTTTTCGTATTTTTTGAAGGTAAGTGTTCTCATGTGGTAAGGATGTCTCTCGGCAAATTGCGAGAAATTGATGCCGAGCGCCGCCACCCGAAAATCGAGCAGCTCTTCTGCGTTCTTCCACGGAAACTTGTCGGCAATTCCCACTCGGGCCGCCAAACCGCGCCAAAAATCGTAGATGCCCCGGCACTCGCCGGGCGGCTCCATCGCCTTCTGCGAAGGACGAAAGATCGAGGTCCATCCGAACCCGTCGGAGAGGCTCGCACGCTCCAGCCAACTGTCGCTCGGCAAAACGTAGTCTGCCAACTGCGAAGTTGGCGTCATCATATGCTCAAACGATACTATCAAGTCTTGATTCATCAGCGCGCGGTAGATCAACTGCAAATTAGCAAAACTCAATAAAGTGTTGTTACCAAGCGTGAAGAACGCTTTTACCGGGTACGGTGCGCCGTCCGCCATGGCTGTGAAGACTGCGGAAGGGACGGCCATATAGCTGCCTGATATTAAGTTGGCGTACTCCAGACCCCAGACCCGCTTCGTTGGCTCTCGTAGGGCCTCCATTCCCCGATAGGTAAACGCGGGATGTTTTTGTGAACCGAGCTGTTTAGCTCTTTGAGCTTCCGAAAGTTCCTCATGGAGTTCGATCTCACTCTCCGAGACGATATCCGGATGGAATCCGTGCAAGACTTCTCCACCTGGGACGTCAAGATTTCCCGTTAGCGCACGAAGGGCGCAATGCAGCCGAATTGCAGACGTGCTGTTGCGCTGCTGGTCCGTGATGGGCGTCCATGGAATGACGCCTGGAGTTGTAGTCGCATACATGCGCGCGGCCGCGGCAATTTGGTCAGCCGGAACTCCCGTGATCTGAGCTACCCGTTCGAGCGGAAACTCATTTACACGAGAGCGAAACTCTTCAAACCCTGTCGTCCACCGCGCAACGAAGTCCTGATCGTAAAGACCTTCGTCGATGATAACTTTAAGCCAACCCATGCACATCGCCGCATCAGTACCGACCCGCAACGGAAGCCAGATATCCGCAAGCTCGGCATTTTCGCTGCGTCTTGGGTCTAGCACAATCAACTTTGCGCCGCGTTGTTGCGCTGCGCGAATGGAATTGTAGACCGGCGTCCAGCTATGCTTTCGAGGGTTGTGGCCGAACAGCACGATACATTTGGTCTTCGTATAGTCTGGGTAAGGAAACCAACCATAGACCATCCGGTTGATCGCGCCGGTATTGCCAGCGCAAAGGGCGACCCCGCTCATCCAGTTCGGATTACCCAACAGATTCATGAAGCGGCGACCAACGCCGTTGTCGGACTGGAGATTCCAGGGGCTGGCCGACACGGCAAATCCTTCCGGTCCATATTGCTCAGTCACCGCGGAAAGGCGCAAAGCGATATCGTCTAAGGCGTAGTCCCAAGTCACGCGCTCCCATCGTCCGGAGCCTCGCTCGCCCACCCGGCGGAGCGGGAACCTAATTCGGTCCGGATGCAGAAATCCCTCCGGCGCATGAACGCCTTTCATGCATATATTGGCCCGAAACGGCGCGTTGTCGGTGGCCTTGATCCGAGCGGCGCCATCATCGGAAACTTCGGCCAGAACCTGACAATATATGTCGCAGCTCGAGCATAGGACGCGCTTTTGGTCGCTCATGAACATCCTCCGCGGGCAAGCCGCTTTTCGGCTCTTTGCGGCATGCATGTGGCGACACGGTCTCCAGCTTTGATCCCCAATCCAATCAGCGACTGCGCCAGTGCCTTTGAACGTCGGACAAAATCGCCGTACGTGTGACGAACCAAGGATTTGTCCGGAAGACGCGATACGATTTCGGACGACGGAAACAAGCGCGCAGCGCGTTCGACCAAAACGTTGACCGACAAAGGAACGGACATCATCGTTGCTTTCATCGGAACTCTCTCGTCGTTCGAACTATCGTCGCGGGCATTGACGCGAGCCTGAGTAGTGAGTCGCTCGCCCTGGGTCTTGCCTTGTCGAATCAGCCTAGTTGTTAGAACTCATCACATACAGAAATCGCTGCGGATTCGCTCGATCGGAGTATTCCCAACCGGTCGAGCAGACTGCAAAGCTTTACGGCATCCGCATCGGACAATTTCGAGCCGACATGCTTTTCGATCGCGGCTGAATAGGCGTTCCACATCTTCTTCTGCAATTCGCGTCCAGTCTCGGTAATCTCGACGAGCTGGCCGCGCCTGTCTATTTTGCACTCCCGGCGCGCCGCCAGTCCTTCGTCCACCAGCCCGTCGATCAGACGTGAGGTGGAGTATTGCGGGATCAGCATTTGCCTTTCGAGCTCCACCGGACGCATCTCGCCCAAGGGCGCGCGCGACAGTTCGAGCAACGCGTCATACCAGGCCAGCGGCGGGAAGCCGACCTTCTTCAAGTCCCGCTCAACGGCGTCGAGCACCCGGCTCTTGATGCGTATAAGGCGGATCCAAGCTGCCGCCGCCTCGGTCGATGGTTTGTGTTTCATGGTCATCCCAGACTCTTTGGGACTTCAAACGAGATCCGGATGTCGCCTCGGTCGTCCCGACCCATCACGCGCGGGGCCCTCTCGATCAATCTGTGGGCGGGTGACCTTCCTCTTGAGAAAGCTCAAGAAGCCCTCTGGTCAACTCTGGGCGCCATGCAGAGGACCGAGAGCGCGCCATTCCCTAGTTACCCATACAGTGCCAAAATCGAACCGTCAATCCCATGAGAAATCCTCGCTGTTCTGTGGGTCAGATGTGATCTAAAGGGGGACTTTTTATGGAGTAAGTTCCCATTTAGAATTTGAAATGATTTAGGCCCATGCTTCGACGGGAGAGGCCTACCGGGTCAGGCGATGTGTTCGCCGCGCGTATCTGCACCGCATCGCAATGCTGTCGGGGCGCGCTGAGCATTCGTGACGCCTCCCTAAGTTGCGGTCCGGCACATGCGAGGGTCCGAGTCCCAATCGCTTACTGTGTCCTGGTAGCCCCTGCCTATCGCTGCGCCAATCACCAAATTCTGATGGGTGCCGAGGAAGGCCGTCTTTACATGACGACCGTCATCGAATAAGTCCAGTACGGGTTCGATTTGAACAAAGCGAATCTTCTGTTTCGGCGCGATCTTTTTTCATTTGTTACGCGGACTCGGCGAACTGCTTGATACTTCAACAAAGGGCGATCTAGCTCGCAAGGGACCCTTCTTGATGCTTTCAACTCTTCTGCCGCGGGCATTTCAGCGGGTGGGCATCCATTACGGATGGGCCGTCGTCGCCGTCGTATTCCTGACTATGCTGTCGACGTCCGCCGCCATGGGAATGGTCGGCGTCCTGATGCTTCCGCTGAAGACCGAATTCGGCTGGGACCTCGGAGCGATCTCCGGAGCGCTCGCGCTGCGCGTCCTTCTGTACGGGATGGTGGGTCCGTTCGCCGCCGCCGTCATGCTCCGCTACGGAGTACGAAAGATCGTCGCCACGGCATTGGCGCTTATCGTCACCGGACTGGCCCTGGCGACGCAGATCACTTCGGTCTGGCAGCTTTGGCTGACCTGGGGCATAATGATCGGCCTTTCGACGGGCGCGACCGCGAACGTGCTCGGCGCCACCATCGCGACGCGCTGGTTCACCAAGCGGCGCGGACTCGTCATCGGCGTTCTGGGCGCCAGCAATGCGACGGGACAACTGCTCTTTCTGCCGGCTGCGGCGTACCTCTCCGAACACTTCGGCTGGCGCTACGCGATGATGCCGGCGGCGACGCTCTGCCTGACCTGCCTTGTCCTGGTGCTCATTGTCGTGCGCGACCACCCGGGCGACGTCGATCTTCCGTCATACGGCGAGGCGACCGTCGTTCCGGCGCCGTCGCGTTTCTCCGGCGGCAACGCGCTGCAGCTCAGCTTCGCGGCGTTGTCGCTTGCCGCCGGAAACAGGACCTTCTGGATCCTTGCAATCACGTTCTTCATCTGCGGCCTGTCGACCAGCGGCCTGGTACAGAACCATTTCATCCCGCTCTGCCACGACTTCGGAGTCGGAACGGTCGCCGCATCCGGCGTGCTTGCGACCATGGGCGCGTTCGACTTCGTGGGAACGATCTTTTCGGGCTGGCTTTCCGACCGTTACGAAAACCGGTGGCTTCTGTTCTGGTACTACGGCCTCCGTGGTCTCAGCCTCTTGATGCTGCCGTACACCGACTTCTCGCTCTACGGTCTCAGCATCTTCGCCGTCTTCTACGGGCTGGACTGGATCGCGACGGTGCCCCCGACAGTGAAGCTGACGGGTCAGACGTTCGGGCGGGAAAAGGCTCCGCTGGTCTTCGGCTGGATCTTCCTGGCCCATCAGATGGGAGCGGCGACCGCCGCCTTCGCGGCCGGTCTATCCCGGGACGTGCTGCTCAGCTATCTCCCTGCTTTCTTCGCGGCAGGCGTCGTCTGCATCATCGCGTCGGCGGCGGTGCTGACGATTCGCAAGCGGACAACCGAAGCCATCCTCGCGGCCCCGGCGGAATAGCCGGGCGTCTGGCGGCGGCGCGAATGGCCGATTGCGACAGAGGAGACGACAATGCGGGCAGAGACTTCCGCGTAGAGATCACGTTTCATCCTCGCGCGCTGTGAGGGCTGACGCGACCAAGGGTCGGCCGCACGCCATAGCCGCGTTGGGCAAGGCTTCTAATTTTGGTTAGGCTGATGGGCGCAAATCTACCCCCGGGTAGCATGGACCGGCCCAGCCCGCACGCGCGAAGCAGTGGTTGAGAAATCTGTACGGGTCAAAACCCTCGTGAGCCATGTTCGCGACCGGATCGTAAACGGCCTCTGGCTGTCGTGCTCAGGGAACATAAGCTGAAAATATCATGGCAATCCGGGCCACCCGGTGACACCGTTCAATCAGCCGACTAAATCGGGAGATGTTTGCAATGCAGCTTGCCCCGCTCACATTCAAATCCATCAGGGCGAGAGCGGTCGTGCTCAAGCTGAAGCGTCCGGTTGTCGCTCGGATCGCTACCATCACCGATTGGCCGCTGATCTTGATCGATCTCTTCACCGAAGAAGGCATCGTCGGGCGGAGCTATCTGGAGCCCTACACCATCAAGGCGATGAGATATCTGGTCCCAGCCCTGCAAGATTTCGGCGCTATGCTCGAGGGGCAGCGCGTCGCACCGGTCGAACTCTACGATCTCGCACGCAAGTCGCTGCACTTTGTAGGTTATCAAGGACTTTCTATGATCGCGGTGTCCGGACTGGATATGGCGGCTTGGGATGCCCTGGCAAAGGCTAGTGGCGTGCCGCTTTGTGTCCTGCTGGGCGGTTCGGTAGGTCCGGTGAAAGCATACAACAGCAACGGATTGTGGCTTCAAGCGCCGAAGGTGTTAGCAGCGGACGCGATCGCGTTGCGCGATGAAGGAGGCTTCATTGCGCTGAAGTTGCGGCTTGGCCGGGATCGCGCAATCGACGATCTGGCCGCCATCCATGCCATCCGGGCCGCTGTTGGCGATGACATGGATCTAATGGCTGACTTCAACCAGGGCCTACATCTTGGAGAAGCCCTGCAGCGGTGTCACATGATTGATGACGAGGGCCTCGCGTGGATCGAGGAGCCGATCGTTTACGACAATCTCGATGGTTACGTGCAGTTGACAGCCGAGCTAAAGACCCCGATCCAAATAGGCGAGAATTTCTATGGTCCCCGCGATCTACACACCGCGCTGCAAAGAAAGGCCTGCGACCTTGTCATGCCGGACTTCATGCGTATTGGCGGCGTGACAGGCTGGTTAAGGGCATCGGCCATTGCGGGTGCGGCGGGCGTACCGATGTCCACTCATCTTTACCCGGAAGTGGCAGCGCACGTGATGCGCGTCACCGAAACCGCGCTTTGGTTGGAATGGCAGGATTGGGCCGATCCCGTTTTACAGAAACCCTATGAAATTCGTGACGGATTGCTTCACATTCCTGACGTGCCTGGCGTTGGTCTTGAATGGAATGAGGAAGCGGTCGCGGCCAGCCAAGCCAATCTGTAGGTTCATCGTCTTGTCCGGAGCATCACAGATCGAGGCGCAGGTGGGCATGATGCGCGGCGCTCGACCAGGTAAATCCGAAGCTAGTTGGAGTTGTTTCGCACCCTTTTTTCGAGGCCGAAGGAGGTGTTCCGGTGCGTGCGCTCCCTCGCAAAAAGCTTGCTGAATGACGACGAAACATTCTTCGGGGTGAGCCGCTCTCCGCATGTCGTACATGTCGGATCCGCGCCGACTTCTCCGCCGCACCCCGTATGCACCATTCGCACGGCGGGTTTCTGCGATGTCTTCAGCCCGCACCATTCATTTCCCCAGCCGCGGAGGCTGAGGATGACCGGGGAAAGATCCTTTCCTTTTTCAGTCAAGCGATAGTCGTACCGAACCGGCCGATCCTGATATGGGGTGCGCTTGACGACGCCTTTCTTCCTCCAGGCGGGTCAGACGGGTCGACAGCAAGTGCGACGACATTCCTGTTTGCGCCTGGAATTCATCGAACTGCTTGGTGCCGAAAAGCAGCTCGCGGATCAAAAGCATGGTCCAACGATCGCCGATCACGGACAGCGATCGAGCGATCGGACACAAGGTGTCTCCAACGTCATCCCATCCCGCGAATCTCGGCGCGTAGAGAACTGTTGGCAAAATCCAGCCGCTGCTTTCCCACATAGGACGTTGTCGCCGACGACCATCTTACATATGGCTGTCGATGAAGCGCAGGGTGCGGCCCCAAGCGATTTGAGCCGCTTCTGGGGCAAAGCTATCGCGTTCGTCGCACTGGAAGCCGTGATCAGCGTTATAGGTGTAGACGTCGACCGACGGCTGCTTCGACTTGATCGTCTCGACGTCGCTCATCGGGATGTGCGCGTCCAACTCACCGAAATGCAGCATGGTCGGGACTTTCGGGGACTGATCGGCCATCCTGACGATCTGGCCGCCGTAATAGCCGA
>WNFP01001906.1_pt1 | contig 16662 bp, 11 predicted proteins | sample 5400201 | NCBI WGS metagenome assembly WNFP01 (sample SAMN13153355, study PRJNA577476) | soil metagenome | isolation source: 115 cm saprolite under Madrone tree | place: USA:California | collected 2016-06-14 | reverse complement strand
CGATGGGCGCCTCCATGCGAGATGGCGCCAAGCTCGCCATCTCCGAGATCAACAACGCCGGCGGAGTGCAGGTCGGCGCCACCAAGATGAAGATCGAGGTGATCGAGCGCGACGACGAGGCGAAGAACGAGCGCGGGGCCTTGATCGCGCAGGAGCTGGCCTCCACCCCCGGCCTCTCCGGGGTGATCGGGTCGGTGAACACCGGCGTGGTCCTGGCCGGCGACCGACATCTTCAAGAAAAGGGGATCACGAAGATCATCACGCCCATGGTGGTCGAGGAGGCCGTCAACCGGAAGTTCACCAAGGTCGCCATCTTCCACGACGCCACCAACTACGGCGTCTCCGGCCGCGACGACCTCCAGCGGGAGATCAAGAAGCAGGGCGACAAGCTGCAAGTCGTCGCCACCGAGAAGTTCAACATCGGCGACAAGGACATGACCGCGCAGCTCCTGCGGGCCAAGTCGGGCGGGGCCCAGGCGATCCTCATCTGGGCGATCGGCCCCGAGCTGGCCGCGGTCGCCAACGGCAAGGCGAAGATGGGCATGGCCGCGCCGCTGATCGGAGGCTGGACGCTGTCGATGTCCAACTTCATCGACAACGCGGGCAAGAACGGCAACGGCGCCCTGATGCCGCAGACGTTCATCGAGGAGCCGATCACGCCCAAGGCCAAGGCGTTCATCGAGGCGTACCACAAGGCCTATGGCGTGAACCGGATCCCCTCGGCCGTGTCGGCCGCCCAGGGATACGACGCCGTCTACATCTTCGCCGCCGCGGTCAAGCAGGCCGGGAGCGCCGATACCAAGAAGATCAAGGAGGCGCTCGAGGGCCTCCAGGATTCGGTCCGCGGAGTGATCGCCACCTGGAAGCACCCCTACACCAAGTGGGACAACAAGGACGTCGAGACGCACGAGGCGTTCCGGCGCGAGCACTGCGTGATGGGCATGGTGCAGGACGGCAAGGTGGTCTTCGCCCATGACGAAGACAAGCAGCGGCTGGCGACCCTGGCGAAGGCTCCCTAGAGGAACGCGACCGTGACGTTCTCGATCCTCGCCCAACTGATCGTCAGCGGCGCGCTGATCGGGCTCGTCTACGCCCTGATCGCCTACGGCTTCCAGCTCACCTTCGCCACCAGCAAGAGCATCAACTTCGGCCAGGGTGAGCTGGTGATGGTCTCCGCCTTCTTCAGCCTGACCTTGATCACGGTGGGGCTGCCGTACTGGCTGGTGGTGCCCGGCGGGCTTCTCTTCGGCGCCGCGCTCGGCCTCTTCGTCGAGCGCGCCGCCGTGCGCCTCGCGCTGCAGCAGAGGAGCGAAGGCTGGATCCTGCTCACCATCATCCTCGGCCTCTTCCTGTTCTCGGTGGCGGAGAACGTCTGGGGACGGGACGATCGCCCCTTCCCCACGCCGATCTCGCAGACGCCCATGAACGTGCTCGGGGTGGACGTCACGCCGGTCGAGCTGTCGGTCGCCGTCGGCGTCTTCGCCATCATGGGGCTGATCGAGGTCTTCAAGCGGCAGACGCTGCTGGGCAAGGCGTTCGAGGCGGTCTCGGCGGATCCCGACGCGGGCGAGCTGATGGGGATCTCCGCCACCCACACCGTGATGCTCTCCTACGCGCTCTCCGGCATCGTGGCGGCGCTGGCCGGCATCCTGGTCTCGCCGATCACCACGGTGGGACCGACGATGGCCTCCGCGCTGATCCTCAAGGCGTTCTCGGTGGCGGTGGTGGCCGGGCTCGAGTCCGGCTTCGGCGTGGTGGTCGTCGGGATGTTCCTCGGCGCGCTCGAGGGGATCGCCAGCTTCACTCTCGGCAGCGGCTGGCGCGAGGTGCCCGGTCTCCTCCTGCTCATCCTCGCCCTCGCCGTCCGGCCCACGGGGGTCTTCGGCAAGGCGATCATTCGCAAGGTCTAGGGAGCTCACGGCAATGTGGAAGAGGCTTCTCTTGATCCGCGGCGCCGAGCTCCTGATGTTCGCCGTGCTGGCGGCGATCCCGGTGGCGGTGCAGAACCCCTATGCGCTGGGCCTGCTCACGCTGCTGGCGATCTACGGCGTCCTCCTCATCGGACTGGACGTCACGGTGGGCTACCTCGGCCAGGTCAATCTCGGCCAGGCCGCGTTCCTCGGGCTGGGCGCGTACACGGCGGCCCTTTGCGTCACGAAGCTCGGCTGGTTGATGCTGGCGGCGACGGTGGCGGCGATCATCGTCTGCACGGTGCTAGGCGCGCTGCTCGCGCTTCCCGCGTTGCGCCTGGAAGGGCCGCAGTTCGCGCTCGCCACCTTGAGCTTCACCGCCCTCACCGTCATCGTGCTGAACGAGCTCGAATCGCTGACCGGCGGCGCGCAAGGACTCAGCCTGACCCGGCCTCCGATCCTGGGGCACGCGCTGACGGCGCGCGAGTTCTACTGGCTGTGCATGGGACTGTTCGCGCTGGTCTGGGTGGCCATGCGCAACCTGCTCGCGTCGCAGTGGGGGCGGGCTTTCGAGGCACTGCGCGACAGCCCCATCGCCACCGACGCCATGGGGGTGGGAACGTACCGCCACAAAGTGGCGGCGTTCGCGCTGGGCTCCGCTCTGGGCGGCCTGGCGGGCGCGCTCTACGCGTTCAACTTCCAGTACCTGCAGCCGCAGGTTTTCACTTACGAGCTCACCGTCATCCTGCTGCTTGGCGTGGTGCTGGGTGGGCGCAAGAGCCTGTGGGGCGCGCTCGTCGGCGCGTCGCTGGTCGCGCTCCTCCCCAATCTGCTCTCGAACCGCTTCCTCTTCGAGGTCATCTCCGCCGCCGGATTCGCCGTGGCGCTGTTCGCGGGCATCCGCGGCCTCTTGCGCAAGACCGTCGGGCCTTTCCAGGCCATCGCGCCCATCGCCGCTACGGGCACGCTGCTCTTCGGCGGCCTCATGGTGGCGAATACCGAGGACTGGCGGAAGGCGATCTTCTCGCTGATGCTCTTCTCGGTGGTGGTGGGCCTGCCGGAAGGCCTGATGGGCTTCGCCTCGAAGTTCCTCTCCAGGCTGTTCCGGATCCCGCAGCCGCCCCGGCCCGTGCCGAGTCCACTCGATGCGGTGCTCCCCGCCCGGAGAGCAGGGGCGGGCGGGCCGCTGCTCGAGCTGCGCGACCTGAAGCGGTACTTCGGCGGCGTGAAGGCGGTCGACGGCGTGACCACCACCGTGCGCGCCGGCGAGATCCACGGACTGATCGGACCGAACGGCTCCGGCAAGAGCACGCTCGTGAACGTGGTCTCCGGCCTCTACACGCCCACGGCCGGCGAGATGCTCCTGCACGGCCATCCGCTGCCGCGCGGCAGCCTGTTCAAGACGGCGCGCGAAGGCGTGGCGCGCACCTTCCAGAACCTGCAGCTCTTCACAGGGATGACGGCGATCGAGAACGTGATGGTGGCATTGAACGGCGTCTACCGGAGATCGCGCTCGCTCCCGCTGGTCCTGCTCGGTCTCGGCCGCGCCGAGGAGAAGCGGGCCGAGGCGCACGCGCTGGCTCTGTTGGAGTTCGTCGGGCTCGGCGACCAGGCGCGCACGCCGGCCAAGGACCTCACGTACGGGGCGCAGCGCTTCCTGGAGATCGCTCGCGCCGTCGCGCGCAAGCCCGAGGTGCTCATCCTCGACGAGCCCGCCGCCGGCCTCTCGCATCCGGACATGCACCGGCAGATGGAGATCATCGAGCGCGTCCACCAGAGGGGCGTGACCATCCTGATCATCGAGCACCACATGGACGTGATCAGCGGGCTCTGCGACGTGGTGACGGTGCTCGACGGCGGCAAGCTCATCGCCGAGGGAGGTCCGGCGGAGGTGAAGCGGCACCCGAAGGTGGTCGAGGCGTACCTGGGCGAGGTCGAGGTCGGCGCCGAGGCGGCCGCTGCTCCCGCGGCGCCCTGAGGAGAAGGTCGCGATGCTGGTGGTGTCCGATCTTTATGCAGGCTACGGGCTGAGCGAGGTGCTGGTCGGCACCTCGCTGGAGGTCAAGGCGGGGACGGTGGTCGCGCTCATCGGCGCGAACGGAGCGGGCAAGACCACCACCATGCGCGCGATCTCCGGACTGGTCCGCCCCAGCAAGGGACGGGTCCTCCTCGACGGGAAGCCGGTGCAGGAGCTGCCGCCTTCGCGGATCGCGCGGCTCGGCCTGGCGCACTCGCCGGAGGGCCGGAAGATCTTCGGACCGCTCTCGGTCGAGGACAATCTGCTGCTCGGCGCCTGGCGGCGGCTGCCGCGCTTCTTCGGGTTTCACCGGCGGGCGGCGGGGGACTTGGAGCGCGTGTACGACTTGTTCCCCCGGCTGCGGGAGCGGAAGCGGCAGCAGGCGGGTACGCTCTCCGGAGGCGAGCAGCAGATGCTGGCCATCGGGCGGGCGCTGATGGCGCAGCCCAAGGTGATGCTGCTCGACGAGCCTTCCATGGGGCTCGCGCCGGTCATCGTGCAGGAGGTCTTCCGCACCATCCGGCGCCTGAAGCAGCAGGGGATGACGATGCTGCTGGTGGAGCAGTTCGCGAAGACGGCGCTGGAAGTGGCGGACTACGCTTACGTGATGGAGCGGGGGAAGATTGCCATCGAGGGCCCACCCGCCGACTTACGCAAGAACGAACGCGTCCTCGCCGCGTACCTGGGCTAGCCCCAGATCTGGGGACACGAGATCCGAGATCTGGGCGAGATCTGGGGACACAATACGGATCTCCAAACGAGAGTTCCGTATTGTGTCCCCAAAACTCCGACTAAGGTCTGCCGGCCATGGGATGGAGTTCGGTGGACTGCCAGCCGCCGCCGAGGGCGTTGTAGAGCTGGACCAGGGCGAGGAGCTCGTTGAGTTGGGCCTGGGCCAGGCCGAGCTCGGCGGCGAAGGTCCGGGTACCGCTGTCCAGAACTTCGAGATAGCTGGCCGCTCCTCCGCGGTACCGCTGCTCCGATAACGACAAGGCGTCGCGGGTCGAATTGGACAGCAGCTCCTGCTGTTGGCGGAACTCGCGATCCTTCCGGTAGGCGATCAGGGCGTCGGAGACTTCGCGGAAGGCCTGCTGGATGGTCTGCTGGTAGACGATCAATGATTCCTTCTCCTGCGCCTCGGCCAGCCTCGCTTCGGACCTGAGCCTACCGCCTTGGAAGATCGGTTGCGTCAGCGACCCGAGGAAGCTCCACATGCCCGCCGGGCCCTTGAACAGATCGGAGAGGGATGCGCTCGCGACTCCGCCGGCAGCCGTCAGGGAGATCGAGGGAAAGAACGCCGCGCGTGCGACGCCGATGCGGGCGTTGGCCGCGATCAGCCGCGCTTCCTGCAGCTGGATGTCCGGACGGCGCTGCAGGAGAGAAGAGGGAAGGCCGGCCGGCACGACGGGATCGTGCGGCTGCTCGATGAGCTTGTGCCCTCGCGGGATGGGGCCTGGATTCCGCGCCAGGAGCACGCTGATGAAGTTCTCCTGCTGCTCGGAGCGGCGCTGGACGTCCACGATGGTCTGCGCCGCGTTGTAGACCAGCTGCTCGGCTTGACGGACGTCGAGGAGCGACACCGCTCCACCGCGCTCCTGCACCTGGGTGAGCTGCAGCGACTCCTGCCGGGAGGAGAGCGTCCGCTTGGAGATCTCCAGCTCCAGGTCGAGCTCCAGCAGTTGGTAGTACGCGCTGGCGAGGCCGGCGATCAGGCTGGTGATCACCGCCCGGCGGTTCCACTCCGCGGCCAGCAGATCGGCGCGCGAGGCCTCGGTCGCCCTGCGGAACTTGCCCCAGAAGTCGAGCTCCCACGAGGCCGCGATGTTCGCCTGGACGATGTTGCTGTTGAACGCGGGCGTGAACCTCGTCGCCCCGAACCGCTCCCGTCCGCCCGCGATCCCGGCCGAGACCTGCGGCAGCTGATCGGCGCGGGTGATCCCGAGCTGCGCTTCCGCCTGCTCGATGCGCGCGGCCGCGATCAGCACGTCCTGGTTCTGCGCCAGCGCCGTGCGGATCAGATCCCCGAGAACGGGGTCGGGAAAGACCTCTGCCCAGTCCTTGTCGGCAAGCGATGCAGGATCGGGCGGCTGCGTGCTGCCGCGATACGTCTGCGGCGCCGGCGTCTCCGGCCGCTTGTAGTCCGGTCCCACCGCGCATCCAGCGACGAGCGCCAACACTGGTGCGAGCCGTTTCATGGCGTCGGCTCGGGTTCAGGGGGAGGAGTCGGCGCCGCCTCGGGCTTGTGCTCGCGCCGGGTCGTCAGCCGCTCCACCAGCACGAACAGCACGGGGATGATGAAGATGGCGATCGCGGTCGCCGCCAGCATGCCCGCGATCACCACGGTGCCGAGGATCTGCCGCGCGACGGCGCCCGCGCCGGTGGCGATCCAGAGGGGAATCATGCCGAAGATGAAGGCGAAGGAGGTCATCAAGATCGGCCGCAGCCGCAGCCGCGCTCCCTCCAGCGCCGCTTCCACCAGCGGCCGCCCCTTCTTCATCTCGTCCCGCGCGAACTCCACGATGAGGATGGCGTTCTTGGCCGCGAGGCCGATCAGCATCGCCAAGCCGATCTGGGCGAAGATCCCCAGGTCGAAGTGGCGCAGGTAGATGCCGAGGAAGGCGCCGGACACGGCGACCGGCACGGAGAGCAACACCGAGAACGGCAGCGACCAGCTCTCGTACAGCGCCGCCAGGATCAGGAACACGAACCCGAGGGACAAGGCGAAGATCGCGCCCGCGGTGCCCGATGCTTTCTCCTCCTGGTAGGAGAGGTCGGCGAACCCGTACCCCACCTCGCGCGGCAGGACCTGCTTCGCCACCTCCTGGAGCGCCGTCAGCGCCTGGCCCGAGCTGTAACCCGGCGCCGCCGAACCCAGGATCTGTGCGGCTCGGTACAAGTTGAACCGGTTGGTGTACTCGGGCCCGGAGATCCGGCGGGTGCTCACCAGCGTCGAGAGCGGCACCATGGTGCCGTTCCGGTTGCGCACGTAGTACTGGCCGATGTCCTGCTCGGTGAGGCGCTCTTCTCCCTCCGCCTGCACGAACACGCGCCACTGCCGGCCGAATCGGTTGAACTGGTTGACGAACAGACCGCCCAGGTACGTCTGCAGCGTCTGGTACACGTCGCCCACGGCGATGCCCTGCTTGAGCACCTTGTCCCGGTCCACGTCCGCGTAGATCTGCGGGATCCCGGCGGTGAAGACCGAGTTGACGCCCGTCAGCTCCGGCCGCTTGCGGGCCGCGTCCAGGAACGCCTTCACGTTCTGATCGAGGAACTCCACCGAGCCGCCGCTGCGATCCTGCAGCCACATGGAGAAACCGCCGGAGTTGCCGAACCCGGGGATCGCCGGCGGGCTGAATGCGAACGCCGTCGCCTCCGGGACCTGCGCCGAGAGGGCGCGGTTGATGTTGCGCTGGATGCTACGCGCCTCCAGCGCCGGCCCTTCGCGCTCGCTCCAGGGCTTGAGCTGCACGAAGAGGAAGGAGTTGTACGTCGAGGAGACGCGGGTCAGGAGGCTGAAGCCGATGATGGCGCTGGTGGACTTCACCCCCTCCGTCTTGGCCAGGATGTCCTCCACCTTCCGGGTCACCGCGGCGGTGCGCTCGAGCGACGCCGCCGCCGGCAGCTGGATGTTGGCGAAGAGGAAGCCCTGATCCTCCTCGGGGATGAAGCTGGTGGGGAGCTTGCGGCCCACCAGGCCGTCGACCGCGATGAAGGCCACGAGGATGCCGACGCCGATGAGCGGCTTGCGGATCAGGCCGTGGCTCCAGCGGACGTAGCCCTTCGCGGTCCGATCGAAACCCCGGTTGAACAGCCCGAAGAAGCGCGCCAGAGGCCCCCGGCTTTGATGCCGGGGCCGGAGCAGCAGAGCCGACAACGCCGGCGACAGCGTGAGCGCGTTGAAGGCGGAGATGAGCACGGAGATGGCGATGGTGAGCGCGAACTGGGTATTGAGGCGCCCCTGGATGCCGCCGACGAAGGCGATGGGGACGAACACCGACGAGAGCACCAGCGCGATGCCGACGACGGGTCCCGAGACCTCCTTCATCGCTTGCAAGGTGGCCTCGCGCGGCGACATCCCTTCCTCGATGTGGTGCTCCACCGCCTCCACCACCACGATGGCGTCGTCGACGACCAAGCCGATCGCGAGCACCAGGCCGAACAGGGACAAGGTGTTGATGGAGAACCCGAACAAGGGAAAGACGGCGAAGGTCCCGATCAGCGAGACCGGGACGGCGATCAGGGGAATGAGGGTGGCGCGCCAGTTCTGCAGGAAGAGGAAGACCACCAGCGTCACCAACAGCATGGCCTCGACGATGGTCTTGACGATCTCGCTGATTCCCTCGGTGACTGGCAGGGTCGTGTCCAGCGTGATGGTGTAGTCGAGGCCGGGAGGGAACCGCTGCTTCAGCTCCTCCATCACCGCCTTCGCGCCTTTCGCCACCTCGAGCGCGTTCGAACCGGGAGTCTGGAACACCGCCACGATGCTGCCGGGCTGCCCCTTGACGCGCGAGATCTGCTGGTAGTTCAGCGCACCGAGCTCGATGCGGGCCACGTCCGAGAGGCGCACCACCGATCCATCGGGATTGGATCGGACGACGATCTGCGCGAACTCCTCCGCGGTCTGCAGGCGTCCTTGCGCCCGCACCGTGTACGTCATCTCCTTGCCGGGCGGCGCCGGGTCCGCTCCGACCCGGCCCGCCGGATTGACCGTGCTCTGCTGCGAGACCGCCTTCACCAAATCCGGCACCGTGAGCCCCAGCTTCGCCAGCACGTCCGGCTTCACCCAGATGCGCATGGCGTAATCGCTGGCGCCGAAGAGGAGCACCTGTCCCACGCCGCGCACCCGGTAGAGGGCGTCGTTGATGTTGATGTTGGCGTAGTTGGCGAGGAAGAGCGCATCGTAGCGCTGATCGGGCGAGTAGAGCCCGAAGATGATCAGCGGCAGGCCCGTGGCCTTCCGGTAGGCCAGGCCGAACTGGTTCACGTCAGGCGGCAGGTTGGGCTGCGCCTGCGCGACGCGATTGGACACGTTCACCTGGTCGATGTTCGGATCGGTGTCGATGTCGAACGTCACCGTCAGCTGCATGGTGCCGTCGTTGGCGTTGGTGGACTGCATGTAGAGCATGTCGTCCACGCCGTTCATCGCCTGTTCCAGCGGCGTGGCCACCGATTGCTCGACGGTCACCGCGTCGGCGCCGGTGAAGGTGGTGGAGACGATGATCTGCGGCGGGATGATGGTGGGGAACTGCGCCACCGGCAGCGTCCGCACCGCCAGCAGGCCGGCGACGACCGTGATGATGGAGATGACCATCGCCACGATGGGGCGGTTGACGAAGAAGCGGGACATCGCTCAGCCCTTCGCCGGCGCGGCTGGCTGGAACGGCACCGGATTGACGGAGAGGCCGTCGCGGACCTTCTGGATCCCCTCGGCCACCACTTTGTCGCCCGCCGCCACGCCGTCCTCGATCACCCACAACGTGCCGACGCGCGCTCCGACCTTGACCGGCCGGATGGCGACCTTGTTGTCGTTGCCGACGACGGCCACCTGGTAGCTTCCCTGGAGCTCGGTCACGGCGCGTTGAGGAACCACCAGGGCGCCTTCCTTCACCGCGAGGGTGGCGCGCACCCGGCCGAACTGTCCCGGCCTCAGGATGTTCCCGGGGTTGGGGAACGCGGCCGCGACCCGGATGGTGCCGGTCGCCGGATCGACCTCACGATCGCCGAACACGAACTTGCCCGGATGCGGATACACGGCGCCGCCGGCGAGGATCAGCTCGAGGGGCGTGTCGGCGTTGGGGAACGGACGCGCCGCCACCTCGCCGCCGACACCGCCGACGAACTGGAGGTATTCGCGCTCGCTGATGGCCACGTAGGCCTTGATCGGATCGAGCCGCGAGACCGAAGTGAGCAGCGTCGACGGTCCCACCAGGTCGCCCAACTGTCCCTGGGCGATGCCGGCGATCCCGTCGGTGAGCGAGCGGACCTTGGTGAATCCCAGGTTCAGCTGGGCGGTCTTCACCGCCGCCTTGGCGGAGTCGACCGCAGCCGCGGCCGCGAGCTTCACCTGGGTGTCAGTGTCCAGCTGGCTCCGCGGGATCGCGCGCGCTTCAGCCAGAGGGATGTCGCGCTCGACGTCGCGGGTGGCGCGTCCGAGCTGCGCCACCGCTTGCGCCAGCTGCGCGCGGGATTGATCGTACGTCGCCTGGAACGGCCGCGGATCGATCTCGAAGAGCACGTCGTCCTTCTTGACGTACGAGCCTTCGAGGTAGTTCTGCTTCACCAGATACCCGCTGACCTGGGGCCGGATCCTGGCGTTCACGTACCCGTCGAGCGTGGTCACCCATTCAGTGCGGAGCGGGACGTCCTGTTTCACCACGTCCACCACGGCGACGGTGGCCGGCGCCGGGGGAGGGGCCGCCTTGCCCGTGCTGCACGCCCATGCCAGGGCCGCGAGGAGCGAGACGGCTGGTACCCGGATGCTAGCGCGGGACAGAAATGAAGGGAGGGTCGACGTGCGAAGCGGGTCCTGACGATGACGGTTCACGGTGGTGCTTGGATTCCCTCGCGAACCTTTGGTTTCCATCGGGTTTTACCCCCAGCGCGTCGTCGCCGGCGCGCGAGCCGACGTTTTCGTCGTTCCCCAAATATTACGATCATACGATGACCCGCCGGCCGCCGGGATTCGCGGCCTCCTCGAAGCGAGAGCGCGGTCGTCGTTACTGCGCGGCGGTCATCGCCGGCCCGGCGCGAGCGGGCACCGTGCCACCGCAGAGCGCCGCCAACTTCTCGCGGAACACTTTCGCCTGCTGCTTGTGTCCCGCGCGCTCCGCCGCCCGCGCCGCGCCGTCATAGCTGTTGAATCGCGCCGGCGCCGAGCGGAGCGACGCCTCGTACTCGGTGAGCGCCGCGGCCGGCTGTCCCAGCTCGACGAGGAGATCGGCCAGCTGCTCGCGCGCGGGGAGGATCGACCCCGGCGTGACCGGATGCTTGTCCGTCGAATCTTCGAGCTCGGCGGCCGACCGCATCAGCGCAACGGCTTCGGCGTCCTTCTTCTCGGCGCGCGACAGCCACGCCGCCGCGACCCGGCGCTGGATCTCGACCTGGGTGGCCCAGTCGAAGCCCTTCTGGCCCTTGAGCGACGACTGGATCTCGGCCAACGCCGCCACGTCCTTCTGCGCCGCCTCCACTTGCCCCGCGCGGGCCGCGCCGACCGCGCGCGCGAAGTGAACGATCGCTTTGGCATAGGGGTACTTCGCCCAGGGGAACGCCGCCGGTTGCGCCGTTACCGCCGCCGCTTCCTTCCACTCGCGGCGCTCGAGCGCGTACCGGGCCGGCACGGCAGCCAGCGCATAAGCGGCGGCGAACTGCGGGATGTCGAAGCTCGTCACCTTGGCGACGGTTCCGGCCATCTCTTTCGCTTTCGCGTCCTGGCCCGTCTGCAGATACGCGTACTCGAGGTAGTCCCAGGCGTGCAGGGCATCGAACGCCGTCGCTCCGGGATTCGTCTTCGCCAGCCAGGCCTGCGCCGTCCGCGCCGAGGCGAGATTCGAGTCGATCGATTCCTGCCACATCCCCAGCCGGGTGAAGATGTGCGAGGGCATGTGCTGCGCGTGCGGCGCCGAAGGAGCGATCTTCGCGTACGCGTGCGCGGCGGGGAGCGCCAGCTCCGCGACTTCCGGGTAATCGAAGGAGTGGATCATGTAGTGGGCGATCCCGGGATGCTCCGGCTCGAGCTTCAGCAATCGATTGAGGATCTTCGCCGCCTCCCTCTGGCGCGCGTAGGTCTTGTCCGGCGGCGAGTTGTAGGCCACGCCCAGCATCGCCAGCGCGTGGATGATGGCCGCCTCATGGTCGTCCGGGTTGCGCTCGTGGACGCCGGCCATGGCCTTCTCGTACGCGACCACGCGCACGGGATGCGGCACTCCATCGCCCTGGTAGTAGGCGCCGATGGCCCCGATGTAGTCCTTCTCCCGAGCGGTCGGCGCGCCCAGCTGCGCCGCCTTCTGCGCCGCGGTCCGTCCGGCGGCGAACTCGTCGTCGGTGGGCGGTCCCCAGATGGTGTGGAAGTACGTAGCCGCGACTCCCCACTGCGCCATGCCGCAGGCCGGATCCTTCGCCGAGACCTCCTGGAAGGTGGCCGCCGACTTCACGTAGGCGAAGGAGTGCAGCAGGGCCACGCCCCGCTCGAAGGCGGCTTGCGTCTCCGGCTTGCAGGAGGTGCGGAAATGAACCTGGCCGAACTTGTCCGGAGTGTCGTGCGCGTGCTCGTGCTCGCCGTCGGCGAGAGCGCGCCCGGAAAGGATGGCGAGGACGGCCACCAGAACGTGACGGCCACGGAACGATCGCATGGTTGCCCCCTTGGCTACGGCGCCGATTCTGTCACGAACGCGATCCGTCGCCCAGCAGGCAGGTGGTGGTGCCATGCGCGTACAGCTTGCCCGAGGAGTCGATCAGCGTGCCCTCCGCCGTGGCGACCTTGCCGCCCAGGTGGATCACCTTGCCGATGACCTGCACCTGCCCGGTGTCCCGCCTCAGCGCGCGCACGAAATTCACCTTCAGCTCCAGGGTCGTGTACGCGCGCCCTTCCGGCAGCAGCGAATGGACGGCGCATCCCATCGCAGAGTCGAGCAGCGTCGCGGCGAGGCCTCCATGGACGACGCCGATGGGGTTGTAGTGGTACTCCTGCGGCTCGACGGCGAACACCACCCGTCCTTCGCCGACCTCCACGATGTCGAAACCCATCAGCGAAGCGATCGGAGGCGGTGGGAGCCGGCGCTCGGCGATGGCACGCAAGAACGCCGCGCCCGGCATCGAGAATGCCGCCTTCCCCAGCTCCGCTGGATCCTGCCACGTCACGGTGCGGCTCCGTTCGCTGCCGCTCATGTCGACCTCCTTGGGCCGCGCAGCCTACCGCGCGCCGTAGCGAGGCTCATGACCGATCTCCCTTGCCGCCGCCCGCGGCGGCGACGCCCAGCGCCCGGCAGGCGCGGAGCACTTCGTCGGACAACTCGGTGCCCTTCACCGCTCGCGCCAGGCTGAGGCCGCCGTACATCAAGGCGATGATCCCGATGGCGAGCGCCCGGCGGGGAACGATCCCTCCCGCGGGAAGGCGTTGCGCCAGACCCTCGATCAGGGCCTCCACCTGGTCGGCCAGCACGCCGCGGTGCTGCGGCGCGGTGGTCCCGACCTCTCCCACCACCGCGGGCAGGGGGCAATCCGGAGCCCCGCCGTCGCGGTGCTCGGCCGAGAGATACCGCTTGAGGATCACTTCAGGGCGCTCCGCCTCGGCCTTCGCGTCCAGGCGGGCAAAGAGCCGCTCGCGCAGGGACGCGCCTGTGCGGCGCAACGTCTCGTCCACCAGCGCGTCCTTGGAAGCGAAGTGCGCGTAGAAGCCGCCCACCGTGAGTGCGGCTCCCTTCATCACCTCCGCCACTCCGGCGCCCGAGATTCCCTTCTCCCGGACCAGGCGTGCAGCCGACTCCAGGATCGACCGGTGGGACCGTTCCTTCTTCTCTGCCTTGGCGTTCATCCGCGTGCCCCGCTGCTAACGTCGGACTCACATCATATTACGTCAGTACGATGAATGCAGCGCCCCGGAGATTCGCCGTGTCAACTCGGGTGCCAATGTCATTGACGGTTGCGGGTTTCACCACGCTCCAGCCGCTCCGGCGCCTCGCGCCGCCGCCCTTCGCACAGAGGGCCCCCCGGCTCGCCAGCGCGTTGGCATGCGCCGTGCGTCGTTCAGGGCCACCCGTCGCGCGCACCGGCCGCGAAGCAAAGGAGGAGACCATGTCCACCCCCGACTACTCGGCGATCCAGGCCAAGCAACGCGGCGGACCGAAGATCGGCCACCAGTTTCTCTTCTATCCCGTGACCGATGCGAGCTTCGACACCGGCACCTACCGCCAGTTCGCCGACGGCCCCTGGCTCACCCGCGCCGCCATGAATTGGTTCTGGGACGCGTACGCCCCCGACTTGTCGAAGCGGACCGAGCCGACCGCTTCGCCCTTGCGCGCGACCGTGGAAGAGCTCCGGGGGCTGCCGCCGGCCCTGGTCATCACCGACGAGAACGACGTGCTGCGGGACGAGGGAGAAGCGTACGCGCACAAGCTGAACGAGGCCGGCGTGCGCGTGACGGCGACGCGCTACCTCGGTACGGTGCACGACTTCATGCTGCTCAATGCCTTCACCGACGACCCGGCGCCCCGCGGAGCCATCGCGCAGGCGACCGCGTTCCTCAGGGAAGCCTTCGCGGAGGACTGATGGTCACACTGAAGATCAACGGCAAGTCGCACAAGGTCGACGCGGAGCCGGACATGCCGCTCTTGTGGGTCCTGCGCGATCTGCTGGGCATGAACGGGACCAAGTTCGGCTGCGGCGTCGCCCTCTGCGGCGCCTGCACCGTGCACCTGGACGGCATTCCCAGACGGTCTTGCGTGACGCCGGTGAGCGCGGCGGTCGGGCACGCGATCACCACCATCGAGGCCATCGGCGGGACCGATGCCGGCAAGCGGGTGCAGCAAGCCTGGCTCGACCTCGAGGTGGTCCAGTGCGGCTACTGCCAGTCCGGTCAGATCATGGCGGCCGCCGCGCTGCTGGCCAAGATTCGGGCCCCCACGGACACCGACATCGACCAGGCGATGTCCGGGAACATCTGCCGCTGCGGCACCTATCCGCGCATCCGCGAGGCGATCAAGCAGGCCGCTGCGAAGACGACCGCGGCCGGGAAGGGAGGGTGAACATGGGCCCCATCTCCCGTCGGCACCTGCTCTTCGTGGGCGCGGCCAGCGGCGGCGGCTTTCTCCTCGGATGGCATCGCGAGCCGCGCATCCTGGCGGCGGCTGCCAAGGCGACCCCGTCCGCTTTCCAGCCGAACGGATTCATTCGCATCGGGAGGGACGGTCGGGTGACCGTGATCGTGTGCCAGGTGGAGATGGGACAAGGCACGTACACCTCCATGCCCATGTTGGTCGCGGAGGAGCTCGAGGTTGGACTCGATCAGGTCCACCTCGAGCACGCGCCTCCCAACGACGGCTTGTACGCGAACAAGTTCCTCGGCGACCAGGAGACGGGCGCCTCGTCCTCCGTGCGCGCGTTCGACGAGATCCTGCGCCGCGCCGGGGCGACCGCGCGCACGATGCTGGTCACCGCCGCGGCGCAGACCTGGAAGGTCGATCCGGCGTCCTGCCAGGCCCGGAGAGGAGTCGTCACGCATCCGCCGACCGGCCGCAAGCTCACCTACGGCGCGCTGGCGGACAAGGCGGCGAAGCTGCCGGTTCCGACGCAAGTCGCGCTCAAGGACCCGAAGGACTTCAAGCTGATCGGCACGCCGGCCAAGCGGCTCGATACCGCCGGCAAGGTGAATGGGACCACGCAATACGGGATCGACGTCCAGCTGCCGGGGATGAAGATCGCGACCGTCGCCGCCAGTCCGGTGGTCGGCGGCAAGGTGGTCAGCGTCGACGACAGCAAGGCGAAAGCGATCAAAGGCGTCCGTCAGATCGTCGTCCTCGACGACGTGGTGGCGGTCGTCGCCGACCACATGTGGGCGGCGAAGCAGGGCCTGAAGGCGCTCGACATCCGTTGGGACGACGGACCGAACGGAACCGTCAGCACCGCCGACGTCGTCGAGGGGCTCGCGGCGGCTTCGCAGAAGCCGGGCGTCGTGGTGCGGAACGAAGGCGATGCGGCGGCAGCCGTCGCGGGCGCGCCCCAGAAGCTGGAGGCCGTCTACGAGGCGCCGTTCCTCATCCACGCGGCCATGGAACCGATCAACTGCACGGTGCACGTCCGCCCCGACCGCTGCGAGGTCTGGACCGGGACGCAGGTCCTGACCCGCGCCCACCGGGGAGCCGCGAAGGCCGCCGGCCTCCCGGTGGAGAAGGTGGTGATCCACAACCACTACCTGGGCGGCGGGTTCGGCCGCCGGCTGGAGTTCGACTACGTCACCCAGGCGGTGCGCATCGGCCAGAAGGTCGACGGGCCGGTGAAAGTGATCTGGAGCCGGGAGGAGGACGTCCGGCACGACGTCTACCGGCCCTACTACTACGACCGCATGTCGGCGGGCCTGAAGGCGGACGGTCAGCCGACCGGGTGGACGCATCGGCTCGTCGGCCCGGCGATCCTCGCCCGCTACGCGCCGCCCGCCTTCAAGGACGGGATCGACCCCGACGGAGTGGACGGGGCGGCGCAGTTCCTCTACGAGATTCCGGCGATCCGGATCGAATTCGTGCGCCACGAGGAGCCGGTGCTCAACACCGGGTTCTGGCGCGGCGTCGGCGTCACCCACAACAACTTCGTGATCGAGAGCTTCATCGACGAGCTCGCCGCGGCCGCGAAGCAGGATCCTGTCGAGTATCGGCGCGCGCTGCTCGGCAAGTCGCCGCGGGCCAGGGCAGTGCTGGATCTGGCGGCGAAGGCGGCCGGTTGGGGCCAACCGCTGCCCGCCGGCCGCGGTCGCGGCGTCTCGCTCCTCTACAGCGGTTGGGGAAGCTATCTGGCCCAGGTCGCCGAGGTCGCGGTGTCGAAGTCGGGCGAAGTGCGCGTGCACCGGATCGTTTGCGCTGTCGACTGCGGCACCGTCGTAAACCCGGACACCGTGAAGGCCCAGATCGAGGGGGGAATCATCTTCGGAATCAGCGGCGCCCTGTACGGCGAGGTGACGCTCAAGAACGGCCGCGTTCAGCAGTCGAACTTCAACGACGTTCGCGTGCTGCGGATCAACGAGACGCC
>WNFP01001839.1_pt1 | contig 16665 bp, 17 predicted proteins | sample 5400201 | NCBI WGS metagenome assembly WNFP01 (sample SAMN13153355, study PRJNA577476) | soil metagenome | isolation source: 115 cm saprolite under Madrone tree | place: USA:California | collected 2016-06-14 | reverse complement strand
GAACGGCACCTTCACGGTCTTGAATTCGAGAAATAGCTACCAGAAGACCTACTCGAAATAGGGACGCAATCGTTTCCGGCGCCAGCTTCGTCAGCGATTGTAATTGTTGTAAAAGTGGCGCGCCCGGGGGGACTCGAACTCCCGACCTTCTGGTTCGTAGCCAGACGCTCTATCCAACTGAGCTACGGGCGCGCAGTGGATAAATATTATCACAGGCTTGCGCGGCGCATCCAGCCGCCGCAAGAGTTCACTTTTTGCACCCGAAAAGCATCAGAAGCCACTCAGCTGTATTCGGGAAGCAAGCAAGGCTGGATCACCCGGAGGATTCGCCCGCCGGCGCTGGTGCGCCGCGCACAAAACTTCGGCTATGCGCTTCGGAGCCGCGCCAGAGCAGGGCCGCCAGCGTCAGTATCGTCACCACTTCGAAGCCGGCAATGGTGCGCTGATAGCCGAAATGAATGTGTAGCGCGTATTGAATGGAATTTGTCGGCGAGGCCAGCAAAATCCCCAACTGATAGGCGAGGCCGGGCATTAGGCCCCGCGCCGAGTCCGCAGAAAGCTCATTCAAGTGCACCGGGATCACGCCCCAGGCTCCTTGCACTCCCGCCTGCATCAGAAATGCCGCAATGATAATCACCGGCAGCCCCCCGCCAAACGCCCACAGCGGAATCATCAAGAGCGACAAACCCATAGCGGCGATCATGCCTTTGCGGCGCCCCGCTACCTGCGAGAGGTGTCCGAAGATAATCGCGCCCACCACGGCCCCAAGGTTATAAATCATCGCGATATTGGCTACCATCGCGGCAGAAATCTTGTGCACTTCTTTCAGGAAGTCCGGATAAAGATCCTGTGTTCCGTGCGAGAGAAACATCATGAAGGTCATGAGCACCACAAGATAAGCGAAGCGCTTCCACTCTCCTGCAACGATGCGCAGGACCTGCCCCGTGCTCGCAGCGCGATGTTGTTTCCAGGCTTCCGATTCCGGCACTTTCGTCCGGATATACAGCGCGAGTAGCGCGGGTAGCGCGCCAATCCAGAACATCGGGCGCCATCCCCACACCGGCAGGAGAAATCTTGCCGCAATCGCCGCCAGCAGATATCCGATCGAATAACCGCTCTGCAAGATTCCGCTCAAGATGCCGCGCCAACGCACCGGCGCTGCTTCCATCGCCAGCGACGCGCCTACTCCCCACTCGCCGCCCATACCGATACCAAACAGCGCACGCAAGATGATGAACACCGCGAAGTTTGGCGAAAAGCCGCACAAAAGCTCGATGACCGAAAAATAGATGACATTGGCCATGAGCGGGATGCGGCGGCCGTAGCGATCCGCAAGCAAGCCGAAGAACAGCGCGCCTACGGGACGCATGGCGAGCGTGGCCGTGGTGGTAAGAACGATTTCTTTCTTGGTTACGCCAAATTGGTGAGCCAGTGTATCGAAGAGAAAAACTACGATGAAGAAATCGAACGCGTCGAGCGTCCAGCCGAGGAACCCGGCGAGCACTGCGTGATGCGTACCTGAACGAGCCGGCTGCGCCGAGTCCGCCATCTCAGTTTGCTTGCCACTCCGCCGGCTTGGGCATCAGGCGCGAAATCGCGAGTCCACAGACAATCACAACAACGGCAAGCAGGAAACCTGCCTGGTATCGGCCAAAGCACAACTCGCCGATGGCGAAGAGCGCCGAATAGATAAGAACGCAGCCCAGCAACCAATTCACGAGGTTCTTGCCCAGATCGCGCGTGACGGGCACATCGCCAGCCAGCTTGGCGACCGCTTGCCATCCGGTGATTTGCGGACGCACCTTGGTGTAAAACTTGATGAGCGTGTCATTGGGCTCCGCCGCCGTAAAGAGGGTGACGGCGACCCACACCAGCGTGGTGATTCCCGTCGTACAAAGTGTGGTCTTCGCGAAAATGACAGGGTCGGAGCCGCTGAACGGTTGCGGCCTTCCAGCAATGGCGTTCCACAGAGCGCTGTTATGCAGCGCGAGTGTCGTCACAAGCGCCGCAACCATGGCGGAGATTTCGCTCCACGCGTTCACACGCCACCAGTACCAGCGCAGCAAATAGACGCCGCCCGTTCCTGCTCCCAATTCGAGCACGATTTTCCAGCCTGCGGAGACGGAGGTCAGCTGCCACGCGACCGCCGCGGCCGCCAACACGAGAAACGCCGTCGCCAAGCGTGAAACATTCACGTAGTGCGCTTCGCTTCCTTCTCGCTTCAGAAAACGGCGGTAGAAATCTTCCACCAGATAGGAACTGCCCCAATTCAATTGTGTGGCCACCGTGGACATGAAGGCGGCCATGAATCCGGCAAGCAGAATTCCCAGGATCGCGTGTGGCGTCTGCCGCGTCGCCACCAACATGTAGCCCCGCTCTGGCTGAGCTAGACCCGGATAAAGAACGACTGCCGCAAGCGCCGTCAATATCCAGGGCCAGGGCCTCAGGGCGTAGTGCGCAAGGTTGAACCACAGAACCGATAACAATCCGTTTCGTTCGTCCTTCGCGCTGAAGATTCGTTGCGCGATATATCCTCCACCTCCTGGTTCTGCGCCTGGATACCAGAAAGCCCACCACTGCACGGCCAGATGAACGACGAAAGTAATCACAGGCAGTGTCCACAGAGCTTCGCTGGTGAAACCGCGGGAAAAATCAGGCAGAAGCGCCGTGATGTCACTGGCTCCGGGTCCCGCCGCAGCTCGCTTCGCCGCCAGCGTAGCGAGCATCTGCTGCATGCCTCCTGCGGCATGGACTCCGTACCAGGCAACTCCAATCACGATCGCCATCTTCAGCACGAATTGAAAGAGGTCTGTCCAAAGCACGCCCCACAATCCTCCCAACGAAACGTAGATCCCCGTGAATGGCATAAGAAAGAAAACGCAGATCGCCAGCGCCTTTCCATCGCTCACTCCGAGCGACGTACTAATGATGTTCACCATGGCTTTGGTCACCCAGCCGAGGATCAAGCAGTTCATCAACAGCCCGAGGTAGACCGCGCGGAAACCGCGCAGGAACGCGGCCGGCTTGCCGGCGTAGCGCATCTCCGCGAATTGCACGTCGGTAATGAGCCCCGAACGGCGCCACAGACGCGCGAACAGGAACACCGTCATCATTCCCGACGGCAGAAAACTCCACCACAGCCAATTCCCCGCCACCCCGTTGGCATAGACGAGTCCAGTAACCGCCAGGGGCGTATCCGCAGCGAAGGTGGTCGCAACCATGGAAGTTCCCGCGAGCCACCAGGAAACGTTGCGGCCCGAAACGAAATAATCTTCGGTGCTTTTGCCCGAGCGTCCGCGGAAGTACAAGCCGAGAAATAAGGTGATCAGCAGATAACCGACGATGGCGGCCCAATCCGAGGCGGCGAGTGTCAAAGTGAGTCCTTTCTCCACAAGGCGATCGCGCGCAGTACTATATAGCACTTCCGGGCGCTTGGCATCATGGTCTTTACTAGCTCCTGCGCAGCTTCATGGGAGCGCGGTGCGCGAATCGGGTAGGTGGTCACTGTGAAACCGGCGCTCGCGCGGCCCGGCCCGGGAAAACCCCTTCAACGAGTTGACCATCTTTGACAACCGCGATGCCGTTCACCAACACAAATTGAATTCCCTCCGAGTATTGCAAAGGCTTTTCGTACGTTGCTTTGTCAATGACGCGATTCGCGTCGAACACCAGAATGTCCGCATCAGCGCCCACGCGAATTCGTCCTTTGTCCTTGAACATCGGTGCGCGTGTCTCCAGCCGCTGTGCCGGCATCAGCGTCATCTTCTTCAGCGCCGTCATCAAATCCAGGACTTTCTCTTCTCGGACGTAGCGTCCCAGCACCAGAGCGTAAGTGCCCGCGGTTCGAGGGTGTCCCTTGCCATTCGCAAGGTGCCCGTCGCTAGCGATCATCGTCAGCGGACTCACAATCGCTGCATGAACATTCTCCGGCGTATTCCCGGGAACAATCACCATTCCGCCCTCCTTGCGATACCGCAAAAACGATTCCTTCGTCAGGTGCTCCCCCGTCGCCGGCCACAGTAGCGAAGCATAGTACGTAGCGGGTTCTTCCTCCTTGCGATCGAACATGGCGGCTTGAATGCTGGTCATACCCATCGTGTAAGGATAGCTTTCCGTGGTTACGTCCATCCCGCGGGATCGCGCCTCCGCGATCATCTGAAGTTCCTGCGTCACGTTAGGTCCGCCGGTGCTTTGGATGTGCACGATATGGAGCGGTGCCCCGGTGATCGCTGCAGCCGCCATCACTTCCTCAAACCCGCTGAAATTCCCTTCGATCGGTGGCCCTGACCCACGAATGTGCACATGGCACGAGGCGTGATACTTCGCCGCCACGCGAAACACGTCCAGGATTTCCTGATTTGTAGCGGCCTCGGTGTACGCGGGCCCAAGTCCAACGGAAAGCGCGCCGCGCTTCAATCCCTTTTCCAACAGCGCGCTGATCTCATCCATCTCTGCCCGTGTCGCGACGCGGTGAGCAGCGTCCCCGCTCGGCAGCAGCCCACCAGGGTCATGCATCACAGCCATGCGCACAGGAATGTGCCCCGCGCTCGCTCCAAAGTTGATGCGCGCCTTCCCTTCCCGCTCGCCGTACCATCGGTCGACATCCGCAACCCCGACCTCAAGTTCCAGCGCCGTCGTCACGCCGTCCGCCGCTTTCACGGCATAGTTCTCCGCGTCCTGCCCATGCTGATGTAAATCGATGAACCCCGGCGCGACAACCAAGCCCCCCGCTTCGATCGTCCGCTTCCCTATAATCGGACCGACCGAAATCACCGCGATTTTCCCGCCGCGAATCCCAACGTTTCGCACCGCATCCAGCCCCGATTCGGGGTCCATCACTCGCCCGCTGGCGATGACCAGGTCATAGGTTTCGGTTCCATTGCTTGGGCCGCTTCCTGCGGCCATTCCGACTGAGGCAACGAGTAATACGACACCCGCTGCCCACTTCCACCATCCACGAACTATAAAGCATGACATTTGAGCGGCATCCTTCCCATGCGGCGCTAAGTGTCTTCGCGTGGATTCCGTCTGTCAAAGGTTTTCTAGACCGATTCAATTAGCACCAGCGGCGCACGCGAAACCTTCAGAAAAAAGAAAAACCCCGGATCGCTGGGGGGAGCGACCCGGGGTGGGGGTGTTGCTGAGGGGGGCCGGAGGAAACTCGTTTTTGTCTAGTGCACCTGGTGTACAGCCAGCACACAGATCTGTCGCAGCTCTTCGTAAGTGAAATACGTCTCTTCCTGTTCGCCTGCGACTTCTTTATGTCCGAATCCCGATTCGCTCGAGATGCGGCTCAATTCCATTTCTGACAGACCCAACAGCACCGCCGCGCGGCGCCGGGTTACGTATTTAAGCTCTTGTGTTTTCATGGTGATCTCCCTCACGCAGGAAGTAGAACCATCGAGTCTTCTTCAACCGCCAGTATCATGGCCTTGTAAATGTCCACGTCCCAGGCATCGCCGATTCGCATCCGAACGGTTTCGCCGCCAACTTTCAGCAGTTTCCCGCGCAGCGGCACCTTGATATCTCCCAGGGCCACCTGCAGGACCACCGGCTGCCCGACCCAAGCTGTGAACGACTTGTCCATCTCTTGGCCCCCTCCGTGATTCCGTCTGACGCAGGAGAGAATCGCGCAGCGCTGCGCCGGTCACAATGGTACAGAGAGGGTACCGGACTAGTAAGAAGGTACTGTCGAGCCTTCGGGCACCCATCTGCGCCTGGTTTCTATCGCAGTACAGAAGTACTGTCTCTTCGGGACGCGCGAACCATAGGGCGAGGATGTCTTCCCTGCCATCCTGCAGACATGAGGAGGCACGCGTACACTCCGCGCAAGACACTGAACGAGAGTTCAGCCGTCATGCCCAACCGGGCAGGCATCGGCCTCGCCCTTGGCGGAGGTTTCGCGCGCGGCTTCGCGCATCTCGGCGTTCTGCAAGTCCTCGAACAGAACCACATCCCCATTTCTCACATCGCGGGAACCAGCGTGGGCAGCATCTTGGGCGCGGCCTACGCCAGCGGCGCGCCTCTTGCGCGCATCATTGAGACCTGCCGTACGCTCCGCTTCCGAGACATCGCCCGTTGGCGCGTCTCCCGGCTCGGCTTGGCAAGCAATCAGCGTCTGGAGAATTTAATCGAACGCGTGTTCGAATCGCGCCAGTTTGAAGATCTACGTATCCCTCTCGCGGTGGTAGCCACGGACCTGACCTCCGGCGAACCTGTAGTGTTCACGCTAGGCAATCTTGTGGACGCCATTCGCGCGAGTTGCGCCTTTCCGGGATTGTTCGAACCGGTCGTGATCGGCACGCGGTGTCTTGCGGACGGCGGGCTCGTCGCCCCGGTCCCAACGCGCGCCGCTCGCGACCTTGGCGCTGCCGTGGTAATCGGCGTCTCCGTCGGCATACAGGACGGCCACCGCGGCGCCCCCACCAACATTTTTCAGGTCGTGAGCCGCGCGGTGAGCGCGGCGCAAAAACACCAGCTTGAAGTCTGGGAACGCCACGCCGACCTCGTCCTCAGGCCCGATGTGCAATCTCTGGCCTGGGACGATTTCGACCGCGCCGATGAAGCCATCGCCGCCGGCGCCGCCGCCGCGCAACGGGCTCTCCCGCGCATTCAAAAACTTCTGGGGCAAAAGGAAGACGCCGCTCAGGGTCTCCAAGCCCGGATCGAAGCTGAAGACCAAGGTTTCCTATGGCTGGCGGAGGCCCTCCGATGACTCGCATCGCCGTCTGGCTTGTGGCTCTTGGCGTTCCACTTCTTCTCTGGCATGAATGTGGAGAGGATGTTGGCGTTTTCTGCTACCGTATAGGTTTGGGTGCTTTTACGAGCTTGCGCTCACGCGCGCTCGTTCCCGTGCCCGTACGAGATTCACTTCATCCATCCGCCGCGAGGAACAGCATCGAGTGCTCGACGCCATCCTTCACTTTTTCCACTCGCTCTACAACCCGGACGGACTCAAGGAGCTAATCCGCTCCGGCGGCGCCCCCCTCATCTGCTTCATCGTCTTCATCGAAACCGGTTTTTTTGTTGGATTTTTTCTTCCCGGTGATTCCCTGCTGGTGACCGCCGGAATTTTCTCCGCTGCCGGCGTCATCCCCCTGAAGTGGCTTCTCCTACCCGTTATGTTTTGCGCCATTGTGGGAGATCAAATTGGCTATTGGATTGGCCGCTCCGCGGGTGCGGCTCTGTACCGCCGCGAAGAGTCTTTCTTCTTCCGGCGCAGCCATCTTCAACGGGCCCATGACTTCTACGAAAAATACGGCGGCCGGGCCGTCATCCTCGCGCGCTTCATTCCCATCGTTCGAACGTTCTGCCCTCCCGTGGCCGGCGCCGCAAAGATGCCCTACGCCAGCTACCTGGCCTTCGACATTTGTGGCGGAATTTTTTGGGTCGGCACCATGATACTTGGAGGCTACTCACTGGGCCGCTCGGTCCCGAACATTGGGGAGCGCATCCACTACGTCATCGCTGTCGTTGTCGTGGTTTCCGTGCTTCCCGCAGTCATCAGCATCTATCGCTCCAGGCATAAGTTCGCTTCTACCGACCGCCCGGGCACCGTCACCTCCTCCGGTCCAAAGGGCGAATAGACCGTGGCAGCCGCCAAGTTCCGCGCCATCATTTTCGATATTGGCCGCGTCCTGATCCGCGTGGACGTCTCCCGCGCCATGGATGGACTGGCTTCCGGCCTCTCCCTGACACCTCAAGATGTCTGGTCCGCGATCGAAAAGGACCCTCACTGGATCGATTGGCAGGAGGGGCGCATTTCTCCCCGGGATTGGCACCTCCATCTAACCAAACGTCTTGGCACCTCTCTTACTTTCGAGCAATTCAGCGAAGTCTGGAATCGCGCCCTTGATCCAGAGCCAATCCATTCGGAATCGTTTCTGGAGAAACTCTCCAGGAACTACCGCCTCGCCTTACTCTCGAACACCGACCCCATCCACATGTCCTATGAGGAGGCGCGCTTCCCCTTTTTCCGCTTCTTTCCCATCCGTATCTACTCCTACCGCGTCGGCGCTAGCAAGCCCGACCCTGTCATCTATCGTCAAGCCCTCCAAGCCTGCAAGGTCCGGGCCGAGGAAGCCGTTTACATTGACGATATTGCTGCTTATGTTGAGGCGGCTCAACGCCTTGGCATGACCGGGATCGTCTTCCAGTCGCCTGAGCAACTCCAGTCCGATCTCCGAAATCTGGGGATCCAATTCGACTGATCTCTCGCCAAGCAAAAAATCCGCTGTTCGCTCTCTTTTCGCGTAAACTTTGCTAGGACTAGTACTGCCCCCTGATTTCTCCATTCCTACAACCATCCATTCCTCTATCACTTACCGTGCCGGTTGCTCCTTCTCCTTTGGCTTCACGCATGCAATCTCTTCGATGCAGGCCGATGCACACGGCACTTCCCCAAACCGGGGTGAGGAGAAAGATTAACTATGTCGGACGAAAGAATTGTTGAAACGCGTACAGAATCACCAGCTTGGACACTGCCGGCGATCGTTGTTCTGGGCTTGATCGCCATTGGTGGACTGGCGTTCGGCTGGAGTGCCTCTTCGAAGCTCGATTCCACTCAGCAAGCAGTTGCCACGCAGTTGAAGTCGGCGGAACAGGCTGTACAGCAAGACATGTCTTCCTTGAAGGACCGCCTTGCTCAAGACGAGAAGGCCAGCACTGATCTCCAGGGCGACCTTAAGGTAGTCACCGGCAAACTGAAGATTACCCAGGGCCAACTCAAAAAGGCCCGCGATGAAGCAGCAAAACTCAATAACGCGACCACCGAGAAGCTGACCGCGCTGGACACCTCGGTACACTCGGAACTCGCTACCAAGGCTACCAGCGATGACGTCAAGGTCGTGGACACCAAAGTTGTCGGCGTCAAGACCGATCTGGACGCCACCCGCGAAGACTTGAAGATGGCTCGCAGCGAGATGGGCACGCTCATCGCGCGCAACCATGACGAAATCGACCAGCTCCGCCGCCTCGGCGAACGCGACTACGTGGAATTCACCATCACCGGCAAGAACAAGCCGCAAAAGGTGGGCAACGTCACCGTCGAACTGAAGGGCGTCAACGAAAAGCGCAATCAATTCAGCGTGGCCATGACTGTGGAAGACAAGCGCTTCGAAAAGAAGAACCGTGCCCTGAACGAGCCCATCTTCTTCTACACCTCGGGCACGCACATTCCCGAAGAGGTCGTCATCAACAAGGCTGGCAAGGACACCATCAGCGGATACGTAAGCATCCCGAAGGCGAATTCGCAGACGGCTGCCAACAACACCGCTAAGTCTGGCAACTAATTACCTCGAGAAGAGGCCCGGTAGCGTTTTGCCGGGCATAGCATGAGGCGGGCAGAGCAATCTGCCCGCCTTTTTTCTTTTCCCAGGACTCGGCGTCTCTCAATATTCCGTTAGAATGGGCTTTGTCACTTCGGAGCCTTGTTTGCGCCAGACCTCCAGCGTCCTCTACATCGCTGTTGACTCACTTATCCCCCTCCGGGGAAGCAGCCTCCTTGGCCTCGATGAATTCACCGCGACGCTCGACCACGAAGCCATCCCCGCCGTCTGGCTCACCAGCCGCTCGCGTCTCCAGTTCGACGAGGCTCGCCGCAAACACGGCCACACCCATCCTTTCATTGCGGAAGACGGCTGCGCGGTTTATCTGCCGGAGGACTATTTCCACCTGCGACCCGCATCCGATGCCTCACGGACCAAGAGGGCGGCTACCTTGCGCCTCGGCCGCTTTACCTGCATCCCCATAGCGGAAGCTCTCCCGGCGGCCGCTGAGGCCCTGCAAACACTCTCCCGAGATACCGGCGTGCCGGTTGTGACTTTGCGCTCACTCTCTCCCCGCGAGCTTGTCCAAAACACCGGCCTGCCACAAAAGGAGGCCGAACTTGCCCGGCAGCGAGACTTTGACGAAATCTTTTTCTTTGCAGGCGCTTCCGATGAAGAAATCGAGAGGTTCCTGACAGAGGGCCGCAATCGCAACCTGCAATTCCGTCGGCACGGCATGCTCTGGTCCACCGCAATCGGCCCCGGCGTCGAGCGTTGCATCCGGGAACTCGCCAAGCTCTACGACCGGGCGCTCCGTTACCATGCCCACACTCTAGGAATTGCAACTCCCGATTTAGCCGCGGGACTCTTCCCTTTTTGCGAGCGCACCATCCTTCTGACCGACCGCAAATCGGAAGAGCCCTCTCAGGATCAGCCTGATTCTTCTCGCGTACGGCATCTGCCACTCCATTCACCGGACGTTTGGGAGCGCCTCATCGCAGCCATTCCTACAAAGAACTAGATACCTGGGGAAAAATGTTGCTCAAATGCGAGTCGACTTGGACACCCCCAACTCGGATCCCAGGATGGCTCACTGTCGCAGGTTTCACAAACCATCCATTTTCCGTAGGTTAAGAGGTTCGGCCATTCGTCGACTCTTGGTCCCTCGATTGCCCTGAGAATATTAGGCAAACGCCAAGCCCCGGCGCTGCCGGCTCGGATTCGCGCGAACTCAGTGTTGGAGATCGAACCGAGTACTAGGAGACCCCTTACCATGGCTTGGCTTCGGCGCGTTTTCCGCCTTCCCGCTCACGAGTCCAACATCGGTCTTGTTCTGATCTTTTGCGTTATTTCCATGAGCTTCATGTCCATTGCCTTGGTTTGGCAAGCGCAGATCATTGCCAACCAGCGCGAAGCTATTCAGTGGCTTGAACGACTCAAGTTTGGCGGTTAGTCGCGCACTTTTGCTGAACTCACGGGGCACCACGGAAATCCTCTCGCAACTGAAGGAGCATGATCCTGCGCTGACCGCAGGCCCGCACCGGTTGAATCCAGGTACACGCCTCGACAACAATTCCCGGAGACTTTCTCTGCAACCTGTGATTCAATAGCCTCACAGGGGATTCCTCTCCGGAGAATTGCCGTGAAACGTATCGCTCGCTTCCTCTTGCTGGCTTCAGCGCCGTCGCTTTTTGTATCCGTGCAGCAAGCTTCGGCCATGCAATCTGCTCTACCCAATACTGCTAACTCGGCGCAGCCGCAGTCGTCCAACCAGGCCTCCTCGCATGATCGCCACCATCGCAGGCACAGCAGTGGCAAGCGTCACCGCCATCATCACAAGGCTTCGACACAGCACTAATTCGAAAACTTCACCGCGGAAAGCAAAACGGGGGAGCCTGGCGGCTCCCCCCTTTCGCTATTTTACTTTGTCGCCTCGGAAGCGCGCTAATAGCACGTATGTTTCGCGAGCGACGCGCACCGCAAAAGCGGTGTGTTTAGCTTTAGTGCAGCTCTAAGCCCGGTGGAGTCATGGTCCCTCCGGAGCTCCTTGAGCTCACGCCTCGCTTGTACTCCTCCAATTCGTCAAATGCAAGTGAAGAGTGGGTGAACGCGCGATTTCCACAACGCTCGCGTGGATTGGCAACTCCCGGCAATTACTTGATGAAGAGTGTTTCGCGAAGTTGGTCGCGGCCGACGAACGATTTCATCGTGCGATAACGGGCAAAGAGGTCCTGAATCTCGCGGTTCTGGTACACCTTTTGCGCCGGGCAAATGACCGCGCTCGAAATGACCTGCAGTGTATGCGAATCCGCCACTCGATAGCGCTGAAAGCCCTCCGGCTTCTTGCTGTGAAACAGCGCCAGAATCACCCCTCCGGGCCGCAGCAGTTCCGTCAGGTTCGCCACCATCTGCTTTACGAGCATCGGCTCGAGATAGTCCAGCAGATCCCACAACAGCACGGCGTCGAAGGAGGCACGTGGGTATTGAAGATTCTCAACCAGAAAGCGCGTGGCACGGCCACTCGGCGTCATGTCCAGCGTTTCACATGCATCGGCATCTTCGCGCAACCGCGCCTCTTCCTCGGTCAGAAATGCTTTCCATCCGCGAAGGATATCTTCCGATGAGACGCGAAAACCACGTTCGATAAAGAAGTTCAAAGTCGTTTGGGAGGCGGGCCCCAGATCCAGCAGCGCGCCCCGCCCGAGGCCGTCGAGATTCCACAAAAATTCTTTCAACCCGTTCGAAACGCGCGTCGATCCAGGCGATTCCGGCGTGCGCGTAGCGCCCACGGCGGAAATCGGCACACCGGGTGTGCGTGCGCGCGAGTTTGAATGCACCGGCAGCGAAGCGCCACGGCTCGTCCCGCTTCCCATTCCAAGACCCAGTTTATGCAGGAAGCTCATTATCAGTCTGCCGCCGTTCCGGGATTTAAGGACGCCGGCTCTGCTGACTTGCCGGTCGCCGCTGCTGCTGATGCTTTGATCTCTGCAGTCTTGCTCGGCTGCCTTCCTGCTTCGACCTTCCCGCGCAGCAACGCGCCGTCTTCAATGGCCAGGCGATCCGTTTGCACTTCTCCTGTGACTTGGCCGGTGCTCCAGAGTTGAACCTTGTCCCGCCCCGTGACTTTTCCTTCGATTTTTCCCCGCACGATAACCTCCCGCGCGAGCACGTCCGCCTTCACATGTCCGTTTGGTCCAATGGTCAGGCAACAGTTTGTCGTGAGACTGAGTTTTCCCTCCACCACGCCGTCCACGAATAGATCTTCACTCCCCGTTACCTCACCTTTGATTTTGATTCCCTGGCTGATGCACGCGGCCGCGTGCGACGAAGTCGGAAGCGCACCGGACGGTGAAGGCGTGCTGGGAGTAGCAGGGCTGGGCGAAGTCGCAGTACTTGCGGGAGTTGCGGGGTTCCCGGAAATTCCTTCAGGCTTCGAATCTTCTTTTTTCCACATCAGACACCTCGACATCGAAAATTGGATTTTCGAAGCCGCTTATCGCAGGGCTGGTTGGAACTGCGACTCAGAAGAGTGAACATAGTACACGACTTAGCGGCTGTAAACAAGAATGGCGGGTAGCAAATCTGGGGTGTTTCCTGAAGGCCTATACCACTGATTGTGGATTTAGTTCTCTCAATTCTACCACCGATTGCGTTGTCTCACTTGTCTCATTCTTCCCCCGCAGCTCCCACAAGGTCATTACCATCCCGGCAAACTCCCATGTTAACTCTTTGATTGACTTACGCTTCTCCCACCAGTGTTCGGGATCAAAGTCCCCGTCGCGCGCGCTGGCGACGCGCACTTCCACGCCCTGTGGAAAAACCCGCTGGAGAATATACCTCGCGCGTCGCGTGTGAAAATTCGATGTCACCACGATGACGCTGTGCCATTTTCTTTCTCTTGCCAGCCGCGCCAATGCTTGCGCTTCTTCCAGCGTGCTATCAGCGTCGTGTACGAACCGCAGGATCTTATCTCTTGGCACTCCGCGCTCAACCAGATCGTGTTCCATCAATTCCGCGATGCCGGCATTGGGCCGCAGGCGTCTTCCGCTCGCAACAATCACGGGCGCCTTCCCTTCCCTGAACAATTGCGCTCCCCGCGTTGCCCGATCGGCATAAAAGTTATCGTCGCCTAAAACGATGAGCGCGTCTGCTTTGTCGAGAGAATCCTCGATGATCCATGATTCCGCGGCAAAGCGAAGAATCGGACGCCTCACCAGGTACAAAAAGGCGCAAAAAATCACCAAAAACAGCAAAATGATCAAGTTGAGGAAGATTCGGCCTGGCTCGCCTTGATTCGTATGGCCATGCTTCATGAATTGGGGTCCAACGCTCGCAAGTTTGCGGCTGCCTGCTCCGGCAATTCTGCGTTGAAATACACCTCTTTGATGCTGTAAGACTTGCTGGTCTTCTCCACGATCGGCAGGATCTCAATGTGCCAGTGGTAATCATCCGCCAGCGTCTTCCAGTAGCCCGCCAATTCACCCTTTTTGTTCATTGTATTGGGGGATGTGTGCACGACCAGGTGATATGCCGGCGCCACTTTCTCCAGCCGGCGCAACACCCGTCCCAACAGCGCCGCCAACTGCCTGCGGTTCGATCCCGGCCGCGGCTGTTCGAACAAATGATTGTGCCGGCGGTGCATCAGCCACACTTCGTACGGCACGCGCGACGCATACGGGCACAGCGCGTAGTAATCGCCCTGCACGTCCACGATGCGTTTCCCCTGTTTTTCCTCCTGACGCACGGTGTCGCAGAAAATGCAGCGCTCTTTATCTTTAAACCATTCGTGCGCGGAGCTGAGCTCGTATTTGATCCGCCGCGGCACGAAAATCGTAGCCGTTAACTGCGAATGTGCATGCCCCCATTCTTCTCCCGCCATTGCGCCCTGGTTCTTGAATACACTGATGTACTTGAACCGCGCGTCCTTCTTCAAATCCGCAATGCGCGAAGCCCACACCCACAGCACCCGCTCAATCTCTTCGTCGCTGAACTGCGACATTCGTTTGTCGTGCAGCGGCGTCTCCACCACGACTTCGTGGGCGCCCAGCGCCCCCATCTTGTCGTACATCCCTTCGGCCAGACGTCCGGGTTCACCTTCAATGTGATACAGCGGCTCCGGGTGCGGCAGTACACGCACCTGCCATGCTCCCTCCGCAGGCCAAGTCAGAATGGACCGCAACTTCTCGATCTTGGCCGGCTCCAACGGGCATTCCACCGGCGCATCGCCGCGTGCTTCTCTCTGTCCCAGGATGACCCAGCTTTGTGTGATGGGATCTTTACGAAGTTCCATTCGAATCTTTAGCGGGTGTAGCGTGCAGGCGTTGGCCCCTGTTCGAGGCGGTGACGATCCCAGATCGCGCCTTCGCGCGTGAAGTAGGCCATTTCGAAATCTTGCGTCAGTTCCAGCGCATCCACGGGGCAAGCATCTTCGCAGAGTCCGCAGAACATGCATCGAGAAGTATCATAGGTGAAAGTCGTCAGCACTTTCCTTCGCGTGGCGTCGTCACGTTGCCAGCCTACCACGATCAGGTTCTCCGGGCAGGCCAACGCGCACAAATTGCAGCCAATACACAGCGTCTCGTTCGTCTCAGGATTATTGTTGAGCCGCGGCGCCCCGCGATACCGCTCCGCCACCATCGGTCGTTCCAGCGGATACTGCTCCGTGACAATGTTCTTCGGATGCTGCGTTCGAAACGTGACCGCGAGGCCCTTCAAAAAATCCACTTGAAACAAGCGCTCCAGGAGTTCCCGCATGCGCCTAGTTTGTTTCTCCCCTCCCCAATTGTCAAGCAACATGAAGATTCCATGCGGATACAGATTGAGGGAATATCATCCAAAGAGTAGTATTTTCAATATGTCTGTGGCCCGAAAACTATCGTACATCTTGATTCCCTATGTGTTCGCCTTCGTTCTCGCTTATTTGATTCCCTCGTTCATTCATCGTCGGGAATTTGATCAAGCTTTCACGGCTTATTACAAGAATCCTACTTCCGAGAATGAGTCGGCGCTGCGAGCACAGCAACGGAAAAATGAATTCATCCACCTTGGAGGCTCCGCGTTGGGCGCTATCGTTCTTGTAGTCATCGGTTACAGTGTTTACGGCTTGGTGCGATTGACAAATCGCGGCCTAAAACGAATGCGCGCACCTAACTCTCATTCGTGATATCCAGGATTGATGGAAACTGATATCCAGTTCATGCAGGAAGCCTTGGCCGAAGCTCGTTTCGCGGCCGCCGCCGGCGAAGTCCCCATCGGCGCCGTGCTCGTCCATGACGGCAAGATTCTCGCCCGTTCCGGCAACCGCACCATCCGCGATTGCGACCCCACGGCCCACGCCGAAATCATTGCTCTGCGAGAAGCCGCCCGCCTTCTTGGCAACTACCGCCTTGCGGATACCACGCTCTACGTCACCATCGAGCCCTGCAGCATGTGCGCGGGCGCTATCATTCAGGCCCGTGTCCCCCGCCTCGTCTACGGCGCCGACGATCCCAAAGGCGGCGCCGTCCGCTCCTGCTTCGAAATCCTCTCCCACCCGCGCCTCAACCATCACGTCGAAGCCACCTCCGGCGTTCTCGCCGACGACTGCGCCGTCATCCTCCAGTCGTTCTTCGCAGAACGCCGCCAGTAGTACGCACTTTAGCCCGTGCGCTTCGCCATGCCACCGCCGTTCATTGCTGTTGCACAGAATTAATTCTGCCCCTCCTAATGCAGTTGCACACTGTCCGCTAGTGCATTGCCGAAAAACGAGCCGCTCTGCTACGATTGAAGCTTCAATGACCGCGGAGAGGTGACTGAGCGGTTGAAAGTACTCGCCTCGAAAGCGAGCGTACGGGAAACCGTACCGTGGGTTCGAATCCCACCCTCTCCGCCAGAAATTCGTTTCCCTCAGGGCCGATGATCCTCCGCACCGTTGAGCGGGTCCGCCTAGTCTTCTTTGCCGTTGCTTGATTTACGTTATTGTTGGCAGGTGTTGTTATGCTTGTAACGCCGGGGCCAGGATTGCTGGTGATTTTTCTCGGACTCGGTTTGCTGGCGGCGGAATTCGTGGGGGCACGCCAGTTGGTCGAACGCATCAGCCACGAAAGCGGGCGTTTGAAAAACACCGTCCTCCGCGCGGGAAAGTAACAGAACACATTTTTTGCGGAGGGCACCTTGTCGCATGCGACGCTGACGACGGCGGCAAATTGGTCTGGAAAATGGGCGCTGATCACCGGAGCCAGCGCAGGAATCGGCGTGGCGTTCGCCAAAGAATTGGCCTTCGGCGGAACGAATCTTGTCTTGACCGCGCGGCGCAGAGATCGCCTGGAAGAATTGGCTCGCGGCCTTGCCGCGAATTACAAAATCAGCGCCGAAGTGATTGCCGCGGATTTGGCGGATTCGAACGCCCCGGAAAAGATTT